>Ga0315297_10000033_pt1 | contig 66436 bp, 88 predicted proteins | sample YL17G15_0_MG_FD_203628 | JGI IMG/M metagenome (GOLD analysis project Ga0315297, IMG submission 203628) | Sediment microbial communities from Yellowstone Lake, YNP, Wyoming, USA - YL17G15_0 | ecosystem: Environmental > Aquatic > Freshwater > Lake > Sediment | place: USA: Wyoming | collected...
GTAGGGAGATCCTAGTGCTTGTATTGTTCTGAAGAGACAACACCTCTGCACTGGAAGCGACGTTCCCGGTGATGTTGAGCTTATCGAGATAGCCCGAACGAGTGGTCGTCAGGGCGTTTACGTTAGCTCCAGCTAGAGGTGTCGCGTCAGAGAGAATCTGAGCTTGAGTAGCTCGAGTAGAAACGGCGGCGTCGATTCGAGCTCCCTGGAAAGGTGTCGCATCGGAGAGAATCTGCGCCTGGGTCGCTCGAGTAGAGACAGCAGCATCGATTCTAGCACCTGGGAAAGGCGTAGCGTCGGAGAGAATTTGAGCCTGTGTAGCTCGTGTACTAGTCTCGATATCTAGGTGGTCGATGTAGTCGCCGATGTGGAGGATCTTCCACTGCGCGAAAGCATTGGAGTCACTGGAGGACGCCTTGAATCTCCACTCACCTGCTTCTGTCGGCAAAGACGGAGTTAGATCTACGTACCATAGGTGAACCACAGAATCCCAAGAGAGAGCGACTCCAGTCTGTGTCGTCCCGTCTCCTTTACGGAGACTCATAGTGGCCGTATCTGTGCCGATGATGTGCCGGCCAGTGGTGAAATCTATAAAAGGAGGAAACCGAACCTGGATCTGCTCGCTCGACTGGAATTGCGCCTTCATCTAAGTCCTCCACGTAGTCAGGTGAAGCTACGAGCTAGAGCTCTCCCAGATCACCTAGAGGGATAGGAACAAAGAGAGTTTCGCCACCGCCAACAAGATTCTCTCCTTGGTTCGGATCGGGAGTTCCATCGGTGGGATAGGAACCGCTGACTAAATTTTGTCCTGTATAGTCTGCCATGTTAAGCGTCCGGTAAAGTTCCGTCCCAATCCGCCACCAACTGCCCCATCACGAGCTTGTCTCTGGTTGTCAGGATCGAGTAGGTGTCGTTGTTCGACCTTGTTGCCATCAGCATCTGGAAGAAACTAGATACTCCTTTGAGCCCGGTAGGGTTGGACTTCGAGCTGTTACGCATATAGATCAAAGGCAGCATTTCATCTTTGGCGTTGTGCGGATTACTGGGAAGAGCTCCAGCGCCGGGGAGAAAATTGCCGGCCGAGCTGCCTGGGTACGTACCGACTAATTGCACCCAGCCCTCTCCAGATAGGCCCTTCTTCAGGTACCCAAGCACACCGTGTCCAGTCTGCTCAATGCTCCAGTGAGTGTCGTGCCGGCCACTGGCCCAGCCAGTGTTGGATACGAAGAATACATAGGGATCGACATCTTCTACTGGATACGATCCGGCCTTTAGCGGATCCATGATCAGCCAACCACCGTTACTGGCGACTCCTCCAGTCGTATGTGTCTGGTGCCAGAAACCATACGGAGTAGCACCATCTGCCATGATCTTCTGCCGATACGTTCCGTCGGTTGGCCAGAAAGCGGCGTAACCAACCGGAATCTCGGTAGTCCCTTCGAGCGATTTGCTATCAGTCGCCGTCGGGGCCACCACAGCAGAAATCGCTCCGTTCCCTGTGCCTGTATAGTGCGCCGAGAAACTGTAGGCGGCGTGCAAGGCCGTAGACGAAGACCCCTTCTGTAGGACAATCTCTCTTGTGCCTCCGGGATCTCTAAGAACGATCCAGCCATACGTCCTAGTGAACTTCTCACCTGACGTCAGCACATCAGTGTCGTTGCCGGGAGTGCTGGGAGTGGTCGTGAATATAATACTCCCAGTACCTTGACCAGAAGCTTGGTGGTTCCAGCCAACTGTCTTCAGGAACTCCTTGAGGTTCCAGAGAGCTATCGATCCCGTAGCCGGTGTATCCTTGAAATAGTTTCTTGCCATAACCGTCTCCTAGTTCTTTCGATAGCTGCTGTGCTCAAAGATCCTGATGTTGCTAAAGTGTCTCGAATCTAGGCCATCAGGTCAAGGTTTGTACTTCCTAGAGGCGAGCCACATCAAGAAGGCCCCTACTAGCAGCCCTATAGAGAACCACCCGGCCATCTCCATCAGAACGGAGTTACCACAAAGCGTAGGGGGAAGCTCACACGAGCCCGTCGTAGCATCGCACTATCTCCTTTGCCCACAGTAGTAGGTCACAAGCACGTTTTCCTGGTGGGTGCCCTAGTACCCACAGCTCCAGGTTCTCTGGTAGGTTGTCATGTCGCTCCCCGTTAACGTGGTGCACCCGCTCATCACTTCGTAGTGGTCTTCCCAACCGCTTGGACATCACTAGACGGTGTTCCAGAATCTTTCCCTCAGAAGAAGCGTTGGGGTGTCCAATGTGACCTCCGATCACACGGTATCCATTCTTATTGACGTGTCCCTGTCCCTGTTCTGCGACAAGAATTGTGGACGGGTCTCCGTGTCGTTGCTTGCGTTCGTAGTGCTTTTTGCACAGTGTCTTGTTCCCATACCGCGCTCGATTCAAGCACCCTGCCACAGAACATGGAGGACACCGTTTTCCCATTTCGTCATCGTAGTGTGTACAACACAAGCCACGAACATGAACCCTCTTGTCACACCCAGAGTGCCTACACGTTCCAGAACGAGGAAACCTCTCTACCCCCGATACGACATACTTGGTTTTATTCGGATCACCCCAACGTAGCCAACGTGCGTAGTGCGTGTTGCACCACCCACGTTTGAGTCTACCGTGACTAATACATCCAGGCACCGAGCAAGATTTATGATGGGAACAATTCATGCTAATAGGGTATCACAACCATTTTGAGAGGGAACGAACTCCCGCCAGTTGGCATGAACTGGAGCCATGGAGCTCCATACGCGGAGCTATATTTACCCTCGACCGAGCCCTTCGTGTTGTCAGAGGTCGTTCCGCTTCCAGCGGGGATCAAGAACTTCCCTCCGGTGAGAAGGCCAGCCATGGCCCAAACAGCTCCGCCCCAACCTCCACCACGGGGATTGAAGAGGAAGCCGAGATTTCGGCCATCAGAGTAGCCCACGGTGAGATGGATCTTATAGAGGATGCCGTAGTTCCCGCCGAGAGACTGGGAGCTTGAGTCTGTGATGTCCGTACCGGACGCGTTTGTGTCGTTCGTGGTGTTTCCGGCGAGCGGGAACTGCTGGATATCATCGGCTGTGTCGATGGTCACTCCGCTCGCTGAATCATAGACCTTGTCCGCGTAAGGGAAGGTTCCTCGGACGTGTGTGTCTTTGGTGAGTAGAGATAGTGAGGGGCATGCAGTTACAGGGTCTTCTGTTTCGTCAAGAGCGCAGATGAGAATCGTGTGCGGCTGAGCAAAGCTGTAGTCCCAGATGCCGTGCATCAGATTTGCCGAGCTGGCCTTGGTTGCGTCGAAGGTTGAGTCGATCCGCGCCCAAGAACCCGACGAAACAGAGACACCGCTAGCCGCTGTAGACTCAAGCCAACGCTGGAAGCCCAACTTTCCTGCGTAAGCGTAGCTCGTGGTCGGTCCCGCAGTGCCCTTCTTCTGGACGGTGAGTGTCCCACTCGATCCCCCTCGATTCTTGATGAGGGCGGTGAACTTCATCTTCCCTGAAGCCTTGCCGTTGACGTGGTAGAGGAAGATGCGGTTGTAGACGCTCCCACTCGTCGCTGCGAGGGTATCATCGTAGTAGAGCTTCCCATGTGTGCTTGGACTCTCTGGGCTGTCGGAGAAGATGAGGATCCCACCGCCCCATGTTTCGGTCATGGAGATCTCTGGACAAGTGGTCGGGTTCACGCCAGCTAGGCTGATCACGGCGGCTTGTGCCGCTGCCGTCAGATCTGTATCAAGAGCAGACGGGACCGGGCATGTCGTCAGAAGGGACTGCGGAACGACCTCAGCGGCGGCGACATCCAACGTGGCTGGAGAGGCTATTGCCTTTACAGGTATAGGCTCTGTAGTAGTGCCTTCACTTACACAACTAGGTGTAGCCAAACAACCCGTAACGATTAAACAGAGAGTCAAAATTGTCGTTCGCATGACAACCGTCCTTTCTACTGCTCCCATACAATGAGTTCACCACGAGTTATCGTTGACCCTACTTGACCAGGTACAACGGTCACTCGAACGTAGGCCTTCTCACCGAATGTCACGGCATAAAGCGTTCGTGAGAACGAAGAAAATCCTCCCGCTGTAATGCCTGTCAAGTTGAGCATGTCCCAATGTTCATCGACGAGGTTTGCCCCATAGAGAGTACGACCCATGAGCTTGAACTTCACATCATCATCGACGGAGGCATACCAACCGTATACATAGCCCGTCTTGCCAGCAGGGACGTAATGGTGGCAGAGGAATGCGTCGAAGGTGCCCACGCCAATCCCGCAGAACTCGGAGCCACCTCCTGCGGTCGTAGTCATGATCTTGATGGCACCTGCCGCTGCTGCCCCTTGGATGACTTGAAACTTCTCGATAAAACGAATATCCGAGGCGACGGTGTTGACTGCGTTTGTTCCGTTGAGAACTACATCTTCTGTCTTCAGGACATAGTTGCTCGTGAGGTACGTGATGCTAACTTGCTTCGCTCCCGAGCCACCGGACGCATCTTGAGCACTCGTCGAGACTACAGAACGCTGTGCTTCACTGGACTGTTCTGTATAGCCACGAGCACAGAGGAGCACCTCGCTGACGGAGGCAGATGTGAGGTTTCCAAAGCGACGTATTAACGCGGGGTCATTTGGACATGTCTCAGTGAAGAAAGTAGCCTTGTCACCGCGAGCCTTGAAATTGGTCTCGAAGTCGGTTGCATCGGCCTTGTTGATCGAGAACGTCCGATAAATCGGACCATCAAGAGCGATGATATTGTAGGCGAGACCCTCATCAACATAGGTGTAACGCAGACGAGCGTATGTACCGTCAAGCCACTTCTTGAACTCAACCCAGCCATCTTTGGTGAAGTCGATGACCACCCCGTCGTTGACTTTGAAGTTAGCCATCAAGACACTACCTTTGTGAGCTGGATCAGTACGTCAAAGCGCCTGGCTTTGGACACCAAGCCGCCCTGATGCTCGATTCCGATCACCGTGCCGGTCGGGAAGGTGACTGCGCCAGGAGAGTACATAGTCTCCATGAAATTGGTACCGCCGTCCTCGTGATAGCCGAGCTGCACGAACCCAAGAAAGCTGATGGCTCCCGATGTAGAAGTCGGTGCAACTGACGCTGACTGGATGGATACAACACCGATGTCACCGGCCTGGAGCGTGACTGATAGACGTGTTCCGATGACGGAACTCTTGGGAATAGTCACCGTACCTGTACGCCCTGAGATACCCAGCTCGTTGGTGTAGCCGATGGTGACTACGACATTGGCGGCGCTGCCGATGGCCTGGGTGACCTCGACTTCCAGATCGCTAGTCCACTGCGGCAACACATAAGGATCGGTGGGCAACACTGCGACATTGGTGATGATGTTGAGCGAACCCATCGTGGTCACAGCAATGACACGGCTGTACGCCGCCTCGGACTGGAACGACGTATAGCGGATCAAGTAGCCGTTGTAGCCGGCGGGTATCGTGTAGGTGATGGCTCGTTTCCACTGGTTGGCTACGATAGCTCCGATGGTCTGGTTGTAGAAGAACGAGACCATCTTCGGCAGAGCTTCACCGCCAGGAAGCGAGAAGGAGACGGGGATGGGAGGCTGGTGCATTGTGTCAATAACGACATCAACGGCAAGACGTTTGTGTCCGTCGAGATCATCTTTGACTTCTGCGATCATCCCGTTGCCGGGACCAGTGATGTGAGACTTGACGGGCATCGGTTAGCCTGCGCCCCCATCCTCGGTGTAGATCGTGACCAGGCCGTTGATCGTCGCTGCTCCAGGAGCCTGAATAGCGATGGCTGTGCCGGGGACTACATACCACTTGGCCTGGAGTTCGAGGGTGACTACAGAGTTGGCGGGAACGTAGAGCGGTGCGAGCAACGCTGCGTCGGTCAGTCCAGTGATGCTGGCTCCCGACTGGAAGACGCCATCAGCCGGTTGTTGCATCGAAGACAGGAACAGCGCGACAGGCGTTATTGTCGTCCCGCCAGCGGGAGTACCCGTCACCTTCAAGAAGCGAAAGATTCCGGCCACCGTACTGGCTATGCGGATCTTTGAAACTACCACGTTGAGTTGACCCGCATTGTTGCCGAGATAGAAGAACTTGGTTGCCCCAGACGGAGCTACGGCGTCCAAGGGTAGATACCAGACTACGTGGTGGTCCTTGTTCTTGTGCTCGATCATGTCTATGCAAACGGCAGAGGTTTCTACTTGATTCTCGTCGTTGACCTCTACCTTAAAGCCTGTGCCCTTGCCGTCTTCGATCATCATAGGCGTGTTCTCCTAGTCCTTGGTTTCCAGGTCGTGTTCGTGAACCTTCTCGTCAGTCAAGTGCTCCAGGAGTACACGGATGCGTTGAAGCTCCTTGAGAATCCCCTCCAACGCCATCGCGTTGTCTAGTAGCTTTGGGGACTCCTTACTGAACTTGGCTTCGACTTGCAAACGCAACACACCGTCATCGTCAAATACGCCGAGGATGTTGCCGTCGCCGTCTTCTAGAGCAAGTTGACCTGACTGGACCTGTACAAAGTTGAACGGCATTACACGTCCCTGGTCATGGTAGCTGATGCAAAGAGGTTCCCAGAATAGGTGTAGCTCCAAGTCACCTGAGCAACGATCGTTTCACCATCTAGATCGAACACCTTTCGGATCTCCTGAACAACTTTGACCCCATCATACGTGTAGTCGATGGACTTGACGAGAGTGGCGTCATTACGGAACCACTCTTCTTTGGCTACTTTACGACCTACGTAAGTCGGAGTCCAAGTGCAGTCAGTGGCTCCTGTCTCCTTGGTCGGATCGCTGTCGAGCAAGAACTCGACATAGTTTTTGCCGCCGGCTACGACGAGCAAATCGGAGAGTACGGCAGGAGTCGGGATCTGCCGGTCCTTGAAAGTCATCTCTCCGCTGGCGCGGGAGACCATCACATCTTTGTCGCGGGTCCGGGTCTCATCGAAGGGCTCTTGTAGCATGTAGGCAGCCGCTTCGGTCGCGTCCTCGAACGGGTCGATAGGGTACTGAAGCGCCGGTCCCGAGTCAGAGTCATCGCCACCTAGCGCGGTGGACTCTTGCTTGACGACCTGTACTATTTCAAGATCCGGCATCCGAGCTCCAAAAAGAAGAAGGGCGAGGCGGGCAGCTTTCGTCAACCCACCCCGCCCTTCGCGGTTTCGGTGCCCTCACAAGAGGGCTATGTTGCTAGACCGCTTTCCGACCACGGTCGATGATACGCAGGAAGAGGTCTTTGGCGTTCTTAGCGAACCCCATCTCTACCACGCGCTTGCCGCCTGCCGGAGCCGCATTGTGGAGACCGCCGTTCGTCTTCAGGTAGATGCGGTCTCCGGCCGCAAAGCCAAGCCCATCGATTCCGTCGACCACGAGACCGTAGGACTGCACGGCCACTGGATCATCGCTGGGCTCCGTACTCATGGCAACTCCGATGACGGCACAGTTGGCGTCGGTGTCAGTGTCACCATTCAGCACTTCGTTGGCCACTGCTGTCGTGTGAACTGGGTACTTCACAGTCACACCAGCAGGTCCAGCCACCCAATCCGTCTCGATAACCGGGGCCTCGGTGGCCGGGGTCGCAGCGTGGGAGTGCAGGCTGGTCTCGCCGCCATCGGTCAGGTCGATGAGGTCAGCAGCAGAGACACCGGTAGCCGTCGCGCCGCCGATGGTGAAGGTGGCGGGGACACCTAGAACCTTGAGACCGGCGGAAGTAGTTGCGAGGGTGTTGTTACCGCTGTCGGCGTCCAACTTGACTGCGAGGCCGAAAGGTGTGGACTGGTAGCGTTCGAGACCACCGGCAAGGGCCACGGCCACGCGGAGCTGACCAGAGGCAGTATCAGCATCGAACTCGAGACCCGACTTGCGGGCCGCAGTCGGAACGCCCTCACCCTGAGCATCTGCTCCGTCGTCGAGATCAACCTGGATGCTCGACACGACCCGCTTCAAGCCCTGGTCGTAGGTCATCTGAGGAGCGCCTGAGAACTGGCTCCACTTGTTCGGTGTAGTGTCTACCGTGATCGGGTCTGGCGTTACGCAAGTCCAGCCCGTATTGCCATGGGTCGATCCATCCGTCACGAACACGTAAACACTCTGTACTAGCTCACCAGTGGCATCGAGGTCAGTGGCACGGACGAACTTCGCCTTGGCAGACCCGTCGGCCCCCACGGTAGCCAGGGTGTACACGCCGTTGTCCTTGTGCGCCGTCGTGTCGATACCGCCCTGCATGGAGATGAGCACGCGGTCATTGAGGATCAAGGTGTAGCCGTCGATGGTGTTGTCGTCGGTCTCTTTGATCGTAGACTCTAGGTAGTGACCGACTCCCGGTCCTCCTTCGCTCATCCACCCATCGGCTCCGCTAGCAAGATTGGTCGCGGCAAGAGTTCCAGTGATAGCTCCTGTGGCAACGCCTGGAGTCTTCACACGCAGATAGGTTGATGTTCCGATGGCTGTCTCGAATGCCGCCCGGTCGGAAACACCAGTCTCACAGGTGATGACGATGGCAGGATAACCGGCCTCGTTGATGACGACGCCTGAACCTCCGCCACCTGTGGTGACGACGTTCACGGTGATGCTGTCACCAGCCGTTCCACCACTCTTGGCACGAATCGTTGTGTCGAGGTTGGCGAGGGTTCCTAGGCCAGTGAGATCCAAGAACGAATACGCGCCGTAGGCCAGGATGGCGGCGGTCTTGGCGTGGACCGATTCCTTGGGAATGAGACCTGAAGCCACCGCGTCGACATACGCCTTGGTCGCTAGGTCGCCTGGATCGAGTGGTGGCCCGAAATCCTTGGCCGCACCACCACCACCGTCAATAGACACCGGAGGATCTCCGATACCAACCAGGACAATCTTGCCGATGGGGCCGAGACTGTCTCCTTGCGCCATCTCTTCTGGCGAGTAGTCGGTGCTAAAGAACAATGGAATGCGAGCTGCCATGGATTATCCTCCTAAGTTGCGGTCCTGACCTTTGGCTTACGCCCCCTCTTCTTTACCTCCGGGAGGGCAGGTCTCAGACCTTCTGCTGATAGCTTCCCATCAGCAAGTTGATGAATCCTTCCGGTCATATCATCGATTCCGATATCGGTGATTTTGATACCGAAGATCACCTCGATCATCTGATGCACTTCCAGCAGAGCATTCTTCTTGTTAGCTGACTCGACAATCATGGACGCCTTATCCGTCATCTTCTGCCGAATCTCAGGGTGCTTGAGCAGGAGCATGTCCAGCTCTGAAGTGCACACTCGTAGAAGTAGATGAGCGTGGCGACACTCTGCATCCTTCGCTCGATACTCCAAAAGGAGATCTCGAGGTAGGACGTAAAATCCATCACTGTCTACTGGTGGAGTTGTAGATTTGACACTGGTGGTATCGACCTTCTCTTTTGCTCTACGTGGCATATTTTGCCTCCTCTACTTTAAGTACCAGCCCAGAGGGTGGGAAGTTTTTTATTCCACCCTTCCTACACGAGTTATCAGATCGTTCGAGGGTTCCAGAAGAAGAACACCCACATCAAGGGATATACCTAGTGTCTGTATGCGCCACTTCTCTCCTGGAGATGGGTTCGAGAAGTCCCCTGGGAGAGCGGGTCTTCCATTCAGACCAACAAAATACCTCTTACCTGGAAATAGCCCTGTGTACAGACCCCTCACCTCTCCGTATAGCTGTACAAGGGCACTAGTGTAGTCCCACTTCTTGATGATGACCCCTATGGCAGGCATCTTGGACAAGTTAGAGGGGTCTGCCTTGGCCACTTTGTAGAACCCGTTGGCCGCCCCTCGAATGTATACTCCATCACCCACCTGATCTGTAAGCATACACGAGACCCGAAGGATGGAAGATGTAGATCTCCGACGAGCTGTTACCAAGGGCTACCTCTCCTCTGCCGGAGCAGGAGGCTTCCCTAGATAATCGTTGATGCTGTCGACCAAAATCTTGGAGGCGCCTTCTGCATTGGCGTCTTGGAGACCTACCACTCCCCCTCTCTTCTTAGAGATGGCATCTAAGAAGTCATACTGATTGTTCAGACGCGTCTTCTCAGAAGTAAAGTACTCCTGGGCCGCCTGCTTGAGCTCCTCCAGCCTCTTTGTAGCCTCTCCAGCCATGAGCTCCTCTTACAGTACGTCGGTAGCCTCTTGAAGGTATTTCTTCAGCTTGGTACGGATGCGAGAAACTTTGGAGGGATGTATACCTGCTCGCGTCGCAATCTGTCCAGGCTGTAGACGTGGCTTTCCGTTCGTCCCGAAAGTATACTCGTAGACTGTCCTCTCTTCTCCCGACAAACGTGTATCAAACTGGAGGAGGTGCACTGCTTCGAGTTCTTTGGGGTTGAGGAACTCGGCTGGATCGTATTGGTAGTTCGAGACAGACTTATCGTGCCTGGAAAGCTCAGTCTGGAGTTGCACCACTTTCTTGTGAGGCCACTTCAGATGATCGGCCAAAGTCTTGGTATCAGGTTCATGACCATGCACATCGAAGAGGTGCTCTTTAGCGGCCTTGAACACTCGGATCTTGGAGATCTGTCCTTCTGAGATCTTTCCGAGGTTCTGATAAGTCTTGATGAAGCGCGACCCTTTTCTGATGTGGTGCTGAACCCAAGTATTGAGCTGAGTCCCTTTTGAAGGATCATAAGTCTTGACGGCGTTGACGAACTGCTTACGTAGTTCTGCATGGAGGGAGGATGTAGGAATCTCAGCCGACCGGAACTTATTGGCCTCTCTCTGAAGCAGAGGCTTGTAAGACTCGACTAGAGGCTTCAGATGCTCGGGCTTACGACCACCTGTGTTCCAGGTATGCCAGAGATCTAACTCTCGACGTTGAACCGTCTTGAGCTCGTCCTTCTGTTTCTTAGGCATCGCCTCCTTGATGAGTTCTAGGAACTCATCGAGGGACTCGATGTTGGGAGTCGGCATCATCAGAAGAGTACCGCACTCTCACTTACCTAAACCTAAGAAGTTCATCGCCCGTCCTAAAATGCCGGGTTTGGCGGCCCTTTGTGCTGCCTCTTGCCGCATCTTGGCAACTGCCGGAGAGACTCCAGCACTCTGCCCTGGCTGTATGAACCTTGCTGCGGCGGTTCCGGCTTCAGATGGGTCGGGTACATGCCAGACTTTAGGAGCTGCCCCAGACGCTGCCGCTCTGTTAGCCTGATGCAGGGCAGTAGAAGGAGCCGGCATCATAGCAATTTTCTCTAGCTCCTCACAGAAAGCATGAAAAGCGACTTCACGATAGGCTGCCGATGCGGTCTTCAGCAAGGCGAGTGGTTCGACCTCAGCTAGAGCGGAGTCGAACAGAGCTCGAGCCACTTTCATGAAGACGTATCCAGACTCCTTGTCCTCTTTGCCAGGGAAGAGCTTGCCCGCCTCACGAGATTCAGCCTTCTCCACTGCGCCAGAGTTGTCGAAGATACTCGTCAGATATGCTTTGTTGTCCTTCTTGTTGTTCTCGAACTCTGAGAGAGCTGTTTCCTGGCTGTCGTTCGAAACCTCTTCAGAAGCTCTCTTCTCGAGGGTGGCGATATAGAAGTCACGAGTCAACATGTACGCGCTCCTAGTGGCTAGGGAGACGGAATTTGTTCCCAAAATGAACAGCTCTTGCCTTACCTACCTGGCTGGTTCTCTTCAGAGAGAGTGCCGGCGTTCGAAAAGCTGCCCCAACACTCTCAGAAACTAGAGCGGCGTGTTTTTCATGACCCTTCGACCACAGCCTTTTCTTGGCCGCTCGATGTCGCAAGATCCGGTCTGCTAGAGCGATAGTACTCCCGATACCCACGGCCTTACCGAGGTGCCCAGCAGACATCCTCTTGGCCCCCTCCTCGAACCCGTGACGTAGGTTGTGGCCAAGGGCATAAACTCCGGCTCCTGTCATGCCTCCCTTAAGAGCAGACGAAGACAGATTGCTGGCCGTCTCGTATGAACTTCCTTCTCCTGTGGGCTTTTTTCCCCTGACATTGTACGTGCTGGGGTGCACGTAAGAGAGGAAGGCGTTCTTTTCGATGGGAGGTGCGTTGGCGGGAAGCTCTCCTCCCTCCAAGTAATCCGGGTCCCCTGCTCTCTCGGCCAAGAGACGTCTGATGTCAGCATCAAGAAGCCCTGAAGCGATCTTCATGAGCTCGGTGGCAAAGGCTCGATAAAAGAGGAGACTCATATCCAAGTCTCCTAGTAACCTTGTCCCTGACCTTGCATCCTCACCGCTCGTCCGATTTTACGATCCTTGTTCACCCGGCGTAGAGTCTCATACCCCATGATGCCTAGTGCGGCAGGGATGAGTGTTTTTGCTGTCAGCAGACCGGACGCGTGCTTAGAGGCGGCGATCTTCTGGAGTTCGTTCTCAAACGCGGAGGCCATCACATCTACGAAGTTAGACATCTTTTCCTCCCTTTCGGGTTCTTCTGGCTACTGGTTCGGAGGATATATCAGCATGTAAGCCACGGGAAGCTCTTAGTTCCTAACCTTGTACACCTACCCCTAAGCTCTGTCCGCTGGAACCGATCTCCTGCACATACGCCTCTACAGCCTTAAGGCGGCCAGGTCTGGGATCTAGAGATCTAGCTATAGGAACTCTCTTCCCATGTGTATTCAGGCGAGGGAGTAACTGATCTGGGTTATCGACCAACCCCAGCAGATCTTTCCCGAGTTCCTTGTTGCTGGCCCCGATGATGGCCGTAGAGTGGAACCCTGGAGTACCTGTAGCAATCTGCAACACTCCATCAGCTAACTTGTACGTCAGATCTTCAGAGCCAAAAATGTCTTTCATCGTAGCTATAGGACGCCTGGTGTAATCGTTGATGAATTTGTGTGCGTCCAGCCCCCTCCTCTTGACCTCCCCATAGATGTGCGCCAAGACATCTACAGAGGATTCAACATCCGGCACATCTGATATGTTGGTGGCTTCGGCCTTACTCAAAATCTTGAGTACTGTCTTGGTATCGTTACCAGCTCCCCTAAGCTCGTCTAGCATCTCCATCTGCTTCTGCCCGGTACCGAACGCCCCAGATCCAGATGGGCTAGAGAAATAGGAGAGGTCTACAATCGACCCACACCCGAAGAACTTCTCGTATATCTCAGGTCCGATGAACCAGTTCGAGTAGAGTGGGCTAAACCACGGAGGACGAAGAGCCTCTTCAACAGGGAGGAGCTTCGACAGCCTCTTGGACTTGGGGACCTTGACCTCTTCATAGATGGCTATGTTGCGCCACATATAGACCTTGTCTATGTCCTTCACTCTCCTAATACGCTTGCTGTGCCTCACCGGAGTTGTTGTGGCACCACATCCGGTCTGAACCCACTCTTCCCCCTCCCAATGTCCTATCGGTTGCTCCACTCCAGCGTTAGTACCAATAGGTCTACCGCGCTCATCTAGAATGTAAGGGGCCGGTTCTCCGTTCTCATCCAAAGCGACGTACTCAGTCCATGATATGAAACCACTAGCCTTCTCGTTGATCTCCAAGCCCATGACCATGATGGCTGCGTCGCTGAAGCACTGAATCTGGACGATGGTTCCTCCTAAAGGACCTTTTCCTCCTTTGGAGAGTTTCCCAGAACAGGCTGGTTCCAAGATGTACGCTTGGCTATTATGAGCTTTTACCTTTTGAACCTTACCTACCAAAGACTCGCGCCCTGGGGGGGATTCTTTGGGAGTGGCATTCGCCACCAAAGTGAGATCCTTGTGGGGAGGAGGCATGTGAAGTAGGGGTGCAAATGCCTCGAGACCTTCTACATTATCTAGGAAGTTTGTTCCTTCAGACCTCTCTTCTACCGGAGCCGACTCTTGAGTTCCTTCCGCCAGTCCCGGAGTCTTCTCATTCTTCTTCTCCTTGATGAGACCCTCCAGATTCTTCCCCAGCATCTGGTCGGTCACGTCCCTCAAGATCTTGAGCTGTTCCCAGTCACCTTTCCGTAGTGCATCCTCCGCGTCTATGATGGTGACTTTGTACTCTGTCTCGGATAAGGCAGCTATCTCTTTAGAGATAATATCTAAGAAATCGTCCTCGGTAATTCGATGAGAACGAGCATGTGTTAAAGTAAAAGATGAGTTGCCCCCCTGCTGATCTACGTTGTGGTTGATGCCTGCTATCATCCCAAGGTATTGCGTTGGGGCGCCTAAATACCTGGCTACGAAACGAATGTCCTCGCTCATGTCATCTATGATGGAAGACTGTCGCTTCTTTCTGGTGAGCTCTGCTTCCTTGTAAGCTGCTTCTATCCTCTTGGCATCCACATCTGGATCGAGGATGAAGGGCTTGTCGATGATGACTGCTGGGTACCCGCAAACTAGGAACGGATCGAACCTAGTACTCACGTCGGCCGTACGGGCCGCAAATCTGTACTTCAGATAGTTGAAGTTCGCTACGCGCTGGGCATAGTCTACTGCATCTCCTTTGACAGTGGTCCTATCACTGCCCTTTCCAGTACCTCTCAGACCTCGGTTCTTCTCGGAACGTCCGCAGGCGTAATTGACTTCATGGATCGTCTCGAACTTGGGGAGGATCCCGGAATAAATCTCCCATTCTAGTAGAGCACGAACACTTCTGTTTCCTTGCAACTTCGCCAAACGCTTGATACCTTGCATCGAGGGAGCGAAGTGGACGTTCTGCTCAAGTAGACCTTCGTTGATCCCGAACTCCCATTCTTCATGTAGTCGGAGACGGGTGATTTCTTGGAGGAAGTTCCTAGAGTACTGAAATGAGGTGCACTGATCTGGGAAGACAACATTGCACTTAGGGGGCGCGACGAAGAAACAGTCAGGACGGAATATTTGAGTCTGTAAACGATCTACTGATCCAGATTCTACCTCGATCTCTTTCTCGGCCACTCTAGATCTCTGACCTAACAACCCCTTGAGCCTCTTCACCACTTCTGTAAATTTGTTTTTGTTAGAGATAGAGAACTCTAAAGCGTCGTGGGCCAGGTAACTTCTCTGCATACTTTGTGTCTTCACGTCCCGAACAAGAGATAGAAGAACACAGCAAGCATTGAGGGTGGCGTTAAAAACTTCAGGGGTTAAAGGATCTAGCTGTGCAGAAATCAGTAAGTCCCTGGCTTTCCGAGCCATGCTCACATCAGAAGTGAGCATCTCCATCTCACTCGGCACTGCTCTTTTTATTGCTTCCTCTCGAGAGAGAATATTCGTTCTAGACATAACATTCGTTTTGGTGCTTGGGAGAGTTTGATAGTTCTGTGCACCCAAATAACGCTTTCTTGTTATTCTTTGCTCACAAATATCTATGACGTTCTGAAAAATGGCGCTAATTTTTTGTGGGATGTTGACTCCCACCATTCCACGCCATACTCCCCTCTTGCTCGCTCTAGCAGGAATGTACATCGCTGCCGGATTCGGAACGACCTCATAGTAGATGTACTTGAAGAGCAACTTCAACATGTCACGGAAGGTGACTAAGGCTCCCATACTGGCGCCGGCATTGTTGAGCCAGGCCCAAAACGCTACGTTGCTGAACAGCCTCTCAGCGGTGTCGTCAGTCTGTTCACAGACGATCTGCTGGAGGATGTGGTTCTTGAGCTCGCCCACGGTGAAGAAGTCATTCACTCCGTGCATTTTCTTCGGTACACCACCCATCGCCTCGAGTAGAGCGATGATACCTCCCATGAGGCCTTTGATATCTTTCAGGCCCTCTGTCTGAGGACGCTTTTTGATGTATTGCGCCAAGACAGACATGTGCCCGTCCAAGATGTCATCGAACATCGAAGCGCCACCTGCCCAGACGTGTGCATTCGTGCTGAACAAGTTTGCCGCAGAGGCCATGAACTGGTAAGTAGTATCCCAGTACGTGGAAAAATCAGAGCACTGAAGCACTGCCTGTCGTCCTGAAGGGGTCTTGGCCAAGGTGACTCCGATAACTTCTCCACAGAAGAGAAGTTTATATCCTGTCATCTCAGAGACTGGGCCGACCTCATTTGGACGATTCTTGATAAACTCCTTAGCCTCATCCAACGAAATTTCGTACGTCTCTGCAATCTTGGTTATAGATTCTGGATCCGCAGCGGGATCGTTATCCAAGGTATAGTCCCAGAAGAAAAGATGGACCATTGTTCTGGCCTTGATCTCTACGATGCGCTCTCCTGGAACAACTTGTATGGAGGCCGCTGCCGGGGCATTGATGCCGATCTGGATCTGAGCAGAGATGACAGGTACCTCGACGCCTTCTAAAAAGAGACGAAGCCCTAGTCTTTGACCGGAAGCGCTCATGGGTCTCCTAGAGGAGATTCGACAGGAAACGGGCGGTGCCACTCTCTTCTGTGAGAGCGTTGCGTCCTGCTCCTGCTGCGATCATGAAGATGCCAAAAGAGGCCTGCCTAGCCGCTAAATCTACTTCTTTGGGGGGAGTTGTGTCGATACCGAAAGCCGCGAAGACCTCTCTCACTCGCCGTACCATCTCTACGCCATCTCCCTGCTGGAAAGCGTAGAGCTCTGAGACAGCCACCGGACTGGGAGCATCCTGAGAGATACGAGCGATGAACTCGTCCACATTTAGGAACATACCGCCATACTTAGAGGGCAAGGTCCGAACTCCCCGCTCTCCTTCGATAGTGAAGGTCTTCCCAGCAAGCTTCACTGTAGACCTGGTGGTGCCCTCTTCTCCTGTCAGCACAGCGTTGGCTCCAGGCATGCTTGCCAGAGCCACCTGAGCGTCGTCGTACACAGCGCTTCCCTCGAAGCCGAGCGGTACACGAATATTACGACCATAGACGAATCGTCCCGCCTCTGCCAAGATGTCGATAACTTGCCCCTGAACTTCTACCAGTCGATTAGCTCCAGATTGCATGGCTTCTAAAACGGCCCCATTACGAAGGTTGGTCAGCATCGAGTTCTTGCCGATACCTCCTTCGAGATCCTTACCGGAGATGAGGTTCTCCCTACGGACTGCGGTCAGAGTAGACCGCCCCTCGGCTAGTTGCATGTAGCCACTGTCGGGGTTGAAGTAGTTCATGTCCAGAGCTTGACCGCCCTCCAAGAGCCCACCCTTCTCCAAAGAAGTGGGGTCTAGCTCCAGACCTTTACCGATCAAGTGAGCGTACGGATCTCCGATAGTCGAGATATTCTCATAGTTCGTCAAGAACATCTGGAACTGAAAGGTCACGAAGTTTTGGTTCTGCGACGACTCCGAGGAGTTGGAAGATAGGATATAACCCTGGACCACGATGTCGTCCCACGAGAGGTAGACCCTGGTCCTCGAGCGAACGCACTGGGTACCTCGCAGGTAGAGATCGTAGTTGGCCCACCACTCTGCTCTCCAGTTGAAGTCCTCGGTATTGAGTAGGACCCCCTCGATGTTGAGGACGCGAGGTTGCTCCCCGAAAAAGAAGATGTAGGGCTCGCCGAAGGTGAGGACAATCTGCTGCTTCTCTGCCCGCTGTTCCTGGATGCTCTGGATCAGGAAGTTGGAGTTGCGAATCCCCATCCCTCCTCCGGTGTACGAAGCGGCATCGAAAAGAGCAATTGCCTGGCCGGCTGCGTCCCTAACCTGGATAGTGGCGTAGGTGTCCTCTTTGATCTGGAGACCTCGCACCGGGCGACGGACACTATGGAACCGACTGATGACATTGTCGGGAGTATCCTCCCAGATCTTCTTCTTCCTCTGCGCCTCGGTGACGGCATTGAAGGCCGTGTTGAAGGCGTCTGGCTGAATAATGACGAAAGTGGACATGGGCTACTCCGAGATGACTCCGATACGGATGAGATAGTCTTTGAGAGTGCGAGTCACAGTCGGGAAGACATCTCTCCCTGTCATGACCCGATAACCCTCCGCTCGCATCCCCTGTTCCAGAATGTGATCTACAAGGAGACCGTTGCGGATAATGAGCTCAACAGAGGTGCCATCTTCAAGTACCACACGTCTGGAAACTTCCTCGATGACTGCCATCTAACCCGCCTCTGGCTTCGGTTCGGTTGTTGTACCTGTGCCATCGTTCTTGTGTAGCTCTCGAAACTTCTCTCTACGAGTCGGACCCTCGAAACCAAGAATCGTGTCTCGTTGCTCCATCCACAGCATTCCATTCTGAATAGCTTCTGAGCTACTAAGAGCGGAGAGCTCTTCTCTCGTCCGGTCAACCCCTGCCGGCTTGGAGCCCCGTCGAATGTCGTCCAGGTGCTCCTGGGTCAGGCTGAAGAACACCGACGGCTTTTCTCTGGAGCCTCCGGGCATGCTACTTCGCCTTTCCGGTGGCGATCTGCGTCAGGAAGGAGGCCATCTGGGTGTTGTTGGTCTGCATATCCTTCAGCATAGATGCGACTTCGGTCTCGCTGACGTGCTTAGACTCTGCTACCCCTCCTGCCTTGGCTCGCAATTTAAGAGCCGCGCTGTCACCCACTATCCCGGCGACTTTTTCTACCTCATCTTTATCAACACCCACAGTCTTCCCGCCCTTAACCATCTTCTCCAACTCTTCGTACATCTCCCGCCCTTCGGCGGATTTTCCAAAGTAGTCCTTGTCGATCCCTAGTTTATCCAGGCCGGTCTTCTTCCCAAATCTTCCCCTCTTCGCTAGCTTCTTACCCCTCTCCATAACACCAGAGTACTCCCCAAATGACGCTTGAGTGGCTTCATCGATGAGACCGGCCGACTCTGCAAGACCTCGACCCTCTGAACTCATCCCATAGAGGGCCTTGGCCATAGCCCCGCTTTTGGATTTGTACCCTGGTTTAGCCATTTTGATTAAAGTGGCGATCCCTCCTTGTTGTTCTTCCGCCACTTCCTTATAAAGCTTTAAGAATTCCTCGGCGTGTTTACCGCCCCCAGCCAACCTCTCAACAGACTTGACATTATCTTTGTCTGTGAGTTTGGCAGACATCGCCGAACCAGCCCTCTTCATATCGTCCGCTATGGCAGCGACACCTTCTACGCCAGACATACTCGCATAGGCCAAAACACCCGCACTACCGAAGAGTCCGGCTATGTCAAAACCCATAGAAGAGAGACCAGCTATTTTTTCATTATCCTCTACTAACCTTTTCCCAAAGGTTTGGAGTTTCTGGAACCTTTTGGGGTCCTTAATGAGCTCACTAGCGACCTGGGCCGGATCTAGATTTAGATTCTTCATGACCTCCTTCTCTTTATCCGACCACTGTGTAGGATCCTTTTTTTCAAGTGCTTGTTGTAGGACCCTTCTCTGTGCCGCTGTAGCCTCTGTTTCCTCCTTGCCTGGTAGAAGTCCCGCTTGTTTCTCATTTCCTATCAATAAGGCCGCATAGGGATCTCCCTTGTCAATCATGGACTTAGCTTCTTCCCATGAGGCTTCGGTGTCGCTTCCCTTATACTTGGCCATCCCCCTATCGATCTTCTCTCGTTCCTTAGAGAAAGAGGCGGTGTCGGTGAGGTTCAGGCCAGAAACGGTCTGACCTATCGCCTTGCCCACATCGATACTTCCTCTATACTGCCCCCCTTCCTTAGCAGCGAGGGCAGCCAGAACATCTACTTCCTTACCGCCAGCGGCTTGGACTGCTCCGGCAAATCTCTTGTCTTTTCTCAGAGCTTTTAGCGCCTCATCCATCCGAGCGCCTTCATCAGCAATTTGTCCCAGTTTTCCTCCGGAGGTGAGGCCCGTATAAACTTCCGAAAGACCTTCTATATCGGCCCCTATAGAACTCCCAGCCAATCTATTGTAGAGATACTTGCCACGACCTCCGGATAAATCCTGAGCATAGGCCATAGCTTCTTTAGCTTTGTCTTGAGTCAGAGATGAAACATAACCGCTGTAGTTCGAGAGGACAGTACCTCCTTGAGCGGCAATTTTATCTGCTCGTCCTGCTCTTCTATCTATAAAACCACCTTCGTAACCACCTCCCATAGCCCCTAGACGTCGTTCAGCGGCTTCTCCAGACGTATCATTACCTGTAAGAGAGTGTACAGTCTCGGCAAGTAATCCACTAATACCTCCAGACGCTCCTATATCTAACCGAGCTCCTCGAGCCAGGCCACCCTGAAGAGCTGGGTTAGCTAAAATCTGAGCCAGTCTCTGCTTCGATTGGGCATTACCGGCAGCCGCGCCTCGTACGGTATTTGCCACCCCTTCGGTTACTTGACGTCTTACTTGACCTGTAACATCGTCCAAGAACTCGTCCGCCCAAATCTGAAAATAGTCTCGAACTCCTACCCCAATATCTTTAGCCCAATCCGTGGTATAGTGGGCTATCTTAGTAGCCATCTTCTTCTTGACGGCATCCCATCCAAAGTTTTGTTGGGTGGCTGCCAATCTAGCCGATCTCTTGGCTTCTTCCTTCTGAGCTACATCTAGACGACTACCGGCGGTATCCATACTTGGCATGATCTTCTGGAGCAAATTTGCCTGTTCCTCAGTATATTGGAACTTCTGCATGACGAGATTGATGGCGTCGGGATTCTCCCAACCTCGCTCGCCCAAGAGCTCCTTGAGCATCATTGCCTGGCCCTCGGCACCAGTGGCACTGGCCATCTCAGAGCGAAGACGCTTCTCATGAGCTCTGAAGGATAACTTTGCCCCCCTAGTACCGGCCTTATTCTTAGCCATCTGCTTGAGCTCACTCAGAGAGAACTCTCCTCTCCGATAACGAGCTACGAGATCTTCATCCATCTTTCCGGTAAATCTTCCGCCCACCATTTCCCCGAGAGCTAAAGTCGAGGCCGTCCCAAGGGAAGTGCGCGACATCCTATAACTGGCTTGACTCATCTGAGCCGCCATGTCCTGGATGCCCTCTGCCCCTTCCTTACCAGTCATCTCCATGATGTCTTCGTTGGAGATGACTCCCATCTGGTTCATCATTCCGTACTGAGCCGCCGTTCTAGAGACTAGCCTGGAACCTGATGCCCGACTTCCCCCTGTAGCGTGGCCCATATCAGCCCCGTACTGCTGGAGAGCCCCTACCTGACCTTGGCTCATACCAGTCGTCGCACCGACGACTTGACGATTGACAGCATTCTTCATGATGTCTGCTGTCGAGTAGAACCCCGCTTTGCGAGACTCTCCAAACATCTGGAGGGCCTCTTCCATGGTCCCTCCGATGACCTTCGACATGTCCTTTAGAGTCTTGACGGTATCCTTGAACTTCTTCTGGAAGTCTCCGGCATCTCGGACTCCCTGCATGAGCCCCATCTGGCCCATCTTGTCCATGATCCGGTTGAGCTCACCAAAGCTCGTGAGCATCTCCGGGATGCGCTCCATCTGGCGCACCATATTGCCGATGCCCATCGTATCCTGACGTGTGAACCCGCGCCCAGTACGACTCGCACTGTTCATGAACTGGAACTGTGATAGAGTTCTTTCGACAGCCCCTTGCTCGGCAGCACCCGTTGCCATAGAGCCGAAGGCATGGGCGATTGGCATGCCTGCCAACCCTCCGATACCTCCACCTAGCAAAGCGCCACCAAGTCCCCCCGCCATACCGCCTAGGATGCCTCCCCCGATCCCCATCATCTTCCCGACCCCGGCTCCAGCTCCGAACACGGCGGACGAGGCCATGTTTCCGAATGCGTTGCCGGGACCGTAGCCCCCCACTCCTCCACCATAGCTATATCCCCCTCCTTGGAAGCCACCCCCGAAACCAGTGGCTCCTAGACCTTGGCCTACGTAGCCGCCATAGGGCTGTGGCATCTGGGAGGAGATTTGTTGGGAGTAGGCCGACTGTTGTGCGAAGCCAGCTTGTTGCTGCTGGTGCATCTGGGAGATCTGCCAGGATGAAAGCAAGCTCGTCCCTCGCTTTTAGATTTATAGGGTCTGGTGCTATTGTAGTGGGCGTCTCAGGAAAAGAGCAAGGATACCGTGTAGAAGAAAAAGAGATGACCCCGGAGAGGTTCCAGACTCTCCGGGGTCTTGATCGCGGGGAGGTCAGTCCTCGCTATTACTTCGCTTCGCTGACCGAAGCGGGATCGACATTCTTAAAGGGAGATGTTCCGTTCTTCTCGAGATGCTCTCTCAACTCCTTACCTAGAATCATGTCGAGCACGAAATCTTTCAGCAAGGATTTCTCGTAGCGTGAGAGAGGACCACCCATCGTCCCAGGAACTCGTCTCTGGAAGCGGGTCTCGTACTGATGGAGAACCTCATCAGTGTACTTTGAGAGGTACGCAACCATCTCCGTCTTGTCGGATGGAAGATGCTCCAACATATGATCTGGTAGTTTGATCTCTAGCAGTCCGGTCATGGAGACGCTCCTTCCGCATCCTGGAGAATCAACTCAATCGGAGTACGTAACCGGCTTGAGTATTTCTCGAGGAGGGTTTCTACGGGAGCTCCGTTTCTTGGGCTTACCTCTACTACCGATGCTTTATCCCCTTCGAGGAGAACCAGAACCGTGTGATCTTTTGTCACGTTGAGCTGGTACCGTTCCGGGATCTTGTGCTTGTCAAAGTACTCAAGTAGCGCCTGCTCTATCAATCTAGTCTGTGAGCTATGTGCAGAGAAACTGTAAATTTTCAACTTCACCGCGATATCTGGCAACAGCCTGACGGTGGTAGTCGTTTTGCTTTTGCTAGCCATCGCTAGAATAATAATGTCTGTGGTATAAGAAGTCAAGTAAGTGTGTGATTACACTATATCACGTCAACTGGAGGAGTCATGTCCTGGGAAACATTGAGTTTTGAGGATCGCCAAAAGAACTGGGCCGGCCACCGCAGGCAGTTTAGGCAGCATCATGGGAGGAGCGACCGCCCTACTGTTTGGGAGATCGAATTTTCCGGTGATCGAGTAACTACGAGACACGGACTTCTCAATGGTGCCGTGCAAGAGACCTCCTACGTGGGGTTGATCAAGAACAAGGGGAAGGTCAACGAAATCTCCGCAGAGCAGGATGCTGTGGCTGAAGCCAGAAGAGATGCTCGTAAGCGTTTCGACTTCGAAGGGTATGATGAGTACGTCGGGGATTTGAACATCGATCGACGTCATGCGGATATCAACGTCCATGCTCTTCTCACCAATCTCCCTGGATCCTTCTGCCTCTACAAGCCAGAGAACAACATCGAGACGTGCAAGAAACTCCTGGCCAAGGCAGAGAAGGGTCAGGTGCTCTATACGCTCAAACGGGATGGCGTAGCGAAGTGGGTGGTTGTCGACTACTACGGCAACGTCGTCATCTACAGCCGCCGCTCGCGCCCTTGGAACGACAAAGAAGGACCGAAAGAGCTACCAGACGGTACACTTGACTTCTCTACCGTCATCCCTTGGTCTGCTCGCTTTCCTCATCTCGTAGAAGAGGTGAAGAAGATGCAACTCCCTCCCGGCTCGATGCTGGCTTGTGAACTGGTGATGCACGACAGAGACGATTTCCCTCTCGTCTCCGGCTACACCAAAGGCTACACAGCCAGGGCACTAGAAGATATGGCCAAGAAGGGCTACCCATCACTCTATGTCTGGGACATGCCGTTCTATGACGGAGAAGATCTGGTCTCTAACAAGACAGTCAGAGAACGGCATCGTCGGCTCCAGCATCACTGCGCTCTTACAGATGGGGTGGTGGTATGGCCCGTCCAGTATTTCAACTTCCCGAACCCAGAAGCTGCCTCAGAATATGCGAGAAAGAACAAGCTCGAGGGCTGGGTCGTTGTCGATCCAGACGCCATCTATGGAGACAAAGCTTGGAACTTGAAGGGCAAGCCTGACCGCCCCTCTACCTGCGCCAAGCTCAAGCCCCGCAGTGAGGATGACTTCGTAGCCATCTGGGATCCGAACGACCCCAAACAGGCAGGCTCCGGCAAGCATGAGAAGGGCAAGACAGTGACCCTTCCCAACGGCCAACAAGTCGTACATGGAGGCGTCGGTTCTGTCGGACTCTGGCAGTACAACTCGAAAGGAGAGCTCGTCTTCACGGCTACTTGTTCGTCAGGGATGGACTACGAGTTCCAGGCCCAACTAGACGTGAACAGCTTCCCGCAAGTCTGGCAGGTCGAGTACCTCGAAAGGACGTACATCTCTGACGGCGAGAAGACCAATGCCCTCCGCCACCCCGTCTTCATCCGAAAGCGGGACGACAAGACTACGCAAGAGTGCGTGAATGAGAGGTTGGGATGACTGTAGAAGAAGTCAGAGAACACTTGGACCTCATCAAACATCCTTGTGACCCTACCTGCCCTGGTTGGATGATCAGTGACGGTGGGCTAGGACCTCGAATAGAACGCTGCGATGCGTGCGCCTCCACTGTCCCAAAGAACAAACGACTCATGGATGAAGATGTGGCTCTTCTTCCAGAGGCTCAAGGAGCTCTGTCAAAAGAACTGTGGGATCTGACAAAAAAGCTCAAAAGGAAAGAAACCTAAAGAAATAACTGGTTTGCAGGGCATCGTCGTGTAGAATTGAACTAATGTTGAACAGTTTGATATCCTCTCTGTTGAGAGCACTTCTTGATCGAATCGATCCACCGGTCAAGAAGTGCCCTCAACAGACCGTCAAATTCGAGAATCTCTACAAACCCGCACACAATAAGTGCATCGAGGTCATCGATCATACAGACCTCCCATCACAACAGAATCTCGACGCTATTGAGAGTGAGTTAAAAGAACTCGTCGATAGCCTCGATCTCGAGGGTCGTCTAGATTTTGATGTTTCAGCTATGCCTAACTAGATCTGCGTGAAAGTGAACTGAGTACCACAACTCGGGCACTTGTAGACAAACCCTCCCTTGCCGTCCGGGACTTGTGATGCAAGCTCTTTGCACTTGGTGCAGCGAACTTGACGAGCATCGGTCTGCCCTTTTACAACTTGGTACTTCTTCCGGTCTCTTGTTCCCTTGATCACCTGGCTCATGAGCATCCTCCGAAGACTTCTGCGCCTTCGGGGATGTCCGCTCCAGGACCTCCAGCTCCGACGGCCTGAACACTGCGTTCTTGGATGACGGCGTCTTGAAGAGCCTTCTCTGCGGCCTCCGCTTCCTTCTTCTCCTCTACTGCTGTCTTGGCTGCAATCTCAGCTTCTTTCTTAGCTTTCTCTAACTCCTCAAGACGAGTTCGTTCTTCTTCCTCACTTCTCTCACGCACCCTCTTAAAAGCGGCGGTCACATTGTCTTGGAACCACTGAGCTCCTTCCTTCCTCACTTCTTCGACTTCGGATTCGGTGAGCTCAAGATTCGCCCCGTTCGACAGTTTCTTGATGAAGCGATCGATCTGAGAAAGCTGCCCAAAGATTTCCTTCAACACCTCTGCGGTGGCAAGAACATTCGTGTCGATGTGCTCGATCGACTTACTGAACTCGGCAGCGACATGTTGCTGTTGAGCCATCAACTTGCCGAATTCTTGAGCCGAGAAGATGGCGATCTGTTGCTGCCTCTTTTCGGTCCCTACAATACTTTCCGCCAGCTCATTGTGCTTGGCGATCAACTCTTTGATCTTAGATCCTTGATTCTTTACAAGATCAAGAATCTGCTCGACTCCACCCTCGAAACTGTGTTTGACAATCTTGACTACTCTCTTCTTCTTCATGCGCTTGCCTTTGCCTCCCCGAGGATGACGACTTGCTGGTTTTCGATCTCAGAAATCTGCTCTCGCAGTTCTGAGATTGGGCCATCCCCTATCGCCTGGAGTACGTCCTCGATCGTCTCCTCTGGGACAACCTCCTCTGCACAATCAGGCACTCGGATGGCTTTTGTTGCCGACTTACCATCCTTACCGATGAAGCTGTCATCGAGATGTGCGTGCAGCGCCTCCCACACCGCCAAACGATGCTTGAGGTGATTCACCTGAGCTAGCTGTTCCTTTAGAGTAGCCATCCGCTCTTACTCCTACTATTTGAGCCCCTGCAATTTCTCCTATCTTGACGAGATAAGAGTTATGCAGGAACTCGAGGGAAAGCACCAGGTCGGGCGTACGGAATCATTCTGGAAAGCGGCCTGGTTGACCAAACCACGAAGCGCTCGTGAGAGGTCATTCTTTAGCTCGCAGAGAGCAGGTCTTCTAATAGAGATGCCGCCGCTACACCTCGAATAGCTGCCTGCTTTTCCTTCGAGATCCCCTGGGACTCTAGTTCTCGCTTCACCATATTGACGTGCTTGCACTCTCCACCCTTGCCCTTCGTCGACTGCTTGTGAACCCAGTCTCCACAATTGCAGGAGAAGCGCTTGACGGAGGGATGGAACTTGACGGTGTAGGACTTCCCGCTCGACTGACTAGGGACTCTATAAGACGGCACGCCCTTGGCCTGCATGTGCCTGGCGTTGTTCTCGCTGTACCGCTTGAGCTTGGAGTCTGCCCTCTCGTCCTGTCTCACAGCGTCTACGAACTTGGGGGAGACCAGCTTGTTCTTGAAGGCCCTCCACTTCGACGTGCTGGCGTCGGTGAAGTGGTTGTCCAAGAACTCCTGGTGCTGTGGAGAGGGGGCTAGACCTGAGAGTTTCTCGAACCGGACTATCTCAGCAGGACCGTCAACTCCGCCATTGTCTCGTAGCACTCTCTGAACGTCCTTCATCCCAGGAACATGCTTTCCCAGGTCACTGATCTGAACAGGGGTGACACTAGTTACTCTGATACGTCCTCCTACGACGTCGTAGTCTTTACCAGCCCGATATTTTCCGATCTCGTCTTGGATACGAATAGTCATGTTCTTCGTACCCGCACGAAACCTCTGGTAGTCTACAGGCGCGGGGAACTTCATATCAGAGGCGAGCTTCGTGAGCAGTGAGAAGAGTCCTGGTCTCATGCGTTGAAGAATACCTCGTTCTGCTAGCGATCACGCATCGAAAAAGGCCCTCAGACGACTCTCTACAGAAGCCCCTCCGGCGCTGTCAGAGATTATTCGAGCGAGCGGATAGATGAACATCCCTCTCAAGCGCCGGGCAGTATCAAGACCCTTCCCCTGTTCCATCGATTTGTACCGAATATCTGTCCAGTGGTATTTACAGTAGATGTCTGCATTGTGCTTGAGAATATCGAAGTACCGAGCGACGAACTTGGACAGGTCTTGAGTGGTACCGTGGAAGGGGAGCTGCCCTGTGAGATAGTCGGTCTGCATCATCCTCTTACAGTTGGGACAACAGGCCATTCCTCCTCCCATGGCGGCGTTGATGATGGGGTGGCCGCAACCGTAGACGTCATGCCTCTCCTTGCCATCAAGGATCGCGGTCAGGAGCTTCACGGCCGAGTTCGGGTTGATGACCCGACAGTCCAGACAGAAGTAGGCGTTCGCGTCTCCGCCACCGTGGAAGAACTTCCCCGACTCCATCAGCGAGATGAAGGCGTAGTATTCTTTGAGTGCCGACCTATCTGGACCAAAGAAGACCTCGATCTTGTAGCCGGCTCGGATGCCATCCCCTTCAAGGATCTTGCCGATGTCCTTATCGGCTTCGGATATCTCCGCCAGAGTTCTCTGCCGAGGAGGCTCCCATCTAGGATTGTAGGGACCATCCGGTGCTTGGGTCTCTTGAAACTCTCTTGTCATCGACCTGCTCCAGTGGGTCTGAAATCATTCTTACCGCCGACGGTAAAGGCTCCACGTTGTCCAGGTCGCGTAGGGACATTTCGCTCACCAGTCAGACCAGTGATTATCATTTCATCACTCTCCTTAGATGAGCGAACCGGAGTAGGCTCTCCCTTGATAACCCTCATGAGGACATCTAGGGAAGAAGACATCTCTTGGGACTGTATGGAGATATTCCATCCAAAGACGAGTTTCTTCTCCCCATCTACTTCCTTCAAGAAGTAGTGACGACAGATATGAGCCTGCCAGGCATGAGCCTGCTCTTGCTCCGCCTCAGTAGCTAGCAGGATTTTACGGAGAAGCTCAGTCCACTTTGTCTCGTTTCCCTGAGCAACTCTACAGAGGACATTGACTCGATTTGGGGCGTGAACGGCGCTGACCGGTTGTGCCAACCCTGACAGCTCAATGGCTCTGGACAGGCGTTCCGCATGCGCCTTGCTGCTCATACCTTACCTCCATCAATGACTCCAAGACCTGGATGACCTGGGGGGTCGATGTTGCGGAGCTTCCCACTATCGATACAATAGATGAGATTTCTCATCTCTTCGATGGCCCTCTCGATGGCGTGGATAGACATCTCCAAGGCGCCGCATACAGACCTGGACCCGGACCACTCATGAAGCAAAGGTCGTCTAGGAATCTCTGTCTCGTTCGATGTTTGTAAACGAGCTCTTAAGATATCGTAGGATCGTTTGAAAGCCATCAGATCTTTCTCTAGCTCGGCCTTCTCACGTACGAGATTCGACAAACTGTACCCATACCCATCAGACATTGATCTTCTTCACAGTTAAAATTTTAGAGTGCTGAAATAGTCTCTTGATCTCCTCCATCGAGGCATGGAAACCGATCGAAACTTCTCCGTACCCTAATCTGGCAGTGAAGCCGTCCTCTGTTACAAAGTGCGCCTCGAAAGCCACTTTCTTCATATCCAGAGGAGGTGCCTGAGGGGGTGTGGTAGGGACTATGCTACCAGGAACCCATCCCGGGTGCTTGAGGGCATAACAACTGGAACAAAGGACTAGATGAGTATCTTCACAGAACTCAACGTCCTCTTTGTTGAGATTTTTCCTCTCACAATATGGATTTTGACACCAAGCCATGTGGCCTCCCTTCGCAGTCCCAGCCCAGTCTTACTCTGGCTTCTCTACCGTCACTTGGTAGGCGATCAAATCATCGCCTTGATACAACGGTTCGACTTCTAACACAGTCCAGTGTGATCCCCCCATCGTAGCGTCATCGGGCCAAACACGACTTCCTCGATGTAGGATCACTTTTGGAGAGACGATGTACTTTCCCATCACGTCCTCGACCGCTGAAAAATGGAGGGTCGTAGGACAGAATAATTCGATGGGTGGTTTCGTAACAGGAACCTCAAGACGCGTCTCTTTCATCTCTAGGTCGGTTTCGAGCAGGGTCTCGATCTCATCGGCGAACTCGGCCATGGTCTGATGAGAGACGTTCTTCTTGCCGATTAGATCTTCGGATCCTTTGTCTAACTGGCCCCATCTTTCAAACATCAGAGTGACATGCTTATCGATGATCCCTGCCTCTAGGATCTTCCTAACAAGAGGCTTCATGGCAGAGTCCCCTTCACAGAGAATATGATATCCTCTTCCTCTGCCTCCCTAGTCTCGGTACCCGCCACCAAAAACACATCCGTAGGTATGTCCGACAAAAGTACGATGGGCGTTCCGTAGAAACTCATCCGGTTTTGGGCTATGCGGATACCCAACCACTTCTGGAACAGGAACTTGTCTCCGATGACCAAGAAACCGACTTCTAACCCTTCATCACGCACCAGACCGAACATCTCCCAGAGAACTTGAAAAGGGGTCTTGTCTTTTTCAACAAGGTACTCCTCCATCCGGTGACTGCGGATGACATCATGGAGACTCTGGCGCTCTGGTACCTGATCTGGAGGAACTAGTTTTACTATCTCGATAGGATACCCAATACGACAGGTAAACTCTTGCGTGTAGGGATTATCCTTGAGCACCTGGCGCAGTAGAGTGAGCAGGGATTCGCTACCTTTTCCGCTATAGGGGATCTTCTCCCTAACGAGAACAAGTTCAGAATTGGTACTCATGGTATCTCCCTGCGGATCTTAAAACTGGTCCACATGCTCTTCCTCTACCTGCTTCCTCAAACCGGTAAAGTAGTCGACAATGACCTGGGTCACAGTAGTGTTGTGCTCCCTGGCATACTTCTTCGCCCAGGCATCCAGCTCGAGCGGGATGCGGAGATTCCACCGCCCCTTTCCGTTCTCGCTCATCTTCTTCTTCGGGTGCGGATGCGCCATGTCAGTTGACTCCCAGCTCCTCCGCTAGCTTGTCGTGCTGAGTGTTGACATCGTAGGGGTGCTTCTTGCCTCCGAAGAAGACGGTGGTCTTGTCCTCCGGATCGCAGTCAAACATCCCCAGGCACTCCATGCACCGGAAGCGCACTCGTCCGGCTTCTTCTGCCGCTCGCACGTGCCCGAACTCTGCACAGGGGCGCCCAGGCAGCGGTTCAACGAGGCTGTCGACATTCTTCTTGAACTGCTCCTGAGCTGCCGTGAAGAGTTGAGCGTACCTGGCCGACTGCTCCCTGGGCCAGTCAGGATCCACCAGATGGCGCTGCCAGTCGATGAGGTTCTCCCACACCATGTTCATCTCCCCGACAATGACTGTGTCGGTGAGGCAGGTGTTCTGGTGCTCCTTGCCCTTGTAGCGCGGGTCGTCTGGGTAGTAGAAGTTCCCCACCGCCCTGCTCTCGAGAAGACGCCGCTCCAGCTCGATGTGTACCGCCAGCCAGTCCGTGCTCATGAGCAGAACCCCATCTGGGTGTCCTCATCGATGACGGCGAGGAGGTCCTCGGCCTTTAGAAGGAAGACAGGGCAGCCATCCTCGTCCTTCCCGAACTCCTGAAAGGCATCCTTGAGGAAACCTCGGTAGCAGACCCTCATGCCCGGCTCGAGGGCGGTTCCGACTTTCTTGGAAGCCTCGCCGCCTACCTTCAGAAGGTGCCCAGTACCTTCCATCTTGCGCTCTACCAGCAGAAGCTGGTCCGGCAGCTCGATACCTCCCTTGGTTTTCTTCACCCTTGAGTCCGCTTTTACAACCACCCAGGTCTTAAGAGGATGGAACTGTTTCCAGTCAAGCATTGTTACCCCACTAAGAGGCAGAGAGTTTCTTCAGGACGCCGTTCCTGACCCACTTCTGCGCCTGCTTGAAACTCTTCTCCTCAAGAAAATAGAGCTCGCCTCCAGGCACGACGAAACCCATCTTCACCGTCTCGATTCCATTACCATCACGCATCTTCACCATGACGGACCTAGGTTCGATGACGCCTAGAATCTCAGCCCCGCCTGTAGCCTCCTCGATCTCTGGAGTTGTTCCGATCTTCTTGATCGCTTCCATCTGCTGACTCCCTCTTTGCCGGCAATACCGGCGGTGCGAAGACTCCCAGGTCAATAGGAGCCGACTTCCCTGAGCTACACCCGCACTTACGAGTGATGACTTTGTTGACGATGTCCACCTGAGTGGCCACCTGATTCCCACATGCGGGACAGGTCTGCTTCGAGTCCCCTAAACGGTTCTCTTGTATTACTTGGGCCAGAAGTACTGGAGCGGTCCTACCGATGTAATCAAGGACCAAGTCGACCTTGTACTCAATCCTAATCAAGGCCTCGGAGAGTGTGCCTTCAGCGGCCATGTGACACCTCAGTGATCTTGTAGATGGTTGCACCGAGAGAAGAGGTCGCCAGATGCACCACCTTCTTGTTGTTCAAAGTGAGGGAGAACAGCAGCGACCTTTCAACTCCCGGCACCTCATCAATGTGCGCCGCAGTGATCTTCGCCCCGACTAGAATCTTCCTCATGTCCTTCGATGAGCACTTCTTCTCTTCCGGTAGACCGGCTCCTAGGATGGCCTGATAGAGTTCCAACGCACTGATCTTTACGGCTTCGAACCCCAGCTTGATGTTGGTTCTGGAAGAAAATTTCAACTTCCCATCGCAGCAATTAGTCGGACAGCGCATGGTCTTCTTAAGGAGATATCTGCCCGGTCCTTCACTAGAGACTGAATAAGCAGTCTTACACTTCGAGCAGGTGAAGAGGGCGGTCATATCTGATCAATCCCATCCTCATCAGACCCAGTGTCGGACCCAGCATCACTATCTTCTTCTAAAGACACAGGAGACTCCTCGACAACGGTCCGGCTTTCTTCAAGACCGGAGGAGCCGTACATGCACTTCACTACTACATGGGCCGCGTCCTCACTTACCGGTACTCGGAGCTCCCCGTCATTGAAGACCAGGTAGTACTCCGTACTGTTAGGGGTATGACCGAACCTCTGTTCCGATCCAAGCCCTGTGAGCAACATCTTCTTCATCAAGTCACCTTCGGTGGTGGAACTACGGGCCTAGTCGAAGGCCTCAACAAGAAGACTATCTTCTCTAGAAAGTACAGAAGACGACATGGCCCACGGGATTCAGAGTATGCCATGCACCTCTCCTCACAAAGGCGTTCCTTGTCTAGGAAACACCTCGACGATTTCTTCTCTGAGACTTCTGAAACGCGTCGATGCTCACTGTCCTGCCCGCCTGGGTCATCTTCTGTTTTTGGGCTAGATCTGCATCCCCCCTCACTAACCGAGAGGCCACCTTCTTGCGATTCGGGTCCGCAAGAACCGTGATAGATAGAGGTCCTCGACCGATCTCCTTGATCATCTCGTCCTTCAGCTTCCTGAGCTCGTCCTTCTTCTCGTTCTTGTCGAACGGGAAGAATGCTTCCCGAAGATCGTCGAAGGCCGCCATGATCGTCTTGTCTTCGGCGCCCTTCAACGAGAGGAGCGCCTGCATGGTCGCCCTTGATTTGTGGAACTCGATGTTCTGACGCATCTTCCACACCAAGAGGTGAACCATCTCCATCGGGCTGCCGGGCTCTGGCGGCCTCGTCGTCCTCTCGTACAGCATGTTCGCCCGTGCCCATCCCAATGGAGTCTCTAGAAACCCTTGATCACATCGATGACGAAGAGCTTCTGGAGCCTTCGGCCGAACCAGGTGTAGTTGACGCTCAAGTCCGCGAGCATCGCTAGCGGCATCTTCGAGACGATCTTGAACTTCGCCTGGAATAATTTGTCATCTGGATCTCCGTTCTGATCCAGATGGCTGGGCAAAGGCTTGCCGTTCAGGGCATAGAGCCCGATGACTAGATTCAGAACCGAGTACTTATCGAGGATGTACTGATCCGACCCTCTCTCTGGAGACATCAAACGCTTAACAAAAAGATCTTCGTTGCCTCCTACAGAACGGAATGTCGGTTCAAACTTGCCGGGTACAACAGGAACCCGCTGGCGTATCTCTCCATGAGTAATGAGGGCGTCGATGAGGAGAGCATCACAGCGAGACTCTATTGCGTCCCTACGCTGTTTGTTGTTGAGGATACTCTTCACCCTATCGCCAAATTCATTGGTCTCGAAGACATCATCCATGGAGGAGATCTCCTCATGGATGTTATTGACGTCCTCATCGAGCTTCTTTTTCTCTTCCGTTGTGGTATTGGCCTTTGCTACTGCCTCGAGCTGCTGAACTGTCTCGGCCCGGAGTCCTGCACCTTCTGGACGAGGAGGATTGACAAATTCCCCAGGAGAAGCTTGTTTCATCTGACCTGCATTAGCCTGATCGATGGCTTGTTGAGGTACGGCAACTTGTGGGCGGCTGTCACGCATACCTGGCTGATTGACAGCGTAGGCGGATCCGACTCCGGGTATGAATTGGTTGCGGCGAGCGAGCTCCTCTTGTTGCGCAGGAGTTAGGATTTGCTGTGATGCCCTGACGTTCTGAACACCCTGAAAGCGATCTGGAGGAGCCTGATCGAATCTTGGGATGGGGGGCATCGGTACCCCTCCTACTGGAACCTTTCCGGCTTTGACGGCAGCTATCCTGGTCTGATAGTCAGTGTCGTCGCCGAAATCAGTCACATCCTTTTTCTCGTTCATCAATTCGCTCCTCGAGCTTTGGGACCACCATCGGGGTCGACATATACGATGGAGAATTTAGGGATAACAGAGAGATTAGCCGCCTGTGCATTCTCTCGATGGAAGCTCCAATCAAGAATATTTCCTTGACGTTTTGACCACTCAAGACCGAACAAATTACCTGGGAAACCAGCTTGCCCCAGACGATCCACCAGAAGACCTAGTGTTCGATTCGAGACACTCTCCAAAAGAGATTTTGGGTCGAAATCCTCAGGCATACCAAGAAAACCGACAACCAGAATTTCAGACAGAACTTTACTCTCTACTTCTTGTGGAAGTATTCCTAGAGATTTATAGATGGGGGTAAGAGCATCTCGCACCGCCATCCGGACCTTATCGGGATCACAAGGCTCTCCGATAAAGTGCTCGAGTTGCTTCCTCAGCTCATCTGCGATGAACTTCTCGGCTTCCTCAATGCTGGACATCAGTCATCTCCTGGCACAAACCCACCACGACGGAAAGGGGCCCCGGTGTACTGAACCACCGGAAGATCCTCATCCATCGCGGGAATTCCCGGAGGGGGCACCAAGGCCATATTCTCTGGTAGCGAGAAGTCCGGCTGACCTGCCCCCATACTTCCACCAGACCACCTGTTGCCGCACTTGCGACACTCTCTCCAAGTCTCGTACTGGTTTTGCTTGGAGTCGAAATCCGACTCCTTGCACTTAGGGCACTTGATGATGATAGATTCTTGTTCACCGAACGGATTCCTGAGTGACATCTTAGGCCATACACTGTATGTACAAGGTCGAGTCGTTGTCAACTACTTGTTTCGCACACACCCCCGATGAGCATGAACCTGAACTCTGACACCCTCGAATTCTCGCAACGTGACTCGAACCAGTGGATCCATCAGAGCCTCTTCATAGTCTCGATGGCACCCTACCCAGACACGGTACGTGGGTTGATCTGCGGTCAGAGATATGGAGACACCTACGAAGAGAATGCCGCTGGAAGAAGGTAGGGCCAGTAACTTCTCCTCCATCGCCCTGGCTATATCCGATTCCTTCTGTGAAATTAAGAAGATGGTCTTCATCTGCGACCCATACTATCATCAATTTTATGACTACGGCGTATCAATGCCCATTCTTGAACAATGAAGAGTTAATCACGGAGCTTCTTAGACTGAGAGGTATAGATCGCAAAAGAAAAGAGATCTGCGAAGATTCAGAGCTGGAGATACGAAGAGTCAAAGCCCTTTGTTTGAGGTCCTCCCAGAAACTCTCAGAGATCTTAAAAACGCTCCAGACTAAGTGTGGAGTCGAAGTAGCTCTCCTGGGTGAGATTCAAAGAGTAATAGAGAATCTCTCTAAGTGCTGATGTAAGATCTCTACTGAAAGGAGAAACACCGATGCAGAGTCTCCGCACATTCTGGTCTACCTGGGGTCCTTGGATCTCCCTCTCCCTCATCCCTACCATCATCACAGGTCTCTCCGTGTCTCCAAAGACTTCTGATGCCGTGCCTATCATTCAGAAGATCTGGGACGTCATCAAGAAATTCTTAGACATATTCTCAGTAGCTACCTTCAAGGACAAACCCGGCACTTTCCAACTCCCTTTGAAATTAGGAAAGCTGTTCGAGAAAAAGAGTCCTCTTCCCCTTCCCCCTCCCCCTACGGCGACGTGGTTGATCTTCATTTTAGCCCTGTCTCTACCGCAGACTGGGTGCTGTAAACTGTTCGGCATGTGCGGCGGGACGGATCAAGTCCTCGTCGACTGCACTAGTCAAGCTGTCGTTTCTACCGGCCCTAAGGTACTATATCTTGTCAAAGACATCCTCACCGGAAAAGGTGATGGGTGGTCCGCGAAGATTTGGGATCTCATCAAGCAGTTCGGTCGTGATGCAGTTGCTTGTGCGATGCAGAAGGTCGGGCAAGAGCTTTTGGCATCCGTTCCTCCCGGAGGTGGTGAGCTAACACCGGAACAGGTGACCGCCTTTGAAGGAGAGAGAAGAGTTCGCCAGTTCACGGCCGAACAAAAATGGGAGTTCAAGAAGACCCCATAGTTAAAAAGGAGGCCAGTGATGTCTCTCAAAAAGAAGATTGCCGGCAAGACCCGGAATATGTGGGGATGGGTCCGAGATCTTCCAGATCATCGTGACGCCATGTACGCGGGACCGCCAAAGATCATTCGTAAAATACCCTCAGACATAGATCTACGTCCGCACTGCTCCAAGGTCGAGAACCAGGAAGATCTAGGAAGCTGCTCGGCCAACGCGTCCACCTCGGCCATGGAGTTCCTCTACAACCGGTTAAAAAAACCGGCGGTAGATTTCTCTCGACTCTTCGTCTACTACGCCACTCGTGTGTGGGTAGAGGATGTCCCTGCTCAAGAAGACTCGGGTTGCATGATCCGTAATGTCATGAAAGCCCTAGCCACCTATGGCGCTTGCCACGAGGAGAAATGGCCGTATAACGTAGACAACTACTGTGATCAACCTTCAGAGATAGCTAAAAATGATGCCCTAGAGCATCAAATCCTCCGGTACTGCCGTCTATCGAATTTGAAGTCCCTTAAGATCTGTCTGGCCGAGGGCTACCCGATAACCGGCGGTTTCATGGTGCCCTCTAGCATCGACGATCCAAAAACGACCGAGACTGGGATAGTGAAGTACCCCAAGAGTAATGAGAACTTCGTCGGAGGTCACGCAGTTCTCTTCATCGGCTTCAACGACAAGACCAAGCTCGTAGCCTTCCAGAACTCCTGGGGCACTTCGTGGGGAGACAAAGGTTTCGGCTACCTCCCCTACGACTTCTTCGACAACGGTCTAGCTAACGACTTCTGGACCATCAGAAGCGAAGAAGGGCTCTAGTCCCTGCAAACATCAACGATGCTATCTCTCTAGACACACGCGTCCTCACCCTCTGCTTCGGATAAGAGATGACCCACATCCTCACCTTCTCAAACCCGTTGTGACCGAGAGCATCCGATACGGCCGGCGTAAGGTCCAACACACCTCTCCACGTCCCTGGATCAGACCAGCGAATCTTGATCACCCACTTGCCGTTAAGCAAGGCTCCGTATGGCCCTCTATCTAGTACTCGACAGAAAGTCATCATCCGTGTCCTGGGGTTTTCTAGGAGGAGTAGAGTACCGCAAGGCAGTACTCTGTGAGCACATCCCATAACGAAGTTATCGGGGGATTTTTTCGTACACGACATGGCCCCGGAACCTAGGACATCTCCAGGGTCTCCGTACCGTGACGCTATCCCAATTATCGGCTTGTCGTGAGACATAGAAACGTAGAACATCGTGGGGTACACTAGTACCCAGACTAGCTCGGCCAGCCTTACGAGCATTCTTTACCTCCCAGGGGTTTAAGGATTCATCCAACACAGATACGCAAATGTCCTGGGGCCGACAATGCCATCGGCCACAAGATCCGGTTTTACCTCCTGCATTCTACGGACAGCCGTGTCGGTCACAGGACCGAACTTCCCATCCACTTTCGTCTTGGGTAAACCCAATCTACGTTGAACCCACCTCACCTTCTCTCCAGTCGCACCCTTGGCTATCGGACGCATCCGGTTCAGATCGATGTCGCCCTTAGGAAATCCGAGCGAAATGATAGATGGTACCTTTGCGTCTCCCATGTACTGGTGCAGGAACCAGTTGTCGTTGGAGTAAGGCATCCCTCGATAGATGATGGATTTTGGATCTGTGCCAGCCCATGGGGGAGGTACCGGTGGGTACATCACCTTGTCTGCTTCTAGCACTGCTGTGCCGGGATCGAAAGCGTACCGAGCGAGCCAGAGAGGGCTCTCGATAACGGCCGGAGGTACTGCGGGGTTTCCGAGATCGTCGAACCAGACTCGCGCAGAGGTATAGATAACAGGTGCGACACCATACTTATCTCTGAGAATGTTCCACGCTTCCAGCACACCGCCGAGGAGTTGCTTTTTGGTCATGCCGGTTCCGGGTTGTCCCTCTCCTGGGAACTCCACGTCAAGAGAGATCGGATAGTCCGGTGGCTCCAGAGGACCTACGATCTTGCACACCGCCTCTGCTTGCATTTTCGGAGAAGGAGGTTTCGAAGAACCTATTTGCTTGAAAGGGAATCTCAAGAACAGATACGCACCACGCACCACGCCAGCTTTCTTCATCAGAGCCCAGTTCTCGGAGAACTGGCTATCAGGTTCGGTGCCGAAAGCCGCTCTGATAATTCCGTAGCTGAGACCTCTCGTCTTCATCTTGCTCCAATCGATGGAGCCGTTCTGGTTCTGGGTCTTGAGTCCTCCGTAAGTGTCAATACCGATCATCATCTCGTCCTCCTCATCGGCCCCTTGTGATATGTCTTGAAGAGAGCAGCTAAGAAACCACGAAAACAGTCCAAAGGAAACCATGAAAATACTTCTTCAACGAATTGCCGTTCTCGGCCCTGCGAAGAATAAGTTGCTGGCCATAGATGCCGCAGCTTCTCTAAAACTAGTCGAAAAGGAGTCTGGAGGTCTTGTTTACTCAGATATGTGGCAAGATGGGGTAGATGTCTTTAGAGCCAGCAGGATGAGTCCTGGCAGTCCCCGACCCGGGTACTCATCTCATCAGTTCGGTTTCGGACTAGATCTAGATCTGCCCGCCAGTCTAGATAGATTGAAGATTAGCTATCCTGAGCTACTCAAATTCATGGAGAAGAACTTCTGGTATTGCTATCGCCGCGACGGTGCGCCTGCTCTTTGTGGATCTGAGCACTTCGACTACTTTGGTGAGAAAGCCTTGAGATATTTACTCAAAGCTACTCATGATCCGATCAAGTGGCCTCGAGCTGCCGAAGAACGCATTTACGAGTTGTACGGAGATGACTTCCAACTATCCCTCGCTCAAGTTCAAGGTGGTCTCAGTAAGCTCGGGCTCTACTCTCTTCCTATTTCTGGAGAGCTAGATACATACACTCGAGAGGCTCTCATGGTCTTCCAGAGAGCTTGGAAACTCACAGAAGACGGAACTGCTAGCCAAAGTACTTGTCGAGTACTTTCTGTCCGCACAGCAGACTTAGAAATCACTCCAGTAGCTTGGTGATATTTCCACATTTTGTGAGATAAGAAATCATCACCTAGGGAGGTAACTATGAGTGACACTCATATAGGGTTCTTGAATGACGAGATCAAACGGATCTCTGATGAAAATGAGGCTCTCCGTGCCGAAGTGGAGAGCCTCAAGGAGAAGCTTCCAGGCGCCCTCCGAGCGAAGCTCGACGAGCTGACGGAGATTGCAGAGCTGTTCCTGACTATTGACTGCTCTTGCGCCCAACTGAGTGATCAGGGGTCTATTTGCAAACACTGCCGACTGCGAGAGGTGTTCATAAAGATGGAGGTCAGGTAGATGACACAGAAGAGATGTGGTACGTGTAAGAACTGCAAGGAGCTAGAGAAGGTGAGGGAGTCTGTTCTACGGGCAGTCAACCCTCACTTTTCTCACGCCGACCAAGGAACAATAGACCTCTGGAACACGGAACTGAAAAGGCTACCTTGCCTAGCCGTGAAGCCGTGATGTGCATGTCGATAGCGCCCAGTTCGGTGGCGGTGTGCGTTCCTCCTCGTGATGACTGCATAATGATGACGCCGTGGTGCCATTTACAGAAGGGGCATGACGGTCCATGCCAGTGCGGCAAGTTGAAGTGGCTCCCGCCCGGAACGTCGGAGCCTACGTCTTGGGTGCGAACAAAGCTGTGTGATCTCTGTGATCAACCTGCCGTATGGAAGCACGCCGAGGGCGGGTTGCGTTGTGCTTCGTGTCCAAGGCCGGAGTAGGGGCGTGACGTGAGGGCAGTAGATGCAAGTCCTGCTGGCGAGTACTCGCGTGCGCTGAGAAGGCCGAACGTGCCCTATTGCTCAAACAGTTGAGGGAGAGGCAGTTTACTAACACGGACACTGGAGAATAACCGCATGAAGATCGTTCCGCAGTCCGCCGAGCTCCTGTTCATCACTCCCAACGCGGCTCAGTTCCTCGAAGTGGCAGGCCGCACATGCTACCGGTCAGAGGACAAGATCACTCCAACATCCGCAGCGGCGTTCATCAAGATGCTCATCCACGAGAAGGGCCACGAGAGCGTCATTGAGCACGCCTCCGCTACCTTCCGGGTCGTCTGCGACCGAGGGGTGAGCCACGAGATCGTTCGGCACCGCATCGCCAGCTACTCCCAAGAGTCGACCCGATACTGCAACTACTCCAAGGAGAAGTTCGGGGCCGAGATCACCGTCATCGAACCACCTGGACTACCTCCAGCTCTGCGTGAGGAGTGGTTCTGTGCAATGAGGGCCATCGAGCAGCTCTACATGGATATGCTAGAGGCCAAGGTGCCACCGCAGATCGCGAGGGCTGTTCTACCCACATGCCTGAAGACGGAGATCGTGATCACCTACAATTTTAGAGAGTGGCGTCATTTCCTGAAACTCAGGACTTCCAAAGCAGCCCATCCCCAGATGCGAGAAGTCGCCGGGATGATCAGTGAGATCTTGGTGCGCGAGTGCCCTGAGGTCTTCGAGGTTCTCGACCGCGAGGCTCGTCGCATCTCTCTCACCGAGAAGATCTTCGGCAAGCTGAAGGACATGTGCAGTCACCTGAACCAGCCCGAGGCGAACAACGACGTTCTCGAGCTCGCCTCCCTCTACGAAGAGTATGAGGAGGCGGCATGAGCATGGATGACAGGGAGAAGGCGATCATCGCCAAGATTAGCGGCAACCTGAGCATGCCGTACAGGTTCCTTCTGCCGGGATGTCCGCACATGCCCCATAACGAAGCCCTGTGTCAAGCGTGCCTTCGAGAGGGCTTTCACGAGCTCATCCAGTACATCGTCGAAGAGGTCTTGAAAGCCCTCAAGACCCCAACCTGAGGTCCCCATGATCCCCAACTCCAAACTCCGTGTAGTGGAGTCGCACGGGGTCACTTCCAGTGGTGTGTTTGGCATCTCCCTCAAGGATGAAGCCCACATCATGTCGATCCTCCGAGACACGCTGTACTCGGACAAGGTCTTGGCGGTGATCCGCGAGTACTCCTCGAACGCCTGGGACGCCCACCGCGAGGTCGGCAAGGCGGACGTTCCCATCAAGGTCACTCTTCCAACCTCCATGGACCCAACCCTCACCATAGAAGACTTCGGGCCTGGCCTATCCCCGGACGATGTCTTTGATGTCTATACACAGTACGGCGCTAGCACCAAGAGAGGCAGTAACACCACTGTTGGCATGTTGGGCATCGGCTCGAAGTCAGGCTTCGCCTACAGCGACAGCTTCACTGTCATCTCAAGGCACGGAGGTAAGAAACGCATCTATACCGCTGTACTGGATGAGTCCGAGAAGGGTGCCATCAGCCTCCTGCATGAGGAGCCTTGCGGACCCGAGACGGGAGTGTCGGTTCAGATCGCCATCCGACCGGAGGACATCCGAGAGTTCCATCAGAAGGCGGAGAAGCTCTACCAGTTCTTCGTCCCTCGTCCCGACATCAATATCGAGCTCCCTCCTCTACCAACACTCCAAATGAAACTTGAGAACGGAGTCATCTACGATAACAATCAAAACTCTACCGGTTATACCCACAACTGGGTAGCCGTCATGGGCTGCGTTTCCTATCGCATCGATCTCGACCAACTCAAAGAACGGATACCTCGGTTCATCCACAATATTTCCGGCGCTGTTTACTTCAAGATGGGTGAAGTACAGATCAGTGCGTCTCGTGAGGAGTTGAAATATGGCTCCGGCACCAAGAGTTCTTTGGTCGCCAAATTCGACGCCTTAGTAGAAGAGTATGTCCAAAAGACTATAGACGATATAGAGAGAGATGGAGTCACCTCCTGGGAAAAGAGGCTAAAGGCTCAGATCTTTCGGCAGATGGGCTTACCTTCTCCAAAGGCGTGCATGGAGTTGGTAAATGCTAGCGTGTCTTTTCCTCGTGTCCCCGAGCGCTTCACTATCATGCAAGATAAAAGCGCGGCCGTAATTATTTCCGTCGCAGAAAGAAGTCGTATGCTTCTGCGAGACGATTCCCGCCACCTTGTGGGATATCATCTGGGCACTTACGACTATCTCATTCGCCCGGTAGATGGGGCGAGTTGGGAAGAGGTGGTGGGAGAACTCAACGAGCTCCTAGAAGCCGCTCATCTTACAGGTATCCCCATTCTCAAGATGTCCGGTCTCTCTTGGTTCATGCCAAAACCAGCACACGGCAAGACTATAAATTTCAAACACAAGATCGGCATCTTCCGTCTCGACCCAACCCAAAACTTCAAGCCCCCGTGGTCTAAGAATTGGGTGAGTGAGAAAGGGAGAGAACCTCGTGATGAAGACATCTATGTCGCCATTGAAGGCTTCCGCACTACTGGTTTCGACTTCTTCCGTAACTATCGAGAAGATGAAACTCTCTCCAAGGCGTTCGGCTATGAGATGCCGACAGTGTACGCCTATAAATGTACTGAGAAAAATCCAGATCTACCGAAGAACATCAAAGGTACTCCTTACAAAGAGTGGCATCATAACTTCGCCAAGTCCTTGCTGACTCCAAAAGTACAAAAACAACTAGATGATTGGCAGTGGAGTCGATATGACGGCTGGGGGTACTGGGAACTCGATTCAAACGCTATCAAGATACTGAAGAATATTGGGGTTGATCATCCCATCTTTGTTCTCTTAACCAAACATATCGAGTGTAAAAGTAATGTGCAGTGCTGGAGAAGAGAACTGGCGGATTCTATTCAGATTATGAATTATCGCCTATTCGCTGATGAAAAATGGCCCGTAAAAAATGAACTGGGCGCTATCTATCGAAAATACCCCTTGCTCGCTGAACACGGTATTCACAACTTGTGGAGAGATAAAAACGCGGGTGCTTGGCAACAATACGTTCATCTCATCGATAACGCCGAATAGGAGATCCGCATGAACACACCTTCTTATACCCTCACAAATGAGTCTATTACCATCATCTGGGAAGGCAAGCCTCACACTGTCCAGAAGGGCTCTCCCCAGTTCCTGTCCCTACGCCTCGCCATCCTCAACGAGAAGTGGGAGGACATCCCCAAGAACCTCACTGTCGCCAAGAGCCTAGCCGAGTGGGCCAAGGGCAAGTTCACGGTCAGGGGGGAGACGATCTACTACGACCAAGAACAACTACCCTCAGACATCAATCGGCGCATCCTCCAGATGGCTGGCAAGGGAGAGGATCCAACACCGGTCTTTCGCTTCTGGGAGCGCCTCCAGAAGAACCCCTCAATGCGGTCGGTAGAGCAACTCTGGCCCTTCCTTCAGCACCAGGGCATCCCACTCACGGAGGATGGATTCTTCCTGGCCTACAAGGGCATCAACCCAGACTACACAGACAAGTACACCGGCAAAATCGATAACAAGCCAGGTGTTGTGAACGAGATGCCTCGCAACAGGATATCGGACGATCCCCGAGTGGAGTGCCACTATGGCTACCACGTCGGTGCTCTCTCCTATGCCAGGACCTTCGCACCTGACGGAAGGATGGTGATCTGCAAAGTCGATCCTGCGGACGTTGTGTGCGTGCCCTACGACGAGAGTAATCGCAAGATGCGCGTCTGTAAGTATGAAGTCATCGGGAACCACAACGGGGAGCATCTTCCGGACACTACCTTCATCCCGGATGATCATGACGAACACACCTACGACGAAGATGAGCTTGAAGATGAAGATTGCGAAATCGAGGACGACGAAGATGAACTCGATGACCAAGACGAAGATTGCGAGACCGAGGACGACAAACAGGAGCGTCTCGGACAGCGTGTCCTGCCTTTGGACAACCCGGCTTTTCTTTCCGGGGTGGCCCAGAACACCCACGATATGGTCAAGGCCGACAAGGCGGAACTCGAGAAGATGAAGATCTCCGACCTCATGGCCAAGGAGGCCGATGAAGGACTGATGCCGGTTTCCGTCTGTGGATGGGATCGCTACGGCGATGGGACCAACCTGTGCTCTCTGCCGAAGGGGCACCGTGAACACCACGAGAACGACAAAACTGTTCTTGATGGTTCTGCTCTCGCCGCCGGGGATGTTGCTCGCCTGGGTAGCGGGGCGAAGGAGAGCGAGAAGACGGAGAAGAGGGTTCCCTCCAAGGGCTTCTCCAAGTTCGACAAGATGGGGATGGAAGAGTTGATGAACCTGTCCATCGATGAGTTGCGCCAGTACGCCACTCACGGACTCCGAATCATCGGAGCCTCCAAGATCCCTGGAGGAAAGGTGTCACTCGTCTCTCGTATCCTGGCGGTGAGGGTATGAAAATGGACGGCTCGGACGTATACATCTCACCCATCGAGGTAGGATACTGCGGTCCTGGTACGCCGCCCAAGCCTGCTCCCATCCGTGGCCAGCTCGTCGGAATCGAAGATGGGCCTGACGGGACACTGACACTCTTGGTATTTGCCAACGACGGAAAGACCCATCGGTTCTACGGCTGCTACATCGCGTCGTGGAGTGCTTCGATGAGTGAGAAGGATCCGAACACGGTTCGTCTGGAGAACATTTCTCTTGTCGAGGCAGGAAGGAGCGATGGCTTTGCAAATGAGATCCAGGTTCAAGATATGGCGATCCCCGTGTCGATGCTGCATGGGGTGAACGAAAAAGTAGCTCCATACGTCCGCTTGCCCCTGCCAATGCCACCGCCAATGCCACCGCGAGAGGACCTGCCAATAGAGCCGAACAAGAACAGTGATGTCATCGCACCAAAGCAGAACACCGACCAGGAGCGCCGGGCGGTCTACTTGTTTCATGTTGCTCTGAGCAAGTCCCGCAGTGTCCTCGAGGATGCTAAGAAAGAGATCATGCAAAGCCAGGGACCACTCTCTCCCACGATCCAAAGCAACGTGCTGGCTTTGAACTTCGTCCTAGCTACCATCGAACATGCCAGGAAGATCAAAGAAGGACTGACATGAAGAAGAAAATCGTCTGGTTCGCCAAGGGCGGAGGTATCGCAAAGTGCGGGCCCTTCAAGGACCAAATCGAGGCCACCAACGCCATGCGTCTCGTGAAGAGGCCGGCCGAGACTCGTATCGCTGGCGATTTCAGTAAGGGCAAGGCCAACGTAGCTCTCGTACACAGGCCCGAGCAACGGGCTGAGTTTCCTGATGATGTCTTCGTGTGGCCGGAGGAGTCGGCCTAACGTCGGACTCAACCTCTACTGTTCTCCTGACTGGAGGAGTCTATGAAGCTTGCGTCTCATCCCTTCGGGCAGTTCCAGTTCCCGAAGGACTACGACGTCGTCCAGGTAGCAACTCTGAACAAAACAGATCTCACAGGAGGCAACAACAAGTATTACCACATCGAGTCGCACGCCTCGAAAGATGGCAACAAGTTCCGACTCTACTCCCGCTACGGTCGAGTCGGACACCATGGAATAGAAGAAGAACGGATCCCTCCCCAGAACTCGACATCCCTCACGGACGCCTTCGAGTCCCTGAAGGCGGAGAAGACGAGTTCACGGAAGGGCTACGTCGAGGTCAAGCTGGCCCAGACCAAGATGGGCTCGGAAGTGGCCAAGACCCTGGTCCTCTCCGACGACGTGAAAAAGGAGAAGGTAAAAAGAGAGGATGGATCCAACGAGACTACGAAAACCTCCTCAGTACTACATCCCTCGGTGGAGGAACTTGTTAACCGTCTCTACGTGGAGGCGGGGCAGGCGGTTCGGAACCAGCTCTCGGGCTCTCTACAGACCACCGTGGAGAACCCTCTCGGCACCCTCACCCTGACGCAGATCGAGAAGGGTCGTCAGTACCTCCGAGACGTCCAAGCGCTTCTAGTATTAAAGCCCAAGCTGAAAGGCTCCATCCACGCCGACGTCATCTCCTTCTCCAACATGTTCTACTCAGCCATCCCACAGGTCATGGCCCACCGACCAAAGCCTAGCGCAGGAATTGACGCGATGGATGCCTGGTTGGGCACAATGGCACTCAACAATGAGAAGATCATCGACGACAAAGAAGAGCTCCTCGATCTGCTCTCCGATGTCCATGGGATGGTCGGAGGCTTCGCCTCGAAGGACGTCCACAAGAAGTACGAAGAAATTGGCTGTCGGTACGAGTACCTCGATCCCTCCGACGACTCCCGCAAGCGCGTGGAGAAGTTCATGCACTCCACCCGCTCCAGCCATCACGACTGGAAGGTCGACGTCATGAACGTCTGGAGGGTCTCAGTGAAGGGGCAGAAAGACAAGCACGTCGATGTGATGAAGTCCGTGGGGAACATACAGCCACTCTTCCATGGCTCTGGTCCACAGAACATCCTGGGCATCTGCAAGCGCGGTCTCCTGATGAGACCTCCAGGGGTCTACATCACCGGGTCGATGTTCGGCAACGGCCTCTACTTCGCCGATCAATCCTCCAAGAGTGAGCAGTACGCCTTCGGTAGAATGGGTGGAGGAAGAGGGAGAGGGGATACCTTCTTCATGTTCGTCTCTGACGTGGCTTTGGGGAAGGTCAAGAAGTACCAGAGCTCACAGTCCAGCCTAGACCGGCCGCCCTCCGGCTACCACTCCGTGCAGGGAGAGAAGGGCAGCTACCTCATGCACAACGAATTCATAATTTATGAACTGAAACAACATATCTTGCAGTATTTGATAGAGTTCAAGACGAGTGGGAGTCGGTACTGATGCCGGCGCTCACCTACTTCGAGCTCGAGGCCATGCCCACACTCGCCCAGGGCCAGGCTGCCGATCTCAAGATCGATACGGGCACGATGCGAGTCTGGGTCTCGCGTTGCGGTCTGCGAGACGGCGAGACGCACCCGGTCCAGGTCGAGCGTCTGATGGATGGCAAGTGGGTGGACATCACCAACCAGGACCGCATGGACGTCGTCTATCTCGACGGTGAGTACAGGGGCATGATGGTCCAGACCATCTGCCGGAGGTACGCGGATGCCCGGTGAGTACAGACTGCCCTACCTGGCAAGGGACATGATGGACAAGTACCCGAACTCCACGCAGAAGGTCTTGATCGCCAATGCCGTCGCTCTCGGCGACGTGGTCTTCTTCGACCATGGCTACGGCCGCATCGTGAGCATCGGTTCGCACTGGAAGACCTCGAGCATGGATTGGCTCTACACAGTCAAGCTCATCGACCCCAAGACCGGAGAGCTTATAAAGTGTCCGGACTATCGCTGCACTGAGGGTTGCGCCATCTGCTCCCGCAAGCTCTGGAGAGACCAGATGAGAGTCATGACCAAACCCGTCAAGGAGTTCTATCAAAAGGAGGGCATGCTGAAATGAGCGATCCAGAAAAACCAGAAAGTAAAGAACGAATAGACTGGGTCGATTACAAACTGTTGGGGGAGGCATCGATGGGATGTCTGGTTCCCAAAACGACGTGCCCCATCTGTAGCAAGGGTAGAGACAAGGTCTTCGTCTTGTGGCCGAACCATATCTTCGTCTTCGGCTCGAACCGAGCAGGTATCCACGGGGCAGGGGCGGCAAGGGCGGCACACCAGTTCTACAGAGCCCAGTGGGGTCTCGGTGAGGGGCTCCAGGGCGACAGCTACGCCATCCCGACAAAGGACGAGAACCTCAAGACGCTCCCTCTGGAAGACGTCGCAGCACATGTCGCCAAGTTCATCATCGTGGCGAACTGCCGGAAGGATCTCTACTTCTTCGTCACACGCATCGGGTGCGGTCTGGCCGGGTTCACTGATGAGCAGATCGCGCCTCTCTTCAAAGACGCTCCTGTGAACTGTGAGCTTCCTGAAGGATGGAGACCGGGAGATCATCACTAGGAGGAGAACATGTCGACGGCCTATACTGATTCCGGTCCGATTGTGAAAGTGCGTCAGGTAGATTGTACAGACTTACATCTTCTGGAAAAGCGGACTCATCAAGTGTTCCTTGAGCAACTTGCAGAGATCTTAGATTGTCCTGCTCAAGCTTCTTCGGTAATAGAAGCAGTGATCCAGTTGAGAGAAGAACACAAAAACTGCACAAGGAGAACCAAAGGAGATTAGATGCCCATGACACTTGAAGACCTCAAGACACACTACATGATCGAGCCTATTAAGCTCGCTGATACGGACATCGCAGAGTTACATTGCCTACTCCAACGAAAAGCAAACTGGGGTGGAGTCTCTGCGTTAGCCCTGACCATGGGCGGGAGTATGTTACTAATACAAATTATTCTTGCGTTCGTAAGTACTCAACAAAGATTATTCACCTTAGTGGCTGTATCCATCTCTATCTTTCTACTTGTTGTTAGTGGCTTAACTTACTCACGTCGGTGCAAAGTGTCGGAAGAGGTAGACGATCTTATAGAGCGAATCACTAGACAAAATCCCACTAGGAGATTGAGATGAAATACATGACCAAGTCTCAGGTCGAGTGCGTAAAAAAGCACATCGACGAAGTACAGAAAATACTAGACGAGGTCCTAACAGAAGAAGAAGAATACAGCGCACCGAGTCAGACCGAGGAAGAGATGGCTCGCCTTATTGCCCAACGTGATATGCAAGAGAATGCGGTACAAGAAGCCCAGAAGACATACGAGCATGCCGGGCTCATCCTACAAAGACGACGTGCTGCTCTCCTTTTCCGAGAGTCATTGATCACTTCACGTATCGAGAAGCAATCTCTGAACCTGGACGAGAAGAACCCAGCTAGCTCTAGCGAAAAAGTGAAATAGTCTTAGAAAAAAGAAGTAGCAACGAAAGAATCCCAGCAAAAAACGTGAGACGTCCCACCTCGGATAGTTTGGGGCTGGCACACAACGCGTACATGAGAAGTCCGACAATGATGCAGATGATGGGTAGACTGGCGATGAGCATGAGCCCAGTTTATCACATCAGAGCGCCGTGAGGGATCGGAATGCCGGATGATCAAGACACCCTCCCAGGAAGCAAGGTCTACCAGAGCTACTTAGATCTGGTGAATGTCGGAAGGAGAACCTCTTACATGACCATCGCTACTAACAACCCCAAGACTATCGACCAGAAGACGCCGACCTGGGGAGCTGTCATCCAAGTGCTGACGACATCCGCCTGGGTCACTGGCATCGAAGCCGTAGATCTCCTCAAGCGGTTCAGCTATCTATCAACTACGAGCAAACTCTACAGCGGCCTGTCCCGGATGTGCCACAAGGGCTACGTAGAGAATCAGAAACGCAAGGGAGACGGGTATGGCAGAAAAGAGTGGAGACTTACTGCTGTCGGTCTCCAGCTCTCTGTTAACGGTACTCCTCCAGCGAAGGTCAAGATTGTCCCAACGAACCTCATGATCCAAGGAAAGAAGACACCCATGTGCATCGATCCTAGCAAGATCACTCTGAACGCCGCTATCTCCTCCATTGTCACCGAGTTCATCACCGCAAGCAAGACCTTCTCAGCTTACGATGTGACAAAAGAACTGCGTGATAGGGTGATCAAAGGCTCCGTCGATCTCGACAAAACGGAGACCAGTGTGATCACCTTCTACGACACCACTATAGCAAAAGTGGATCACGACTACGTGCGAGATGCGGTGCACGAACTCTTCCATCAAAGCAAGATGCAGGGCTACGATCGCTCTCACAACGGCAGCTACTGGAGCTACGCCCCCACTCCGGTTGTCGCTTCGGATCCAGATCCAACAACTCCAAATCCTTCTGGCACCCCGCCGGCCTCGAGCGACTACGACGGTTCACCTGCCCTCTAGTTCGTCTCTGATCGTTGACAACTTTCTCTTGACTTGCCCTATAGAGAGAGCTACCTAGAATAGTAGTCATGATGTCGCAAGGGTACAAAGAGCACACGAAAACCAGCCCGCTAGCGGTGTTGGTTTTCGTGTGCTCTTGCTCCCACCAGGGAACTGCGCTGGCGCCAATCGAGAGCAATCTCGGTTATCGCCAACCTGGCCCCTAGTAGCTTCATCAACGGCAACTAGGGGCTCGATGGGAAACCACCGGGCCCCTTTTTCATTTCGGCGTAAGAGAGCATACTAAGAACTCTGGGAGCTTGGCTGATCGGTAAAGCACCCGGCCGTAAACCGGAGGTCGGCTAGTCCGAGGTGGTTCGACTCCATCAGCTCCCACCGCAACTTTGAAAACTGAATAGTGGATAACGAGAAGACGAGTCTCCAACAAGTCGGAGACTCAAGAGGGTCTGAAGTGTTATCGGTGGCATTCCGGGTTCTTACCCCGAGAGGTGCGAGTTCGAGTCTCGCCAGACCCACTGCGCGTCCGTAGTGAAATGGTATCATCGCCGCCTTTTAAGCGGACAGTTGAAGGTTCAACTCCTTCCGGACGCACCGTGCGGACGTAGCCCAGTGGTAGGGCTCTAGCCTTCCAAGCTAGCTATCGTGGGTTCGAATCCCATCGTCCGCTCCACTCCGGTGTAGGCCAACGGTAAGCCAGCGGCCTTTGAAGCCGTTCGTTGAAGGTTCGAGTCCTTCCGCCGGAACTCGCTCGGGAGTCGATCAATTGGTAGATCAGTGGCCTCTGAAGCCACCTGCTGAAGGTTCAAATCCTTCCTCCCGAACTACGCCGATGTGGCGCAACGGTAGCGTCCCTGCCTTGTAAACAGGGGGTTGTCGGTTCGATCCCGACCATCGGCTCCAATACATCGTTCCCTCGTCGCCCAATGGTAGAGCATTCGGCCGTTAACCGAACTATGGAGGTTCGATTCCTTCCGAGGGAGCTCCGCGCAGTGTAGTAACTCAACTGGTAGAGTCCGTGAATAGGTCACGGGGATGAGGGTTCAACTCCCTCCTGCACTGCACGATTGGCCCTGTAGAACAACGGTCAGTTCGTCGGTCTTTCAATCCGGAAACAAGGGTTCAACTCCCTTCAGGGTCACTATAGTGTTCGGAGTGTAGCGAAGCTTGGTATCGCACCTGCTTTGGGAGCAGGGGATCGCTGGTTCGAATCCAGTCACTCCGACCGAGTTGGTCCGACGAACTACGTAGTGAAGTTCGGCCGAATGGATCTACGTGACCACGAATAGCCATCCGGCGACTCGTGGGAGGATCCACGAAGAGCTGGCCGGCTCTTCGTGTCTACTCTACCGGGTGCCCAGGCCACCCACTTGCGTGTGTCGACGCACGTAAGAAATCAGTAGGTGCACCTGCTGATGCTTGGGTATCGGGGTGTAGCGAAGTGGTATCGCGCACCGTTCGGGACGGTGAGATCGCTGGTTCGATCCCAGTCACCCCGACCGCCTGCCAAGAAGGCGAAGCAGGCATCACCTCCCGTAGCACGAAGGTCGTGCATCCGCTCGATAAGCGGACGGTGCCAGTTCGATTCTGGCCGGGCGGACTGTGACTGTAGCTCAAAGGTAGAGCACTGGGTTGTGGCCCCAGGCGTGCCGGTTCGATTCCGGTCAGTCACCCCTAAGGAGATCTCATGAAGAGAGAGTGGGAATGGAGAGGGACACAGGGCCTAGTAGAATATGCTATGAGTGTGCAAGGCACTCTCTGGTACCGCTTCCTAGACGATCCAGATCTCCCGGAGTACTGGAAACTAGTCGCATACTAGTTTCAGAAGAAGTAGGTCGCCCCGAAGCTACCAAGAAGACCTCCGCCCCACCCCTCGCCTAGCATGATCCCCGTGTTGATGTCTTCTCCGAAGATGACAGCAAACCCGAGACTGCCGTTTATCGCAAACGAGGGAAGAAGAAAGGCTCGGATCTGCATCGCGATTTCGATCTGCATCGCAACATAGTCATAGGGATCGGGGTCGTCGTCTACCGCTAAGACACCGATGCCGCCTCCAAGAGAGAAGTCAACTTGTCGCATACTGTGCAGGACATAAAAGAAACGACCGGCGAAACCGAAGCTCGTGTAGTCGTGATAGTGGTCTCGATTATGGTAGTCGAAATGGAAAAGTAGATCGACATGGAACTGACCCATGTCGATCACAAGGCTGGCTCCTGAAATCCCTCCCAGGGTCTTTTCTACCCCTACTCCGAAGCCTTTGGCGTTTTGCGCCTCCGCCTCGCGCACTCCGAGAAAGACTACGAAAAAGAAGAAGAGTATCAGGGTAATTTTTCGCATGGGACGATTGTACGACACTCGGGCCTCGACAACTGGTATAGTCGCTGCGCTCGATAGGATCTACTGGCGACCTAGGTTCGATTCCTAGAGATCCACTGGCCGAATGCAGTTGGGACTACTTCTAAATCGTAGGTCGTAGGTTCAAGTCCTGCCTCAGTTACCGCGAGGAGCTGAGTAGCTCAGTTGGTAGAGCATCGATCAAAAGTCTCAGCGATTTTCGTCGGCCACTAAATCTTGGGAGAATGCTCGTCGGGAGTACATTGGATCATCCCCAAGCTGCCCTTCGGGGTGGCAGCCTCATCGGGAGGCACTCTCTCGACACTTTCGTCTCCCTTTGGGCTCATGGTGTAACGGGAACACACCTGCTCGGCATGCAGGAGAGTGAGGGTTCAACTCCCTCTGGGTCCACCATAGGCAGACGCCAAAAGATGGGATCCCCGATAACTAGCCCATCACCGTTCCAAGGACAATCTGAGTAGGCACGCAAAACCCCTCCCTGTAGAACCAGAAATTTGGTCTTGGCCCCCTGAGCTTCTACAGAACTACGAGCTTGGTAGTAAGCGTCACGGAACCCAGGCAAAGTTTTCTCGACGACCTCATTGAGAGAGCCTCCGTGATCTGACGATCTCTGCTTCTGTAAAAACAGTATCTTTTTCAAGACTTCTGGATCGTCAACCAAAAAATCGCGTCCAAGGAACATCAGCATGCCTAGACCCTAACACAAACGACGCCTCTCCAGACACATCTTGGAGAGCTGTACATCGCAAGCGGGAGAGCAGGTATATTTGTCGAGGTCGTCTAGAGAGAAACTCCAGTGTTCTGGTAGGCGCGTTTTCTCTCCTTCTTTCACAAAATCGGCTTCAGCACCACAAACCGCACAAGCAATGTCTTTGCCCATAACATAAGTATATACAATGGTATCTGGGCGTCTAGTACAACGGGAGTACTCTCGGTTTGCACCCGAAAGATCGGGGTTCGATTCCCCGGACGTCCACTGGCCGAATGCTGTCGGGACTACCCTGGAACTGGTGGTGCAGGTTCGACTCCTGCCGCCTCGCTCGAGTGAGGTGTGGCTCAACGGAAGAGCACCAGTCGTCGTCTCGGCGATTCTCGTCGGCCTCAATCTTGGGCGAATGCTAGAGGGTCTACACTCCATGAACGTGACGACTCTCGACACTTTCGTCTCCCATCTGCCGTCATAGCACAAAGGTTGTGCATCCCCTCGGTAAGGGGAAGGTTGAGAGTTCAAGTCTCTCTGACGGCTCCGTAGACACTCAGTTAACTACAAGGGAGGTAGGTTGCCACCTATACCCAGCAGTGGCCAGGCCGTGTAAGGCAACCCGAGCCTGGTACTGGATGTCTACGATATCCGACCCCTTGGTGAAATTGGATATCATGCAGGTCTACGAAACCTGTGTTCTCGGTTCAAGTCCGAGAGGGGTCGCCAAGCTCCCGCAGAAGGATCTGACCCGACTTTCCTAAAGTCGGCGAGAGGGTTCGATTCCCTCCGGGGGTACCATGAAGATCAACAAGAGACTCAACCAGATCTGCATGGAGTGGAACTATGCGCTTTCAACGAACACCTCCCAAGAAAAGTAGCAAGAAGCTCTCAACCAAGATCCGACACTGGTGTAGTAACTTAAGAGAGTCAGTAACTGGTCCTGGGCTACATCGCTGCTCCTCATGCAATCGAAGAATCAGAGCCTACCCAGTTTTCGATGACGGAGGATTTGGGCGTCATCCTCGTGGAACAGGAGCTGACACTATTCGAGAACGAGGAGTAGGTGCAGCAGATGGATGGTTACTTGGCCCGCATAAGACCAAGTAGAGCGCCCGAAAGGGCATGTGAGTTCAACTCTCGCACCATGCGCGGGTGCTGGAACAGGTAGACAACTGAGACTTAGAATCTCAGGCTCGAAAGGGCGTAGGGGTTCGACTCCCCTCCCGCGCACTAGAAGGATTGGATGTTTCCTGGAGGTCTCTTCATAATAGGCGCGGAAGTACCGCGATTCTTCATAGGAGACGGGGTAGGAGATGGGGCAGGAGGCGGAACAGGAGCAGGAATAGGAGCAGGAGCAGGCACAGATACAGGAGCCGCGACTTCAGGCTCGTCCTCAAAATCTTCCTCAAACTCGTCTTCGGATTCCTCTCCGGGCTCCTCATTAGATGTATCTTCGGAATCATCTGGCTGTGGTTCCTCGGACATCTCGAGCTCATCCGGTTCATCCGGCTCATCCGGCTCATCAAATTTCTTTGCCTCCTTCACCTTCTTCGTAGCCTTTAGGAGAGGCTGCGTATATTTATTCAGGGCTTCTTCGACGACGCTCGACATCGAGATATGATTGAGCTTGCAATACTTTTTGATTTTGTCATAGATCTCTCGTTTGAGACTAACGCACCGACGTGTTTGAACCTTTGCCATGGCTACAAGATAGTCTGTTATTTTACAATGTCCAGGTGGCGTAACGGTAGCCGCAGCGGTTTCAAGAACCGCCGTTCGAAAGGACGTGAGAGTTCGATTCTCTCTCTGGACACATGGAGAAATCAGAAGTAGAAGTCGTCGTAGAGTTCATGACATGGGCGAATTTCAACTTCGTGTCTCTAGGTCATATACCTGAAGGAGGTAGTGAATACACACCGCTGTGGCCAAAAGAGTTAGCGGACTTACTAAAGCGCTACAACGATGAGATTTTGAAACCTGCCGACGTGGTGAAAAGGTAGCCACCCCTGGCCTAAACCCAGGCGAGCCTTTGCGCTCTTGGGAGTTCGACTCTCCCCGTCGGCACAACCTCCTGGTAGTATTCAGGTAGGAGTTCACCTCATGGAAACTCTAGTACTCGATCAGAGCTATCTCCCGGTAGCGAGGGTTCATTGGCAACGTGCAGTCACTCTCTTCTTCATGGGAAAGGTCGAAATTGTAGACTCTTATGAAGACAAAGAAATCCGGTCCGTCACGTTGTCGATCAAGATGCCGTCCATCGTCCGATTCATACGGACCATCAGAAGCAAGAAAAAGGTTGTGAAGTTCTCGAGAGAGAATGTCTACGCTCGTGACAAGGGCAGATGTCAGTATTGCGGCACTGGAGTACATCGCCACGAGGCAACCTACGATCACGTTTCGCCTCGTGCGATCGGAGGCAAGACCGAGTGGTCTAACGTCGTGATCTGCTGTTACAACTGCAACCAGAAGAAGGCGTGCAGAACTCCAGAACAAGCAAACATGAGGCTACGGTCGACTCCGGTGCGTCCTAGGACTCTCCCAGACATGAGGATCACCATCACTTGGAGAAAGAATGATCCCGAGAGTTGGAGAGCATTCTGTCGTGACTACCAGTACTGGAACTGTGAACTGGAACCGTAGCTCCTCCTTCCTCTGAGCGAATGCAGTCGGGTCTACAGACAGCTCCGGTTCGACTCCGGCTTGGCGCAGTTGGGCGAGCTACCTACCCGAGAGGGCTGACTCGACAATACTCGTCGCTCATTGGATGGGGCGCTTGCAATAACGTACATATTTCTGCGATAAGAACACGTCAGCCAAAAGCTGTTTGTTTTTTTAACGACGGAGGTAGGGACCATGGCCAGTAAAACTGTCTTCGGATCTTCGCCGAGGGGAAAGATCACTCCTCCGGCGACAACCATTAACCAGGCTGGAGGTCGTGCTTATGACCTCGGCTCCAAACACTCTCTCGCCCAGTTCGCGTGCACCGGCACGTTGAACGACTGCTTCTACAGCAAAGCAGAAGAGCAGCTCGACGCAGTTCTCGAGCTCTGCAAGAAGATCGACCCGACATTCGTCGCCAAGACTGCGGTGTATGCTCGGGAGTCTGGGTCGATGAAAGACATGCCGGCCCTTTTGGCAGCGATCCTCACGACAGTGCCCGGAGGCGGAGAGCTTCTGAAGAAGATCTTCCCGCGTGTGATGGATAACGGGAAGATGCTGCGGAACTTCGTCCAGATGATCCGGTCTGGGCAACTGGGCCGAAAATCGTTCGGCACCATGCCGAAGAGGCTAGTGCAGAAGTGGTTCGCCTCGCGGACCGATGATGACATTTTCAGATCTACGGTCGGCAACGATCCTAGTCTGGCAGATGTCATCAAGCTCTGCCGTCCTAAGCCCGACACAGAGTCTCGACGGGCTCTGTACGGGTACATCATAGGGGCAAAGGGCACCAAGATCGAGTATCTTCCAGAGCTTGTGCAGCAATTCGAGCTCTTCAAGCTCTCTCGTTTGGAGAAGTCGGATACTCGCAGCAAGATGCCCACGATGCCTCCTATGCCCAAAGTACCCATGGAGATGTTGACGGGGCTCAAACTCTTCTCAGGGGACTGGGAGCTCATCGCCAGCCAAGCATCATGGACCCAGACCAGGATGAACTTGGCTGCCTGGAACAAGCAGGGTGTTTTCAAGACCCCGAAGATAGTTGAGATGGTCTCATCTCGTCTGAGAGACCCGGAGCTCGTGAAGAAGTCTAAGGTCTTCCCGTACCAGCTCCTCATGACCTATTCCATGACCGAGGGACTGCCCGTGGAGATTCGCGATGCTATCCAAGATGCTATGGAGATCGCCTGTGCCTCGGCGCCTGTCGTAGAAGGCAAGGTCGTCATCTGCCCAGATGTCTCGGGCTCGATGAGTTCCCCTGTTACGGGGCACAGAACGGGAGCGACCACCAAGGTCCGGTGTATCGACATCGCGGCTCTGGTGAGCGCGGTGTTCATGAGGAAGAACCCCGGGACGCGGGTCATCCCGTTCGAGCAGGATGTGGTCAACCGACTGCACCTGAACGGCCAGGACTCGATCATGACCAACGCTACCAAGCTGGCATCGATCGGCGGCGGTGGCACCAACTGCTCGGCCCCGCTGCACCTCCTGAATAGGGAGGGGGCACAGGTCGATCTGGTCGTCTTCGTCTCAGATAATGAGTCGTGGGCAGATCCCAAAGTACCTTACGGTCGCGGTACTAGGATGCTTGCAGAGTGGAACGCTCTCAAGGTCCGGTGCCCCAAGGCCAAGCTTGTCTGCATCGACATCCAGGCTGGGGAGACCACACAAGCGGGGGATCGTGAGGACATCTTGAATATCGGAGGGTTCAGTGACTCTGTGTTCGAGGTCATCTCCCGCTTCATCTCTGGCGCCACCACTTGGGAAATGGCGAGTAGGGCCTTGGCACCAGAGCACTGGGTCTCCCTCATCGAAGGCATCACGCTCTAAATCTTCTACTTGCACAAGCACACGGAGTAGGGCATCCTCGAAGTCTGTCTGGGGTCCGAATGCTGGTTGGGTCTACTTGAGGCAAACGACTCAACAAATCTCGTCGGCCTCCTCCTTTCTGGGTGCTTTGGGGATGAATTGGTTTCGACAGGGGAAGGGATATCTTAGCTGCGCGTCGTGGTTGGTCTTCGGGCCACGTAAAAAGAAGACCAAACATCAAAGGCCAACGATAACTTCAAGGCCTCGCCTCTTCGTCTCGCTGCATAAGTGATCGTTGAGGCCGGGAGCCGGAGATCCTGGGAACAGAAACCGGTCTGGTAAGACAGTTTGGATCACCTACTGAGAATGGTGACACATTATGGACGTAGGTTGCCGGACCTAAACCGGATACACGCGTAGATGCTACGATGGATTTTCTTCTGGACCCGGGTTCGATTCCCGGCATCTCCACAAAAGTTTGGCGGAAGCTGAATGCTGCTGGGTCTACACTTTCAATGAACGACTCAGCAATACTCGTCAGCCTCCTTTTCTATGAGAGGCATCGATGAAAATCACAGGGTTCCTACTACGAGAAGCTATCCGTCGTTGGGAGTTGCGGAGAGATACCGCAGCCAACCAATTTGAAGACTCCCTCAGTCACTTCCCGGGGGAGGAAAAACAGGCTCCAGATGAGATCTCCGAACTCTTCTTAGAGGCAGAGATCCGGGTCGCCAAACTTCAAGCGGCGCAGAGTCGCTACAACCTAGAAGTCAGAGTCGCTGTGATGGGAGAGGGGATGACCCTGTGTGAGGCAGTAAAACGCCTGGGTGGCGCCGGTAGGATGGACAAGATGTGGAGAGTAGCAGCAGGTGGGGGGAAGAAGGAACGCTACGCGTACAGGGATGACACTCGGCAGGCTGGAGAGATCCGGGCTTCCAGAACCATCGCTGTCAAAGATGCCATGAGCCGAGCGAACAAAGCGTCCGCTTTCGCTGGCGCTCTTCGTGCCGCTGTGGCAAAAGGGAACGGTACCGAGTATACTGCTACTGAACTGAATATAGACCCGAGCCTCTTCACAGAGTAGCGGGTCTCGGACAAGAGAGAGCACATCAGACATTAGGGTTGGAAAACCCCGGGCGTAGATCCACGATGGTTCGGAATATCTTGATCTTGCTGGCGATGGGCGCTGACCCGATGCCGACTAAAATTACTTCCGACCTAGGGATAGACACTTCTCGATCTCGTTCTTCTCTTGTCCTCTTTGCGAGGCGAATGCCTGTAGGGTCTACACAAAAACAAGACTCTATAAACTTCGTCGCCTCATTTTTCTTTGGGTGGGCATCGTGTTTGAGCGCCTAGTCTCTCCCCCCCAGACCAAGGCGCTTGCGTGATGCTCGCCCTTTTTGTTGAGCCGAATGCTACTTGGGTCTACCTCCTACCTAGACTCAGGTAATCCTCGTCGGCTATTTTTAACTATTTCACTCCGCAGAGAGCCTGTAAGCTCTCAACATGCAACCCGATCCCTCTCTCATTTCTGAGCTCGAGAGTCTGCCTAACAACATCGGACTGAAGGCCAGAGATTTCATCAACAACCTGGTGAATACTCTTCGTCTAGACGTATTTACAGTGGCGACCCTCCCTGCGGCCTCTACGAAGACAAATCAACTGGTGTACGTCTCAGATGGATTTACGCCGGGTCTCTACTGGTCGAACGGATCGACGTGGTCTGTCTTCCAATCCGGAGCAGGAGAAGTCTCCCCGGGGCGCCCTCCGAGCGACTCACACACCCTGCTCTGGTACAAGTTTGACGAGGCTATCGGAGCAACCACAGTCGTCAATTATGGAACCCTGGGAACCTCGAAGAACCTGACAACAGCAGGGACACCAGTGTTCGGGCAAGGTGGGCCGTTCAGTTCAGGGATGTACGTGGGTTCTGGCTACGCCTATGGAGCCGACTCTGTAGAGCCTGCACAGTTGACGATGTCTGCCTGGGTCCGCCGCATCTCCAACTCTGACGGTTGGATCATCGACAAGGGCTACCAAGCTGGAGCGACGTGGCTGTCTCCGTGGTACTCCGCTGCGATCTCCTTCTGGTCCAGCCTGTGGGGGGCGAATGTGTACTCGAGTGGGGCCAAAGAAGCACAAGATCTAGGACCAGTAGGAGTTCCAGGAGTCCGCTACTACCTTGTCGGCACCTATGACGGGGTCGACGTCAAGCTCTATGTCGATGGCAAACTCCGCCGTAGTGTGGCCTCCGGGGCGATAGACTACGGCAACCATGGACGCTGGAACATCGGGGCGAACAGTGCCGGAGCAGAGTTCGGGCACTCGATCATCGATGATGTTCAAATCTGCGACGTAGCTCGAGATGCTACGTGGGTCTTGGCTGCCTATCGAGCTGGCATGGGTTGGGTCTAGGAACGAGCTCAAGCCACTTTTGCATGTAACTGAGCTACTTTGTCCCCTGCATGTATGACTCTCTTGCGATCATCTAGAGCACTGATGACCCCCATCTCATGCTCACGTTCTTCCTTGATCTCCTTGAGCTGCTCGTTGATGGCCGCGTTGTAGTCCTTTTTCTCAGCCTTGATGTTCGACTCCGTGATGTCCTTCCCCACCAACCTATTCTTGTGTTTCTCCATGAGCTTTTCGCACTCTTCAACAGTGGCGAGGGCTTCATAGTCCGGAGTCTCAAACGCAGTCTTATCGGTGTTCTTTGCCTTACCCATGATTTCTCCCTGTGGTGGATTCGATGAGCATCCTACACCAAGAAGAGCCCTTGACCTCCCCACTCTTTTTGAGCGATGCTCCCGACGTCTCAGGAAGCTACTCAGTAGACCTGTCGAACTGGGCGTACGGCACCATGCTGGAAAGCAGAGACACAGGAACCAACAGGGCAACCGAAAGATGAAGTGGCCTCTACTTCGAGAAGAATACCTGACGGTACTGGGTGAAGCCTCATAGGCCGAACACTGGCTGCGGGAGGTCGCTGGCATGAGGATCTCTCCGTGGGCGATCCGGAGGTTGCTGGCATTGGCGGATGCGGGCGGCAGGTAGGGAACTCGAAGAAGGTTGACAATCGTGCCTGCCTTCTTGACCGAAGGGGAAGCACCAGACCCACCTCTGAAAGTGCTGCCGAGAAGGGGCCAGAGGACCTGGATAGCGGAACCGGAGTGAGGTAACCCAACATCCCCTCTTTCTGGGCGTGAAGCCTGACAAGAGTAGGGAGGATAGGAGGGTAAAGAGGAGGGACGTAGTCTATCTATTTTCGGGGCAGATAAATAGAAGAAGTATAATAATTTCAAGATCTTCTCAGATATGAGCGATCTCTAAGAGGCGAGGACTGGAGATCTCATGAAATCTGTAGATCTGTGAAAATCAGGAGAAGATGCCGTGAGCAAATATGAAGAACCCGCTATCGCAACCCTCTTAGGGATTACCTCCTACACTCCCACCACTCCTGAAATGCTCCCGGAGATTCAAGAAGTCCCCATGCGAAAAACTAGGGTCTCCTGGGATGCCTATTTCATGAATATCGCCACGGTAGTTGCCACAAGGTCTACATGTGACCGGAAACATGTCGGAGCAGTCATCGTCCGAAACAAGACCATCCTCTCTACTGGCTACAACGGATCTCCTAGAGGGTTGCCTCACTGTGATGAAGTCGGGCATGAACTCAAGGAGATGGGGGGTAAACAGAGCTGCGTGAGAACGGTTCACGCAGAAGCAAATGCCATCGCTCAGGCAGCTAGAACGGGTACAGCCATCGATGGCGCAGAGATATACATCACGGCGTCTCCTTGTTACGACTGCCTCAAGATTCTCATCAACTCAGGCATCCGAAAGATCACCTGCGGAGAGTTCTACGGTTCTCGGTACGGTATGTCAGGAGATCTGCAAGAGTTGGCAAAAGCGGCGGGAGTCGAGATGATCATTCTTGATAAGACGGAAAGACCTTGACCAAGACAGCGGGCACGACTACAAAAGCCATACGACTCCTGCAAGGAGGGGCTGATGCCACGCGGTGTATACGACAGAAGCAAAAGGAAGAGCGAAAACACTGAAGTCGAGAAAACTGGGAAGATAGAAAAGGCTCCCAAAATCAAGAACCTTCCGGGTACGACAGCAAACCCCAAAATCGCCAAAGCCATCAAGACACCTCGCATGAAGAGGATGAAGACCCAAGAGGTCTCGACGGAGGTTCGCTTCCGCATCCTCACCAACAACATCTCTACCCTGGTAGAGGTACTCTCCCTGAACACCGACAAGAAGATCTTCTCGGAAGTAGTCACGGAGCTTCTTCAGAACTTCCACGCCATGAAAAGCCTGCGGCTGGAAGTTTTCGGTGACAGGTCGGAGGAGCAGAGAAGCACTTCTTTGAGCAGTGGCCTCTCTCTTTCCACCAAATCTCTGCTCCCCACCCCTCCCAATCCAGCCGCATAAATCTACTCGTTGCAGGTATAAGAACCTGTTACCCATCTGAGTCACAGGAGGATTTCTTATGCCCAAGAAGAAAGACACCGACAAGTCGTTTCCCATCGCCCCTGTCCTGCCGGCAATAGTCTCCGTTCCGCAGATCGATCCGGTGGAACCCCTGGAGAAGCTACTGGCCGCCGCCCAGCGCCACGGACGAGTTTCAGGAATGTTCGATCACGAGGTCTGCGATCTCCAAGACATTCTCAGATCATGTTGGGATCGTCTCAGCCCAGAGGCCCGCACAGAGGTTTTCGACCAGTACAAGGAGAGAGTTCATGAGTGGCCCGAACGGTGAGTCTTCGGAGAGATCAAGATCGGAGAGCAGGCACAAGAGATTGTCTTCCAGTCCAAGGAGAATTGAGCCATGTCAGAGAAGAAAACACTACGTGTGCAAGTCATCGGAGAGCCGAACACTGGCAAGACCACAGTAGCCCGCATCATCGAGGGCGCCCTCCAGAAGTACGGCTTCTCCGTCTCGGTCGAAGACACTGACCCACCGCCCGGCAAGGAGGTCTCCATCGACAGGAGAGCGGAGGCGCTGAAGGAGCGCATCCATGTGGAGGTCATCCAGACACATCCCAAAGAGATCGAGATTCTGTCAAAGGAGGATCGCCTTGGAAGCTAAGTGTGTGGGGTCCAAGTTTGAATTTGAGCTCTCACAGTCCGATGCTGTAGGCTTGTATGCCGTGTTGACAGGAAATCCCAGCTCGGTTACGGCAGAGCAGTATCAGACAGGACAGACGATCTATGCCTGGTTCTTTGAGGAAGTGAGAAGAAGAGCCGCCACTCCCGCCACACACATCATTGCCTCAACTCAGGTAGAGGGTAAGACTAGGAAGAACAAAGTCGCTTGAAGCGACAAGGATGAAAACATGCGTAACATTTTCACGGACAAAGAGATCACCTGCAAGGATTGCAATAGTCCTTTCATCTTCACTGCTGGTGAGCAATCGTTTTTTGAGCAGAACGGCTTCACTGAGCCTAAAAGATGCAAGGTTTGCCGTGAGGCGAAAAAGAGTCGTCAGGAGAGTCATGAGCCCCGGCAACGCCGGGTTCGCTAAGAGTTTAAGAAACTCAGGGAGGGGTAATGGAAATTCACTATGAACGACACAGAGCTAACCTCCGAAAAAGTCTGAAACGTTGTGAAGCTCTCATTCGAGATACAGGCCTCAACTCATACTCGTATCGAAAAATCTCAGAGTATGTACAAGATCGAGGGGGCTCTAAAGAGGATCTAATATATTTGTTGCAGGCGTATGAGTACCTTTTGGCCAAGGACACTTTATCTAAGATAGGCTCCACAAAGTACGAGATTTTTATAGACGTCTTTGGCAAAGACCTACTCCTCTCGACTATGGCGGATTTGGGTATATCTCAAGATGCGGCTCTCCACTCCGCGCTGATCGCTAGTCAGGTTAACTACCATCTGCATAGGATAGAGATGGCTGGGGATAGAAAGTACGAGATCTCTCCTGGCTTATCTAGACAGCTTCAAGACACAGAACTACGCGGCCTGACCTCAGAAGATCTGCGTCTTCCTTATGAGGCCATTCTGCTGATCTCGCCTGCTGATTCAGACTTGCGGGTATGGAATCATGAGACGGGGTGGCACCGCCTAGAGTGCATCTATATCTGCGAGGACGATTCCGAAGAGATGCAAGAAAATAGAGTATGGCGGTTCCTTGTCATCGGCTCCTCAAAGAACACTAATGTCCTAGACGACGCTGTCTTTTTCTTCTGCATCAATTTGCCTCCTGGCGAGTCTTTGACTGATGTTCTGGATAAAAGGGATGACTACCTCCAAAAGTCGGGAAAGTTCGTAGGAGAAGCAGAGTTGATGAACAAAGAGTGGAGAAGGATCTTCCACTGGGCGCTCAACGTGATTGTTTACGCTACCTGGCCAGACGCCGAACGAGAGAACATCTGGCTCTCGAAAGAGTCCCGACAACTATGGGAACGTGCTCAAAAGCTACCGAAGGGTAGTGCTAAGAAGGAGAAAATCCTCAAACAGCTCAAGGGGGCTAACCAGGACAAACGAACACTACTTGGAAAGTCCATCATCAACAGGGGGGCATACAAATCCGATTCAGACCCTGACGCTAAGCCAGGCAAAACTCTGAATCTCAAAGTCAGAGTACAGGGACACTGGAAGAAGCAGTCCCATGGACCGAAGAGTAGCCTAAGAAAGACTATTTGGATCCAGCCATACTGGAAAGGTCCAGAAGATGGGGCTTTGGGTTCTGCCACTCATAGACTAGTAGGAACTTCTAACCCTGTCCCATTGGAGGGCTGACATGTTGGTGCGACCAATAAAGGTACTCAAAGTTCGTGATGCCTCGTTTGACCCGAAGAGTATCGTCGAGGCTGGCAGCGATCCGTCTAAGGCTTATACCTCGATAGACTCAAATAGCTTCAAATATCTAGTTGATGACAACCCAGACTGGATCTTCCTCACTAGCATATTTGATAGACCCGGACTCGAAGAGTTCTCTGTAGAGTTCGAGGATACCTACTTCCCGCACGGTACAGAGAAAAATTGCGAATTCCAGATCGTCCTCACTGTCTGGGTTGACTTGAGATGGGCAACACTAATCTTCCCAGAATCTTTCGAAGGACAAGCCCGTGAAGTGGCTAGCAAGCACGGTCTCGTCATCAGAATGAACAGACGTTTCTATACTCTCTCAGTAGACGGCGTACCTTGCCTCGGATCCTTATGTATCGACGACGATAGTCATATAGTCGAAGGCTTCCCTCTCCCTCTTCGGTCGAACACAGGAGTAGTCGAGTCCACAAAGAAGGGGGTTGTAGGGGTAGTCAGAACAGGAGGTCAGTCATGACCGAGGAATTAGAGCAAGTGAAAGAGGAGCTCGCGAAGCTCAAACAGGACTACAAAGATCTCGTTCACCAGTGCGCGGAAGCTGAGAGCAAAGAAACTCAACTCCTAGAAGAGATAGAGAATCTCAGAAAACTTGTTGTTTCTTCCTACCCCAGAATTCTGCCTCTTGAACAAGGACGCACCTCAATGACGTTGGAAGAACTCATCAAAATTGTAGATGTAGGTTACGGCCCGGATCAACTCGTTCTGGCGCACTTCAAAGAACCAGAGGAGAAGCATGGAGACGGACTCGCCAAGTTCATCTGTGAAGAACTCCAAGAGACCTACGTAGAGGATGCCGAAGATGAGGACCAGCTCGACGAGGCGGAGAGAGTGATGAATTCGGCCGCTGAACAGCTCTCTGAAGTTGCCTCTGCCTTGCTAGAGGCCAGAAAATAAATCTACTTTCTTCCTATCTTAAACTTGTCGAGGATTTCCGCAATGGAGTCGACTCTTGTAGTGAGGATGGCGTAGCATCTTTCTAGCTTAGTGATGGAGTTTAGAATTTGTCCTAGTATCTTACCATGTTCCTGATACGCCTCTCGCAGAAGGCGTATTTCGACATCAATAGGGGGTGGGGCTCTTTTTAAGGAGCCCACTCCGAAGCGTGGTGTTTCGTTTATGACTTCAGGAACAGCATTACTCTTTGGTGTTTCAGAAACGAGATCAGTCAGATTCTGACTTTTCTTGGTATCTTCTACACTCATGAGGATAGCCTACCTACTGAGGTACTTTATGAGAAGAAACATGGTGTCCTCTGGAGAAATCTACGACGCGGTACTCACCAAAGAGATGGAAGTATACCGACGACATCCGTTCTGCAAGTGTGGACGTCGTGTATCTCCTGCGTCTACAGTACGCATCTGGAGCTGGGGTAAAGGAAGCGATGAGATCAGAATTGTCCGCTGTCCTTTCTGCCTCAGAGAATTCCGCTAATTCGGAGGGGTTATGAAACCGAAACCTGCAATCAAGTGGATTTACATAACCGCGCCAAACAGAGTAGATCCAGACATTTTGCCTGATGTAGTAAGACGCATGAAGTCGCTGGGTCCGCCCGTCATCAGAGCTATCCCCCTGGCCGATAAAAGAGTAGATCACTGGCTTGCCCTAGAAGGAAGTCATCGAATTGCGGCTGCTAAGAAACTCGATATGGCGGTTATTATCCGCCCCATGAAACTCAATCAGCGCATCCGACACGATGTTGAGGATGTGTCTCCAAAAAGAACTACAGTAAAGAAGGTCGCGGATTCTCTGAACGAGTCTGGCCATAGCATAAAGTATCGAGTAGCAGCATTGATCCTCTACTAGTCCTACTTCGAGATCTTACCTCCTTGAGCGTCTCCTCAAGACGCTCTTTTTAACTATCAGAAGCTCCTAAAAGATATAGTTTTCTGAGGAGATAAGATCATAGATGAAGGAGGAATCATGACCGCCATTCTAACTAGCGAATTCGATATCAACAACCCCCCTTTCGCACCACTCGATGGAGAGAAGTCCCTCGGTGGGATAGAGAAGGGTATCCTAGATCCCAAAGAAATATGGGTTACGACGGCCCGAGCAGCGAGGATGTTAGGACACAATCATAGTTATATTATCCGTCTCTTGCATAGAGGAGTGCTATCAGGAAACTTAGAATCTCATGAGAAATTTCCGTACAAGAGTTGGCTAGTAGACCTGAAGTCTGTAAAGGATCTGATTGCAAAAAGACGGGAAAAGAAACCTGAGAAGAAACCGGAGAAGAAACCTGAGAAGAAAGAACCGGAGAAGAAACTAGAGAAGAAAGAACCGGATAGGAGGACCGTCGTAATTAGATCCATCCTAGATCTAAACGAGGTAGGTCTACTGTCGGCCCAAGAGGCCCTCAAACTTTGTCGGAGATGGGTGGAGACTAATCCGCCAAGCAAAGCTTGAGACGGATCTTTCCTCCAATAATGATCCGATCTCCTATGGCGACAGGGAATCGTCGCCCGTAGCGCGACTCGTCAATTATGTCCTTGTTGACTTGAGTCCCTGTAGTTCCTTTGTAGATGAAGAGGAAGAAGTCGTTGCCTTGTCGAATCAAGCGCAGGTGTTGACGGGAAGCACAAGATGCCGAAACACCTGCGCTGGCTAGTTTTCCTAGGTCGAGATCTGGAAAGATGTCCCGTTGTGGATCTTCTCGACCGATGAGCGTGATGTTGTTCAAGACTCGATGGGTGTGAACCACTCGGGCTTCTGTGTCGTGATAGACTAGCAACACGATGTTTTTTGATGTTGAAATCGTCGGAGCAGGTTCCGGTATGAAGGGTTCCTGTATGGTCGGTTCTGGTGGGGTTGGAGCCGGTGTGACTGGTTCTTGTATGATGGGTTCCGGCTCTTGAGCGGACGCCATCGGGATGGTCTTTGCCTCTTCGAACTGTTCAGCACTCTGGGGCTCTTCTTTGGGCGGTTCTGGAGGAGTCTCGGTAGGAGGTGGGAGTGGTGGAGGTACGGGCGGCTCGGTTCCCTTGAGAGTCTGTACCTCCTCCACTGCCCCAATTTCGCTTAACTCAGACACGACTTGTTCAGACACGACTTGTTCAGACACGACTT
>Ga0315297_10000034_pt1 | contig 66170 bp, 69 predicted proteins | sample YL17G15_0_MG_FD_203628 | JGI IMG/M metagenome (GOLD analysis project Ga0315297, IMG submission 203628) | Sediment microbial communities from Yellowstone Lake, YNP, Wyoming, USA - YL17G15_0 | ecosystem: Environmental > Aquatic > Freshwater > Lake > Sediment | place: USA: Wyoming | collected...
AGGAGAAGACTCTTTCAACAACTTAATCGCTTTAACAATCTCATTCTTATCCATTCACGACCAACTCCACCCTACTACCCATATGGTAGTCAACGGGAACACTACAGAAGTACGGGAGAAAGGAGTCATTTATAAATTTATCCTATTTTTTAATTACAGAAACACATAAAAACAAAGAGTGTTTTTGATTAACGAATGTGTGGGATAATAGGGTATAAAGGGGTTAGGGACGCTAATGAAATAGTTCTGAAAGGACTAAAACAGTTAGAATACAGAGGTTATGATTCTTGGGGGATAGCAGCGCTTGTAGATAAAAAAATATCACTTGTAAGAAAAACAGGAAAGATAAGCGGAATAAAACTGTCAGAGCTACAACTAAAAAAAAGCAACCTATCAATAGGACACACAAGATGGGCAACACACGGAGGAGTGACAGAATCAAACGCACATCCACACATGTCACAAGACAGCAAGATAGCAATAATACATAATGGGATAATAGAGAATTATTACGAACTAAAACTTACACTTGAAAAGAAAGGAGTCAAGTTCAGGAGTGAGACAGACACAGAAGTGATACCTTGCATGATAGAACAAAACATGAAAGAAGGCAAGAACTTCACAGAAGCATTCAAGCAAACAGTGCTGCAACTAGAAGGAAGCTATGCAATAGTCGCAATACACTCTGATTCTGAAAAGATGCTAGTAGCAAGAAAATCATCACCAATAGTAATAGGGATAAGTGATAATGAATACTTTGTGGCGTCAGACGTACCAGCATTCCTAGAATACACAAAAAAAGTCATGTTCATAGAAGACAATGAGATGGTAGAGATAAACAGCAAAGTTGAAGTCACAAATTTTGTAACAAACAAAAAAGTAGACAGGAAAATACAAATCATAGACTATGACATAACGCAAGCACAGAAAGGAGAGTATGAACACTTCATGCTAAAAGAGATATACGAGCAACCAACAGCGTTCAAAGAAACAATAAGAGGAAGAATAAAAAACAACAAAGCAGTGTTCGAAAACTTCAAACTGTCAGACAATTACCTGAAAAATGTTGAGATGATAAAAATAGTAGCATGCGGAACATCATGGCATGCAGGAATTGTAGGAAAATTCATGATAGAATCATTAGGTAAAATACCTGTAGAAGTGGATTATGCATCAGAATTCAGGTACAGAAATCCGATAATAAATGAAAAGACACTTGTTGTAGTAATAAGTCAATCAGGAGAGACAGCAGACACATTAGCAGCAATAAAAGAGGCAAAAAATAAAGGAGCAAAAGTTTTGGCGATATGCAATGTCATGGGAAGCTCGATACCGCGCGAAAGCGATGAAACAATATACACTCGAGCAGGAGTAGAGATAGGAGTAGCATCAACAAAAGCATTCACAAGCCAACTAGCAGTGTTATACCTTTTCGCAGTATACTTATCACAAGTGAAGAAAACCTGGAGCAATGAACACTTAAAAGAAAGACTAGACTTTTTAGAAAGAATACCACAACAGATGCAAGACATGCTAGAAGAAGACAAAGAAATAGTGGAGACAGCAAAAAAACACTTCCTAAAAACAAACGCTCTATACCTAGGAAGAGGAACAAATTACCCAATCGCACTTGAAGGAGCACTGAAGCTAAAAGAAGTAAGCTATCTGCACGCAGAAGGATACCCAGCTGCTGAGATGAAACACGGACCAATAGCATTAATAGACCAGAAAATGCCAGTCATACTAATAGCAGTACAAGACAGCTCTTACGAGAAAATAAAAGGAAACATAGAAGAGATAAAAGCAAGAGGGGGAATAGTTATAACAATAGCAACAGAAGGAGACCAAGAAATAAAAAAACTGAGTGATACTGTATTGTACGTACCAAAAACAAGCGGGTTAGCATATCCATTCCTGACAGTCATACCATTACAACTGCTCGCTTACCACATCGCAAGACTGCGAGAGTGTGATATAGACCAGCCAAAAAATCTGGCAAAATCGGTGACAGTAGAATGAAAATAAGAAAAGCAACAACGCAAGACAAAGAAGGAATAGCAAACGTGCTCAAACAAAGCTACAACATAAAAACAATAGAAGAAGGAATAAACGTATTTGAGGAAGAACTAAAAAAAGGACACAACTACATAATAGCTAAAGATGAAGAAAAAATTGTAGGCATAGTGACATGGACAATACATGACATACCAAAACATGAACTAGCAGAGCTGAACAGAATAGCAGTATTGCCAGAGATGAAAGGAAAAGGGGCAGCGCAGCAACTATTTGATAAATTAGTAGAGGACGCAAAAAAATTCTATCAATCAAAAGGACACAAACTAAGAAAACTATACCTGCTGACTCACGCATCAAACAAGAGAGCGCAAACATTCTACGAAAAACTAGGATTTAAGTATGAAACAACACTGAAAGAACACTACTACAAAGGTGAAGATGAGTTTGTATACTCAATGTTTTTTGAAAAATGATAATCGAAAGCTTTTCAGGAATAAGGGGAGTGTACGGAAAAGATATAAATACTGAAATAGCAAGAAAATATGTTGTTGCTTATGCACAATTTCTAAAACTGAAAAAACAAAAACCAACAGTAGTCATAGGAATGGACACAAGACAGTCAAGTCCTGAAATAAAAAAAGTGATGACTGAAAAATTCATAACCAACGGCTGTGATATTATAGATTCAGGAGTCAATACAACACCAGCAATAGAACTAGCAGTGAGAGAGCACAAAGCGGATGGAGGAGTAATAATCACAGGAAGCCATAACGAGCCAGAATATAACGGATGGAAATTCCTCAACACTAACGGAAGCATACTAGAACCAGAAGACGCAGACTTAGTAATATCCAACTACAGAAAAGGAACAAAAATAACAGCAGCAAAAACAAAAGGAAACATAGTCGACAAAACAGAAGAAATAAGAAAAGCTTACATAAAATTTGTCCTAAGTTCAGTGGGAAAAGAAGGAATAGAAAAAATAAAATCAAAAAAACTGAAAATAATAGTAGACCCGAACGGAGGAGCTGCAGCCACAGTAATAAGAGAAGTGCTGCAACAGTTAGGGGCTGACATCGTAGAGAAAAATATGAAATTAGGAGAATTCAAAAGACCCATAGAACCAAACAGCAAAACACTAGTATACTTGTCAAACGCTGTAAAAAAAGAAAAAGCAGATCTCGCAGCAGGATTCGACTGCGACGGAGACAGAGTAGAGATGATAGATGACTGTGGAGAGATGATATCAGGACAATATGTTTTAGCACTAATCACAGAAGAGATATTATCACAAAACAAGCAAAAAAACAGTATTATAATAGTGAACGATGCAACATCAGGAATAGTAAAAGAGATAGCTGAAAAGTATGGTGCAAAAACAGAAGAAGTAGAAGTAGGAGAGATAAATGTAGTAAAAAAAATGGAAGAAAAAAAATCTCTCGTAGGAGGAGAAGGAAGCAACGGCGGAGTGATAATCCCACCATCAAAATGCAGAGATGGAATACAAGGACTAGCAATAATGATGAGACTAATAGTAAGAACAGGGAAAAAACTTTCACAGATCAGTAAAGAACTGCCAAAATATTACACTCCAAGAACAAATGTCAAATGCGAAGCAGATGTTGACCTGAGAAAGCTGAAAAGAAAAATAGAAGAGATATCCATAGAAGAAGGATATGCAATAACAAAGACAGGAGATGAGACAGGTGGATTGAAAATAATAATTGATGACACGAGCTGGATATGGTATCGCGGATCAAAAACAGAAGCAGGAGTGTTCAGGATAATAATAGATTCAAAATCAGAAAAGAAATCACAAGAGCTATTAAAAAAAGGCGAAGAAATATTCCAAAAAGCGGTAAGAACAATATGAAAGCAGTAATCCTAGCAGCAGGAAAAGGAATAAGAATGATGCCACTAACAGAAAATATACCCAAAGTTTTGGTAGAAGTCAACAGAAAACCATTCCTTTATTATGTCATCAAAAGCCTGCAAAAAGCAGGTTATGACGATTTTTGCCTCATAGTTGGCTACAAAAAGGACAAAATAGCAGACTTTCTCAAACAATACAAGATAAAAGCTGTGATGATAGAACAAAAAGAACAAAAAGGAACAGGAAATGCGGTAATTCAAGCAGAAACTTTTGCAGGAAAAGAAAACTTCATAGTGTTAGGAGGAGACAATTTGTGGAGTGTGGAAGACCTTAAACAGATGAATAAAGCAGATGATTATAGTTACATCAGCGGGATAGAAGTCAAGAACCCAGAAAAGTATGGTGTATTAATAGAAGAAAAAGGATTCCTCAAAGAAATCAAAGAAAAACCAAAAGAACATTTTGGAAACATAATCAATACAGGATTATACAAGTTCACGCCAGAAATATTTGAAGCGCTCTCAAAAATAAAACTATCACCAAGAGGAGAATACGAGCTTACAGATGCAATAACACTCTTAGCACGACAGAAAAAAGTAAAGCTTATAAAGATAAAAGACTTTTGGAGAGACTTAGGAACAATACAAGATATAGGGCCAATGAGCAAATTCCTAAAAGAGAGGTGGAGTGAATGAAATTATTATTTGCAACCGAAGACTGCTTATACATGATTCTAATGGGAGCAATAGTCATAGGGTTATCGGGAAAATATTTCAAACTACCCCAACTTGATATGGTATGGGGAGCATTGTTCGCAATTGGAATAATCTTGACCCTTATGGACATATTCCACACATTCACAGACTTGAGCAGACATCCAATGGTGTTAATAGGAGCATTATTTAACAACATAATAGATGGAGTCTTACTAGCAGCATTAACAGCAAAATCATTCAATTTCACAATACCAATGCTGACACAATATGCAGCACCATACCTAACAAATCCAGTATACTTATTCTATATCGGAGGATTCTTTGTAGCAACAAGCATGATATGGATGGTACTGTGGCCAATGTTTGACTAGACAGAGAATGAAAAACGAAGAATTATATATCCTGCCATTTGACCACAGAAACAGTTTCACACAGAAAATAATGCAGATAAAAGACAGAGAACCAACAAGCAAAGAACTGCAGCAAGAAAGAAAACTGAAAATAATAATCTATCAAGCATTCAAGAAAGCAGTCAGCGAAGGAATACCAAAAAACTCTGCAGGAATACTGACAGACGAATTCTTAGGAAATGAAGTACTAAAAAAAGCAAGAAAAGAAAAATACATCTTCTGCCTTCCTGTAGAAAAGAGCGGACAAGAAGAATTCCATTACGAGCACGGAAAAAATTACAAACAACACATAAAAAAATGGAATCCAACCTATGTGAAAGTACTAGTAAGATATAATCCTGAAGGAGATAAAAAACTAAATAAGAGACAAGCAAAAAAACTAGCAGAACTGAGCAGATACTTAAAAAAAATAGGAAAAAAATTCATGCTAGAAGTGCTAGTACTTCCAACAAGATCAGAGAAGAAAATAAAGAACTACGACCAAACTCTCAGGCCAAAACTTATGGTCAAAGCAATAAAAGAATTGCATGCATCAGGAGCTTATCCAGATATATGGAAGATAGAAGGCCTGGACAAGACAAAAGACATGCAAAAAGTGGCAGACCAAATAAACAATGGCGACACCGAAGCAAGAATAATAATCCTCGGAAGAGGAGAGAGCGCGAAAAAAGCAGAACAATGGCTAAAAGCAGGAGCAAAAGTAAAGACAGCAATAGGATTCGCGATAGGAAGAACAATATTCGAGAAACCACTAGAAGAATATATATCCGGAAAGATTTCTAAAGAACAAACAATTGAAAAAATAAAGAATAACTACAAACACTTCTACAATTTCTGGAAGAAAGTAAAGAATTATTAGAAATTAAATAGCAAATTTCTTATCAGATTTAATTTCTAATATACCAGAAAAGTTGAAAAATAAGAACTTTTCAACTTTTCTCAGTATAACCAATCTTTCTAGCAAAAGCCAAAAAACCAGAATGACCAATCTGCTGAGACCTAGGCCTTACTTTTCTACCATCAAACTCCCAATCACGCTCTAAAATCTCTATCACTCGCAAGAACAAAAATTTATCACTCTTCCTCAACTCATCAACAAACTCCTGCATAGGAGGAATACAAGGAGAATAAACAACCAAGAAACCACCAACCTTCAAAATCTTTTCAGCAGTCCTAACACCATTCCTAGGCTCAGGAACATCCAAGACAAAAACATCAACACCACTCTCATTGACATTATCAGAATCATAAATATTCCCTACCTTAACAACAATATTTTTTAGACCAAGAAAATCAATATTCTTCCTAACAATCTCAGCATGCTCATCCTTAATATCATAAGTAACAACATTTTTTGCTATAGCTGCAGCAAACAAAGAAAAACCACCACTACCACTACCAGCATCAACAACAAAAGAATCCTTATTCAAACCTGTATTAGAGATGATAGAAGCAACATCCTTCAAAGGGATAATCTGGGCAAGACGATCAATTCTCCTGTACAAATCAACAAAAGAAGGATCAAGAAGAAGATACTCCTGATTACCCACTTTAGTCTTAGAACCAGGAGCTTCCTTGAAAAAATCCTTTTTAATCATACCAAACTGAGTATGGAAATCCTTATCAATATTAGAAATCAAATGCTCCTCATACTTCTGAACAATCACTTCTCTATCTAACTCCTCAACAAAACGCTTCCTCTCAGCCTTCAATAAGATTTTAGATACCATTTTCAGACAAAAAATATGAAGAACAAAATGTAAAGAATAGGAACAACAATCAACATGCTGTACTCAGTAGCACGATGAACTTTCTCAACCAAATCATGCTTTTTCAACTCAGTCAACTCTAACAAAACAATATTCAAAATCACAGAAACAAGAATCACAAAATAAGTAAGAATCATAAATTTATCAGCAACAGTCAAATAACCAACAGGAGGAATCTGGTTACCCATTGAGATGTGAAACATCACAGCAGCAATCAAACCAGAACTAGTCATGGTCAACCTAGTAATTATCTTATCAGGATCCATGACAAAAGTCAAAACAACAATCAGGATAATGAAAATAACTGGCAAAAAAATCTTGAAAAAAGAATTAATGCCAATCCTGGAAATATTCACACTATAAACATACTGAGAATAAGTCTCACCATAAATATCATAGTTGTGCTCTTTACTCTCTATATTAACACCATCAATGTTCCAGCCAGTAAAAGCAATAGAATCATCCATGCCACTCTCATCCTCTAAAGGAACAAAACTTATTTCATCAACCTGCTTCCTCTTATCTTCAATAATGATTTGCATCTTCTGCTTATCAAAAGGAAAACCCATCAAATTAACAGGACTGTTCAAATTAGCCTGTATACGATAAAACTTCTCATTAGGAAGGTCAATAATTTTGTCAACACTAGCAGCCCTGCCATTCAAAAACTCAAAATCAGGAGAACAATTACTCTCACATTTGAAATCAATATAAAAATCAACAGTAAAAGAACCAGTAGCAACATCAAACTTGCCAAGATTAAGGACATATAAACCAACACCAACATCCTGAGCACAAACAATAGGTGCAACTAGCAGGAAAACCATGAATATGCTGAAAATACCAAATTTACCCCTCATAATAAAGGTAGAATACAAAAACCATTTATAAAATTTTGCAAAAAACCCAACTTTTATAAATAAAAAGAAAAATATCACAAACATGCCAATAAAAATAGATTACAAAAAATGCTGCTGGAAAGACGGCAAATGCAAAAGCTGCTCATGCGGCGGAGCATGTGTAGGATGTGTAGAAGCATGCCCAGTAGAAGCATTAGAAAGAAAGAAAAGATTAGAAATAGACGCAAGCAAATGCATAGAATGCGGAGCATGCATTGCAGCATGCAAACACGAAGCACTAACATTAGAATAAGATGATACAAGACTTTCTCATACCATTTGCAGCAATAAGTCTAGCAGAACTAGGAGACAAGACACAACTAGCAGTGCTATGCCTTGCATCACAGACAAAAAAGTATGCACAACTACTAATAGGAGTAATACTAGCATTCATGCTAGCAGATGGCTTAGCAATAATACTCGGAAAAATATTCTCAGGACTAATCCCAACAAACTACATAAAGATAGCAGCAGGAACAATATTCATAACATTCGGGCTGATAACACTAATAAACAACAAAGAAGAAGAATCAAAATGCGAACTAAAAAAACCATTCCTGTCAGCATTTACACTAATATTCATCTCAGAAATGGGAGACAAAACACAGATATCAGCAGCACTATTCGCAGCAGAATATAACCCATTCGTTGTATTTTTTGGAGTCATGCTAGCACTAACAATACTATCTGTGCTGGCAGTATATATGGGAAAATTCATATCAACAAAAATAAATAAGAAAACAATAAACATAATAGCAGGAATACTCTTCATAATAATAGGAATAACAAACTTTTTCTAGTCAAGAAGCAAAATCCTTAATATACTTCTCAAGACCAACAACAGCTGCATCAACTTTTCTTTCAGCAATAATAATATCCCTATCACCAACCTTTCTAGCAATAACATAAAAGATCATAGGAGCACAAACACAGACCAACAACCCAGCCCAGAAACCCACACCAAAATAAAAACTAAAAAAAAGACTCAGCAAAAAAACAGATAAAGTAATTTCCCTGTAAGGCACGAAATCAATATTACCCAACAATTTGTAATCCCTCAACTCATGAGCCTTAATCCTATAACTCTGTAACTCAATAACCTTAATCCTGCCCTTAAAACTTCCTAAAAAAGAATACTTTTTCTCAACATACCTTATGCTGAAAGGATTCCAAGAAGAAAGAATAAGACTAGACCTAGGAACTTCTCCACCACCAATCTGACCAATACTACCCATAGTACCAGAACCAACACGATCATGCCCTCTCTCAGAATCACCAGTATTATAACACAAAATACCATTCTGAGCAAACTTCTCCCTCAAATCCTCAAGAAAACCATCAATCAACAAACCAGAACCCTTAATGATCTTCGTGAACTTGTACTCGTCCTCCAAAGAAGCCCTAGACTCCTTTCTACTCAAATTAACAAACAAACTAAGAGGGTTATCCTTAAGAGCCATCAAAGCCAACACTACAAACAGAGAATTATATAAAATTATCTATAAAAAAATAAGATTTTTACCTCTTACCCTTAGCAGCGCACTTCTCAGAACAGAAAAAAAGCAGTTTACCACCAATTTTCCTCTCAAAAGCACCATCTTCCTTATCACCTAAAAGCTTGCCACAATGAGCACACGAAGTGTTTTGACCTCTACCTTCAGCACCCTCCATAAAACCAGCTTCTTTAGAAGAAATCTCATCATCATCAACTAACTCTTGCCTTCCTGCACCAGTATAAACTTCTTCATCCTGCAAATTATCCTCAATATCTGCCCTTTGCTCGTCATTACTCTTATCCTTCTTATCTTTCCTTTTTGTATCAATCTTAACCATGAACATCACCTACATAAAACAATTCAACAATTCATTTATAACCTTTTCGCTTACAAACCTCATCGTATAACTTAACCAATCTGTCTGCAACACTCTTGTTAACTTCCTTCTCAAACCTTTTAGCAGCTTTAGATAAAGAAATCCTCTTATCACCCTCAATCAAAGAATCAGCCAAAGTAATAATCTTCTCCTCAATACTTATTGGCAAGAAATCCTTGTATGGAAGAGGAAGATTCTGCTTTCTAATATCCTCCTTACCAATCCCAGCACCAAGATGCCTTTCAGCAACCAAAGCAAGCTTCCTCAACCCTTCTTTTCTTAGAATTCTTGCTCCAACAACACCATGAAAAATAGTCTTAGGACCAGGAGGACATTCGAAACGACCAATATCATGAAGAATACAAGCAGAAACAATAAAATCCTTATCAGCATTAGGATGCTTAACAGCAAACTCCAAAGCAAGCTCTTTGACAGCCAAAGAATGCCTTAACACAATATCAAAAATCCTCTTTTCAGAAGAATACTTCTTCAAAACAGCAATAGCCTCTTTTTCATCCATAACCAGACATGATTAATTGAACAATATAAATATTTCCAACAAAGACTCAGAAAACTATATAAACAAAACAACAAAAATAAATGATAAAATAATGGACTACACCAAAATTTCAGAAAGAATACAAGTAACAATATCTTATACTATAAAATTAATGCTATTAATAGCAGTAATACACTCAGCAATAAACCAAGCATGGCTAACACTAGTCCTGAGTATAGTGACACTATTCCTGACAGTCCTACCTGCAATAATAAAAAGAAACTACAAAGTATCACTACCCATAGAATTTGAACTAGTATTTGTAATCTTTTTATACATCTCCATACTGTTAGGACTAGCATACAACTATTACACAAGATACTGGTGGTGGGACATAATAGTACACTCAATGTCAGGAATAATACTAGCATTCATAGGATTCATAATATTATATACCTTATATTCTGAAAATATGATAAAAGCAAGCCCGCACATAATTGCATTATTCTCATTCTGCTTTGCGCTAGCACTAGGGGCAGTATGGGAAATAATAGAGTTCACACTGGACCAAAGTTTAGGTCTAAACATGCAAAGAGGAAGCCTACTAGACACGATGGGAGATTTGATAGTAGACAGCGCATCAGCACTACTAGTATCAACGCTAGGATATTTCTACATAAAAAACAAAAAAGCATACATCATAGATGGACTGATAAAAAAATTTGTACAAAAAAACCCACAAATATTCAAAGAAATAACACTACAAAAATAGTTAACTATCATATACCAAAAGTTTAAATATCTGGGTGCGGATTTTCTATTAATGAAAGAATACCTAAATTATTTCAGCAAAGCAGACAAGTCAAAAATGCTAAAATTCTCACAGAAAAGATACGAACTATTCAAGCCAATATCAAAAATATTAACCCAACTAAAAATAACACCAAACGCAGTAAGCTATTTTGGAGTAGTACTCTTATTAGGATTCTCTTATTATGCAGTAAAAAAACCATTAGTAGCCGGAATATTCCTTGTATTACATGTCCTAATCGATGCATTTGACGGACCACTAGCAAAATACCAGAAAAGATCAGGAAACAAAGGAGCGCTAACAGATATGCTGTGCGATCATAGTGGACTAGCAATAGTAACCATAACACTAATTTATTACGGACTAATAAGTGGAACAATAGGTGCAGCATACCTATACGTTTATACCTTACTAATAATTTTTACAATAATAAGAAACAATATGGGAGTACCTCCAAAACTAGCATTTAGATCAAAATACTTCCTATACCTATGCTTCATACCCTATATAACAAATGGAATAAACATACTAAACATTGCAACACTAATATTCACACTAATCAAAATACCATTCACAATAATAAGCTTCATAAAAATAAGAAAGGCGTTATGAAATGATTCAGATAACATTCCAAAAACCACAAGTCAAAGAATTAAATAAGCTAGGATTCAACTGCGTAGACATGCACTTCCACACAAAATACTCAGACGGAATAAGCAAGATACAATCAGTGCTGAAAAAAGCAAGAAAAAGAGAAGTGGGAGTAGCAATAACTGACCACAACGACATAAGAGGAGCAATAGAAGCGTACAACAACAGAAATGGAGTATTCATGGTGCCAGGAATAGAAGTAACATCATACGAAGGACCAGACATCCTATTATATTTTTGCAACACACAAGAACTACAAGACTATTACATTAAATACATCAAGAACTTCAAAGGAAAAGACCCGAACGGAAGACTAAAAAAATCATTTGTAGATTTAATAGAACCATCACAAAACTATAACTGTCTAGTCTCACTCCCACACCCATGCGGAGTATTATGGAAGAGCATACCTAAATTCATAGAGAAATATGGACACGAGAAAAAACTTTTAGAGCATGTTGATGCTGTAGAAGTCATGAACAGCGAACAAATGAAAAAAGCGAACCTAAACGCGCTAAAACTAAGAGAACAATGGAAAAAAGCATTCACTGGAGGAAGTGATGGTCATAGCTTATGGGAATTAGGATCAACAGTAACGTTCAGTTATGAACACAACCTAGAAGCTTTCTTAGAATCAATACGAAAAAAAAAGAATTATGTCACAGGCAAAGAAGTATACCTACCAAAAAGAGTCATACCACACACAGTAGCACTACGAAAACACGCCACATACATGCCACAAACATTAATGGAAGATTTCAAAACAAGAGTAAAACCAAAAATAAAATATTATATAAACAAAAAAAGAGTCAACGCAAGACAAACGAGACTAGGAAGTGCAATATCTAACTGGAAAGCATACAAAAAAACAAAAATATTCATAGGAAACATAATCAACAAGTCCCTGTAGTCGTAGCAAACTTTTAATAAAGCTCGCAAAAAAACAAAAGTTTTTTGGAGCCTCAGAAATATAAAATATTTCTGAAGGTTTGATCAAAACAAGTGCAGCATTTGCTTCGCAAAACTGCACAATCGCTGTCCCTGTAGTCTAGCCGATAGGACACAACCCTGCGGTCAATCAAAGGTTGAAAGGTTGTAACCCGGGTTCAAATCCCGGCAGGGACAGATTTTACTCTTTAACTATAGAAAACTTTAAATACATATTGACATTCATCAATATGTTATGGGAGTGGATGACTTAAAATTGTTTAAGGCTTTAGCGGACGAAACTAGGCTTAAAATAATTAAATTCTTATTGGGCGGAGAGAGATGCGTGTGTGAAATATTCCCACATGTCAAAAGAACACAGTCAACTGTTTCAATACAATTAGGAAAATTAGAAGATGAAAGCATATTGAAATCAAGAAGAGAAGGTAAAAAGATATTTTATTCACTCTCTGATTTAAGGGTGTGCGATATCTTTAAGGCATTGGGAAACCCAAATGGTAAAATTCTTAAAAGTTCATGCTGTATGAAAGGAGGATGCAAAAAATGAAAATGAATAAACAAGTAGCATTAAAAACCATATTCGGTGTATCTCTAGCCGGAATGTTATTTTCTGGTTATTTAAGTTATTTTGAGATATTCCAACAAGTTTGTGGATTCGGCGGGGTGTGCAGTACAAAGATATTAACAATTCCTTCATGCGTTTATGGATTCATAGTATTTCTTGCAGTATTTGTTGTTTCAATACTAGGTTTAAAATCTAAAAAATAAGGGGCTGATACTATGAAAATTGAAATCTTTGGCAATGGTTGTCCAAAATGTCATCAGCTTGAAGCTAATGCAAAAAAAGCTGTTGAGGAACTTAAGATTAAGGCAGAGATTGTAAAAGTCGCCGAAATTGACAAGATTGTTGCAAGGGACATATTGATAACTCCTGCTTTAGCTATTAATGGAAAGGTTGTCTCTCCTGGCAAAGTTTTGACTGCTAAAGAAATTATTAAGTTTTTGAAGTGAGGAATTTGAATGATACTTATTGATTTATTTTTTGCTGGATTGAAAGCAGTTGTAGAATACGCTTCTGCGCACGTGCTTACTTGCTTAGTTCCTGCTTTCTTTATTGCTGGAGCAATGTCTGCTCTGATTCCTAAAGAAAAAATCATCAAGTATCTGGGTAGAGATGTTCCTAAATACAAAGCTTACCCTTTAGCTGTAATAGCTGGCCTCTTGCTTGCTGTCTGTTCTTGCACTGTCCTACCTTTGTTTGCTGGAATAAAAAAGAATGGCGCAGGAATTGGACCTGCTTTGGCATTCCTTTACACTGCTCCAGCCACAAATCTTCTTGCAATCATTTTTACGGGCAGTGTTCTTGGCTGGAATTTTGCGTTGTCAAGAATAATCCTTTCAGTGATATTCGCAATATTGATTGGAGTAATAATAGCTCATGTTTTTAGGAAAGATGATGCTATTGAAGAGAAAAATATACTTCAATCATTAATCTCTGAGAAAGTTAAACACAAAAAAGTGTCATTTTTTGAAAAATACAGGCTTTGGTCTTTCTTCGCAGTCCTGATAGGAATACTTGTTGTAGGCACAAGAGTGCCTGGCATAGCAAGATATGTATGGATTGGAATCCTCATCATTGTACTAGCGATAATCTCAAAACTATTCTTCACAAAAGACGAACTCAGAAATTGGTTATTTGAGACTTGGGCGTTCTCAAAAAAAATATTCCCACTATTACTAGCAGGAATATTTGTCGCAGGCATACTCTCAGCAGTCATACCTGAAAACTTCCTTACAACTTTCATGGGAGAAAACACAATACTTGCCAATCTTATTGCTGTAATATTCGGTGTTTTCATGTACTTCCCAACACTTGTAGAAGTTCCTATGGCCAACCTATTTTTAGGACTAGGCATGGCAAAAGGACCACTTTTAGCATATTTACTAGCAGACCCAGTAATCTCTCTAGCAAGCATACTAGTCATAAGAAAACTTATTGGAAACAAGAGAACACTAGTGTATGTTGGACTAATAATTGTTTTCGCCACAATCTCTGGCCTAATATATGGACAGTTTGTCAAATAAGGTGATGAAGCTGAAATATGTACTAATAATTGCTATAACTTTAATGATACTTCTTGTTGGCTGCTCAAACATTGATGAAAAACTAGCATCATCAACTGGAAATGTTGTCCAGACAGAAAATATGATTTCCGACACAATAGAAAAGATTGAGATTTACCATTTCCATGGAACACATCAATGCTCATCATGCATTGCAGTTGGACAACTGGCTGAAGAAACAGTAAACACTTATTTTGCAGATGAAGTAAAATCAGGAAAAATTGTGTTCGGCCATATCAATATTGACCTTCCTGAAAATAAACTTCTTGCTGGAGCATATGGAGTTACTGGTTCTTCTCTTTGGATTGGAACTTACACAAAAGACGGCAAATTCTCATCAGAAGAAAACGTCAAAGTTTGGTATAAAATAAATGATAAACCGGCTTACATGGATCATCTTAAAGGAATCATCGGACAAAAACTGGCAGGAAACTAAAAATGAGCTTGATGGCTTTTATGGAAGCGATGGGAACAAGCAGCATCCCAATACTAGCAGCATTCTTCATAGGATTAATGACTGCAATAAGCCCATGCCCATTAGCAACAAACATAACAGCAATCGCTTATGCAAGCAAGAGAATAAATAATAGCAAACACACATTAAGGGTAGGATTTCTTTACACACTAGGAAGAATGTTTACCTACGTTGCAATAGCCTCACTTATAGTCTGGATTGGAGTTAATACGCAAACAATCTCTTTATTCCTACAAAAATACGGAGAAAGAATGCTAGGACCTTTACTCATACTAATTGGGGTAGTAATGTTAGACATAATAAAATTCAACTTTCTTAAAGAAAACAAGCAGATTACAAAACTTAAAGAAAAACTAGCAAACAAAGGCTTCTTAGGAGCATTTCTGCTAGGAGCAATATTTGCATTAGCATTCTGCCCATTCAGCGCAGTACTATTCTTCGGAATGCTCATCCCCCTTGCATTGAAAGCAGGAGATGCCATAATAATCCCATCAATATTCGCGTTCGCAACAGGACTCCCAGTAATAATATTCTCATTCATACTAGTCCACAGCATGTCAAAAATAGGAAACATAATAAACAAAGTCCAAACCTTTGAAAAATGGACAAGAAAGATTACATCAATCATATTCTTAGCAGTAGGAACCTATTACACAATCATAATGTTTTAGTGCTTTGATCCCCACGTTCAATGTTTGATGGGGAGTACTACCATTATTCTCCCTCTCGGCAGGGACGCTTAATATTTTGCCAAAATTTTATATACTACCTAAAATATTATAATCAAAAAAGAGGTTCTGATAGACTGTTTCTGTTCCAGCTTAATCCATAAACAATAAGAGGTAGGATAATTATGATAAAAACCAAGAAAGCAACAAAAACAAGCCAAAACAAAACCAAAATACACACTTTGCCCGGAAACCACAAGTTCTCAACAGAATTCATAAGAGCAACAATATACTTGTACCACATGTTCCACGAACTAGACAAGTCACCACTAATAGCATGGTTTGAAGACTTTGACAAAGAACCATTCCCAGAAAAAACATTAGAAACATGGCTAAGAATGGCAGACACATACCAACTATTAAAACAAGAAGAACCAAAAAACATAGAAAAACACAAAAAAATATACAAACTACTAGTAATATTATCAACAGGAATAACACTAGAAGAAGTACTAACACCACCAAACGACACAGGATTAGGAGAGAAAGATATAGTAGAGATCTACAACACCTTCAACTCAATAAAAGAATAGTTTTCTAAATAATTCCAAAGGAAACAAGGGAGTAGTTGTTTTCTTTAGTAGAAGACGCACGTCTTCATAAGAAAACCAACCACTCATCATCTCAAGAATAGAAATAGAGGGCAACTGCGCGCTGGCAATTGCCCATGGTGTAAGGGGAGTGAATGTGAAAATTCCACCCAAACAAAAGTTGAGTGGTTCAATTGTGAAATAAAATTTTTAGTGAAATGAAAATAAAATAAAAAATATCCATTTCGAACATTTTAATCACCTTCGTTTGTTGTTTCAAATCTTTTTTATCTTATTTCACTGGGCTTTTTACGATTCTTAACCATTTTCTGTATGTAATCAATTTGCTTGACTGTTGAAAAAGTTGGTGTGCTCGGTCAAGCTGATGTGTCTTATGACTTAGCACCTTTTTGCATAAAACACATATTCACTGCATTTGTTACTAGTCATTACCAAATTTTGAGTGATCACTTCATGTCAATGTAGTTTGTCATCAATGCATGCTGCCAAATTCGCTACAACAAGCATCAGTTGTTTGTTTCAATTCGGTTGGTTTGTTTCAACCGAATAATATAATATATGGCGAAACATTTATATATATTTAACGTATTTACTGAATGTTGTGTACGTTAGGTATATACATTTTTTAAGATGGAAACATACTCACTAGCGTTCGTAGCTTCCATTTTTAATAAGAAAATGGAAGGAACTTAAAAATGGAAACAAGAAAACTAGTCAAAACAGGAGCAGAAACCTACACTTTATCCCTGCCAAAGAGCTGGGTGAAGGAAAATAAGCTAACTAAAGGATCAATCTTATTCATAAAAGGGTCAGCTGGGAAAATAGAGGTAACTACAGCTGAAACAAAAGAAGAAAAAGAGAAAAAAGAAATCATGATACAGGTAGATAATAAGGAAATCAACACTCTAAGAAGAGAGACCATATCAGCTTACATCAACAACTACAACGAATTCGTATTCTTCGGAGAAAGCCTAAACAAGAAACTAGAAGAGATAAGAAAGATACTAAACAACTTCTTAGCGTTGGAAATAGTAGAACAAACACAGACAAAAATGGTAGTAAAAGACTACCTAGACATGAAAGAATTCTCATTAGACAACATAATCAGAAGAATGGACATGCTAGCACGTTCAATAATAATAGATGCTAAAGAAGCAATCAAAGACAAAGGAATAAGCAAGTCCATAATACTAAGAGATTATGAAGTGGATAAGCTATTCTTCCTGATATCCCGGATTTTGCGCTCAAGAAAAATGGACAGCAAACAAGCAATAGAATACTGGTGGATGGCAAAAAACATAGAAAACATAGCAGATGACGTGAAAGAACTAAGCGAGAAGTTCGAAAAATCAGAAGAAGGAAGCAAAGAACTCATTATATATAGCAAATTAGAAGAATACTACAAAGAAACAATGAAAGCACATTTCAACAAAGACAAAAGCCTGGCAGACACAATCATAGCAAAAAGAGCAGCATTACTAGAAGAAACCAATAAGCTAGAAAACAAGGAAATAAGCTGCAAAATAAAATCCCTGATAAATCAGACCAGAAACATAGCAAAAATAGTGTTAGACAGCTAAATCATTTCTTATACAAGCTCCTCTTCTTCTCAGTGTACAAACCCATAATATTCATCTGGTTGTATTGCTCCATAGTCATAGGCAAAGCGTTGATTGTGTAATTAAATTCTTCAATCATTTTAGAACAAACCTCTTTGATGTCTTCAGACTTGAGCTCGTTTCCAACAACAAAAACACTAGATTTGTTCTTCTCCTCAGCACCATAAAGAATGACTTGGTCAACACCCTGAACAAGCTTGACTCTTGAAACAAAAATCTGAAGGATCTGCTTCTGCTTCTTAACCAACTGGCCAAGAAACCTGGTCCTTTCATTATCAGCTAACCTATAAACCTTGAATTTCGCCAAAGAAACCCGTTCCAAAATCTTCAAGTTGAAAAGATGATTCACAATCCTAAACGTAGAAGCCAAAGGAACACTGGTAAGCTTAGAAATTTCCCTAAGATAGAAAGGTCTTTTATCATCATCAAAAAAAATCCTAAGAATCTTCAAAGTCTTAGGATCAATCAATTCTTCCAATACGTCTGTGCCTTGCATCTACAAGCTTTAAAGCGCATAAGCTAATATTTAAATGTTTTCATTTTTGGAACGGTGTTCCAAATTTGGAAAGCTAATAACTACCACTAACCATTATGGACGCTGAGTTGTCATTTTATTGTAATTATTATAATTTTTAATAAACCCATTATTGGATTTTTCTGAAATTGGTAAAGTGCAGAATTCATGGCTTATACGCCATTAGAAATATCCACTACAGAATATATTATTTTGTATAGAAATATTTATATACTAGTTTAAGCATTATTTATAAATTAAGAAAAAGGTTTTTTTGGCGAAAAACCTTGGCAAAGTGGCGTTGATTTCGTTCGAACAAACAAATTCGAACTCGTTTGGTCAAAAAAGCTCGTATTCGGTTTGAATAACACTCATTGGCGTGAGTATCTAAGCTTTTTCTTAGAGGATGTATAATCGTTACTCATATATAAACATTTGTATTTTTTATTATCTGGATAATGTTTGTGGATGAGGATATTGAAGAGGAAAAACATTAAAAAAACAATAAAAAGGGGGAGATGAAAAAATGGACTTTATAATAGAAAACGCAATGAAAACCGCTGAAGAAACCGGATTTGACGGAATCAGCGTAGGACAAGCAAACATCAAAGTAATTGGCTGCGGTGGCGCAGGCAACAACATGGTAAATTGGCTGTACCAAAAAGGCATCAAAGGCGCAGAAATAATAGCATGCAACACAGACCAACAACACCTGACAATCACTGAAGCAGACAGAAAATTCTTGATAGGAAAAGAACTAACAAGAGGACTAGGCTGCGGTGGATTCCCAAACAAAGGAGCAGAAGCAGCACAAGAAAGTATGCAAGAAATCAAGGAATCACTAAAAGGCGCAGACATGGTATTCGTTTGTGCAGGAATGGGAGGAGGAACAGGAACAGGATCAGCGCCTGTGGTCGCGCAAGTAGCAAAAGACTCAGGAGCAATAGTAATAGGAACAGTCACAATGCCATTCAATATTGAAAGAGCAAGAGTAGACAAGGCAGAATTTGGACTGCAACAACTAAGACATGTATCAGACACAGTAATAGTAATAGACAATAACAGGCTAGTAGCAATAGCAGGAAACTTGCCAATCCAGCAAGCATTCGCTGTAGCAAACGAGCTAATCTCAACAATGATAAAAGGAATAGTAGAAACAATAGCAGTACCATCACTAGTCAACCTAGACTATGCAGACGTAAAAGCAATAATGACAAACGGTGGAGTCGCAGCAATCGGAGTAGGAGCTTCAGACACAGAAAACAGAGTTGTAGAAGCAGTAAAAGGAGCACTAAGCAACCCATTGCTAGACATCAACTATGAAGGAGCAACAGGCGCACTAATACACGTCACAGGCGGACCAGACATGACACTAGAAGAAATCAACAGAATTGGAGAATTAGTCACAGAAAGCCTAGATGACGACGCAAACGTCATATGGGGAGCAAGAGTCAGCGACAGCATGAAAGGAAAGATTGCAGTCATGACCATAATAACAGGAGTACACTCCCCATGGATTTTAGGCAAGACAGACAACAAGAGACAAAGAGCAGAAAGCAAAAGGATGAGTGACGAATTAGGTATAGAAATAGTAAGGTAAATTTTTTTTACCTTATTTTTTAGATTTCATGCTCACAAAGAAAGCTTTGTGGTGTGTTTTCTTGCCTTCATCCTAATTTCTAGACCACCCCCAAACAATCTAGTCATGGTGAAGGCAGAAACCCCTTTTTTATTTCCTCCACAACAAAACAAATTTCTTTATTTTTTTAATTTTTTTAAAGAGATAATATGAAATACCCCAAATTTTTGCTATTAACCCTGACATTCGTACTAGCTTATGTACTATTTGCAGGAAAAGACATGCCAGTTCTAAATAATACTCTATCATCACTCGGCTACTTAGGAACTTTCCTTGCAGGAGTATTCTACGCTTACGGATTTACAGCAGCACCAGCAACAGCAATACTTCTGATTTTAGCAAAAGACCAAAACATCCTGTTAGCAGGACTAATAGCTGGATTTGGAGCTTTGCTTGCTGACCTGATAATATTCAAACTAATAAGATACTCATTTGAAGATGAAATAAAAAAGATATCAAAAGAAAAAATTGTAAAATATTTGCGCAAAAAAATGCCAAACCCACTAAGAAAATATTTATTGCCTGCAATAGCATACTTCATAATCGCATCTCCATTACCAGATGAGATAGGAGTCACGATGTTAGCAGCAGCAGATCACACACCAATAAAAACGTTCTACATATTATCATATGTGTTAAACACTGCAGGAGTCTTAATAATCCTAATATTAGGACACGTAATGATCTAAGAATTATCCTTATTCTTCTTATGCTGAAGCTTTTCCTTAATCCTGGCAGAAAGTCTTGTAGCATGCTCTCTTAACTTTTCAGGACCAGTCTTCACAATATCAACAGTCTTCTTCAAAGCACGCTCAACCTTAGGAGAATACCAACCAAGAACTTTTTCAGTATCATAAGCCCTGCCACGCCAGTGCTTCCTGTAAGTCACAACCTCTAAAGGAAACTTCTTAGGTTTCTCAGGCTTTTCATCAGCATAACCAAAAGCAAGAACAACCTGAGGCCTAATCTCAACAGGCAATCCTAGCGCTGTCTTCAACAACTCCTCATCAAAAGCGCCAACCCAACAACCACCAACACCCAAAGAGTGAGCAGCTATGAGCATGTTCTCAGCAGCAGCAGCACAGCTCTGCACAGTATACAACCGTTCACCTCTCATACCATAAAAACGCTTGGCCTTTTCAGGCTCAGCAACAATAACAATAATCGCAGCAGCACTAGCAACCCACAACTGTTGGACACAAGAATGAGCAACAGCATCCTTTAAATCTTTCTCTGTCACAACAATAAACTTCCAATTCTGCAAATTACCAGCACAAGGAGCTAACCTGCCACAATCAAGAATAGTAGCTATCTTATCCCATTCTAAAGGAAAATCCAAGAACTTCCTAACAGACCTTCTAGACCTTAAGCACTCAATTGCGTCCATTCCAGCTAGACCTCTTTTTTTATCAACAAATATATAAATGAGCTTCTTGTATATAAAGATTATGAAATATTCAGAACTGGTAGAAATATACCAAAAACTGGACAGCACAACAAAAAGACTTGACAAAACATACTACATCTCAGAATTCTTGAAAAAAGTAAGTGTAGAAGAGCTGGAAACAGTCATCCTATTACTGCAAGGAATAATATATCCCAAATGGGATGATAAAAAGATAGGAGTAGCAAGCAGGCTAGTCCTGAAAGCTCTAAACATAGCAACAGGAATAGAATCTGAAAAAATAGAACAAAAATGGAAAGAAGAAGGAGACTTAGGAATTGTAGCAGAGAAGCTGACTTCTAAAAAGAAACAAGCAACACTATTCAGCCAAGACCTTACAGTATCTAAAGTGTTCAAGAACGTAAGAAGTCTTTCAGAGCTAGAAGGAGCAGGCACTGTTGACAAAAAAATAAAGTTAATAGCTGAACTGCTGACCTCAGCAAAACCAATAGAAGCAAGATACATAATCAGAATCGTATTAGAAGATATGAGAGTGGGAGTAGGAGAAGGAAGCATTAGGGATGCATTAGTATGGGCTTTTTTCCCAGCTGTTGCTAGAGTTTTCTACAAATGCAACAAATGTGAGAAATTTGTGCCAGCAACAGAGAACTGTTTAAGCTGTGAAACAAAACTTGACCTGAAACAAAAAAGTTGGGAAGAAAAAAATGCTTTAACGATAGAAAAAGCTGAAGATTTATTGAAAGAAGATATAGGGAAGTATAAGGTTGTCATAACTCCAGATGAGAAAATAGCAAGAGAAGTATATAATTTGATGATAACTACAGTTCAAGAAGCGTTGGATTTAACCAATGATTTCGGAAAAGTAGCTGTGATACTTAAAAAGAAAGGGGTAAGAGGTCTTGAAAGCATAGAACTTGAAGTAGACAAACCAATCAAAGTAATGCTATACCAGAAAGCAAAAAACTTTGAAGACGCATTTGAAAGAGTAGGAAAACCAGCAGCATTCGAATACAAGTATGATGGCTTTAGGATGCAGATACACAAGAAAAAAGGAGAAATTGCTTTGTATACGAGAAGACTTGAGAATGTAACACCCCAATTCCCAGATGTTGTAGAGATGGCAAACAAAAACATAGATGCTGATGATTACATACTAGATGCAGAAATCACAGGAATAGATCCTAAAACAAAGAAATACCTCTCATTCCAACACATATCACAAAGAATCAAAAGAAAATATGACATAAAACAGACTAGCAAAGAAATACCAGTCATGGTAAACATCTTTGACGCAATATCAATTGATAACAAGAACTTACTGAAAATACCATTCAAGAAAAGACGCGAGATGCTAGAAAAAATAACAAAAGAAGTACCAAATAAGCTAGTCCTAGCAAAACAAGTAATAACTGATAATATCAAAGAAGCACAAAAGTTCTATGAAGAAGCACTAAAAGTAGGAAATGAAGGAGTGATGGCAAAAAATTTGGAAGCACCATACAAACCAGGAAGCAGAGTAGGATATGGAGTAAAAATAAAACCAACAATGGAAACACTAGACCTGGTAATAGTTGGCGCTGAATGGGGAGAAGGCAAGAGAAGCAACTGGCTAAGCACTTTTGTAATAGCTTGCAGAGATACTGAAACAGGAGAACTACTTGAAATAGGAAAAGTAGGCACAGGAATAAAAGAAAAAGCAGAAGAAGGAACAAGCTTTGAAGAACTAACAGAACTACTTAAACCACTAATCATATCTGAAAAAGGAAAAATTGTCAAGGTAAAACCACAAATAGTCATAGAAATAAATTATGAAGAAATACAGAAAAGCCCAACATACACTTCAGGCTATGCATTGAGATTTCCTCGCTTGATAAATCTCAGAAATGAAAAACCAGTAGACGAAATAAGCACTCTCGAAATGGTAGAAGAACTCTATTTTGCACAAAGAGGAAGAGGATGACACTACACATAATAGGAATAGGATTAGGAGACGAGCAAGACATAACACTAAGAGGACTAAACACAGTCAAGAAATGCTATAAAGTATACCTAGAAACTTACACGTCCAAACTAAACTGTGACATCCCTAAACTAGAAGAGCTTTACGGAAAAAAAATAATCCCCGCAAACCGTGAACTAGTAGAAAAAAAAGCAGAACTAATACTCAATGACGCAAAAGGGTCAGACATAGCATTCTTAGTAGTAGGAGACCCAATGAGCGCAACAACACATCTTGATTTGATGATGCGAGCAAAAGAAAAAGGAATAGCTGTTGATGTAATATTTAATGCATCAATAATGACAGCAGTAGGATTGACAGGACTAGAATTGTATAAATTCGGAAAAACAACATCAATACCATTCCCAACACAAAGCTTTAACCCAGAAACAGCATATGAAGTAATAAAAATGAACAAAGCAAATGGGTTGCACACACTGATACTACTTGACTTAAGACCAGAACAAGACAAGTACATGACAGTAAACCAGGCAATAAGCATATTATTAGGAATAGAAGACAAACGCAAAGAAAAAGTTTTCAATGAAGACACACTAATAGTTGGCTGCGCAAGACTAGGAAATAATGATTACAGGATAAAATCCGGAACAGTACAAGAACTAATGAACAAAGACTTCGGAAAACCATTACACTGCCTAGTTGTAGTAGGAAACCTGCACTTCATGGAAGAAGAAGCCTTAAAACAATGGAAATAAGCACAAAATTTAAAATAAGAACCCATTTCTAGTCTTTCACATCACAGCCCCGTAGTGTAGTGGCCAATCATCCGAGACTTTGGATCTTGGGACCTCGGTTCGAATCCGAGCGGGGCTATAATTTTTTTCTAGCAAAACTCAGCAATCATAGATTGCCTCTTACCATCAACTTTTATGAAAGGCTTAGCTCTCTCAACAACACAACCAATATCCTGAAGCTGTCCGTACTTTGTAATCTTACCTGTCATATTAACAATCCTGCCCGCACTCTTAGGACCAATACCAGGAACTCTTAAAAGTTCTTCATAAGAAGCCTCGTTGACATCAATTGCTCCATCAAATTTAGCTTTTGCAATAGCTAACTTAGGATCTTCCTTAGGAAGCATTCCATCATCAAGAATTGAAGCAATCTCTTTAAGCTCAAAACCGTAATCCCTAATCAAGAAGTCTGCGTTGTACAAATGATTTTGTCGTGACAAAGGCTCTGCTTTCTCGTTCTCCAACGGAGTGCCTTTGACAGGCCTGAAAGCAGAAAAATAAACTCTTCTCAAATTAAAAGATTTATACTCCCAATCAACCATCTTCAAAACATCCTTATCAGTTGATAACTTGTTAACAATCATCTGTGTAGTCTGGCCACCACTCAACTTCATCTTTGAAATCCAAGACTGTCTTCTCAAAATGTCAGTCCTGTAATCTTTACAACTACTCAGCTCTGACAAAACACTGGAGTTAGGAGCTTCAAGATTAATACTCATCCTGGTCGCTAATTCTGACGCTTGCTTGACCAATTCATAAGAAGTTCCTGGAAGCACTTTGAAATGTATATAACCATTAAAATCATAATTTTTTCTAAGAATCTTGACAGCCTCAATCATCTTTTCTGTAACCTTATCAGGATCACCAGCAACACCAGAACTAAGAAACAAACCATTAACATCAATCTTCTTGTGAAGATGCATGAAAACATCAGCTAACTCTTTAGGCTCATAACTTGCTTTATTTTTAGCACAACCTTTAGCATTACCACAATACTTACAATCAAAAGAACAACTATTATCCATCAAAGTCTTGAACAACTTACAAGTCTTGTGCTCAGCCTTAGCATAATAAATCCCGCCCAAGCCTTCCTCAACCTTGACCTCACAAGTCTTAGGGCCACAACTATCAAACTCGCCAGCACCACTCAAAACTCTAATTTTTTCAAAAACCTCCATAAAATACCATAGAACAAAACTAATTTATAAGCCTCGCCTCTATGTGTCCAGTGTCCAGTGGTTAAAAAGATTTAAAAACAGGCTAGCAAAACTAATGCTTTATGATCAAACAACCGCACCATTTTACTATGACTGATTTCTTCAAGGCATTATTAGGTTCTTTGTTTGTCGGCTTAATTTTTCTCTTCAAAGGACAAGTCATAGATTATGCAGAAACACTTCCTGGAATAAACCTGATCTGGATATTTGTGGTTACATGCATAATAGTCACTATTGAGATATATGTGTTAAGCTACAAATTTGTCAAAGACAGAAAAGCAAGACCATTCAGGGAGTTCTGGGCAAAAAGATTTTTTGCAATAATAGTAGCATCATACATATCCTTGTACTTAATAATCTATTTGTACGGATTAAACAACATATTAACCCCATTACAGATACTGAAAGTATCAACAGCAATATTCCTTCCAGCAGCAACAATCGGAGCAGGAATAGAAATACTAAAGAAAAAATATGGTTAATCACTTCTTTCTGCTGACAAAAGCATTCTGCATAATATCCTTTCTATATTCCTTAGGTAATTTTCCTTTGTTAGCATAAGCATACAAAGCAGTGTTGAAGATGCTGTTAATCAAGCTGAAAAAAACAATCACCAAGACAAAATAAGCTATGATAAAAAGAATCGCAAAAACCATGCCAACAACTCCAAACAAAGAACTGGTAAGGAACAAACCAATACCAAAAACCACACCTAAAATAATGAAGAAAAACTGAACAAGACCAACACCATAATACCTTATCAAACTCTCCCCCCAAGTCTTCTTCAAAGACTCAACAGAGTTCTTTATAGCATCAAAAGGGCCAATATTCTTGTAAACCATTGCAGGAACAACAAAAAGAGTAATTATGCTCCACACCGCGCCAAGCAAGTAATGAGTGATGTTTAAAACGAATCTTCCAACACCTTTTGACTTCTCAGCAAGATTCTCAATAAATCTCAAAATAAGACCAACAGTTGCAGATAACAAGCTCCAAGCAAAAATAAGATGAATCCTTGAAAAAGCAAACTTAATGCTCTCACTAAAAGAAGCATTGCCACCCTCAAACCTCTTCTTTGTCGTATAAACAATGCACACATTGAAAAAAGTAGCAATAAAAGCCAAACCAAAATAAACAATGAACAACAACAAAATCCCCAGTCCAGTAATTGCAGGCTTGCCAGAAGAAGACAATAACCCAACAATCACTGTGGGAAACAATAAACTAATTATGAACAAAAAAGAGAAAATACCTGAAAGCACAGGAAACAATAATAATTCCTTGTCCTTCTTGATAACATCCAAACTCAACTTTGTAATAGCTAAACTTCTTGAAAAAGCCTCAAACACATCAACCACCCAAGACATAAGCTATAGAATGAATATTTAAAACTTACTAAAAATCAAACCTCTTATAAAACCATCTCTTAACAATCTCCACAAGAACCAAGTATAAGATAACCAGAACTGTAAGAGTCAAAACAATATTCAAAGGCAAAGGACTAAAACCAAAATATTTCCCAAGTCTTGTATAAGGAATTGTCCAGCCAATAATCAAGCAAGCAATAGTGCTGAACAACAAATACTTGCTAGCAGTACTCTTAAAGAAAGGAGTCTGCCTAGTCCTAATAATGTGGATGACAAGAGTTTGAGTGGCTAAAGATTCCATGAACCAACCAGTCTGGAAAACTGCTGCAGTAGAATGAAACACGCCAAACAAAATAAAAAAAGTTATGAAATCAAACAAAGAACTCACAGTACCAAAAGTCAGCATGAACTTCTTGATAAAAGGCATGTTCCAACGCTTAGGCTTCTGAATAAATTCTTTATCAACATTATCAGTAGGAATCGTGACCTGAGAAACATCATAAATAAAATTGTTCAACAATATCTGAATAGGAAGCATAGGGAGGAAAGGCAGGAACAAGACAGCACCCAAAACACTAAACATGTTACCAAAATTAGAACTCAAACCCATCAAAATATATTTTATTGTGTTACCAAAAGTCTTCCTGCCCTCAAGAACACCACCCTTCAACACTTCCAAACTCTTATGAGTCAACACGATATCAGCAGACTCCTTAGCAATATCAACAGCGCTGTTAACAGATATTCCTATGTTTGCTGTTTTCAGAGAAGGAGAATCATTAATACCATCACCAAGATAACCAACAACATGCCCATTATATTTCAAGGCATGAATAACCCTATTCTTTTGGTCAGGAGAAAATCTTGCAAAGATGGTAGTATTCTCAACCTTTACCCTTAACGCGTCATCATTCAACTTCTCAATATCCTTACCAATCAAGATACCCTTAACTTCTAAACCAATATCACTACAAATCTTATTTGTAACCAACTCATTATCACCAGTAAGAATCTTGATGCTGATACCCATCTGGTGAATCTCTTTCAAAACATCCTTAACACCCTTTTTTGCAGGATCAAGAAAAGCAACAAAACCCAAAAATCTCATCTTGACCTCATCATTCTTATCATAACCCTGCTTGCCATCCCTCACAATCTTTACAGCAACACCCAAAACCCTAAAACCCTGCCTGCTAAGCTCATGATACTGTTTTGTGATATTGTTTTTTAACTTAACATCAATCTTCTTCACTTTTCCTTTAACTTCACAATGGCTACAAGATTTAAGAACATCCTCTGGAGCACCCTTAGTTATAAGATATCTTTTCTTAGACTTCTCAACAACAACACTCATCTTCCTCCTGACAAAATCAAAAGGAATCTCATCAACCTTCTCAAAACCAGAAATAGGGATGTGCTTGAATTCCCTAATCGCAGAATCCAAAGGATTAACAATTCCAGTATGATAAAAACTTGTAAGATAAGCATTCAAGAGAACCTTACTAGAATTCTTCCCTGAAACATCAACATATTTCACAAGCTTGATTTTGTCCTCAGTCAAAGTACCAGTCTTGTCAGTGCATAAAACATCCATGCTGCCAAAATCAGGAATTGACGAGAGTTTTTTCACTATAGCTCCCTTCTTAGCCATATTAAAAGAACCTTTAGCCATGTTGATAGACATTATAGCAGGCAACAACTCAGGAGTCAAACCAACAGCAATAGCCACAGAAAACAAGAAAGACTGCAAAATATTATGCTTGATGATGGAGTTGAACAAGAAAATAAAAAGAACAAGCAAAATCATGTACCTCATAATCAAGAAACCAAAACTATTGATACCTTTCTCGAATTCTGTCTGGGCAGGAACAGCAGAAAGATCCTTAGAAATCTTGCCAAACTCAGTATCCAAACCAGTCCTAACAACAACAGCAGTTCCAGAACCACTCACAACACTAGTGCCAAGAAAAACTATGTTATCAAGCTCACCCAATGACCTTATCCTAGAAGAAATCTTAAGATGGGTCTTAGCAGCAGGAACACTCTCCCCAGTCAAAGAAGATTGGTTAATGAACAAATCATTAGAAGAAATGATCCTTGCGTCAGCAGGAACTAAAGAACCCGGATTCAACAAAACAATATCACCAACACAGACATGATCAATAAAAACTTCCTTAGCCTTTCCATCCCTGATAACAGAAACTTTAGTCTTGACAGACTCTTTTAATCTTTCAACAGCCTTGCCAGCGTTGTATTCCTGAAAAAAATCAAGAATAACACCCAAAAAAACTATGATAATGATAATAGCTGCGTCAACTTTGCCACCAAAAAAGAAAGACACTCCAGCAGCCACCAATAAGACAAGAACGAGAGGATTCTTAAGATGAGACAAGAACTCAAAAAACAAGTTAGACTCTCGTTTACCTTTAAGAGAATTCAAACCAAACTCTTTAAGCCTTTTCTCAGCCTCAAAAAAAGACAAACCATTATTGGAAGAATCAACTTCTTTCAAAACATTATCTATAGAGGTAGAAGAGTAATGACCCAATGACCCCTCTTTTTGCACCATAAAACAATAAAACCTTATCTGAGTATATAAAACTTTTTTAGAAAATACAGCCACAAAGGTTTAAATACTAACTATTTTAATAAAAATATAGTATGAATCGAGAAAACAACAAAATAATAGAAGTAAAAAACCTCACAAAAAAGTTTAACGGTCTGACAGCAGTAAATAATATATCCTTCTCTGTAAAAAAAGGAGAAATATTTGCATTTCTTGGTCCGAACGGAGCAGGAAAAACAACAACAATAAAGATGCTGACAACATTGTTGAAACCTACCTCTGGAAAATTATTCCTGAACAATTTTGATGTATCTAAAGAAAAAGATGAAGTACGAAAATCATTTGGTATAGTATTCCAAGACCCAAGCCTGGATGATGAACTAACAGCTTATGAAAATCTCGAGTTTCACGGAATCCTATACAATGTTGAAGCTAAACTAAGAAAAGAAAGAATAGAACAACTACTGAAATTTGTCGGATTATGGGACAGAAAAGATGACTTGGTAAAGAAATATTCAGGGGGGATGAAAAGAAGACTAGAAATAGCACGAGGACTAGTGCATCACCCAAAAATCCTTTTTTTAGATGAGCCAACACTAGGGCTTGATCCCCAGACAAGAAAAAACATCTGGGATTACATAGTAAAACTAAACAAAGAAGAACAAATGACAATATTCTTCACAACACATTATATCGGAGAAGCTGAAAGAGTAGCAGACATTGTAGCAGTAATTGACCACGGAAAAATACTGAAACAAGAAACTCCTGCAAAGCTCAAAAAAGAAACAAAAACAAGAACACTAGAAGACGCATTTTTGAAACTAACAGGGAAACAAATACGAGAAGAAGAAGCATCAAGCATGGACACGTTAAGGATGGGAAGAAGGATGTGGAGAAGATAAAATGCTCAAAGTAATCTATATATTATGGCTAAGACAGCTGAAAAGATACGTTCGCTCAAAAGCAAGAATGATAAGCTCACTAGGCCAACCATTACTATTCCTTTTTGCTATGTGGTTTGGTTTTGGACCAATATTTCAAAAAGCTGGAGGAGGAAACTATCTAGAATTTCTAGTACCAGGAATAATAGCGATGAGTGTGTTATTCACAGCAATGTTTATGGGAATGGAAGTCATATGGGACAGACAATTCGGATTCCTAAAAGAAACACTAGTAGCACCAGTCTCTAGATTGACAATAATGATAGGAAGAACGCTAGGTGGAGCAACAGTAGCTGTAGCGCAAGGAATAATAATTTTCCTGATAACACTATTAGTCGGATTCAGACTAGACAATCTATGGATGTTACCACTAGCATTCTTGTTCATGTTCTTACTCAGTGTATTATTCACAGCATTCGGAACAGCAATAGCATCAGTGATGGAAGACATGCATGCATTCCCAATAATAATGAATTTTTTGATAATGCCCATGTTCTTCCTATCAGGAGCACTATTCCCCCTAGATGGACTGCCAAAGTCAATAGCAACAATAACATATTTCAATCCAGTATCTTATGGAGTAGATGGATTACGAGCATCACTAACAATGACAACACACTTTGGGATAACACTAGATCTTATATTTCTAACAGGAAGCATAGCATTAATATTTGCTATAGGAGCATACTTGTTCTCAAAAATACAAGTGTAAAATGATAACATTAGGCAGACTAAAAATAAAAAATAGATTCATGCTAGCACCAATTTCAATGTATTCAGACATTGGATTGCGAAAGATATGTTATGAATATGGATGTGCCTATGCATTCACAGAACAAATACACACAAAAGAATTCTTAGCAAAGAATGAAATCGTAAAAAGAAAAATAGATTTATATGATGAAGCAGGAATACAGTTTTTAACCAACAATGCTCTGGAACTAAAAGAAGCAATAAAAATTGTTGAAGAAAAAGAATTCTATCCCTTACTTAAAAATGTAAAATCTATAGACTTAAACTTGGGGTGCCCTACCCAAGATATAATGGACAATAATATGGGTGCAGCATTATTGAAAGAACCAAAAATTGTAAGAGAACTATTCAAAACTATGAGAGAAAATTCTTCTCTCCCAGTTTCTGCAAAAATAAGGATAGCAATAGATTCAAAACATAAAAAATCAAAACCGTATCTTAGGATAGCGAAGATAGCACAAGAAGAAAAACTAGATTTTATCACAGTACACTTGCGAAGTGCAGGACAAAAATATTCGGGAGAAATAGATATTTCAGCGTTGAAAGAAATAAGAGAAAATGTAGACATCCCTCTAGTAGGAAACGGGGGAGTTGTTGACGAGAAAACAGCAGAGCAGATGCTGCAATACTGCGACGCTGTAATGATAGGACAACACGCAGTGCAAAATCCTTTTGTGTTCAAACAACTGAACCATTATCTTGACAAGAAAGAAAAACTAAACTTGAATGTTGAGAGAGAAAAACTGGATTGCATAAAAAAATATTTTTCTTACGCAGAGAAATATAATATAGGATTCCAACACGTAAAAATACATACTCAAGCGTTTCTCAAAGGATTAGGTAGGGAAAAACTGATAACAAAGCTAACACACACAAGAACTGTAAGAGAAATAAAAGAAATAATGAATGAAAAAAGATAAAATAAAAAACAAAAAATTTATTGAAACAACTTCCCAACTTCAGGAGCGTTCTCTGTTCCTTCATTTGCTGCAAACATATCTTTCTGTTCAAAATTGAACCAGTTAGCAATAATGTTTGAAGGGAACCTTCTGACTTTTATGTTATAATCCTTGGTAGCTTTGTTGAAAATATCTCTTTCTGCCTTTACCCGGTTCTCTGTGCCTGCTAATTCATCTTGCAAAGAGAGGAAGTTTTCTGTAGCCTTCAATTGAGGATAGTTCTCAACATTAATATTCAAAGCCCGAAAAGCAGTTAATTGCTCGCTAACTTTTTGGTCTGCCGCTTCGATTTCTGCAGGCGTTCTTGCATTCTGCATCTGCTGTTGTGCTGTGACTGCTCCACTCCTGAGTGCGGCAATCTTTGTTTGAGTATCTTTTTCAAAATTTACAGCTCCCTGAACTGTTGCAACAAGATTAGGAACCAGGTCAGCTCTTCTCTGATAAGCACTCTGAACATTAGCCCATTTCTCAGAAACGGTCTCATCAGAACGCACCAAACCATTATAAGAAACCGCAACCCACATCACTGTCATAAGCAAAATTGCTCCAATAATAATCAAAGCAATAATTCCTCCAGATAATTTTTTCTTCATTTTTTTCTCACCCTTAACTTATTAATATCTGCCAATTTTTCTAATTCACCAGCATCAGCCCACATACCACCACATTTTTTACAAACATCAATAATAACATCATCCTTCTTCAACTTTTTCATGTGTTTTTTACACCTTGGACACAACAACAATTCTTCACCAGTATTTTTATCTTTCTTTTTTAACATGTCAACCACCCTCATCTACCAACCACCTGAAGCTCCGCCACCACCGAAGCCACCGCCGCCGAAACCACCAAAGCCGCCACTGCCACCAGATCCTCCTTTACCACCACCAAATAAGATGATAGCACCAGCAGCAGCATCAAAATATTTGTTCTTACCTTTATGAGCCCCACTCCAAGAACTAAAAATAGGAATAATAAAAAATAATAATAAAAAAATGAAAAGAAGCCAGTAATCACTAACATTAATATTACCAGATTCTGCAACAAAATATTTAGACGTTGAGTTGCCAGACAAAATGCTCTGAACAGACAGAACTGACTCAAGAACGCCCCTGCTGTAATTACCTGATCTAAAATTAGGAACAATATAATCCCTACCAATCCTGCCAATCTTAGCATCATTCAAAACTCCTTCCAAACCCCTACCAACCTCAAACCTGTACTTCCTATCATCAATAGAGATTAACAACAACAAACCATTATTTTTCTCGCTATCACCTAACTTTCCTTGAGCAAGTTCCAAAGAATAAGACTCAATACTCTTACCTTCCAAAGACTTAACTGTGATAACAGAAAACTGAGCAACACCAGAACTATAAATCTCAGAAAGAACAGACTCAATCATCACCTTTTCAGAAATGTTGATAACACCAGCATAATCATTAACAAAACCAGTTATCTTAACATCCTCACCAAAAACAATAGGTGCAAGAAGAACAAATACAGAAACCAACAAAACAAACCTGCTAAAAAACCCCATAAAAAACAAAAAGGGTTTACAATATATAAATATTAGGGTAGAATCACTGACGAGTAAACACATAAAAATATGCTAAAATTTGGAAAAAGTTTATATACTAGTTATGAGGAATTTTTGGCTTAGATAGAATTAATAAAAATTTTGGGGTGGAAAAAAATGGAAAAAACAAGCACAGTAGCAATGGTAGGAAGATGGGCATTCATCATAGGAGTAGTAATAGCCCTAATCGCAGGATACGTATCTACCATAATAGGAAACACCATAACAACATCAGTACTGATAGTTATGGGATTGTTGGTAGGATTCCTAAACGTAACAGAAAAAGAAACAAAAGATTACTTACTAGCAGCAGTAGTCCTAATAATAGTGACAAGCATGGGCGGAAACGCACTAGGAACAGTAGCAATAATAGGGCCATACATACAAAGCGTATTAGCAGCAATCATGACATTTGTCATGCCAGCAGCAATAATTGTTTCATTAAAAGCAATATACGCTTTGGCACAAGACTAAATAAAAAGTCTAATATCTTTTCTTTTTTTTATTTTTTTATTAAAGAATTCTAAGAAAACTTTTCCACAACACTAATCAATTCAGAAATATCATCAATCTCAAAATCCCACTTGCCAACAACACTTCCAAAACCACCATACTTAGCAAGACAAGTCTTAATCCCCAACTGCCTAGCACCCTTCATATCCTTACCAGGCATGTCACCAACCATCAAACATTCCTCTGGTTTGACTTTCAACTGCTTCAACGCAGCGTTAAAAGGAAGCCTAGACGGCTTTTTCCTACCAGTATCCTCCAAAGCAACAACAACATCAAAAAAATCATCAATCCTCATAGCAGAAAGCCTTAACCACGCCTTAATCTTAGGAGCATCACTCACAATTGCAAGCTTCAAACCCCTTTCTTTCAACTTAATCAAAGCAGATTTTGTACCTGGAAAAGGAGTAAGCACAGAACCCCTCGCACCCCTATAAGCATTGATAGCATAAGCAAGAATCTTATAATCCACAACACCACAAACTTTTTTGAGAAACCTCTGAAAAACCAAATGATCCTCCATACTATGCTTGTTATAAATCCTATAAATCTCATCCAAAGCTTTTCTTTTATCAATCTTCAAACCCGCATCAATCATTGCATCAACAGCGCTATCACAAGCAACCTTTTTGAAACGCATAAAATCGATAAGCGTATTATCCAAATCAAAAATAACAGCCTTAATCATACACTAAACAAGAAAAGCAGTTTATATAAAGCTTTCTCAAGAAAGATTTAAATATTGACGATACAAAAGATAACCTAAAGGGGGTGTTGGATGGCAAAAGCAAAGCTAAACATCAAATACAAAATAGTGATGTACGCTTTAGGATGGTATGAAGAACTAGCTTCTAAAAACGCGCCAAAAGGACTAGATGTAGTTCTACCCAAATACATATTCATAAATTTCATAAAAAATGCAAAAGTAATAGAAAAAGGAGAAAGAGCATTATACAGAAACCTGGAATTACTAGAAAAGAAAAAATATATCTCTTATGATAACAAAGACATAATAATAACTAAGAAAGGAAAAAATTTTTACACAAAAATAAAAAAAGAAATAGAACCATTCCTAGAAATAAAACGAGCAATAGTGCCAGAAGAAATAGCGAGCAAAACAAAAAAACTACAGACAAGATTCAAATAATTCATAAAACTTTTTTTAGGTAATCAACCAAATCACTCTTCTCTTTCAAACAAATAATATCCTGCTTTATCTTTCTTGCACCATCAATACCCTTAACAAACCACAACATCTGGTCCCTCAGTTCAGAAAACTTTTGACGTTTTTGACCCTCATAAAACTTTATGAACTCAAAAACACACTTCTTAATATCTTTACCAGAAGGCTCAGGAGCATTACTTCCGTGCTCTAACAAATATTTTGTCCTAGAAAAAATAAAAGGATTACCCATAGCAGCCCTACCAATCATAACAAAATCACACTTAGTCTGCTCCAACATAGCCTTAGCAGAACCAGGAAGAAAAACATCACCATTACCAATAACAGGAATATTGATAGACTCCTTTACTTTTCTTATAACATCCCAATCAGCCTTGCCAGAAAACATCTGCTTCTTAGTACGAGCATGAACAGCGATTGCTGCCAAACCAAAACCTTCCAACTTCTTAGAGACCTCAACTGCATTGATAGATTTCTCATCCCAACCAATCCTAATTTTTGCAGTTATCGGAAGATTAGTATTCTCAAGAATAGAATTAACAACCTTATCCATCTGCTCAGGATGCTTTACGAAAAAAGCACCAGCTTTACTTCCTAAAATGTCAGCATCACAACAACCAAAATTTATGTCAATAATGTCAACATAATCTGACAATATTCTTGCAGCTTCACCCATAAGCTTGGGGTCAGAACCAACAATCTGTGCTGCAATCGGCCTTTCTTCTTTCTGGAAATTGATGAAATTCTCAAAAACCTTATCTTTATCATCTTTCCACAAGTGCGTAAGACTATTACAATGAATCATAGGAGAATAAACCAAACCAGCACCGTACTTTTTGCATAACAGCCTGAACGCAGGACAGTTAACAGCAGCCATAGGAGCCAAAACTAAAGGATTCTCAATCTTTACCTTACCAATCTTCAAATCAGCCATGAAAAGATGTAAGAAACAACGAATATAAAAAAGATATGTTTTTTACACACGAAACAAAAAGCTTTAAATACGACTTCTAAGTTACAAGTCAATAAATCGAGAGATATGCTGGTGAAAGCTGGCCTATACTGGAGATATAGCGCATTCTCGTTATATTTCCCAAAAAAACAATACAAGGTGGTAAACTTATGGCTAAAATGCACTCAAGAGCAAGAGGAAAATCAGGAAGCACAAAACCTGTAAAAAAAACAAAACCAAGCTGGGCAAGATACACAAAAAAAGAAATAGAGATGATAATAACAAAGATGGCAAAAGAGGGACAAACTCCAAGCCAGATAGGACTACACCTAAGAGATGTGTATGGAATACCAAACGTCAAAGTAATAATCGGACAAAGCATAACAGGACAATTAACAGAAAAAAAATTGTCACCAGAAATACCAGAAGACCTGATGGCACTAATCAAGAGATCCATCCTAGTCATGAAACATCTTGAAGCAAATCACAAAGACCAATCAGCAAAAAGAGGACTACAACTGACAGAAAGCAAAATAAGAAGACTAATAAAATATTACAAACGAGTGGGAAAACTAGAAGAAGGATGGAAGTTTGACCCAGAAAAGATCAAATTACTTGTAGGATAAACACAAGTTTTAAATATCTATTTTTTTATTTTATTTTTTTATGGATAAGAAACAACTAATAATAATTCTATCATTCTTAGGATTCATACTAGTTGCAGCATTCGTGATAAGCGGAATAAGAGGAGCAATGACAGGAGCAGTAAGCGCAGAAAACTGTATAATAGAATGCTACAGCAACCAAAACTGTGATGACAACGACAACTGCACACTAGATGGATGCGCATACCCAGGAAGCTGCGCAGCAAAATGCACATATATCAATAAACAAGACTGTTCACAACAAAAATAATTGTTTACAAAGAATTCTTTATAGACTCGATATGCTGAGCAACATCAATACCTTTCTTAGTCAAAGTCAAAAGCTTCAACCTACCCTGCTTGTCAAAGTTGACCAAGCCAGCAGTCTGCATCTCCTGCAGTATTTTTACAACATGAGAATAAGTACAATCAACCTGCTTAGCCAATGAAGAAGCATAGATAGCATTTTTAGAATTTTTCAAGTTAACCAACATCATAGCTGGCTTTTCACGAAAAAAAACACTGAAAATTTCCTTCGAATCAACCATTTCAAAACCCCCAAATCACGTAACTAGGGATTATAATACATATTTAAACATTTATATGTTGTGAAATATATATTAAATAAGTTATTATTCCTCGTCGAGAAAAACAAAAAACAATAGAAAAAAGCAATTCTCCACAAAAAAAGATAAACGAAAACAATTTTCCAACAACACATCCAATAAACAGAAAGGATTTTAAATAGACAAAACAAAAGAAGGATAATCAAACAAAAAAGAGGGAGAAAATGAAGATAATATTCTTTGAAATAAAAGATTGGGAAAAAGAATATATACAAAGCAAACTGAAAAACCACAAATTATTCTTCACAAACGAAAAATTAGATGAAAAAAACGCTTCAAAATTTTCAGATTGCGACATCATCTCAACATTCATCTACTCGAAAATAAATAAGGAAACACTATCAAAACTAAAAAAAGTAAAATTCGTAACAACAAGGTCAACAGGATATGATCATATCAATATAGAAGAGTGTAATACAAAAAAAGCCTGTGTATCAAATGTTCCATCCTACGGAGAAAACACTGTAGCAGAACACACATTCGCACTAATACTAGCACTATCAAGAAACGTCCACAAATCATACGTCAGAACACTCAAAGGAGACTTCACCATAGATGGATTGACCGGATTTGACCTAAAAGGAAAAACAATAGGGGTTATAGGAGCAGGACACATAGGACTGAACGTAATAAAAATAGCAAAAGGATTCGGAATGGACGTATTAGCGTATGACCTAAACAAACAAAATTTTTTAGCAGAAGTACTAAACTTCAAATATGTAGAAATAGACGAATTACTACAAAAATCAGACATAATCTCAATACACGCACCATACAACCCGCACACCCACCACCTCATAAACAAGAAAAACATATCAAAAATCAAGAAAGGAGCAATACTAATCAACACAGCAAGAGGGGGAATAGTAGACACAGATGCACTACTGGAAGCGCTAGACAAACAAATACTAAGCGGAGTAGGCATTGATGTCATAGAAGGAGAAGAACTCATAAAAGAAGAAAAAGAACTCTTATACCAAAAAACAAACGTCAAAAAACTAAAACTCCTAGCAAAAGACAAACTGATACTTCATAATGAAAATGTAGTATTCACCCCACACAACGCATTTAACAGCAAAGAAGCACTAATAAGAATACTGGACACAACAATAGAAAACATAAACTCTTTCACAAAATCAAAAACAGAGAACATACAAAATATGTGCAAACCATCACTGAAATGAACAACAAAATATTCAACAAGACAGCAATAGACGTGCTAAAAAAGAGGTATCTTCTCAAAGACAAAAACATGAAAATAGTTGAAACACCAGACCAGATGTTCAAAAGAGTCGCAAAACACGCAGCAAAAGCAGAAAAAAAACAAAATAGGAAAAAAACGGAACAAGAATTCTATAGAACAATGTCAAACCTTGACTTCCTGCCAAACTCGCCAACACTAATGAACGCAGGAACACAACTAGGACAATTATCAGCATGCTTTGTGATACCAATCGAAGATTCAATACAACAAATATTTGAAGCGCTAAAACAGATGGCAATAATACACCAAAGCGGAGGAGGCACAGGATTCAACTTCTCAAAAATAAGGCCAGAAGGAGACATAATACACAAATCAAAAGGAACAGCATCAGGACCCATATCCTTCATAAAAATATTCGACAAAGCAGCAGAGATAATAAAACAAGGAGGAAGAAGAAGAGGAGCAAACATGGGAATACTAGAAGTAAACCACCCAGACATCCTCAAGTTCATAAAACTAAAACAGACAGAAAAACTAGAAAACTTCAACATATCAGTAGCAATAACAAACAAGTTCATGCAATCAGTAAAGAAAAACAAGACAATAAAACTAATAAATCCAAGAACAAAAAAGGCAGTCAAAGAAATAAAAGCAAGAAAAATATTCCATGCGCTAGTGGAATCAGCATGGAGCTGCGGAGACCCAGGAATACTATTTATGGATGAAATAAACAGCAAAAACCTACTAAAATTAGGAAGACTAAATGCAGTAAACCCCTGCGGAGAACAACCACTTTATGATTATGAATCATGCAACCTAGGAAGCATAAACCTGGCAAACATGGTCATAAAAAAAGAGATGGACTGGGAAAAACTAAGACAAACAATAAGAATAGGAGTACAATTCTTGGATGACATCCTGGAAGTGAACAAGTTCCCATTCAAGGAAATAGAAAAAAACACGAAAGCAAACAGAAAAATAGGAATAGGAGTGATGGGATTCGCGGAAATGCTGATAAAACTAAAGATCAGCTACAAATCTGAAGAAGCAGTAAAGACAGCAGAGAAAACAATGAAATTCATAAACGAAGAAGCAAGAAAAAAATCAGAAGAACTAGGAAAGCAAAAAGGAAACTTTCCAAACAAGGAAAAAAGCAAGCTAGCAAAAAAATACAAACACATGAGAAACGCAACAGTCACCACAATAGCACCAACAGGCACGATAAGCATCATAGCAGGAACTTCAAGCGCGATAGAACCATTATTTGCGCTGATATTCGAGAGAAAAATAATGGACAGCAAAATATTCTTCGAAATAAACAAACTATTCGAGAAAGAACTCAAAAGAAGAGGACTGTACAAAGAAGAACTCCTGGACAAAGTAGCAAGAGCAGGAAGCATAAAACAAATAAAAGAAATACCAAAAGACATGAAAAAAATATTTGTCACATCAATGGACATAAAGCCAGAGCAACACGTCAAAATACAAGCAGAATTCCAAAAACACATAGATAACGCAGTGTCAAAAACAGTAAACCTCCCATTCAAAGCAACAAAAAAACAAATAGCAAAAATATTCATGCAAGCATACGAAATGAAATGCAAAGGAATAACAGTTTATAGATACGGAAGCAAAGGAAGCCAAGTATTCAACGTGTGCACAACATGCTAAAATAAAATGAAAAAAAACAATGTGTATTTATGGACAGGAAACGGCTGGGGAAAAACTACATCAGCACTAGGTGTTGCCCTAAGAGCAATAGGACACGGACACAAAGTAATCATTGTCCAATTCATGAAAGGAAGAAAAGACATCGGAGAATACAAAATACAGAAAAGACTAAAACCAAACTATAAAATCTACCAGTTCGGAACAAAAAAATTCATTAACCTAAAAAACCCATCACAACAAGACAAAAAACTAGCGCAGCAAGGGTTTGAGTATGCAAAAAAAATAATAGAACAAAAACCAAACCTGTTGATACTAGACGAAATAAACCTTGCAGCAAGAATCGGATTATTAAACACAAATGAAATAATAAAATTCTTAGACAAAGTACCGAAAAACATAAACATGTATTTGACAGGAAGATACGCGCCAAAAAAACTGATAGAAAGAGCAGACTACGTAACAGACATAAGAGAAATCAAAAGCCCACCGCTAACCAAGAAAGCAAAAAAAGGAATAGATTACTAAAAATATTTCTTACCAACCACTTTCTCATCAAGAACAATCTTGGCATCAAGAACTAAGCCACCACTCTCATCAACACCAAAAGGATTGATATCAATCTCCTTAATCTGAGGAAAGTCAAGCACTAAATTAGAAAACTTGCAAAGCAAAAACTGCAACTCCTGAACATCAACACCCTTAACACCCCTATAACCCTTCAACAATTTGAAAATCTTAGTGTTCTCCATCAACCTCAAAGCAGAAGACATAGTCAAAGGAGGCAAACCAACACTAACATCCCTGAAAACCTCAACAGCAAAACCACCCATTCCAAAAACAACAACAGGACCAAACAAAGGATCCTTCTTACAACCAATCAAAACCTCATACTTCTTACTTGTCATAGCTTCAACAAAAATACCATCAAGCTTAGCCTTAGGAACATTCTTCTTAACAGAAGACATAATCTCATCAAAAGCCTTCTTAACCTCTTCCTTAGACTTAATATTAAGCTTAACACCACCAACATCAGTCTTGTGAAGAATATTAGGAGAAGAAATCTTCATAACAACAGGAAAACCAAAACTCTCAGCAAGCTTCGAAGCTTCAGCACTATTCTTAGCAACACCACCCTTAGCGACAGGAATCTCATAATTAGAAAGAAACTCTTTAGCCTCACACTCAGTAAAGAAAAATCTGCCCTCCTTAACAACCTTGTTCAACAACCTCTTATTATTATCCACCTTAGGCTTGAAAGCCCTAAGCATCTTACCCGGATTCTCACTCAACAACTCCTTATTCTTAGAATAATTAGCCATATACAAGAAACAACGAACAGCCCTCTCAGGACCATCAAAACAAGGAATAAAATTCTTCTCCAAAATCTCCCTACCATCATCAACGTCCCTAGCACCCATCCAAGAAGCAAGCAAAGTCTTCTTATTCCTAGAAGGCAAAGAAGCAATAGTCTTAGCGACAAGAGAAGGATTAGTCATCTCCTGAGGAGTCAAAATAACAAGAACACCATCACAACCATCCTCATTCAAACACAATTCAACAGCAGCTTTGTAACGATTAAAATCAGCATCACCAATCAAATCAACAGGATTATTATGGCTCCAAGCAGCAGGCAAAACAGAATTCAACTTCTTCATACTATCAGGAGATATCTGTGCCAATCTACCACCACGACCAACCAAATAATCAGTAGTGATAACACCAGGACCACCAGCATTAGTAACAATCAACAACCTATCACCTAAAGGCAACTTCTGCATAGCCAAGATCTGAGCACAATCAAAAAAATCATTCACAGTCTCAACCCTAACAATGCCTGCTTTCTTGAAAGCAGCATCAAACACAGCATCATCACCAGTAACACTACCAGTATGAGAAACAGCAGCCTTAGCACCCTCACTACTCTTACCAACCTTCAACAAAACAATAGGCTTCTTCAAACTGAAATTAGTCGCAGCACTCAAAAACTTTTTAGCATCAGTCAAAGACTCCATATAAACAAGAATGCTAGAAGTCTCCTTATCCTCAGCAAAATAATCCAGCAAATCATGAATATCCAAATCAAGAATAGAACCAGTAGAAACAAAACAACTAAAACCAACATTCTCACTCACAGCCCAATCAAGAACAGCAGTACCCAAAGCACCACTCTGAGAAATAAAAGCAACCTTACCAGCCTTAGGCAACTTGTTAGCAAAACTAGCATTCAAACCAGCAGAAGGCCTGATAAAACCCAAACAATTAGGACCCAAAATCCTGATACCATACTTTTTCTGCAACTCAACAAGCTGATTAAACAAAACAACACCCTCACCACCAACCTCCTTAAAACCTGCACTGATAATAATAACACCAAAAACACCAGCTTTCCCACACTCCTCAACAATACCAGGCACAGTCTTAGCAGGAGTAGCAATAATCACCAAATCAATCTTTTTCTTAATCTCAGAAATAGAAGCAAAACAATCAAGACCCATAATCCTCTTCCTATTAGGATTAACAGGAAAAACAGTGCCAGGATAACTGCTCTTAGCAATATTCTTCATCAAAGCACAACCAACACTACCAACCCTACTAGTAGCACCCACAATAGCAATAGATTTAGGATTGAAGAACTTACTAAGCGAAACCTCTTTATTTTTCATACTAACTACAATACCATATACAAGTCATATTTAAACTTTTACTGGATTTAAGACAAAAACAAGCAAAAAACACCCCAAAAGCCTTTAAAAAGCCCATATTCTTTTAAATATATAAAAATACATAAACTTATTAAACCTAAACAAGAAACTAACAGTTATGCTTTCAGAAGAAAAACTCAAAGAACTGCTGTTTCCGCACAAAACAATAAGGAAAAGCCAGGATGCAATAATAACAGAAGTAGAGAACGCGATAAAAGAAGGCAAAAACCTGATAATGCACGCGCCAACAGGACTAGGCAAAACAGCATCAACACTACCAATCGCCTTAAGTTATGCAATAAAAAAAAATATGACAGTATTCTTTCTCACATCAAGACACACACAACACAAAATAGTAATAGACACACTAAAAGATATTAAAGAAAAGTATGGCACAAGCTTTGATGTAGCTGACATAATTGGAAAAAAATGGATGTGTATAGTGCCAGGAGTGCAAATATTATTTACTAATGAATTCAACGAGTACTGCAAAAAACAAAGAGAAGAAGATAAGTGCGAGTATTACACAAATGCAAGGACAAAAAATGGAAAACCAACAATAGAAGGAAAATTTGTAGTGAACAAAATACAAGAAATAGGTCCATGCCATAACGAAGACGTAATCAAGATATGCAATGATTACAAAATGTGCCCTTACGAAATAAGTACTACACTAGCAACAAAAGCAAAAGTTGTTGTCGCAGACTATTATTACATATTCAACCCAAAAATAAGAAACTCATTCTTTACAAGAACAGAAAAAACAATGGAAGAAAGCATAATCATCGTAGATGAAGGACACAACTTAGGAAATAGAGTAAGAGACTTGATGACACAAAGACTAACAAGCATAACAATAAGCAGAGCAATCAAAGAAGCAAAAAAATACAACCATGAAGACATAATTCTCATCCTAGAGGAAATAAAACACATACTAGAACAATTAGAACAAAAAATAACACAAGGAAACGAATGCCTGATAACAAAACAAGAATTCACAGAAAAAATAGACAACATAATGGACTACGACCAACTAATAGAGAAACTACAAGCGATAGGAGATGAGATAAGAGAAGAACAAAAACAAAGCAGCACAGCAACAATAGCAATGTTTTTGGAAGAATGGCAAGGAGAAGATGAAGGATATGCAAGAATACTAAATAGAACAATAACAAAAATAGGACCAATAACAACACTAAGCTATCGCTGCCTAGACCCATCACTTGTAACAAAACCAATATTTGAACAAGCACACAGCACAATAATAATGAGCGGAACACTCAAACCAACACAGATGTACAAAGACTTACTAGGAATGCCAGAAGACACAATATTAAGAGAATACAAAAACATCTTCCCACAAGACAACAAACTAACAATAGTAGTTCCAGAAACAACAACAAAATTCACAAAAAGAGACGAAGAACAATATAAAAGAATAGCACAAATAACAGCAGAAATATGCAACATCGTTCCAGGAAACTCAGCAATATTCTTTCCAAGCTATAAATTAAGAGATGCAGTAAACAGACACTTCACAAGAATGTGCAACAAAACAATATTCACAGAAGAACCAGGACTGTCAAAAGAAGAAAAAACGCAATTATTAGAACAATTCAAGAAATACAAAGATGTAGGAGCAGTCTTATTAGGAGTAGCAGCAGGAAGCTTTGGAGAAGGCATAGACTTACCAGGAGACTTCCTAAAAGCAGTAATTGTAGTAGGACTACCACTATCAAAACCAGACCTAGAAACACAACAACTAATACAATACTACGACAAAAAATTCCAGAAAGGATGGGACTACGGATACATAACACCAGCAATGAACAAATGCCTGCAAAGCGCAGGAAGATGCATAAGAACAGAAACAGACAGAGGAGTAATAGTTTTCCTAGACGAAAGATTCACATGGCCAAACTACTACAAAAGCTTCACAGAAGACAACAAAGTAATAATAGACAAAGACTACAAAAAAAGAATAACTGATTTCTTCAAACAATAATCACAAATTAACAGACTCACCAACACCAAAGAAATCACTCTTACCAATCCTCTTCAAAACATTCTTTCTATAACGAAAAGGTTCATCATATTTTTCTGTCAAAATAGTATACTCCTTAATCATCACATCAGCAGAAGGACAAGACAAACCCTTCAGTTTGTTAAAAATAGAAGGATCAAGAACAGCAGGCTTACCAATCATAGCACCCCTAACACCAATACTCTTCAATGATTCAATATGTTCCTTCGTCTTAATATCACCATTAGCAATAATAGACTTACCAGTCTTGACACAATCAGCGTAAACACTAAAATCAGCAGGCTCATTATAACTCTGCTGGCCATGCCTAGCATGAACAACAAAAAAATCAGCATCAACACCATCAATAAGATTAAGATAAACCTTCCTCTCCTTCTCAAACCTATTCAAACCAAGCCTTAACTTAATACTAGCTTTGTATCCTCTATCTTTTATCACCTCAACAAGCTTCTTAGTCTTACTAACACGCTTAACCATAGCACAACCAGCACCAAAATTAACAAAATTAGGAGCAGGACAACCAAGATTAAGATTAAAACCCTCAAAACCCTTACTCGGCTCAAACATACTCAAAAACTTCTTCAAAAACTGCTCCTTATGACCAATAAGCTGGATAACAGTAGGAGTTTCATCATGAAAAATAATCCTATCCCAAGTACTCTTGTTGTTCTTCGCTAAAGACTCAAACCTAACAAGCTCAGTAAAAGTCAAATCAGCACCATACCTATAACACACAGTCCTGAACGCATTACTAGTCATGTCCTCCAAAGGAGCAACCATAAAAACAAAATCTTTCATAAAACAAAAAATAAAGAATTAGTATAAAAACTTAAGCATCCTGTTGCTCATCCTCAACAGGCTTTGCGAAAAAAGAAACACTCTTCTTGCAATCATGGAAAGCGTTCTTCCTTGCACTGAAATTTTCAATAATCCTGACAGTCTTAACAAGCCTGATAACAGCAAAACCAATCAACACGAAAGGCACAGCATTAACCCAAAAAGGCAAATTTGCCAAAACAAAAGGCGAAAACACTGCTGTCAAAAACAAAGCCAAAGTGATCAACAAGTTGTTAAGTATCCTCATGCTCTTACCAAGATGGAAAGAGTCATTATTAGACAAGATAACAGCCAAAATATTGTACATCTTCTTACTATTAATATAACAGACATACAACAAATAACCAGTCAAAGCAAAGCCAGCAACATGACTCAAATAAATACTGACAACACTCAAATCACTGCTGCCCAACAACATAACAATCCTTCTCCAGCCAATAACAACCAACAAAGCACTAAACAAGCTCATGCCAACATTGAAAAACAACCTCTTGAACATTTTAGTATTAGCGTTCTCAACATCCAACTCATTAATCAACAAATTAATGTACCTTGAAAGACTCTTAGGTTTGCTAGTCCAATCCTTAGGAACCTGAGCATCATCAATAATTGTCGAAACCTTCTCATAATGGCTTATCGAAAACGACATGATAACTGAAGTTATGAAAATCATGAAAGCAGTCAAAGACACAATATCAAAACCAATATTCAAACCCATAGACATCTTAGCAATCAACAACGAAAACTCACTAACAGCAACCATCGCTATGCTAGAAAAGATGACCTGCTCCTTCTTAAAATTAGTGATCAACGAACTCATGAAACCAACAGCGACAAAACGTGAAACAATAACCAACAACACAAGCACACAAGTCAAAGGAAGCATAGTCCTCAAAGACGCGAAATTAACCATTGTACCCATAGACAAGAAAAATAATGAAGTGAATGTTTCAGTGTAAGGTTTGACAGAGTATTTGAAAAGATTAACATGAGGGCATGAAGCAACAACACTACCAGCCAAGAAAGCACCAGTAGCAGGAGACAAACCCAAAGCATAAGCCAAATAACTGAAACCAGCACACATACCTAAAGCGATGAAAGGACTCAAATCCTCACTACTATTCTTGATGAACCAAGAAATAATAGGATTAGCAATCTTCAACATGATAATATAAGTGAAACTCAAAACAGCCATGGATATGAAAATCTGCTCGAAAATACCCAAAGTTCCACCAACCTCAGCAGACTTTGAAAGGAAAGTCAATATGATAACAGCAATTATGTCCTCGACAAACAACACACCAATAAGCAAAGGCATCTCTTCCCTATTATACAAACCCTTAGACTCCAAAATCTTCACAATAACAACAGTGCTAGAGAAAGATAAGATGATACCAAAAATTATTCCCAACTGAGCACCCAAACCAAGAAACAAAAAAGTCTCAAAAGTCATGAAAAAAACAACACCAGTCTTCAAAACACCAAACATTATAGACTTAGCACCAATCCTCAAAAGCTTAGAAATAGCAAATTCTAAACCAATCACAAACAACAATAATATAGCACCAAAATCAATCATCAACTCAATAATGCTCTGATCCTTGATCAGATTAAGCATGTTAGGACCAATGATTGCACCAACCAAAAGAAGACCGATACCAATAGGCTGCTTAACCCTAGCAGCAATTATTCCTCCAACAGCTACAAACAAGAACAAAACAGCCAAACTAATCAATTCTTTCTCTAACATCTTCAGCCAGTCTCCAATCTATTTTATTATAGAAGTCACGACGACCAACCCAAATCCGCTAGTCGGCATACGTAACCCTATCAGTCGCTCATATTGCAAGCCCAAATTCGCTAGCTTACAAATTAGCAACAGTGAAAGTAGGCTACTTTTGCTGACCCAAATTCGCTAGCCAGCTATCGCAACCTACAAGCTTAGTCGCTTACATGTGAACGCAAATCCGCTCGTCCACCATCAGCAACTGTGAACATAAATTACTATCATCGACCCAAATTCGCTAGCCGACAACAGCAACTATGAACATCAGTCACTATTGCTGACCCAAATTCGCTAGCCAGCAACTGCAACTTTGAACATCTAAGCCATCATTAACTGACCCAAATTCGCTAGCCAGCAACAATGACTTTGAACTAGATACTCGAGCATAGCTCGGTACCCCCAACGTAATCGATGTTAATGGTTAATTAACACCCATTTAGTATACAACTTGTATTAATTGTATATTAATATACATATATGTATACTGATAACTATTTAAATGTTTTGAAAACATCATTTTTGAAGAATTATTAAGAGCTATAAACTAGTCAGGATAAGTCATTAGCCTTTAATAGAAAGTAAAAAAACATAATTTTATAAAAGGCCAAATTAAGTTAATTATAAGAAAATAAAGGTAAAATAAATCATTTTTTAAAAAAAGGCACTTATTTCTTCTTATTTAGCTTATCCATGACCAATCTCTTCTGTTTTTTCTTTTCAGAAAAAGAATAAGGAACATACACTTTTTCCATCGTCTTAGGATTCAAACCAGTATAATACATACACGTCGATATAGTCATGGGGGTAGGAGTGAAGACTTGTACTGCTTCAGCATTCTCCAAACCTTCAAGAGAATCTGCCAATTCCTCTGCTTCTTTCAAACCACAACCAGGATGAGCAACCATAAAATAAAAACATAATTTTTTCTCAGAACCAAGCTTTCTGAAGTCTTGAATAAACTTCTTAATGTTGCCCTTATCCTTATTCATCAACTTCAAAACATTCTTATCGACATGTTCAGGAGCAACCCGTAAAGAATCAAAAACATGATGATTTGCAATCTCCTCTAAATATTCAGGAGAAACAAGATCAAACCTAATACCACTCCTGACAAAAACATTCTTCACACCATCAACACTCCTAACTCTTTTAAGCAAATCAATCAACCTCTTATTTGACCTATCAAGTTTCTTGCAATCAATACAACTATCCTTACATTTATCACAATCCATACCATACATGTTAGCAGAAGGCCCTCCAAAGTCGTCGATGTTACCCTTAAAAAAAGGAAGTTTTGTTATGTTCTTTATCTCCCTTAAAATAGATTCTTCACTCCTAGAAATAATCCTGTTACCTTGAGTCAATTTTAGAGAACAAAAATTGCATTCACCAATACAACCACGATGAGTTACAACACTAAACTCAAAACCTCTCAGATGTTTTGATGGAGTTTTTCTAGTAAAAGGAAGTTCGTAATACTCATCCAAATCTTTCGACGTGTATTTTGGACTCTTATATTGTACCACAAACCTGTTATCAATCTTCTGAACTAAATTCTTATTGTTAGAAAGCAAGTTCTGCATCTCACAAAATTTTTCCTTAGAACCAACAACTTCATCATAAGAAGGCAAAACAACAAAACCTTTAGGAACTTCTTTACTAATGATACAAGTTCCTTTGATATTATCCAAATCCTTTCCCTGCTTCAAACTATCAGCAATCTCCAAAACCTGCTTCTCAGCACTGCCAAATGCAAGAATGTCAGCACGAGAATCAAACAAAATAGGTTTCCTTAGATTATCCTCCCAATAATCATAATGCACAAATCTCCTTAAACTAGCTTCAGTTCCGCCAAGAACAATCTTTGAATCCTTAAAGAATTTCTTAATCCAATTACTGAATACAATAACTGCCCTGTCAGGAACTGATTCGTTGTAATCAAGATTTTTGTCGTCAATCCTCATCTTCTTCAAAGGAGTATAATTCCTGACCATAGAATCAATACTACCCGAACTTACACCAAAAAAAAGCTTTGGTCTGCCTAACTTTTTCACATCAACATCTTTTTTAGGCATATCAATAATGCCGACTGAATAACCATTCTTCTCTAGCAGCCTCTTCAAAATAGCAGTGCCACATAAAGGATGATCAAAAAATAATTCTCCAACGACGAATATTATATCATATTCCATAAAAGCAGTTAAACAGCAAACCCTTTTAAAGGTTTCTTAAGACGAGCACTCGACGATAAACCGATTTTTGAATTGTTCAAAACCCCAAAATCATATCTTATTTATTTACAATAGTTTAGCTAAAACGCATAATTCTAAGGTTATAAGGCGTATAAGTGGTATATACTAGTTGTGTACTTAGGTACACCAGTATACGAAATAGTAACATTTATATACTTGTATACATATAAATAATACAAGAGGTGTATGTGATGGAATTCAAAAAAAAGGTGCAGAAACTCATTTTTGACACAAAATTTCTATACCTACAAGACAGTTTCCTCACAGATGATCTAATCGCTCAACAAATCAAACACGCACTCGACAAAAGAAACCTAAAAACATGGGAGGTAGAAGATCAACTAGTAATGACTTACTAACAATCACTGGGCTCTCTGGTACTTATTCTTAACCACCCCTCACACACAGTTCCGGAGAGCTTTTTCATTTTCATATTCGTGGATGTAGAGAAAACACACGCAAAGGACACACAAGGGAAAAAGAGGAAACGGCAGATGCTGACAATAAAGGCTATTTATTGTGCGGTTTGCCTAAAATCATCTCGGGTGAGGCCCAAAACCTCACCTATTTCCTTCTCAATAATTCTAATAAAAATTTTCTAGTAAAAATTTATAAATAAAACAAGAATAGCCATCAACATGGTGGTAATTGCTGTAACAGGAATTCTAGGAGCAGGAAAGACAACAATAGCAAACATGCTAAAAGAAAAAGGAGCAGCGTTGATAGAACCGGACAAGATAGGATGGAAAGTTCTTGAACAAAAAAAAGACAAGATAATAACATCATTCGGAAACGAAGCAATAACCAAAGGAAAAGTAGACAGGAAAAAATTAGGACAAATAGTATTCAACAACAAAAAACAACTAGAAAAACTAAACAAGATAACACACACAGAAATAATAAAACAAATAAAAGACGAAATCAAAAAGAAAAAACAAAAAATCATAATCATCGACGCAGCATTGTACGACAAACTAAAACTTGGAGAGATAACACACAAGAAAATACTAGTTAAGACAACAACTGAAAAGATATGCGAAAGATTATTAAACAAATACAAAAAACAACAGATACTAGATATAATAAAGATCCAAAAACAAAGTGAGAGGGCAGACCACACAATAGACAACAATTTCTCACTAGAATACACCCAAAAACAAGTAAACATATTATGGCAGATCTTGAACAGAAAATGAAAGTATCACAACTAAAAAAGAAATACTTGGAATTCTTCAAACAAAAAGGACACGCAATAGTTGAGTCAGCACCACTAATACCAGAACATGACCCAACAGTACTATTCACTACAGCAGGAATGCATCCATTGATATCTTTCTTGATGGGACAACCACACCCACTAGGAAAAAGATTAGCAGACGTGCAAAAATGCCTGCGAACACAAGACATAGATGAAGTAGGAGATGCAACGCACACAACATTCTTCGAGATGCTAGGAAACTGGTCACTAGGAGATTACTTCAAGAAAGAAGCAATATCATGGAGTTTTGAGTTCCTGACAGGAAAAGAATGGCTGAACCTACCAATAAAAAGTTTAGCAGTCACATGTTTTGCTGGAGATGCTAGCGCACCAAAAGATGAAGAAGCAGCAAACATCTGGATAGGATTAGGAATCCCAAAAGAAAGAGTAGCATTCTTACCAAAAAAAGACAATTGGTGGGGACCAGCAGGAGAGACAGGACCATGCGGACCAGACACAGAAATGTTCTACTGGGTATCAGATGAAGAACCACCAAAAAAGTTCAATCCTGAAGACAAGAGATGGGTAGAGATATGGAACGACGTATTCATGCAATACAACAAGACAAAAGAAGGAAAATATGAATCACTAAAACAAAAAAATGTTGACACAGGATTAGGGACAGAAAGAGTAACAATGGTATTGCAAGGCAAAAAAAACATTTTCGATATAGAAGTATTCAAACCAATCATAGAAAAAATCTCTAAAATATCCGGCAAAAAACAAGACGAAAAAAATGCCAGATCATTCAGGATTATAGCTGATCACATGAAAGCAGCAACATTCATCTTAGGAGATGAAAGAGGAGTTACGCCGTCAAATGTAGACCAAGGATACATCCTACGAAGATATATCAGAAGAAGCATAAGACATTTCAGGCTATTAGGCATAGATGACTCATCCGTCGAGGCAACAATAGAGATATCTAAAATAGTTATTGACATATACAAAGAAGATTATCCCTTGCTAGGACAGAAAAAAGAATTCATATTCTCAGAACTAAAAAAAGAAGGAGAAAAATTCCAGAAAACACTAGACAACGGACTGAAAGTCTTAGAAAGTGAGATAAAAAATATAACAACCGGATCAGAAGAAGTGGAAAGATCATCACCAAAAGCAGTAGATATGTTCTTCAAGACACAACTAAAACTAGAAAAACTAACTTTATCAGGAAAGACAGCATTCTTACTGTTTCAATCATACGGTTTTCCAATAGAGCTCACTGAAGAGATACTTGCAGAAAAAAACATCACAGTAAACAAAAAGGAATTTGAAGAAGAATACAAAAAACACCAAGAACTGTCAAGAGTTGGAGCAGAAAAAAAGTTCAAAGGGGGCTTGAGTGAAGCATCAGAAGCAACCACAAAATTGCACACAGCAACACACTTGCTCAATGAAGCACTACGAAGACTAGTCTCATCAGACATACACCAAAAAGGAAGCAATATCACAGCAGAAAGATTAAGATTTGATTTTAACCTAGACAGGAAACTGACTGATGAAGAGATAAAAAAGGCAGAACAATGGGTCAATGACAGGATAGACGAAAAAATAGAAATCGTAAAAGAAGAGATGACTGTAGAAGAGGCGAAACAAAAAGGAGCACAAGCAGAGTTCGGAGTAAGATATCCACCACGAGTATCAGTCTACTCAATAGGGAAATACTCAACAGAAATATGCATGGGACCACATGTCTCAAACACCAAAGAAGTAGGAAAGTTCAAGATTGTAAAAGAAGAAAGCAGCGCTGCAGGAATAAGAAGAATCAAAGCAGTGCTAGAATAAAAAGGAGATGATGATATGATAACTGCAAAAGAAAAATCAAGGATAAATGAGGTAAGAAAAGACTGGACAAAAAAATTCAACGAGATGAGAATCGGATTTGGAATATTAGAGAAAGCATATCATAATTTACCATGGCATTACAGGATATTCTGGGGCAAAGCGAAAATGCATGGACTAGTAAAGAAGAACGAAGCAATATTCGCAATGGCAGACAAAGAATGGGAAATACACGAGTTCAATTTTTTTGAAGAAAGAAATAAGGAATTCCAAAGAAATCATGAAATTTTTATTAAGATATATGAAAGAAAAAACAAGATAAAAGTAAAAAAGAATGGAATAGAATATCATCTTTCAGACTTAGGAAAAGAAGCATTCAAGCACTAAAAAAACTAGCCAACTTTTTTTGATTTTTTAAATTCCTCAATAAGATACTTTCTTCTAGGATATTTGAGATATCATGACCAAACTTTTTCTTGACTAAAATCTTCGCGTAGTTAAGCATCAAAGACTTATCGCTGAATCCTATAGGTTTTGAAGACAAACTTTTCCTTGTCGCCTCCCTGCAAACCCAGACACCGAGAGGAACAGCGTACTCGCCAGTGATCATCCTGATAACAAGAACAGAAGCTTGTCTTTTCAGATTCTTTAATTTTTCTAGAACAGGAAGTTTGCAGGCATAATAACCACCACCACAATTCTCAGCATAACATTTCCTGCCATCATAAGATTCATAATCAGTAGTGTACTGGATTTCGTCAGAAATGTTAAAACTTGCCTTTGGAAGATAAGTTTCGAACAACTCAAAACCCCAAGGCTCAGGAAACAACATTATAAGATAATAATTACCAAGATAAGAACCAAAAAAAGCTTGATAGTCAGACTCAGAAAATTGTTTAATCTCATCAATCAAACTTTTTGAAATCAAATCATCCGTAGCAGTGATAGACCACCTAGTCGGGACAAGCTTCCTATTATACTTTAAACCAACAGTGCCAACACTCAATAACTTGCTCAAAAAATTCTCATCAAAACCAGAACCGTACAAATCAAGAATAGCATCATTAGCCTTAAGATCAGTGTCACTAACAACCTTATCAACCTTTTTGTGAATCTTAGGATTCTCTGTTATCCTCACATTCTTCAGCCTAGCATTCGGACCAGTAGGAGCAAGAAGAGCATCATTATTAATCCTAAATCTTGGTCTCTGCTCAAGATTAATCTCCACATCAACAGGTCTTGAAGACATACCAATCTCCTGACCAATCTCCAAAATCTTGTTATGATCCTTGATGTTAGATTTAATCCTTGAGTTGACTAAAGAACTTCTCAAATCAATAACTTGAGGGATGCTAAAATTCTGGTTAGCCCAGAACTGAGGAGAATCATACAACCAAACATCCTCTTTTATCTCAGGAGGTGACAAAATACCCACATTAACATTAGGATAATCAAATCTACCAATAAAAGGAGCAGGAGAAGCACCAAAAAAATTTTCTTTACCAAGATTCTTCTCTACCTTAAACAAACTCTCAGCCTTAGCATAAATAGGACAAAAAGCCCTACCACACAGCCTGTCAACTCCTTTACATTTCACACAAGGAATGTTCATAACACAAAAGACAGAAAACGTTAATATAAAGATTTGTATGACCTAAAATATAAACGGCAACACTGTCAACATAAAATCATAGAAACCATGAGCAACAATCGGGGACATAATCCTCCTGCCACGCAACAACCACAAAGCATTATACGCGAGACCACCAACAAAAGCATTAATGCACTGAAAACCAGAACCAAAAATGTGCATAGCACCAAACATAAAAGCAGACAATACAAAAGCAACAAAACCATTCGACACTTTCTCAAGCTTCAAAAAAGTAAACAACCTAAAAACCTCTTCTGCAGGACCAACAAAAAAGAAATAAAGAATAAAATTCAAAATCAAAAACTTGAAACCCAAGATAGGTTTAGCACTTTCAGCCGGGACAGAAGCTGAGCCATTGCTAGAAACGTCAGACTTTTCAGCACCAAAATTACTCAAAGAAAAATCCTTCACATAATTGGGAATGTAAGAGGAAACATAAATAACACCAAAAACCAAGATGATGTCCACAACAAAAAAAAGAACACCAATAATAATTTCCTTTTTTAGACCAGTAAAACTAAAACCAAAATCAGAAAATTTTATGTCAGTAATCATGATTAGCAGAGTAGAAAAAATTATGATATAAAAGTCCCAAACATACTTTGGCAAGAAATAGATTATATCATCCATGCTTAGCCCCATCTTTTCAGCAGGACTTACAAGATATTTAATAAAAAAATCATGCAGAGCCCCTTCCTTCTCATAGATCGCTGGAGAAACAATAAAAGTATCAGTAACAAAAAGAAGTATTGGCAAGGCAAGAACTAACAAAATCCAAATCTTAGACCCCATATAGATACATCCAATTATGGGATATTTAAATCTTTATGAAGCACAGATAAATTTAAATAGTAACAAATAGTTATTCATACCAATTCGATTTTTTTTGTGAGGGTAAAAATGGCGTTAACAGATAAACAATACGAACAACTAAAAGACGAAATAAAAAATTGCACAAAACCATTATTCTTCTTCCACGACGATCCAGATGGACTATGCTCATTCCTGCTTCTCTATAGATTTGTAAAAGAAGGAAAAGGAATATGCATAAAAAGCAGCCCAAAAGTAGACATAAGCTTTGTAAGGAAAGTGGACGAATACCAACCAGACAAGATATTCATACTTGATCTAGCGCTTGTAAACCAAGACTTTCTAGATGCAGTAAAAGTCCCAGTAATATGGATAGACCACCATGAACCATTAGAAAGAGACAAAGTAAAATATTTCAACCCAAGAATAAAAGACCCAACAGACAACATCCCTGTATCTTACATGTGCTACAGGATAGTCGAGCAAGACCTGTGGATATCAATCTGCGGAATAGTGGGAGACTGGTTTATGTCGCCATTATCGGCGGAATTCAGCAAAAAATATCCAAACTTATTGCCTGCGAACATAAAAAAACCAGACAAGGCACTATTCGCAACAAGACTAGGAGAGCTGATAAAAATATTCTCATTCATATTAAAAGGAAAAACAGAAGAAGTAATGAAGTGCGTAAAAATACTCACGAGAATAGACTCACCATATGAGATATTAGAAGGAACAACACCACAAGGTAATTACATACTAAAAAGAGCAAAAAAAATAGGGGAAAGCTATGAAGAGCTCTTGAAAGATGCAATAAAATCAGTAAAGAAAGACAAACTAATATTTTATGTTTATACAGGAAAAGAGTACAGTTTCACAAAAGAAATAAGCAACGAATTACTATTCAAATACCCAAACAAAGTAATACTTGTATGCAGAGAAAAAAACGGAGAGATGAAATGCAGCTTAAGGAGCGGCAAGAAACTGATACTACCACCAATACTAGAAAAAGCATTGCATGACATCGACGGATACGGCGGAGGACACGAACACGCCTGCGGGGTATGTGTGAAAAACGAAGACTTCAACCAATTCCTGGAAAACTTCAAAGCATTAATATGAAACAAAAATTCTATATCTCTAAAACAGAGATGGAACACCTGTTCAGAGCATGGTTCTTCATCAGCCTAGCATTCGCGATAGCAATGACAGGATTCACAGAACTACTAACACCAAAATTTTTGATAAACTTCTCACTAGCAGCACTGACAGCAGGAATAGGATTTGTGGTTCATGAACTAGGACACAAAATAGTCGCGCAAAAATACCACTGCTTCGCAGAATTCAGAGCAAACAATCGAATGCTAATATTTGCAATACTAATATCCTTCACAGGAGTAATATTCGCAGCACCAGGAGCAGTAATGATAAGCGGAAACATAGACAGAAAAAAACACGGAAAAATAGCAGCAACAGGACCAGCAATGAATATAGCAATAGCAGTAATCTTCTTAGCCATGATGTTGCTGATACCCAATCCATTAGTACGAGCAATATCTTATTATGGGCTCCTCATCAATAGCTGGCTGGCAATGTTTAATATGCTACCATTCCCAATGTTTGACGGAATAAAAATCCTAGAATGGGACAAAATATTCTACACATTGATGGTAATATTAGCAGCGACACTAATGCTACTACAAGGACTATTAGGAGAAGCAGCACTAGCAGGAGCAAAGTTTTTCTAGAGAAATTTTTATAAACCCCATAACAAACCTACAAACAAAAGAGGTTCTAGACAGTCTTTTCCAAATAAGAAATAAGAATAAAATGGAAGAGCTTGAAACAAAACTATTAAAAAATACAGCAATAAAAATTGGACTATCCGCGCTCGCATTAGCAGCAGGAATATTCTACATAACATCAGACTACCCATATGGACAAGAAGCAGTAAAACTAAAAAAAGAAATCATGGCAACACAACACCAAATAAAAAATGTAAGCATAGCAACAAACCCCATAGAGTACACAGTAATGCAAGAACAACTAACAAAAGCACTAACACGCTACTCAGATATAACATACTCCAACAGATCAGGAAGCCTAGAACAAGCAGTAGACGCACTAAAAAAAGAATTACAATCCCCAATGATACAATCAGACCCGTACGAGAAAGCAAGAATAAATGAACGAATAGCAGACACATACAAAAAAATGTGGGACAACAGCGAAAACCCAATAAACCTGTTCACAAAAATGCACAGTAGCATAATAGGATCAATAGGTGCGCTAGACGAATGCCTAAAAATATACACTTCAAACAAATTCCCACAAGACAACAAAAGAATACAACACAAAAGAAAAGAAGCACAAGAAAAATATGAAAGAATATTCAGACAAACAACTAATTTATAGATAAAAAATGGTGCGTCGGTCGGGAATAAGGTATATATTCCAATGCGTTGCCTCATTGCAGGCGCATTGGAATATAGGAACTATGCGTCGGCCGGGATTCGAACCCGGATATACGGCTTGGAAGGCCGCAGTCATAGCCATTAGACCACCGACGCGTGCAGTAAGGAGTGGATAATCCTCTTTTTATAAACTTTTCCCAGACAAAAAACCCCAAAAGTATATAAATAAATGTGAATAAACAAGTTTATGGCAAAAGAGACAGTAATGGTGTTTTGCGCTCACCCAGATGATGAAGTCATAGGGGCAGGAGGTACAATAGCCAAGTACTCAAAACAAGGTAAGGAAGTCATAGCAGTCATATTCTCTTATGGAGAATCAAGCCATCCATGGATGAAAAGAAAGTTCACCATAAAGATGAGAGTGAAAGAATCACGAAAAGCAGGAAAACTATTAGGGTGCAAAAAAACAATTTTTCTAGGACTGAAAGATGCTTTCTTATCAAAAGAGACACAAAATCCGAAAGTAAAGAAGATGCTGGAAAATTTGATAACAAAATATCAGCCAAAAAAAATATTCACGCACAGCTACAATGATGTGATATACAAGGATCACAGATCAGTACATGACACAATAACAAAACTAGTAGACAAGATGAACTACCAGGCAGAAGTATACACATTCAACATCTGGAACCTAACAAACATAAGAAGAAGAAACCTACCAAAACTGATAGTTGACATAACAGATACATTCAAACTAAAAGTGAAAGCATTAGACTTATTCAAAAGCCAAAGAGTCTCACTAATACAACTTATGCCAGTCGTATACATAAGAGCGTTCAAGCACGGATTTGAAGGAAACTGCAGGTGGGGAGAAAAATTCTACAAAGTACGATAAAACAAAAAAAGAAACTGTTGATAGCAACAGACAGCTTCCTCCCAAGATGGGATGGAATAGCAAGATTCTTAGCAGAAATGATACCAAAACTGAAAAATGAATATGATATAACTGTGCTGGCGCCTGCATTCAAAGGACACGAAAACATTGATTTTGGAATAAGAATAATCTGGATAAAAGCATTCAACTTCAAGATATCAGATTATCAACCAGCAAAGTTTGACAACAAAAAAATATCAGAAGAAGTCAATCAAGCAGATATAGTGTGGATACAGACAATAGGACCAATAGGAGCGACAGCGATAAAACAAGCAAAAAAAGCAAAAAAACCATTACTAGCATACAATCATTCCATAGAATGGGAACTAGCATCAGAAAGCTTCTCACAAATAGACCCAATAAAATTTATTGTAGAACTAGCAATATGGGTAATGGCAAGAAGATACTACAACAAGTGCGACCTATTACTAGTACCATCAAAACAAGTAGAAAACACTTTAAACAGAGCAGGAATAAAAACTCCGAAAAAAATAGTCAAGATGGGAATAGACTCAAAAAAATTCATGCCATCACAAAATAAGGAAAAATCAAAAAAAGATGTAGGACTAAACAAAGAAGATACAATAATAGGATTTTGCGGCAGATTAGGAAGAGAAAAAGATCTAGTAACATTATACAGAGCATTCAATCAAATACAACACGAACACGAAAAAGTAAAGCTGGTAATAATAGGTGAAGGAATAAGCAAGTATAAAAAAATGTTCAACGAAAAAGAAAACATAATCATGACTGGAGCAAAAAATAATGTAATCCCTTATCTTCAAGCAATGGACATATTCGTGCTTCCATCAATAACAGAAACAAGCAGCTTGGCAACAATGGAAGCGATGAGCTGCGAACTAGCAGTAATAACCACAAAAGTAGGATCAATACCAGAATATTTGGTAGACAAGCAAAACGGCCTGTTCTTCCCAAAAAGAAACTCTTATGTCTTAAGAAAAAAGATAGAATTACTGATGAAAAATCCGCAGATGAGAAAAAAATTAGGAGAAGAAGCAAGAGAAACAATAGAACTAAATTATAGTTGGGAAAAAACAGTCCAAGAAATAAAACAAGTACTAAACCAATTCTAAATCTTCAAACTAGTGACATTAGAAATGCCAAACTCATTCATAGAAACACCATACAAGTTATCAGCCTCAGAAATTATCGAGTCATTGTGAGAGATGACAACATACTGAGCCTTAACACAATACTTCCTGATAACCTTACCAAGCTTCTCACTATTATGCTTGTCCAAAGCAGCATCAACCTCATCAAGGATGTAAAACGAGTGAGGATCACACTCTTGAATAGCAAAAATAAAAGATAAAGCTGTCAGGGTCTTCTCACCGCCAGACAAAGAACGAATATCCAAAAACTTAGTCCCAGACAACCTGACCTTAATCAATAATCCACCTTCAAAAGGATTCTCTTCATTCTCCAACTCCAAAGAAGCTTCACCCTTAGTAGACATCTCAGAAAAGATAGTCTTGAAATTAGCCTCAACACTCTTCAAAGAATTAATGAACAACTCCTTCTTCTTACCCTCAATCTCATTAATCATTGAAAGAACATCATTCTTCTCCAAAGAAAGCTTGTCCTTCTTCTCCAACAAAGAATTGTACTCCTTCTCAACAGCATCATAAATCTCCAATGCTCTCATATTAACAGAACCAACCTGCTCAACCATTATCTCAAACCTGTGGATCTCCCTCTTCAACTGCTCCTCATCCTTCTCCTTGTTCAAAGGAACACCCTCGTACTGCTGGAACTCCTGCAATAACGCAGCAAGCTCAGCAGAAATCTTAGCATTCTCCAAAGAACCAGTATTCATCTTGATCTCAGTACTCCTGCTAACATCACGCAAAGAATCAATACTGTTCTCCAACTTCTGAATCTCAACATTCAAAGCACTCCTATCATTAAACAATTTCTTGAATTTAGAATAAAACTGTCTCTCATTCTCTTCCTTAACCACAAGCTCTTTATTCTTGTCAACAATCTTCTGAGACAAATCCTTGATGACATTGTCAAACTTCTCAATCTCCTTCTTATTATTACCCAAGACACCCTTAATCTTACTCTCATCAGGAAGAACCATGCTAATCTGGGTATCAACACCTTTAACCTCAGAATCAAGCTGGATCAACCTTTCCCTCAACTGAGAATTCTTGTCCTCAAAAGCATTAAGCTCAGCAACCAGAACAGGATTCCTCAACTGATTAATCCTAGACCTCAAATCCTGCTTCTTAATCTTAAAATTAGCCAACTCCCTGGTCTTCTCCATAATCTCATCATTAATATTATCAAGCTTTTCACTAATATCCTTCCACTCCTCAACCAAAACATTCTTTTGATTCTTGGAAGCATCAAGATCACCAGTCTCTAGATGCAAACTCTTCTCAGTCTTAATTATTTCACCTTCCAAATTTGCCTTCAACTCTCTTAACTCAGTGATTCTCTTCTCATTATCAGCACGCTTTTTCTCCATCAAAGAAATATCTTCCTGCAAAGCAGCAACCATCTCCTCAAACTCACCAATATCCTTCGCAACTTCCTTCTCCTGGAAGCCCAATCCCTCATTCTTCCTATGCCTGAAACCACCTTGCATAGCACCAGAAACCTCAACAAGATCACCATCCACAGTAACCATCCTAGTGGTGCCAATCCCTAAATTTCTTGCAGTATCAACATCTTCCACAACTATTGTATTAGAGAAAACGTGCTGGAAAACCTTTTTGAACTTAGAATCAAAATCAATCAAGCCAATAGCCAATCCATGAACTCCGGGCTTTTTTGTCAAATCCTCAACTTCAGGAGTAATATTACCACCCTTCAACTTGTTCAAAGGAAGGAAAGTAGCAACACCAAGTTTGTTCTTCTTCAGATATTTTATGCAATCAGCAGCCACCTTATCAGTCTCAACAACAATACTCTTTATCCTGTTACCAGCAGCAATCTCCAAAGCCACAGAATACTCTTTAGAAACTTTTCCCAAATCAGAAACAGTGCCATAAATACCCCCGATCTTATCTTTCTGCTCAAGAATCTTCTTAATAGCAATACTGCCAGACACGTTCTCCATAATACTGAAATTCTTAACATTCAAAGAAGCAAGTTTCTCATTAGCTCCAATCATCCTCTGCCTAGACTCAACAAGTTTTGCAGCAAAAGAAGAATCACCAGCCAAACACTCATTCAACTCCAAAGTCACTTTCTTAAATAACTGCTTCTTGTTCTTCAACTGATCAATCTGGTCCTTGTTCTCCTTCTCAACCTCAAGAACTTTCTTGATTTTCTCATCCATATTCTGAACCTGTATCTCAATCCTATCCTTCTCCCTCAACAAGTTCTGCTGCTTCTCCCTCAAACCACTAGCTTCCTTCTCCTTCTCCTCAATAGTCTTATCAAGGTTATCAATATCCCTCTCGATATTGCTAACATCCTCCAAATTATGCTTTTTCTTGAACTTAGAAATCTCACTCTCAATCCTGGTCTTCTCATTAATCACAGACTTGTTCTCTTTCTCAAGCATAGCCTTCTTGTTCTTCAACTCATCAATCTGCTTGTCAAACTCTTTAAGCTCCTCACCCAATTCCAAATCTCTCTGTTTAACCCTGTTAATCTCATTCTTGAAAGAATCAATCCTCTCCCTATTAGTTGCCAACTCAACCTTTATTGACTCAATTTCTTTGTGCAATTCAACCTGAGCCTTCTCTCCCTTCTCCTCAATCTCTTTACTTATCTCATCAATCTTAGACTTCTTCTGATTAATATCTTCCTTCAAACCATTAACCTTGGCTTCAATCTCATCAATCTTTTTCTTATCATCACCAATCTTATCTTCATACTCTTTCCTCTGCTTCTCTTTCTTATCAATCCTCAGATGAAGATAAGTAGCCTTGTTCTCGTTAACCTTACTGCTAAGATCTTTGTATCTCAAAGCCTGATCCCTTTCCTTCTTCAAATCCTTAAGATAAGTAGAACGCTCATTAAGAATAATCTCAGCTTCCTTAACCTTCTCATCAACCTTTTCCAACTCACTCAAAGCCTTCCTCTTCTTATCTTCATAAACAGAAATACCAGAAATCTCCTCAATCAACATCCTTCTCTCAACAGCAGGCATCTCAGTAAAATGGACAATATCACCCTGCATTATAATATTAAAACCCTCAGGATTAATCCTCGCAATAGACAACAGATCAAGAACTTCCTGCCTAGTCCTCTTCTTATCATTAATCCTGTAAATAGACTGGCCATCATGCCTCACAATCCTAGAAACCTTAATCTCCTTATCCTCAGTCGGAAAAGTATTTTTTGTATTATCAAAAAAAATAGAAACCTCACCTTCTTTAGAAGGGTTTTTTGTCTTACCACCATTATAGATAAGATTAGAAGATTTCTCAGCCCTCAAAGATTTAGAAGAACTCCTACCAAGAACAAAACACAAAGCATCCAAGACATTACTCTTACCAGAACCATTAGGGCCAAGAATACAGTTGAAATCTCCACCAAACAACAACTCAGTCCTTTTAGCAAAAGACTTGAAACCCTGCATCACAAGCTTGTTAATCTTTGTCATTCTCTGAAGAGACCTCTCACTACAACTTAGAGGATAACGGATTTAATCATTTAAATACTTTTTGGAAAAACACAGAAGAACTAGAACTCACCTAAACTCTTTTGTCTCCTACCAGCGACAACCGCCTTATAAGATGACCAAGTCTTCCTGAAAATTTCAGGATGCTTATTATAATTATTTTTCAAAAATTCCTTAGTCACAGGATCAGCAGGATAACCAGAACCAAAGTTTACACCAATCTTTTTCTTGATCTTCTCAATCTCAGCATCCCTAGTAACCTTTGCAAGAATAGAAGCAGCAGAAACAACAGGATAATTAACATCAGCCTTGTGCTCTGCAACAATAATACAATCCTTGTCTAACTCTTTCCTAACATAATCAGAATACGCCTTAAGATTAGGACTAGGACAGTCAAGAATAACCTTATCAGGCTTTAACTGATTAATGATTTTCGCAGAAACCAATGCTTCCAGCCAATTAAGATTAAGATAAGGATCATTCAAGACAGTATCGATCTTATCAGGACTAACAATCTCTATCTTAAAATCCTTAATTATTGAAATAATCTTACTGAACAACTCCTCCCTTCTCTGAGGAGTCAACAACTTAGAATCCTTAACACCCAACTTAACAAGCTTATCAGAATCCTTCTCATCAATAACAACACCACAAATAACCATCGGACCAATCACAGGACCTCTTCCAGCCTCATCAATTCCACAAACTATCATACCCTCAAAAAATAGAACATAGTTTTTAAACTTTTGGGAATAGAAAACCATTAATAAACAACTGACACAAAATTTATAAACAAAACAAAGATTTTCTAACCAAACAGGGGGTGTTATAGTGAGCATATTTGACCAACAAGAATTTAATAATTTTATAGAAGAAAACAATGTATACGGCTTCTTCCAAGAGCCAATAACACTAAAGTCAGGAAGAAAATCACACTTCTACGCAAACTGGAGAAATGTAGTAGAAGATGTGTGGCTAACAGAAAGACTAGCAGAGTATGTTGTTGAATTCGTAAAAGATGCAGAAATCTTAGTCAACACTTTCTACGGAGTACCAGAAGGAGCAACAAAATTAGGAATAATAACTCAATACAAATATGCAAAACAATCACCAAACTATAACAAAGGAAGCCATATATTATCAATGGGAAGAGCACAACCAAAAGATCATGGAGCACCAAAAGACAAATACTTTGTAGGAGTGCCAAGAGGGAAAATAATAGTGCTAGAAGATGTCACAACAACAGGAGGATCACTAATAAAAACACTCGAAGGCCTAAAAGAAGCAGGATTAAACATAGTGGGGGTCATAAGCCTAACAAACAGGATGGAAAAAAGAGATGACGGACTAAGTGTCAAGCAAGCAATAGAAAAAATGGGATACAAATTCTACAGTATGAGCACAGCAACAGAGATGCTTCCAATAATGTACAAGAAATTAAAGCCAGGAAAAGAAATTGCTGCAGCAATAGAAAAAGAATTCCAAGAATATGGGGTAGAACCAGTAAGGCTGTGAATATGCAAGAATTCTTAGGGAAAAAAATAAGCGGAAAATTCACAATACCTTCAGGAATAATAACAACAAACACAAAAATAATAGAAAAAATAGCAAACGAGATACCGCAGATAGGAGTGATAACAACAAAAAGTGTTGGGTTAATACCAAAAGAAGGAAACAGAGAACCAATAATAACACAATACGCATCAGGATGCTTTATGAATGCAGTCGGCCTGACAAATCCTGGAGCAGAAGAATTTGTAAAACAACTACAACAAATAAAGATACCAGAAGACAAATTCTTACTAATATCTATATTCGGAAAAGATGCTGAAGAATTCTGCCAAGTAGCAAAAATAGTAGAACCATACTGCGATGGAATAGAACTAAACCTATCATGCCCACACGCAACAGGATACGGAATGGCAATAGGACAAGACAAAAACTTGGTAAAAGAAATAGTAGCAGCGGTAAAACAAGTAGTCAACAAACCAATAATACCCAAACTAACACCGAACGTTTCAAATCTTTCTGAGATAGCTAAATCAGCGCAGGAGGCCGGAGCAGATGCTTTATGCCTAATCAACACAGTAGGACCAGGATACTACACATTTGACGGACAACCAGTACTGACAAACAAAAAAGGAGGGATGTCAGGAAAAGGAATATTACCAATAGGACTCAAATGCGTAAAAGAAGCAAGCGAAACAACACAACTACCAATCATAGGATGCGGAGGAATAAGCAGTGCAGAAGATGTTAAAGCATACACTGAAGCAGGAGCAACAATATATGGGATAGGAACAGCGCTAGCAGGAATGACAACAGAAGAACTAAAAAAATACTTTAAAACAATAGAAGAAGATATAAAAGATGGAACAGACAATGCAACTACCTTATTGAAAACAATAGACATGACATTCAAGAAATGCAAACTTGTCGAGAACACTAAATTAGCAGAAGACTTATCACTTTTAGTATTTGACAAAGGAATAAACATAAGACCAGGACAGTTCATATTCGCATGGATACCTAATGTTGGAGAGAAACCATTCTCTGTATTAGACAACAACCCATTAACATTATCGGTACAGAAAAGAGGATGTTTCACAGAAAAAATGTTAAGCCTAAATGAAGGAGATGAAGTATACT
>Ga0315297_10000035_pt1 | contig 65059 bp, 61 predicted proteins | sample YL17G15_0_MG_FD_203628 | JGI IMG/M metagenome (GOLD analysis project Ga0315297, IMG submission 203628) | Sediment microbial communities from Yellowstone Lake, YNP, Wyoming, USA - YL17G15_0 | ecosystem: Environmental > Aquatic > Freshwater > Lake > Sediment | place: USA: Wyoming | collected...
CAAGTGGCTTTGGGGCCCTTTGTCCCTGTTATCGGCCCAAGGTCGGACTTTTTCCTTTCAACCCGTTGCTTTTTCAGCTTGTAAACGAATGCCAGTATCTCTGCCACGGCCTGATAGAGCTCGCCGGGCACCTCCTGTCCGACTTTTGTCGTGCGGTAGATCGACCTGGCAAGCGGTTCGTTCTCCACTATCGGGATATAATTATTATCCGCCAACTTGACGATCTCTTCGGCGACCTTCCTTTCGCCTTTGGCGAGGACCTTTGGAGCCTTCATCTTTTTTGTCTCATATTGCATGGCCACGGCAAGGTGGGTAGGGTTCGTCACGACAACATCGGCCTGAGGAACTGCCGCCATCATCCTGGAATAAGCCACCTGCCTCTGAAGCTCCCTCATCCTTTGCTTGATCATCGGATCCCCTTCAAGGCGCTTGTATTCCTCCTTTATCTCCTGCTTGGTCATCTTCAGTCCCCTCATGTATTCCCAGCGCCTGTACATGTAATCCAGGATGGCAATGGCGAGATAGAACAGGCCCACTCTCATGGCCACCTTATACGCAAGGGACGCCCCAAGTAGCAAGGCGTCCATCGGCTGCCCGCTGACAAGGACAATTACGAACGGGATGTCGTTCCTTAGTGCCACCCAAGTTATCCAGAACACGATCAATATCTTTATAATGGACTTTATTAGCTCAACGAATCCCTGGAGAGAGAACATTTTCTTGAATCCTTCAGCGGGGCTTATACGCTCAAGCTTTGGAGTTAGAGGATCAAGGGAGAAAAGGAAACCTGTTTGCAGGGCTTCCACTACCAGAGCCACAAAAACAACAAGACCGAAAATAGGAGCCACAGAGAGGAGCAATCCCCTTATGCCGACAAGGAAAATGTAGCCGACAAAGTTCAATGAGAATTCGGTGGCGCGCGGGATCTCGCTGAGTATTATCTGTACCATACTTCGGAGCTGTTCCCACATGAACTCGCCGGTATATTTGAATATCATGTAAGAGAACAACAGGAGAAAAGCGGTGGTTACCTCCCTGCTTTTTGCGACCTGTCCCTTTTCCCTTGCTTCCCTCAGCCTATGCGGGGTAGGTTCCTCTGACTTATCTCCGGTTTGTTCACCCATTTCGCAGTATTCCTTTTACCTTAAGAGCATGAAAGCTTTTGCGATCTCGCCGCCCATTGTACCGATCAATTCGCTTATTTGCTTTGTGAAAAGCGGTATAGTGAGTAATAATCCCAGGAGGCCGAGAGCCGGCTTTACCTGGAAGCCGAGCATGAAGACGTTCACTTGCGGTGCAACCCTTGAGACTATGCCGAAAGAGAAATCGGAAAGGAATATAAGGATTAGCGACGGCGCGGCCAGCCTTAATGCCGTAAGCCAGAAGAAATTTATCAGCTCGATCATCTGGTAAATGAAATTGACGTTCGATGTCTTTAGCAGGCCCAATATCGGAAGGGCCGTGAAGCTTTGATGGATCGCGGAGAATACCATATGGTGCCCGTTAGCAACAAGGAAAACGACGAGAGCGATATAAAAAGTAAGGGAACCAATGATAGAGGTCATAAGGCCAGTTGTTGGACTAAGTATGTTAGCGACAGAGAGCCCCATTTGCACGTCGGCGATGTCTCCCGCGGCTTGTACGCTTTGTATGATAAGGTTGCATACGAAGCCGATAATGTAACCGATGAAGACTTCAAGCAGCAGGGACATGACGAACAGGACGTTGCCCTCAGGGATGCCGTAGGGGAGGGGAATAACGAACCAGAGCGTTACGGCAAGCCAAACAGCAAGACCGATCTTTATGAACGCCGGGACGGACCTGGCGCTGATTATCGGGGCGGATAAAAAAAGACCAGCTATCCTTGCAAGGACGAGCAAGAAGACGGCGATTTGAGAAGGCGTTATTACCATTTACCTCACCATTAGAGGGATATTGGCCCAAAGGGTGGTCGTATAATCAAGGATCATCGCCATCATCCATGGAGATGTTACGGCTATCATACCTAGCACCGCCAGGACCTTGGGAACAAAGGTCAATGTTTGCTCCTGGATCTGCGTGACGGCCTGGAACAAGCTTATGGCGAAACCAACGAGCAGTCCGATACCGACCGCCGGCATTGACACCAGAAGTATCGTCAACACACCCGTATAGATGACTTGAGCCGCGTAATCTATTGTCATAATTTATCTAAAACTCAGCATTAATCCCCTGATGATAAGGTTCCATCCGTCCGAGAGGACGAATAAGAGTATCTTGAACGGCAGGGATACCATGACAGGCGACAACATGAACATACCTAGCGATAGAAGTATATTGGCCACGACAAGATCTATGATCACGAACGGGACGAACAGGAGAAAACCTATTTGGAAAGATGTCTTCAGCTCGGATGTCATGAATGCCGGGATAAGCACGTACGTAGGGATCTTGTCAGGAGTTGAGGGCGGCGTGATCTTTGAGAATTGCACGAATAGCTCAAGATCACGGGGCCTTGTTTGCCTGACCATGAAAGCATTGATGTGTTTCATCCCCCGCTCAAAAGCCAGCTGTTGCGTTATGCTCCTGTTATTATACGGGATCACGGCTTCTTTGTTCACTTGTTCCCAAACCGGATTCATTATGAAAACGGTCATGAAAATGGCCAACCCTATCAATACCGGATTTGGCGGTATTTGCGCGGTGCCGATCGCCGTCCTTATGACCGAAAGAACTATTATTATCCTTAAAAAAGAAGTTACCGATATCAGGAAGAAAGGAACAAGAGAGATAAGGGCTAGCGCAAGTATGGTCTGCACGCTGTTGCTGAACTGCGGGGAAGCCATCACGGCGCTTATATCAAGGCCGGGCCTTGGCGCCCTTTCAGCTGCGTATGCCGCAGATGCCAGGGTGAGCATATTGATGGATAATATTAATTTTATGATCTTGTTCATTTAATAATCATCTTATAAGGATTCAAGCTTTGATACCACAGAAACGTTCTTGTTGCTAACCACGACCAACCATTTGGCATCATTCACTTTTATTATATATGCGCCGACCTGAGGCTCAAGGCCGATCTTGTCGATGACCTGTATGTATTTGCTTTGCGATGTCACCTTTATTCTCGGGATAACGTATTTTGATATCAGGTACATTAGACCGAAAACTATGAGCAGGGACATGAAAAGCTGAAAAATATAGCTGGCAGTGATTATCGGAGATCCCTTAAGAGAGGTGGCCTCTACAGAAAGGCTTCCAGCCTGCGCGAGGGCGCTTACGGCTAAAATGAAAAAAAGCAGAACGATTACTGGAAATATTCTTTGGAGTTTCATTGAAACCTTACTTCTTGATAAAAACGTTAGTTATCTTGAGAGCATAATTCTCGTCCACAACGATGACCTCTCCCTGGGCCACCAGCTGCCCGCTTACCTTAAGGTCAAGGATCTCTCCCGCCATCCTGTCCAGCTCAATAATGGATCCTTCCCTGAGGTCCAGGATCTCCTTTAGGGTCATGTTCGTTGTTCCCAGCTCAACTGCTACCTGGAGAGGGATGTCACCAAGTGTTTTATCCGCCACTCTTCTTTTGCCTTCAATATCATGCAATTGCGCAAATTGTATTCTTTTTGCGTCCACTTTATATCCCCCTTTACTTTAGGGTCCCGCCGCCCCCAGGAGAGCTTTCTTCTCCGAAAATGTCCTCTTCTTGGGCGGTATTATACTCTTCTTTCCCTTCCTCTTCCATAGGCAATTCTTCTTCGCTTGAGCTGCCTTCCGCGGGCTGGACCGCTTCTTCCATTGGATTTTCTATTGCAGACGGCTTTTCGCTCGCAGCAAGCGCTCGCGCCTTTTGCTCAACTATCCTTACTGAATACTTGTTCTCTTTTATGCCCGGCTGACCAAGAAGTTCCGCCAGATCGCCGACATTCACGGTCACAAGACTGCTCAATTTCGTATCAAGCTGTATGATGTCGTCAGCCTCAAGGTTTACAAGCTCATTTGCTCTCAAGCTGGTCTCTCCAAGAGTGACCGATACCGGCAAATAGGCGCTTTCCAATATCGCCTGCGGTATCCTCTCAAAATCAATGGGGCGTTCTTCTATCTTTTTATTAAGAAGGTCCAGCAGACTACGCAGCAGGCTGTTCTGGTATGCAATGATGATCCTGGAAGGCGGGGCGCCTCCCAATGATACTATCGAGGTGAACTGCGTTATAAGTTCATTTGTGTTTATCGCCGGCTCGCGAAGCAGGGTAGGGCAACTTATGACCCTGAACTCGGGTTTTTTGAAAGAATTTTGCCAGCAAGATGTGAAGTTGCTGCCGATCTTTTCCATTATGGTCGTGATTATCGATTCTTCGACCTCGGTCAGGTTGCGCGGGGATATAACTTTATTCGGACACCCGAGAGAGAAGTTGATAATGGAATTTATGAGCGAGAAATCGACAAGGAGCATGACCTCGCCCAGGTCCTGTAGGATCAGCTTTGCGTAAAGCAGGGGAACGTCCATCCTTCTTATGAAATCGCCGTACAAGAGCTGCTCAGATGACGAAGAGAACAATTCAGCGCTCAACTTAAGTGAATTTTGAAGTGAATCAAGCATAAGAAAACTGAATTTTGAGTGCATGTCAAGCAGGCTTGAAAGTTCATCGTATGATATCTTGCCCAATTTCTGGAGCAGGTATGTCGGGCGCCTCAGCGGAGGCTTGGCCGGTCGATACAGTGTCCAGTCGCCTATTGCACCCGCATATTTTATTTCCTTTTTAAAGAGGACCTCGCTATCCTGCCTGTTAGTCAATTTTACATAAGCCTTTCTTTAGGGGGCGATGCGCCATATTGTATACTATCCTATCCTGTTGATAAAGTTGGTAATTTCCTCGTTAATTGACCTGAGTATTGACAGGTTGCCGTTCAACGCCTGTTGCGCCGCTAAAGAGTCAATTGTTTCACTGGTCAAGAAGACGTTCGATTTTTCAAGCTTTCTCGGATTGATTATCCCATACGTGCCGGACGAAGTCTGCGGATCAAGCGATGGGCCAGAAGCAACTGTTTCCGCGAAAGTCGTTCCTGATGATTGCTGCAATCCCGAAAGGTTCCCGAAAGAGGTCAATGCTATCCTGTATGTTGTGTCAGCGGTCTTAGTGGTCCATGTTCCGGGATCGCTGTAAAGCGCAAGCCTACCGGTCGAGCTTTCCCAGCTCAAGGACGAAGGCGTATATGCATCAAGGCCTGTTATGGGGACAAGACCGCCCGCGTTGTTAAGTCCGTAAACCTGCATACCACCGTTCTTGGTAACAAGATTACCGTTCACAATCTCAAATTCTCCGTTCCTTGTATATAGCATCGTTTCTCCGCCGTCAGCAGAGACGATGAAAAGGCCGCTTCCCTGTATCGCAAGCGATAGGCCACTGGTGCTGTCAGCGAAGTCGCCTTGGCTGAAGTCCAGCCCGACACTGCCAATGCTTACCCCGCTCCCAAGCTGGAACGGATTAGTGCCGCCGGCCTCAGTGATCGGTGACGCGGCCGTACCTTGCCTTAATACTCTTTCAAAAATGGACTGAAAGGAAATGCTCAGCCTCTTGTATCCCACCACTTCCAGGTTGGCGATATTGGCCGCGGTAGTTTTAAGCTTGGAATTGTAAGCCTCGATCGCGTTCTTTGACATCATCATTATATCAAGCATTTTTATCCATCCTCCTTATTATTCTATCTTAACTATCGTGATCTTATCAGAAGGGAAGGCGGAGCCGTCAATATCTATGCAGACGGAATTGTTCTGCAGATAAACGCTCCCGACCTTGCCTTTTATCGAACGGCCATCGGATATGCCGGTCAGTGTTTTGCCGACAAGGTTCCCGTAAATGCTCAATTCCATTTGGGGCGTCATCATTGAAGAGGAGTTGGCTTTGATAAGCTCACTGTAAAAGTTGGAATTTGAGGCGCCTCCCGAGAACGGATCATAATTGGACCCGTCTTTTCCGCCGCTAAAGATGGATGTTACGTTCGCCGAGCTCATTTGCTCCATCATAAGCCTTAAGTATTCCGGATTCGAATAGATGTTATTGCTCTTTGGGCTGCTGTAATTACCGATAGGTTGTACCTGGCTGTATATCATGTGCCCTCCGTTAAGCGTTCGAATAAATATACTGCAGCTTTTCGATCCCTAGCGACCTTTCAGCGATAATATTGTCAATATAGATTATATCCGGCAATTCCCTGCCTGACAATGCGAAAACGGGCAGCGTGTCCAGGTATTCCGCTCCTTCCGCGTTAAAATCATTTTTGCCGTTGCCGCTTATCGAGACCTGCAAACCGCCGATATTCATGTTCTTAAGGTTAGCTTCGAGTTCGCCCATATTCTGTTCGATAAGGTCGCGCGTGCTTTCTTTCGCGTAAATTGAGATATTTATAACGCCTTCCTGTTTGGTTATGGATACGATTATATTGCCAAGGTCTTCAGGCTTAAGCTTGAGAATGAGCTCGGTCTTTTCGCTGTTCTTCAGGACCTTGGCCTTATCCAATATGAGGTTAAGCATATCGTCAAGGCTTACGTCTCTTATTGAGGGGATCCTGCTTTTTGCCTCCATAAGGATATCCTGAAGCTCGGGGATCACGCTAAGGTTGACATAAAAAACCTTCTCTAAGCCATCCTGGATAGACCTTTCCTGTGCAACATTATTCCCGTGTTTAAGGCTGACAGCCCCTGTGACATTCGGACCAGCAGAAGATCCCTGCGCTTTTGTTGAACTGAAATGAGGGTCAGATCGATAGACGCGCGTAAGGGAAGGACTTCTTGTGTCCAGGTACATGGAGTTTTTTTGAATATCACTGATCCTGCTCAGGTCAAATTCCGATGGAGCGGTCAGGAACATGTTCTGGAAGTTGAAAAGATAAGGCAGCATCCCGATCTTTAATCTTTCCTTTTCGAGCATTTTTTGAAAATCTTTTTCTGCAACGCGAGGTTTTTCACTCTCGAAGTTAGAGGTCTCTATATGATCAACAAGACTTATTTGATTTGTATACACTCTCACCTGCTCCCCCCAATTGTTATTATCGGGATAAGGAGCATTTTTCTTGTGCTTATAATAAGAATATCATCAAGTTGAACGTGTTTCAAGCACAATTTTGGAGTTCATCTGAGGATGGAAGCCGTTTATTGCCGTTATTCTTGAAAATATCGCAAAAAATTGCCGCAAGGGATCCCCTTCGCATGGCTCCGGGGGTTTTCTCAAATTTATTGGCATCAACTTCGGATAATTAGCTGACAATTATCAGGTAAGATATCTGCCGCGGGGGATCCTCTTCGCACGGCTCCGAGGATTTTCTCAAATCTATTGATATCAACTTCGGATAATTAGCTGACAATTATCAGGTAAGATATCTGCCGCGGGGGAGAATCGAACTCCCATGCCTTACGGCATACGCCCCTCAAACGTACGTGTCTACCAGTTCCACCACCGCGGCGCGTTGATATTGCTACTCAACAGGGAAAAGATTTTATTATATTATTCGCTCCGTGTCAAATCAGCTCTGCGAGACGGCGAGCATTTCTTCAGTGCTGAAGGATGCCGCGCTAATAAAGACCAGTAATCCCCCGGCGACCATAAGCAGCGTCAATTTTTCATCGAATATGAATACGCTAAGGATGACGGTGATCACAATGCTAGAAAGCGAGATGACCCCGCCAAGCGCCGTAGAGCACAGCTTATAAGCGTACGTCATGAACAATTGTCCTATGGTCCCAAAAAGCCCCAGTATCACCAGGATGGACAGTATGGCAAAGGAAGGCAGGATAAAATTGAATCCCATAAGGGGCAACGAAAGGACGGACGCCGTGAGGGCAAAAGAGAAAACGATGACCCACGAGGAGTCTGTCTTCCTCAAGTCCCTTATAGATGTTATGACCATCCCGTTCGTTATGCCTGAGATCAGTGCCATGAGGTCGCCCAGGTTCGCGTTCTCGAAATTGAACCCGAATATCATGAAAATACCGATCATTGCCATCATGATGAACATTATTTTCTTGGGCGAAAGGGATTCTTTGAGATAGATCGATGAGAAGATGGCAGCGAACACGGGATATGTGTATGCGAGCAGTATGGCATTCGATAATGTAGTGATCGAGATGGCGTTGAAATAGAGCAGCAATGTTATCGCGCCCATGATGCCCCTGAAGGCCAGCTTTCCTTTGGACCTCACTTTCAGATCGACTTTCCCGGTCGCGGCAAAAAGCATGATCACCGCCACGGTAACGAATGTCCTGAAGAACATTATTTCGGGGGTCGGGACAAAGCTGCTTGCGTATTTTACTGTTACCGCCATCAGGCTGAAGGCCAGGGCGGACAAGAACATGATGAAAGCTCCGCGGAACATGTGGGATCTAGGCATGTTTTTTTAGTCCTTCCGCTATCTCTTCCATTTTCATTCCCCGGGAACCCTTGATGAGTATCACGTCGTTACGCTTTATCTGTCCTTTTATCCCATTAAGAGCTTCTTTGTTGGTCATGAACGAGCTGACCCTGTTCATTTTTTTCTGTTTTGCTCCAACTGCTATCAGCTTTCCAAGTTTTCCTACGGTAAAGAGCTTATCGATCCCAAGGCCCGAGACAAAATTCCCTGTCCTGATATGGCTTTGCCTTGTGAACCTGCCAAGCTCTAGCATCCCGCCAAGCACCGCTATCCTTCTCGGGGGCTTGTTGCCTTCAACCGGGAGCTGATCTTTAAGCATTTGAAGAGATGAGATCATGGATGAGGGATTCGCATTGTATGAATCATTTATTATCCTGATCCCGTTCATTTGAGTTATCTCCATCCTTTTGCTGGAAAGCCTGAATTTTTCAAGGCCATTTTTAATATGATGTTCTTTTATCCTTAAAGCGAACGCCGCGGATGCGGCGGCAAGAGCGTTATAAACATTAAAAATGCCCGGCACGGGAAGGTTGACGGCCATTTTCTTATCTTTATAGAGGATATCAAAGGTAATGCCGCCTTTCCTGCTCCTTATATTTGCCGCTCGGACGTACGCTTTTTCATTTAAGCCGAACGTAAGAACTTTCCCCTTTGCTTTCTTTGTCAGGAATCCGCAATACTTGTCATCAAAGGGCAGGACGGATGTGTCGGCTTTTTTCTGGAAGTAGAGTATCTCGCTTTTTGTCATCGCGATATTCTTGTCGCTTCTCAGCAGGCCGATGTGCGCATCGCCGATATTTGTTATTATGGAAATGTTCGGTCTTACGATCTCAGCAAGCTCCTCTATTTCACCGATCCCCTGCATTGCCATCTCTATGACGCAAAACCTGTGCTCCTTTTTCAACTTCAACAGGGTGAGCGGGACGCCAATCTCATTGTTGAAATTTTCCTCGGTCTTAAGGGTTTTATCAGCCAGGGAAAGGATCGATGCCAGCATGTCTTTTGTTGTTGTCTTGCCCGAGCTGCCTGTTACGCCGATGGATAACAGGTCGAACCTTTCCTTGTGGTATTTGGATATTTGTTGCAGGGCTTTTTCGGTATCCTTAACGAACACAACGGAAACGCCTTTTATAGGTTTTATATTCCTTGATGTCAGTGTGCCGAATGCGCCTTTATTTAGCGCCATATCAATGAATTTATGGCCATCAAAATACTTGCCTTTTAGCGGGATGAATAACGATCCGGTCCCGGCTGTCCTGCTGTCGATCGAAATATTTTTAAAGCGCGATCTTTTGCCCCTTGATATAAGTTGCCCGTTAGCGGCTTTGATTATCTCATTGAGAGTGAACATAACCCGACAATTATAAGACGTTGAGCGATATTTGTCTAATGAGTTAAAAGTGGATGATAGGGTGAAATTATCGCCGATTTATTGCTTTAAATATTACGGGGGAATATGACCGTTTTTGGAGGCCATCTTATCAGATGATAGGTAAAGATGGATATATAACGATCGGCCTGAAACCCGCTGATTTCATGGCCGGGGAATCCCTCGGTATCTAACTTACTTCACGTCCGCGGAAGCAAGGAACTGCTTATTGGTCTTGAACTCCTTCAGCCTCTCGATGACCTGCGCGGTGGCATCTGCTGGCTCAAAATTGTCCACGACTTTTCGAAGCAGCCATACTTTCTGGAGCTCATCATCGGTAAGGAGAAGCTCTTCGCGTCTTGTGCCTGACATCCTGATGTCTATCGCAGGGAATATCCTCCTGTCAGAGAGCTTCCTGTTAAGGTGAAGCTCCATGTTGCCGGTCCCCTTGAATTCCTCGTATATGACGTCGTCCATGCGCGAACCGGTCTCTACAAGTGCTGTAGCGATGATGGTGATGCTGCCGCCGTTCTCAATGTTCCTTGCGGCGCCGAAGAACCTTTTCGGTCGATGCAAGCATGTCGGGTCAAGACCGCCTGAAAGCGTCCTTCCGCTGGGAGGGGTCACAAGATTGTAAGCCCTTGCAAGCCTTGTTATGGAGTCGAGCAGTATCACAACGTCCTTGCCGGCCTCAACGAGCCTTTTTGCCGACTCAAGAAGAAGCTCGGCCACCCTGATGTGGTCCTCCGGAGGCTCATCGAATGTTGAAGCGGCGACCTCGCCTTTTACGGAGCGCTGCATGTCCGTGACCTCTTCGGGCCGCTCATCAACAAGAAGGACCTTTATTATTGATTCGGGGTAGTTCTCCGTAATGCTGTTGGCAATGTTCTTTAATATGGTAGTTTTGCCGGCCTTGGGAGGAGAAACGATCATGCCCCTCTGGCCTTTTCCTATCGGAGATATAAGATCGATAAGCCTTGACGCTATAGGGCATTTATCATACTCAAGCCTGTATATCTCGTTGGGGAAGATCGGGATAAGGTTCTCATACGGGATCCTTTCCCTTGCCTGGTCTGGGTCCATACCGTCAACAGCCTCTATCTTGAGCAGGCTGAAGTATTTTTCCCCTTCTTTGGGAGGGCGGACCTGACCGGAAACAAGGCTCCCGTTCGACATGTCAAAGCGCCTGATCTGCGTCTGCGATACATATATGTCCTCCGAACTGGGCAGATAGCCGCCTGTCCTCAGGAATCCGTAGCCTTCGGGCAGTATCTCAAGAACCCCTCTTGCGAAAATTAGGCCGTTCGCCTTTGTCTTTGCCTCGAGTATCTTAAAAATGAGATCATGCTTCCTGAATTGCTTGAAGCTCGGGATGGTCAGCTCCTTTGCTATCTCAAAAAGCTCTGATATGTTCTTCGCCTGCAGATCGGCGATATCCGTCTTTAACTCCTTTGCGTCAATGTCCCTTTCTTTTCTTTCTTTTGCCATATACTCTTATCCTCCTTGCTTGTTATGGGAAATTTGTATGCGCCTGAATTTGCGGAACATAATAAGGCTTATTTCATGAAATAGAAAAACCGATTATATGTTCGAATCTCCCGTGGTTATTTTTTAGAAGTCTTTGATTGACGGGAGCATACTATCATTATACGTGAACTTGTCAAGCATTATTTCGGACCAGTATAATTACTTGATATTAATTTATTTTTTGCAATAATCCCTCTCTAATTACCGGCTAATAATCGCTAGCTTGTGTCGCGAATCACGCGAATAATTGTATTATTAGGATTATCTGTATCGATTTGAGAAAATTCGGGCGTTTGCCATTCGGGTGATTAGTGAATCCAGATAACAATAACCACGCGCAATTAGTGAGAAAAGCTTTCAGTAGCTGCCAAATTATTACAATGTTCTTAGTATTATAAAGAGGTCATTCAAAGTGAGCGTTGGTTATATTAACGTCCCATGACCCGCGGTCAGTGACCAGCATGAACTGTATCTTTGATATGGTCCTTATCTTGCCCTCGAGTGGCACAATGATGGTTGTGGGCTCGTCATCCTTGAAGGTGAAGGATGTTTTTGTTATGGACGGGGTATAATCGTCGTCCTGAATGTCATATATCTGGACGACAGGGAAACACCATTGCCCCAACCTTTCAAGCTTGCCTTTTATGTCAAAAACAAAGTACTTGAAGTCGCTTATCTTTGTTATTGCCGTCTCAAGGTATACTCCCGGGTCCCTTGCCTCTTTTGCGAAGATCCTTACGCCGTTCGGTATATATTGATATTCGCCGTCATTGAAGGAGCTGGAAAAGCAGGATGGATCAAAAAGATTCGACCCTTTGCTTTTTTCGTCTTCCTGCGCGGGCGGATGGTCGTTCTCTTTTGAATAGACAGCATTCCCGTATAATTGGGAAAGAGCTACCAAAATGATCAAGATCAATATAGCGGATTTTAAGATTATCATCAGGCTCCTCAATACTATATCGTAATATTTTACTGGAAATTTCAGGATATTTCAATCATTCTGTTCCGTGGCTGGTTGACGAGTATGGACATCATTCTATTGTTGTGATAAATTTATGGAAGTTCTATGGGCGCAAAAAAAAGGGAAAAATGGGGAACAAAGCTAGGAATAATCCTTGCGGTAGCGGGATCCGCTATCGGGCTCGGGAATTTTCTGCGGTTCCCTGTGCAGGCCGCGTCTAACGGCGGGGGCGCCTTCATGATCCCGTACTTCATTTCTCTCCTGCTGCTTGGGATCCCCCTGATGTGGGTAGAATGGGCGGTCGGCAGGTTTGGTGGCTTTTTTGGCCACGGTACGGCTCCCGGGATGTTCGACAAGCTTTCAAGGAACAGGATAATGAAGTACTTCGGTATAATCGGGATCGTCGGGCCGCTCATTATTTTCATTTATTATACATATATCGAATCCTGGCTTTTGGCCTATGCTTTTTTTGCATTGACAGGAAAGCTTGCTCAAATAGCAAACGCGAAGGAGCTTGGCTCATTCCTGCAGGGTTATCAGGGCCTGGTACAGAACCAGTATTTCAGCGGTATCGGGATGGCATATTTCTTCTTTCTTTTGACGTTCGCCATCAACATATGGATAGTAAGAATGGGCATGTCGGGAGGCATCGAAAAGCTCTGCAATATCGCAATGCCCGTGCTTTTTGTGGCTGCCGTGGTCATTGTGGCAAGGATATTGACGCTTGGCGCGCCGGACCCTGGCAAGCCCGACTGGAACATACTGAATGGATTGGGTTTTTTATGGAATCCCGATTTCAGCATGTTATTGAACGCGAAAGTATGGCTGGCGGCGGCAGGGCAGATATTCTTTACTTTGAGCGTTGGCATAGGCGTGATCTTGACATATGCAAGCTACCTGAAAAAGACCGATGACATAGTGCTTTCCGGTCTTTCTGCCACGGTGGCTAATGAATTCGTCGAAGTAGTGCTTGGCGGGAGCATAGTGATCCCCCTTGCTTTCGCTTTTTACGGCCCCGTCGAGATAGTCAATGTGGCGCAAAGCGGAGCTTTTAACCTTGGTTTTGTGACAATGCCGCTCATTTTCGGGAAGATAAGCATGGGTATGTTCTTTGCATTCTTGTGGTTCCTCCTGCTGTTCCTTGCGGGGCTTACTTCTTCCGTTTCGCTTGCCGTGCCGACGATATCTTTCATGGAGGACGAGTTCGGGATAGATAAAGGGAAGGCCGTGCTGATATTCAGCGTGATAGCATTCCTTCTATGCCAGCCGTCGATATTTTTCTTGGGGCATGGTTTCATAAATGAGCTGGATTTCTGGGGAGGGACGTTCTTCCTTGTGGTGTTCGCCGCCATAGAGACGATACTGTTCAGCTGGGTTTACGGGATGGACAAGGCCTGGGAAGAGATACATCACGGGGCACACATGGAGGTCCCTCGGATATTCAGGTTCATCATCAAGTACGTAACGCCTTTGTACCTGTTCTTCATACTCGGTTTCTGGCTTTTTCAGGAAGGCATACCGATGATCCTGATGAAAGGGATAAGCCGGGCGGATGCGCCTTATGTCCTTGGCGCCAGGATAATGCTTATTGCTCTGATCATTGCGTTCATTGTGGCCGTTAAGATCGCCTGGAAAAGACGCCACTTGAAGATATAGGAGATTATGATGACTGTTTACGGGCTGATATTCATGAGCGTTTCCTGGACGGCACTGACGGCCCTTCTGATTTTCTGCCTGATAATGGTGTTATCCAGGAAATGATCAGGCAGCCTGGACTTTAGGCAGGGAGATAATGAACGTCGCTCCCTTTCCGTATTCCGAATCCACCTTGATATTGCCGTTATGAGCCTCAATGAACGATTTTGAGATATAAAGGCCGAGGCCGGTCCCCTTGTATCCCGCCACGCGCTTCGCGAATTTGCTGAATATATTTTCGAAGTTCTCGTTCTTTATCCCTATTCCCGTGTCCTTTACCCACACTTTGATGCTGTTGTTCTCTGTGGCCGCTGATATTGTGATCGTCCCGCCTTCGCCGGTGTATTTTACCGCATTGTCAACAAGGTTAAAGATGACCTGCTTAAGCCTGACAGAATCGGCATAGACGGAGGATACGGATTCGTCGATCTTTGTTGTGATATTCAATTTTTTCCTGTCGGCTTCCGGCCTCAGCGAAAGTACGACCTCTTCGATGAGGTTGATAAGAGGGAAGCGTTCGCGGAATACGGTGATCTTTCCGGATTCGATCTTTGAAAGGTCGAGAAGGTTGTTCGCTAAGCGGAGCATGTCCCGCCCGCCTTCTTCCATAATGTCCAGCATTTTTTTCTGGGAGGTGTCCAATTTTTCTATGCCGCGCGCCTTTACCAGCTCAAGGCCGCTCAGCACGGCCGTTATAGGGGTCTTCAGCTCATGGTTTATTATGCCGATGAATTCATTCTGCAGTTGATTTATCCTTTTCATTTCGCTGTTCGACCTCTCGAGTTCCTCGGTCCTGGATCTTACTTTTTCTTCCAGGTCCCTGTTGAGCTGCGACAGGAAAACGTTGTTCAGCACGATCTCGTTTGTTTCTTTTGAGGCAAGGTAGCTGAGCAGCATTATGAGCAGGATCACTGTTATCATGACATCCAGCACCAATATCGGTATGTCGGCGATGAACAAAGTCACTATTAACAGAAGTATTATGGAGGCCGTGATAACGAAAAACTGAAGGCCGAAGCATTCCTGGATCTGCCTTTCACAGTATTGGCACCGGTTGAAAGGCCGCATCCCGGTCAATCTTACGAAAAAGCATTTAAAGTTATTTGCCATATAAAATACCCCCTTATTTCGACAATGAAAGCTCGCCCTGCGATCTTAAAGGGACCTTGGCGGAAGCACCAAGGGATTCTACCACTAGATCCCCTTCAAATCTATAAGCTACTTTTTTACTGCCGAGGAGCAGGTTCTTGACCACCGTAGCTAGCGAATCTATCGTGTCCAAGTAGCTCAATTTCACGGGGATACTGATCTCTTTATTCTCCTTAGCGCCCAGGTCAAATCCTTTCGATTCACCCTTTACAAAGCTTTTCTCCTCAAGGTATAAGTTATATTCGATCTTTTTAACGTTAAGAGGGATATCGTTTGGATTATCGACATTGAAGATAAAGTCAAATGTCGCGGAAACGAAATTCACTTCTTTAACCTCGTATCTGGTGAACCTTGTGTCGACAGGCTTGACGTTCACGCATGAGCTGCAGAAAATCATGAGAAGGATGCTCAAGACGATAAAAAAGTATTTTTTCATATTGCTAACCTCTCCTTATCTTATCAGGGACGGTGAACGATCCCTGTCCCAAATAAAACAACGGCTTGAACTTGTTCTTATCGACACGGTAGCATCTCTTGAAGAGACCGTTTTCCACGCGGCAGGCCTTTGCCTGGGCTATGAAAATATTGTATTTCCCGGCAAGGCTGGAATCGATCACCTTGCATTCGATATTGACGGGGCACTCATGGATCCCCGGCGCTTTCACGATTTTTGAGGGCAGGGGGGTGAGCTTGAATTTTTTGAACTTATTGGTGTTCCTGCCCGAGCAATCGCCGCAGGCCATTACCTTTTTTATAAGGTCAGCGGTCGGTATGTTGATGACGAATTCCCTTGTCCTGCTTATGATCTTGAACGTGTAACTTTGATCCCCGATTATCACTGCTATCTTCGGGGGATCAAAATCAACAGGCATTAACCATGATATGGGCATTATGTTCGCCTTTCCTTTGAGGGCTGATGTGATGAATACGACGGGCCCGAAACCGAGAAGCTGATATACCTTGGATAATGGTAGTTTCTTTTTCATCTATGCACCCGTGTTGGTAACTTTAGGCGGGTGGCCGAAGGCTTTTTTATAGCTGTCCGGATAGCTGTCCTTGCCGCCGATAAGCATCATGGTGATAGGCATTGCCTTTCTTGCAAGCGCTGTCATTTTAGCCGTTGTTTCCCTGATATCCCATTGCGCGTGACGGTCCTCCCTGAGCCTTGATATGTGGTAGAGCTCCCTTGCGTTGATCTTGAACAGGACGCGCCTCCTGTGAGCATTGGTGAGGCAATACTGGGCGACCGCGGGAGATATCTTCAGTAATTTATCATGAAACACGTTCGTCTTGTCGATGATCCCGTTGAACTCGCTGACGGCCTTGATCTCCCTGATCGATCCCGGCATTGTGACGCCGAGGTCCGGATTATATCTCTGGCATGTGAGGCTCGCGATCCTGTGGCGCTTAAGCTGAGCGAAGCAGGAAGCTGATATGGTCAGCGAAAACGTCAGGTCCGCGTATTCGAATTCCCTCAATGTCTTGTCATAGAATTCCATGTGACTGAAAGCCGCCTTTATTATCTCTTTTTTATTCTTTTGAGGGAGAGATATTGCGGTCTTAAGGCAGTTATCAAAAGACCTGTCGGAGGATGTATGCAGGATCGAGGCGATTATGATATTGTCAGCGTTCTTTGTGTGATCAGCGAGCAGAACGTCGCTTCCCTTTTTGCCTTTCTTAAGCAGTCTTTCGGACAGCTTTGCAAGTTCCGTGTATGTCATCCGGTCGAAATCATTGGTTTCCGCGAATAGGATTATCGAAGGGGCTATGCCGTGGGCTTGGTCATACATGGTCCTGCCGAGCTTCTTTATCTCGGACAGCTCGTGGGACGCGAACCTTCTGAAGAGAAGCTCAAGCGTCCTGGCGTTGATGGTAAGCCCCAGCTGGCCCTCGGTGGCAAGCGACGTGACATAACGCGCGTCCTCTTTTGCCCAGCCGTCAAGCATGTTATGGTTCTTCTGGTCACTTGCCAGGCCGGAATATTTCTTGAAAACATGCTCCTTCAGTTTTTCATAAAGCTTATGGTAGAGGGCGTTCTGTTCCTGTATCAATTTAACGTAGCCGTCCTTAAGGTTTGAGCTTACGATCTCGTCCGGCATGACAAAATCATTGCCAAGTGTTATGTAGCGCTGGGATTTTTCGGTGAATGATGCCAGCCTGAAGTGCTCGACCTCTTCGATGGCCAGTCTGCTGATACCGAGCAGGTCAAAGTTGAAGACCGCGTGTTCGGCCACGGAGTGGTGTCCCATCTTGTAGATGATGTTCGTGTTTGAGCGCTTGGCTTTTTCAACCTCGTTCCTTGCGATCGCCCTCAGTTCCGGTATAGGGCGGGGGTCCCTGCTTATGCGGGCGTAAGACGCGGACAATGTCTCGGGAGTAATGTCTTTCCTGTCACCGGCCTGTTTTTTCAGTTCTTCGATGACGGTCGCGTCAAGATTGTATCCGGCAAGCAAAACTTCCATAGGCGCCAATTATAAGATAAATAATCAGGTTGCGCAAGAAATTGGAGCGGCATATGGCAGTATTATATTATTTTAAGTAACAATAATATTGACAAAGATATTGATTAGAGTGATATAATGTCAATCAGTTTCCAGTATGATATGGAGGGGTAAAAATGAAAAATAGAAATTCGGCTATATTCCTTCTGGTCCTTTTAATTCCGGTTATAATTTGTGCGATTATCTTCATTGGCGGCTGCAGGGATGTTGCATCAACAGGATTCCCGCCCACCTCTTCTTATCCCGGGCAAATATACGGGAGAGTGCTTGACCTTTCAAAAAATCCCATACAGGATGTGCTGGTGACATGCGAAGGGGAGAACTGTTATACAAGTTCGACCGGATACTTCTATTTTTCAAATTTAGATCCTAACAGCAGGGAAATAATTAAATTTTCAAAAAGCACATATGTGCCGACACAAAGGATCGTCAGCTTGCCGTCGCAAGGCAATATTTATTTAGAGGTCAATATGTTCAATAGGGTCGATTGCGGGAATATTACATTGAGTTCAGGGGGACCTTCTGCTACTGAAGGGGGAGGTTTTGTTAGAATTATAGCGGGCACGTCATTTGAAAGTTCTGATGGAAGCACTTACGAAGGTGCTTCGGTAAAATTTTATCTGAAAACTTTCGATCCAACGGTTTTTGAGCATTTGAACACCTTTCCCGGGAATTTTGCTGGCAGGACAACGCCAACTGGTGCGGATGAACCATTCCAATCTTTTGGTTTCATCTATATTCAAGCGGTAGAGGTGCCTGGCGGTGGACCTCTCCAACTGAAGTCCGGTTCAACGGCTGAAGTGCGCATTCCGATACCGGCAACACTGCAGGGGAATGCACCCAATACGATCGAGGTGTGGACATACGAGGAAGAGGGGGGATATTGGCTGCGGAGGGGAGAGGCAACAAGAGAAGCCGGCGGAACATATTATACGGCGATACTTTCACACCTCTGTTTAGTAAATGTTGATTTTAGGTATGGCAATAAGTTGAGCTATGTACATGGAAGAGTTGTTGATGAGGATGGAAATCCGGTGCCCTACGCGAACGTTAAGGCATATGGTGATGACTACGCTGGCTATGGATACAATGACACGGATTCCCAAGGTTATTTTAATGTGCCTGTATTATGCAATGCTAATAGGCATATTTATGCATGGAAAGGCGAGAAAAAAAGCTTTTCATATCATACAAACCTTCCTGTTACTGAGGGAGACACATTCACAATGCCTGTAGATCTTGTTATATCAGATGAAGTTAAAGCTCAGATCTCGATGACCTGGAAAAACAAGAATGCGCTTTATTGGCTAATAAAGCCTCATTTCACAGGTCCTATAACTGGTGGCGGAAGCAAGTTCCATATGACGGAGTCAAATAGGGATCCCGCGGATGCAGGTGCAACATTGGAAGTTCTTGGAAATCCAGCAATTGTACGGATCTACCAATGGAATCCCGGCACCTATCGATTTAGTTGTTCAAACCACTATAATGTTAGCACTGCCGAAACCTGGTGTTCAAATATGAATACATCAGAAGCGCATGTAGACTTTAGATTAAAATCCGGGAGCACATATTCTTATGATGTTCCCCTGAGCGATCCGGGCACTAATGAAGTTTGGAAAGTTTTCGAGATCACCGTCGGTGCCGGCGGGAGCATTTCAAGCGTTACAACGCTCAATACTTATGGGAATACAGCTGAGGCAGCGCCGGAGCCGTATCTGTATCCGTAAGAAGATTGACCAAAATGCTAAATGAAAGCCCTTAGTTCAATTGGCTAGAGGCTTTTTCTCGAGTTTTATCAGGCGGATCTCGTGGTTCTCGATCCTGTCCATGGCACGGTCAATCCTGGTTGATAGTGTATGTTCCGAAGCTTCTATCATTAAGATACGAATTCAGTTGGGACCTAACTTCGTCTATTTTGAGGATTAACCTTTTTTCAAAATTGTCGATTTTCTTGTCAAGCAGGGTCACACCTTCGGCGATGGCCTTGAAATCTGATCTAAGTCCTTCCACAATAATCTCAAAATGACGCTCTTTCATATTTATTACTCCTTTGGCGTTCAAACAATTGGAATGCAATTATCCCGCCAAAAGAGAGTACCATTTTACTTCGAGGGACATGGATGTCAACATAGGATTTTCCGACAGTTAGAAGATATTTCAGTCAATCTGCTTTGTCAGAAGAAGATACCCGACGAACAATCCCATTGAAACGAATCCGGCAACGCCGAGCATCCCGCCGAGGAATATGTTCGAATCCTTCAATATGATATATGTCGTCATGGCAGGGCCGTTCAGGGAAGCATGTGCTATCGTAGGCGCTAAGACCGAGCCGGACCGGTCCTTTAACCAGCACAATATATATGACAGCAGAACGCAGAATATGATCATCCAGAGGACGCCGAGATAAGGATTGGTAGGGTAATTATATCCCTGCAGGATTATCGGAGCGTGCCAAACACCCCATATCAGCCCTATCAAAAGATACGATCTTTTCTGGCCCAGCGCTTTCAATTCGTCCTGCAAGAAGCCTCTCCACCCAAGCTCTTCACCGATCGTAAAAAAACAATTGATGAGGACAGGGAGGAACATTGACATCAACACTATCGCCCAGAAAGGGGGCGTATCCCCCCGGAAACCGGTCAACGTCTCCTTGGGCAGCATTGACATAAAGCTCTGCATCGTAAGGTCAAGCTTTCCAAAGCCCATCGAAAGCGTCAGGAAAAGAGCGAACAGAGAAAGTATAACGGGAAGGATCCAGGCGATCAGCTGATAGGGGACATTCTTCAGGTTGAAGCCGTAATCCTTCAGCCCCTCTTTTAGATAAAACCTTTTTACAATGATAGCGGCGATCGCGGGCGCGAACATCGCGAACGCAAGCGTTAAGGTGGTCACTGCAAGGCTGGAAACACCCTGCTTTTGGAGTGCAATAAAACCGAATATTACCCAGGCAATGCCAAAAGTGATGACCAGATATAACAATATTGCTTTTATACGCATCATTACCGATCCTTTCGACGAAGCAAAAAACAGGATTAGTCTACTATCAGGGCTAAAATTGTCAACATGGCTGCTGCATAATTTCCAATTACCAATAACCAATTGGGGGAACATTCGGCCAATAGCGCATGGGGCGGTTGCGGTCATTCTGAATGAAATGCCTGCCTGCCGGCAGGCAGGAAGAATCTGTATTTGGGGAGGGGCAGCAAATAGGCTCTTCCCTGCCTGCCGGCAGGCAGGGCTTCGCTCAGAGTGACAATTAAAGGATACTGCCTCAATATTTATTATATATTGTTATGGGATTCCGCTTCGCAGGGAAATTGGACATTGGTCATTAGGTGAAACAGATATTATGGTACAATATGGACGAAAGAGGGAACCGAATGACAACAAAGCTTCACGATCTTAACGAGTACGGCCAAAGCCCGTGGCTCGACAACATAAGCAGAGAACATCTGGACTCGGGTAAAATGAAGAATATGATAGAGGCGGGCATCGTGGGGGTGACATCAAATCCCTCGATCTTCAACAAGGCTATCAGCAAAACATCCGATTACGATAAGGCGATCGTTAAACTTGCAGGGGAGGGGAGGCCGACATTCGAGATATACGACGACCTTACGATAAAGGACGTTCAGGACGCGGCGGACATGTTCAAGGATGTTTACACGGCGACCAAAGGCAGGGACGGATACATCAGCCTTGAAGTGTCGCCAAGGATTGCTTACAGCACAAGCGCTACCATTGACGAGGCGATGAGGCTCTTCGAGAAGGTGAACAGGGAAAACCTGATGATAAAGGTCCCGGCAACAAAGGAGGGGATCGCCGCGATCAAAGATTTGACAGCGGAATGCATAAATGTGAACGCGACCCTGATATTTTCGGTCCAGCAGTATGTCGGTGTCGCACGGGCTTATCTTGAAGGCATGAAAAAATGCTCTTTAAAGGGGCATTCTGCGGATAAGACGGCTTCCGTGGCATCGGTTTTCGTAAGCAGGATCGACACAATGACCGATAAACTCCTGGATGAGCTTATCTCAAAAAAGCCGGACAGGAAGGTTGTGCTTGAAGGATTGAAGGGAAAGGCAGCGGTGGCGAACTCGAAAATGATCTATCAGGAATACATCAAGCTGTTCGGCGGTGCGGACTGGAAGGAGCTTGAGGCGAAAGGGGCAAAGCCCCAGAGGGTCCTGTGGGCGAGCACGAGCACAAAGAACCCGGCATACAGCGACATTAAATATGCCGCGGAGCTGATCGGCAAGGATACCGTGAACACCCTGCCTGACGTAACATACGAGGCCTTCATTGATCACGGGGTTGTCACTGAAGCTATAACGAAGGATGTCGAAAGCGCAGCAAAGGTCATATCGGACCTAAAAGCGAACGGCATAGATATCAATGATATTTGCGAAAAGCTCTTGAGGGAAGGCGTTGATGCTTTCATAAAGGACTTTGAGCAGCTTCTTTCAGCGATCGAACAAAGGAAACAGCAGCTTTCAAAAAAGTAGCGATGACAGGAGGGATGTTTAGCGCTTGCTTTCCTTGTTCTCTTTGGCGACCTGCAATCCCTTGGTTATCACCCATGCGGTGAACAGGAGCCCTAAAATGACTACCAGCAGTATTGTCCCGCAGATAATGAGGGTCATTAAAAGTCCGACTTCCATGCTCCTCCTCCTTTCGAAACGATAAATATAGCATATAGGAATGTTATAGTAAATATCGCCTTATGATTATATAATATTACAAATGGGCGGATATATGAAAAAGGACAAATATATCATAGGCGACGAGAGCGTCGACAGGATAATAAATGAACTTGCTGAAAAGTTCGGCTCCACCGGGACGAAAGAGCTTTATCGGCAAATGCTGACCACGGTGATAAAGCTCACTCTTGACGGCGCGGACACAGGTGACCTGAAGCTTCTTAATACAAGCTTAAAGGAGCTCAGGCACGCTTTCAAGATCTTCAGCAGATACAGGAAAGTAAAAAAGGTGGTCATCTTCGGGTCGGCAAGGATCAAGCCGTCCTCAAAAGAATATAAAATGGTAGCCGAGTTCGCCGAAAAGATATCCAAGCTCGGATTCCTGGTCATAACCGGAGGCGGGGGAGGGGTGATGGAGGCGGGGAACAAGGGAGCGCTGCCGGGCAAGAGCTTTGCGGTGAACATCAGGCTTCCGCTTGAGCAGAGGCCGAATCCGTACATAAAACAATCAGAGAAGCTCATGAGCTTCAATTACTTCTTCACAAGAAAGCTCATATTCATCAAAGAGTCGGACGCGACCGTCCTTTTCCCGGGTGGATTCGGCACGAACGACGAAGCCTTTGAAGTGTTGACGCTCGCGCAAACAGGAAAGGGCTGCCCAAGGCCGATAATCTTCGTTAACGATCCGAACAGCACATACTGGAACACATGGTTCAAGTTCCTAAAGCATGAGGCCGTAAGCAGAGGATTCCTTTCCGAGAATGACCTTAAGATATTCAGGATCGTCGATACGGTCGACGAGGCTGTGAATGAGGTCGCAGGTTTTTATAAGGTATATCAGTCAACAAGGTACGTGAAGGGCAAGCTCGTCATCAGATTGAAAAAAACGCCCACCGATGATCAATTGAAAATGCTTAACGACCAATATCACGACATACTTGAAAGCGGCAAGATAATCTTAACGGAGCCTTTACCTGAAGAGGTGAGGGACAAGGACCAGCATGAATTTCCGCGGATATTGCTGCACTTCAATAAGCGTGACTACGGACGCCTTTTTGAGATGATAAGGGAAATTAACAACTTCTAAAGAAAGCTCTGGTCCGATCAGACCATCAGCACTTTTGCCGGCGGGAATCCGTTGAAGTTGGGAACAGCGCTTGCGCAGGAATACGCCCCAATGTTATTGACATAGACCACATTGTCGACCTCAAGCTCAGGGAGGTCCTCGTTCAATGAGATCGTGTCGAAGGAATCGCAGGTTGGCCCGGCAAGCGTGCTCAGGAACTTCTGACCCCTGCGGAGAGTCTTGAACTCGTATCTGCAGTGGTCGAAAACAATGCCGGAAAAATCGGCGTAAACCCCGTCATTGAGGTAGTAATAGTTCTTGTTGTTGCGGAAGGTCCTGCCAACGACCTGGGTGACGAGCGTGCCGGCAGGGCCTACAAAGAAACGACCCGGCTCGGCCAAGAATTTCGTACTTTTGGGGAAGAGCCTTTTCATCCTTTTCTTTATCTGGGAAGCAAGCGACTTGAACGAGACGAAGTTGTCCTTTTCAAAGTGCTTGATCGGGAAGCCCCCTCCGATATCGACGACGTCAAGATCAAGCCCGATCTTCCTTGCTTCGTTGAATATCTCGGCGGTGACGTCAAGCGCACGGATATAATTTTCGGCGTTAATGCACTGGGACCCTACATGGAAAGCCACCCCTGCAGGCGTGAGGCCGAGGGACCTTGCTTTTTTGAGCAGGAATATGGCCTGTTCGGGATCGGCGCCGAACTTAAGGGACAGTTCGACGGCGCTGCCCACGTTCTCCACCTTTATGCGGACGAGGACCTTTGCTCCCGGGCAGCCTTTGGCGATCTTGTAGAGCTCAGGCTCATTGTCGAACGTCATTAATCTTACCTTTCGCCTGTGCGCCTCGGCGATATCAGAGTTCGATTTTATAGTGTTGGCGAAGATCACCTTTTCGGGGGATGCTCCAAGGTCCAGCACCATCCTCATTTCCGCCGCGCTTGCGACATCAAAGCCGGAATCCAGCCTTATAAAGGTCCTTATTATCTCGGGATGGGGATTGGCTTTGATCGCGTAGAAGGGGACAACATTCGGCAGGCATTTCTTGAACAGTTGATATTGCTTTTTAAGGGATCCCTTCCTAATGAGCATGAGAGGGGTCTTGTGCTTTTTTATATTACACCTGATCGTGTCCTCAATGCTGGAACCGTTGCTGTTCTTCTTGTGATCCATCTTAGTGCAGCGTATGCGGTTGTCTTACAGCAGGGCCGCCTTTCTCTATCATTTCGGGAGTGATCTTTACGGCGTTCAGCCTTTCTCTGTGATCGATCAGAAATGTCGTGAACTGCCAAACCTCATCCTCGGACGGTATGGGTATGCCGAATTTCTCGAATTTAGTGCTCCTGTGCTTTAACGGTGTCCAGTCGACGGCCTGAGAAACGAACGGGCTGATATGCGGTATGGCGATCTTCAGGATCTCCTCGTGATCTATGTCGTCGGGCATAAGGAATCCATGCTTCGGGTTCCTTATCATCCAGATCGCGGCAGAAACGACCGATATGGCCACTTGAAGCGTTGTTGCCTGCTGGCCGGGCACGTGCTTCCTTGCATCGTGAACCGTAAGCAGGCTGCCGCACCACCACGATTTAAAGTCATGCCCCATCAAAAGGACGCCGAGCTCGTCGCGTCCGTCAACGATGTCATGGTTCAATATCCTTTGCTTCTCCTGCATCTTGAACTGCCTCATTTCAAGCTCATGAAGCGAATTGATCGCCGAATCGGAAGGGCAGTAAGCGTAGTGCACGGTAGGCCTGTAGACAGGTTTTCCGTCCTCGTGAACAGTAAGGCGGTCGGAAATGCTGAACGCTTCGCCGTGGCGGATCACCATCCCGGTGATCTCCCCGTGAGGCACCCAGGAGCGGACCCAAGTCTTCATGCCGATAGTATTGAGGCAGATCTGGTTCTTCGGGCCTATCTTATGGAAATACGCGCCGCTGGGCACATGGCGTTCATGGGTCCCCCAGCCGAGTTCTGCCGGAGCCACACCTTCCTCATAAAAGCCTTCGATGCTCCAAGTATTGACGAACTCGTCCGTTTTCTTGGGCTCGTTCGTTATCTGAAAATCCCGCTCGGAAATGTGGATCACTTTTACGCCGATCGTCATCGCAAGTCTGGCAAAATCCTTCTTTTCTAACGCCTGTTCCAACTTTTTCTTCCTCGGATCGCCCTGCTTCTCTCTTAATATCTTTTTTGCGATATCTATAAGCGCATATTTGGTGAAGTGCGACACAAGACCGGGATTCGCGCCGTGGTCGACGATCGCGGTGGTCCCGCTATTGTCGCCCCATTTTTCAAGCAGTTTCTTCAGTCCCATGTGCCTGAAATAAAGCGTGTAATTAGTGGGATCAGTGCGTTCCGTGTCCTTGTACGGATCCCATTCTTCAACGGAAGTATTTACGTAAAAGACCTTATTGTCGCGGCACCATTGCAGCATGGCCGAGCATTCGATGTTCCAGGCCAGGTCAATTATCATGTCACCGGGTCCGACGTATTCTTTCAGGATAACCGTATAATTGTCGGGAGTGATCCTTTCCTGGACGTATTTCGCGCCCTTATCAAGAGAGGATTTTATATGTTTGCGGTTGTCTACAAAATCCATTACCGTGACGTTCTCAGGATCGACGTCAATAAGCTTGAGCACAAGGGGGATGGCGCATTGGGCAACAGAGCCGCAGCCGACGATCAATATCCTTCCGTTGAACTTTTCGTATTTCATTCTGCTATCAACCTCCAAAGATCTGCTTATGATCTGTAATATTACAAAAAAATGAAGCGGATTTCAATCGCATAATTTTATAGCGTAGAATACCATGTGTAAATTCCATTTATGGTTGCATTATCTTATGTAAGCGAATTAATTTAGAAGAGTATGCATAGTTGAAATAATACACAAATACCAAATTACAAACAAATAACAATATACAAATCCCGATTGATTTATTGTAAATTGTGATTTGTTAATTGCTTGTAATTTGTGGATTGTATATTGTGGTTTATTGCGAGGCCTTGAGTGCTTCTTTCCTCATCATCAGGAAAAGCGGTATGGCGATGATCTCAAGAGAGACGGCTCCGGTGATCAATGCCGGCATGGAGATCTCATATAACAGACCCATGAGGGCGCTGCCTACGAGCATCGCAAGCCCGTAACTTGTGTTGAAGATGCCGTAGCCGGTCCCCCGTTTCTTGAGCGGAGTTATGTCGGCTATCGAGGACTTCATTATCGTTTCATGCGCGCCCATGACAATGCCCCAGAGCATGACGCTTGAAACGGCAAGAAGAGGCATGCTTGAAAAAGCAAGCAGAGGGATCGGCAGCGACAGGACCGGTATCACGATAAGTGTCAACAGTCCCGCAAGGTCGTTGCTCCTTTTCTTTTTCAGCACGTCATAGTATCTCCCGATCAAGAGGGCCGCGACAGCGTCGATCCCCATGGCCAGACCGTAAAAAAGCGGGATCATCGCGTCCGGCAGTATACTGCCCGCCTTGAAGTGATATGCCATGAGAACGTAATTCACAAGGCCCATTGTCGCGACGAAGCTGAATAATGTGTAAAGCCAGAAGACCCTTGAAAGCTTGTCCTGGCCGTCCTTTTTTAGAGTGGGAATTTCAAGCTCCTCCGGATGGGGAACCCTCATGTACGCAACAAGTATGCAAAGCAGCAGGAGAAGAAAAGGCAGCCAGAAAATTGAGTACCCGTGTTGGTAATCCGATATTGACTTGCTGGCGGTGCCGGTCAGAAAAAAGAAAACAGTGAAGATCAAAGGACCGGTCATTGCGCCTACCTGGTCAAGTGCTTCGCTTATCCCGAATCCGATCCCGGTGCCGACCTGCTTTGTTGCCTGCGAAACTATCGTATCCCTTGCCGGCGCCCGCAACGCTTTCCCCAATCTCTCAAGCAGTATGAAGATGGCCGCGACCTTCCATGTCCCGGCAAGGGCAAGCATTGGAACGCTCGCGAGCATTCCGTATCCGATGATAGTGAAGATCCAGTAAGCGCGGGTCTTGTCGGAAAAGTAGCCTGAAAGAAGCCTGATGGCGTATCCGACGAATTCGCCGACGCCCACGATAAGGCCGACTATGGCGGCATTTGCTCCGAGGACCTTAAGGTACGGGCCGTTCACGCTCCTGGCGCCCTCATAAAGAACGTCGCCGAAGAGGCTCACAAGCCCGAAAAGCACGATGAGTTCGATGGATTTCCTTTTTAGGTCTTTGATCAGCATATGGTGAACGGTATCATATCAGGAAATTGCGACAGAGAAAAGTTCAATCAAACGTTGATAGCTATGCAAGGCTAAAGCCTTGCCTGACAATGACACACACATGTTCGGCAACTCTTTCAGGGTTGCTTGAACAATGACACACACATGTTCAGCAACCCTTTCAGGGTTGCTTGGTTCAATCAAACGTTGATAGCTATGCAAGGCTAAAGCCTTGCCTGACAATGGCACACACATGTTCGGCAACTATTTCAGGGTTGCTTGAACAATGACACACACATGTTCGGCAACCCTTTCAGGGTTGCTTGAGAAAAGTTCAATTAAACGTTGATAGCTATGCAAGGCTAAAGCCTTGCTTGAACAATGACACACACATGTTCGGCAACCCTTTCAGGGTTGCTTGATTCCGAACATTATCCAAACATCGGCCGGCCTGATGCATGCCTTGTAAGGAACCTCGCCTTCAGGAGCCCCTCGTTCCATTCCCCTTCGGCGGTCGAGTCCCACACGATACCTCCTCCTATCCCCATCTCGCATCTCCCATCCCTTATAAGGATCGTCCTGATGGGTATATTGAAGTAAAGGTCTTTCTCTGGAGTTATATAGCCGATGGCTCCGGTATAGATATTCCTTTCTTCATTCTCTATCTCTCTTATGATCCTCATTGACCGTATCTTCGGGGCGCCGGTCACGGACCCGGAAGGGAATATCGCGGAGAAAAGGTCATATATTAGAATGTTCTTTTTTAGCTCTCCGGTGACGATGGATGTCATCTGGTAAAGCGTTCTATACCTTGTAACCTTGAATAGCTCGGGTGCCCTGATATTCTTGCCGACCCTTCCAAGATCGTTCCTGAGAAGGTCCGTTATCATGATATTCTCGGCCCTGTTCTTGGCGTCACGGGAGAACCTGAAGCGCTCATAAACATCCGACAAAGGATTTCCTCCCCGCATCCACGTGCCCTTCATGGGCTCGGTTGTAACATGGCTCCCTGTCTTTTTGATGAACCTTTCCGGGGACAAGGACAGTATATGGAAACCTTCGGACTCGATGTATGCGCCGTACGGCACCGGCTGCTCCTTTAAAAGGGCGCGGTAAAGCGCAAAAGGATCGCCGCTAAAGCCGAATTTCATTTTTAAGCAGTATGTTATCTGGTAGGTATCGCCGATCGATATGTAATGTTTGATGCGCGAGATGTTATCGGAATATTCTTTTTTGGAGATGTTCAGCCGGGGATCTTTAATATCACTTGATCCTGACGCGGGCTTGTTCATACTTCCGTGATGCGGAGCATCATATACGCCCATCATCAGGAGAGGAAAGTCGCTTCTCTTTTTCTGATAAAGGACCTCTTCAAAACAGTGGCCGGCCTCATAAGAAAGGAATCCCGCGACATAGTACCCGGATTCGAGCGCTTGCTCGATCCTGTTAAAAGCGCCGGTCAGCGATGAAGGATCAGTGCAGCAGATGATCTCGTGTGGATCATTGAATTGCAGAGGCTTATTCTCAAATTCTATCAGTATCTTCACGGGCATTCCCTTCGGTCTGGGTCCCCGAGCGAACGAAGTGAATCGAGGGGTAGGTCATGACCTGTCAGTATCTTATGATATCCCAGGTTGTAAGCTGATCAATAATTGAACAGCATTAACAGGAACTTCTCTCCGAATGAATATATCAGCGCGATATAGATGGTCAAAACGATCAGGACAACAGAATGCCCCCATCTTATGAGCGAAGCTGATCTTTTTGTTGGTCTTACATCGGCCTTGAAGGCGTAGAATTTAAGCTGCCTGTTGAACTTGTCTATCGTGAATTTGACGACTTCTTTCGGGAAAATGACCGCGAAGAGCGAATATATCCAGAGCGCCGCGAGGAGCACTTCAATTAACCATAAATAGATCGACATTTTTACCTCCCTTAGATTACCACGAGCTCATATTAAACCATATTATGATAAAAGATTCACCGATATTTATAATATAATTTTATATGATCCTTTCGGCTTCGACGCATCCTGCGCCGCTTTAGTCATCGTCAGCCTTATTACCTCTATTGAAATAACGGTCAGGATGGAGCCGGGGAAGAAAAGAAGGAAGAGATAAACTGCCGAAATCCGCTACATACGTGCAGTAAATTCGACTATCCTCACCCATATCTTCCTTATAGTAATTTGGCATAATAATTGCACGTGAGAATAATGACAAATGTCAAATGATCCCGCGGTGCGGGATCCCGCACATATTTATATATTGTAGCGGGACAAATGACAAAGAAATCGGGGCATAAATCCAAATGACAAAGTATGACATAAGAGATAGGGCTTTGGAATTTGCTGTAAGCTGTGCAAAATTGACAAAACATCTTGTCAGAAGCCAAATGTCCATGGAATACTCGAAGCAGCTTATTAGAGCAAGCGCTTCAATAGGAGCGAATATCGAAGAGGCCGACGGAGCGATCTCGCGAAGAGACTTTGTTAACAAGATGGCAATTGCGAGAAGAGAAGCAAGGGAATCTCGCTATTGGCTCAGGCTTATCCATAGGGTCGACATTTGTCCAGACCAAACCACTGAACAAGAATCGATCAAATTAGCAAAAGAAGCTGAAGAAATACTCTTGATCCTAAGCGCTATCGTTAATAAGACGAGAGATAAGCATTAATTTGTCATTGGGATTTTGGGTTTGCTTTCTCATTTGTCATTTGTGTTTGGGATTTTCTTTGTCATTTTTCATTTGGATTTTGTCATTGAGAATGGATTTTATCTTCTTGACATTCACACGACATCCATATATTATTACGCGCTAGAGATGAAAAGGCCCCATGCGCAGTATATGACAAAGGCGTCTATATAATTAATAGGCGCCTTTTCTATATTTAAAAGGAGATTAACATGCCAAAAAGAAAAGACATCAAGAAAGTCCTGGTCATAGGTTCCGGCCCGATAATAATAGGTCAGGCCTGCGAGTTCGATTACTCCGGCACACAGGCATGCAAGGCGCTCCATGAAGAAGGATATCAGGTAGTGCTCGTCAATTCCAATCCCGCAACGATAATGACCGATCCTGTCATGGCGGACAGGACATATATTGAGCCGCTCAACATCGAATATATCGAAAAGATAATCGCAAAGGAAAGACCGGATGCGCTGCTCCCGAACCTGGGCGGGCAGACAGGACTTAACATGTCGTCGGAGCTCCACAAAAAAGGCATCCTTAAGAAATATAATGTAGAGCTTATCGGCGTGAAAGCTGATGCTATCGAGCGCGGCGAGGACAGGAAAGCGTTCAAGGAAGAAATGCAGAAGCTCGGCATAGACATGCCGGAGAGCGAGCTTGCCTACTCGGTCGAAGAGGCGGAAAAGATCGCGGCAAATCTCGGCTATCCCGTCATACTTCGCCCCGCTTACACGATGGGAGGCACGGGCGGAGGCGCGGTATATAACATTGAAGAGCTGAGGACCGTCGCGGCGAGAGGGCTTTCCGCGTCACCGATCGGCCAGATACTTGTCGAGGAATCGGTCATCGGATGGGATGAGCTGGAGCTGGAAGTCGTTCGAGACATAGAGGGCAACAAGATAACCGTCTGCTTTATCGAGAACATCGATCCGATGGGGGTGCACACGGGCGACAGCTTCTGCGTGGCGCCTATGCTCACCGTGCCCGAGAAGGTACAGATGATCCTCCAGGATTACTCATACAGGATCGTTGACGCTATCGAGGTCACGGGCGGGTGCAACATCCAGTTCGCGTACAACCGCGAGACAGGCAGGATCGTCATCATCGAAATAAATCCCAGAACGTCGAGGTCTTCAGCCTTGGCATCAAAGGCCACCGGATTCCCGATAGCAAGAGTATCGACAAAGCTTGCTGTCGGCATCTTGCTGAGCGAGCTCCCTTATTTCAAGGCCGGCACGCTTGATAAATACAAGCCCGGCGGTGATTATGTGGTCATCAAGTTCTCCAGATGGGCATTCGAAAAGTTCACGGAACAGGAAGACAAACTGGGGACCCAGATGCAGGCCGTGGGCGAAGTGATGAGCATCGGGAAGAACTTCAAGGAAGCTTTCCAGAAATCGATCCGTTCGCTTGAGATAAAAAGATACGGGCTGGGGGTAAAAAAGTTCCAGGATCTGGACGTTGCGCAGTTAAAGGCGAAGCTCGCGTTCCCCTCGAGCGAGCGCATATTCCTTATGTACGAAGCGCTCCGCAAAGGCATGACGCCTAAAGAGCTTTGGGAAATGACAAGGATCAACATCTGGTTCATTGAGCAGATGAAGGAGCTCGTGGACGCGGAAGAAAAGATCAAGAAATTCAAGGGGCAAGATATCCCGAAGGATGTTTTCATCCAGGCGAAGAAGGACGGATTCTCAGACCGTTACCTGGGAGAGTTGGTAGGGAAACAGGAGAAAGAGATCAGAGATCAGAGGTTAGGATTGAAATTGATAGGCGCTTATGATCCTGTTCCGGTGAGCGGTGCGGACGGCGCATATTACTATTCGACATATATCGGGAAGGACAACGTATCCGTCACAAAGAACAGGAAGGTCATGATACTTGGAGGAGGGCCTAATCGGATAGGGCAGGGGATAGAGTTCGATTACACATGCGTCCACGCGGCTTTCACGCTCAAAGATGAGAATATCGAATCTATTCTGGTGAACTGCAATCCCGAAACGGTCTCGACGGATTATGACACATCGAACAAGCTGTATTTTGAGCCGCTGACAGTCGAGGATGTCCTTAATATATACGCCAAAGAGAAGCCGGAGGGTGTTATCGTTCAGTTCGGCGGTCAGACGCCGCTGAATATCGCGAAGGAGCTTGCAAGCGCGGGCGTGAACATACTGGGAACAAGTTTTGAGAGCATCCATCTGGCTGAAGATCGGGACAAGTTCCGCCATGTCATTGAAAAGCTCAAGATCCCCCAGCCCGAAGGAGATACTGCGATATCTGAGGATGAAGCTATCGAAAAGGCGCATAAGATCGGCTATCCGCTGATGGTCCGCCCGTCATTTGTCCTCGGAGGCCGCGGCATGAGAGTTGTCTATGACGAGAAGATGCTGATAGATTACGTGAAGACGGCGATAAATATCACGCCGGAGTATCCGATGCTCCTTGATAAGTTCCTTGAACAGGCTTTGGAGGTCGAAGTTGACGCGATATCTGACGGTGAGGACGTATATATCCCTGCTGTGATGGAACATATCGAGCTTGCAGGCATCCACTCAGGCGACAGCGCCTGTGTTGTTCCCTCCAGGAACATCCCGGAGAAGCACCTGAAGACGATCGAGGAATACGCGAAGCGGATCGCGACAGAGCTGAAGGTAAAAGGGCTGATGAACATACAGTTCGCCATATGTGATGACATTGTTTACATTCTTGAAGCGAATCCCCGCGCATCGAGGACCGTTCCCCTTGTCAGCAAGGTAATGAACATCCAGATGGCGCACATCGCGACGCAGATACTGCTTGGCAAAAAGCTGAAAGACATCAAGCCGAAGCAGGTCAAGAAGATAAACCATCTTGGGGTAAAGGAAGCGGTATTCCCGTTCTCCGCATATCCGTCTGTTGATCCCGTGCTGGGTCCTGAGATGAAGTCAACGGGAGAGGTTTTGGGTATGGCGGCGACGTTTGGCAAGGCATATTACAAGGCGCAGGAAGCAACGGGGCTCAAGCTTCCGATATCAGGGTCGGTGTTCATATCGGTAAGCGATGATGACAAGAAGTATATTATTGAGCCGGCGAAGAAGCTTGCGGAGCTTGGATTCAAGATAAGGGCCACTAAAGGGACGAAGGAGTTGCTGGAGAAGAACGGGATAGCTTCCGAGATCGCGGTGAAGATGCACGAAGGCAGGCCGAATATTTCTGATGATATCGCCAATCGCCAGGTCAATCTTATTATAAACACCCCGGTTGGGCGTGTGGGCAAGTATGATGACAGCTACATCCGCAAAGCGGCGATAAAGTTCAAGATCCCGTATATCACTACAATAGCTGCAGCAAAAGCGGCAGTTGAAGGGATAGCCGACATCAAATCAGGCGGGATTGAGATCAAGGCGCTGCAGGATTATCACGGCTAACTGTGGTTCCCCTGAAGCATGCGCTAGCATTGCTTCAGGGCAGGATTATCATGGGTAAGATTCTCAAATGAAATTATCACAAAAAACACAGTCTTTAATAGATCAATATTTTAAGAAAAGCAAAGAACCCGCTAATAACAGCAAACACATTGAAATGGTTATGGGCGCATTTCAGAGGTTCTTAAATATTGTTGTAGACCCAAAATACAAAACGGATACTCTGGCCGAAAGATATCTCAAAATGGCCTTTATTCTTGAAATGCACAGCATTGTTGATTTATTGATTTCTTGGCTCACGGCACTCGCCTATAATATTGACACGAACAATGAAAAGGAGTTTAAATGCTTTATTGATGATGTTTATCGGTACTACTCAGAAAATAATTATCGTAACATATTAAAACAATATGGACTTCTAACTGACGCGAAGCTTTTAAAGAAGATTAATGAGATACGGAATTCAGTGGCCCACGGGCTCAACCCAAACAACCCCTCATTTATCTACAAAGAGAAAGGCAGTATTTTTAAAGATGAGACCGTTTATATTTTATTTGCAAATGATTTGTTTATTATGATGAAAAAGATATTTAAGAAATATTTTGACATTCGGTATCATGAAGCATTCAAAGAAACGCTTATTGAGTCACTCATGATAATTGGAGATAAAGAATTAAAAGAAACGGAGTTTTCCCCCACAGACCTTAAAGAAGCTATTCTAAAAAGGCTAAAGGACCGTGAAGACAATATATAATCTTAAAAAGTTCTTATAATTTTAATGCCCACCCATCAATTGATGGCCTAAATCCCTTGCGGCGGGCGAGGATGGGAACAAAACAGGGGCTAGGAATCAACTACAATTTTCTTTCAGATAAGATTCTTTTAATATGCTTGCTTTCAATTAACTCACTTATTTCAATAGAAATATAAATATCATCAAGTAATACTTTAGATATTTCCCCAAGAACATCTAGCTTACGCTTGTTATATGCTATTTGTAGTTTCTCGATTGGACATTCAAATAATCTATGTAATTGAATATATGTATTTTTCTCGAACATGGATTCCTTATTTGCAGGAACATAAATATTGTTTTTAAAGTAATATGAACGTGAAGGGGTTTTTGAAGTCGTTGTTACAGATAAGACTGGTTTTTTAATGTCATTTGTTACAATAATTAATCTCTTATATCTTATGGTTTTATCAGTAAATTCAGCTTCTGTTCGAATAACACATTCTGCAAACAACCGATCTCTTAATGCATTATCAGTTAATTCGTGGGGCAAATCTAGCATAGTTTAAAATCATGGAGGATTTGGTTGGTTTCGCTATCTTCCTGGATTATTTCTAACAATTCTGTTTTCCTGTCATCAGGCAAATCCGCGATTATATCAAGAATCGATATGCAATCATGATTTCCCGCCTTTTTATAGGCGTTTTCCTGATGAATTAGATCTACTAGCTTATTAGCAGGATACTTGCCATAGTCTTTTATTACACTATCAATAACAGCTATTTCTGACTTTGATAATTCATTTAAGTCTGGCTCTGTTTTACTGGTAATAGTTCTGGTGTTATCATTGCTAAAAGACAAGTATTTGAATATATATTTTTTCTCATCTTCGAATAAGTTTGATTTTGAATTAATAATATCAAGAGTCTTTGTTGGAACAGGCCCATAAGGAAGTTTAATATATGTATCATTTGTGACAAATCTACCATATTCGATTAAATGGATTTTGTCAATATAATATAGTAATTTAACCACTTTTAATTTTGTAATTGAGCCAAGCTTCGTCGATAAGTAATTGAGGATTGTTGTTATTTATTTAATATTCATATCCAATACCCTTGCTTATGATTAATATGTTAATTATAACATATTAATTAGGATAACCATATTCTTAATAATTAGGTGCCCCCCTTAAATTGGGAATCTTTTCATTATAAATTCGGGCTTGGAGGTTCGGACGAACGAAAGATCTGAATGATCATTATTCCTTAACACTATTTCCCATGCGGCGGGCGGAGATGCACAATCTAATTAATGAGTATTGAAGTAGTTATACTTTGTTTTTAGCTCCATTGATGCATAAACCTCGAATATTGTCTGCTCAATTTGGCCTTCAATTTTTACGGCCTTTATCCTCATTTTTGCTATTTCTCTTAATTGATCGTTATAGATTTTCCTAAAAATACGGGTTTTCATTAATTGATTTCGAGTCTTTCCTTCAATGTTAATTCGCCTCGCTGCCCTCTCCCAAGCAAGTCTATAGCCAAATGAAGCTGTGTTATGGCTTGCCGATTGGGTGCTATGCCCCCTTATTCTACTTGGGATATTATTTGATCGCCCAACATATATTGGCTTATCCACGTTATAAAATACATAAATGCCTTGCTTGGGCAATTTATTTGCATCTTTTTTCATAAAATATTGCGAAGCCTTCAACTGACTAAGCAATTTAGACATTTCCCTGATAATAGTAGCAAATGTTTTCATCTTCCCACCGCCTTATTTAGATTTGAATGCCTGAAAGTTAACAAAATAATGGGCAATATATTTATGCTTATAATAATCTTGTGCAATAAACGTGAATTTAGCAAGAAAATCTTCTGACTTATCAATGGTTTCTCTAAAACCGATATCGTGCTCATAATACAATTTGATTGTATCTTTTGGTTTCATTTTTAGAGGGAGATCAATCATTTGTATGCCTCTAGAATGAAATATTGGGGTGTAAGTCTTATTTTCATCCGGTGGATTAAGCGTTATAGTTTCTATTGTATTATCAAGATAGTGATTTCTTATTGTAAGCTCAAAAAAGCAACGCCATTTATCAGTTGATACCCCAACTTTATTTTGCGCTTCCCTAACCTCTAAATCTATTTGGCGAAATCTTGAAATAATATAATCGCCGGCAATCTTCCATAATTGAGTAAACATTATTGTAATGGCACCCGTAATAAAACTTATGATTGCCGTAATTAATATTGCGGAATTTCTTCCTAGCCATTCAATCATTGATAACCACCTTATCCGGGCAAATGATACTACCGCATAGGGGAAAGGTAAAGGGTATAAGGTGTAAGGGATAAGGGGTAGGGGGATCAGCCCTGAAGCAATGCGAAGCCTGCCTGTCGGCAGACAGGCGCATGCTTCAGGGTCAGGATATCAGCCTGCATGCAGGCCTCCTTTCCCTCAGATCATTATTAGTGAAATTTCACGGCATTTTGGTCGATATATGTTCAGTAAAATGGAGATATTTTCAAGATTTAAAGTAGGCGCCTCTATCATGGAAGCCGCGAGGATGATCCTTCCAGCTTCCGGGAACAATGGCCTTGATATGCGTGCGGTCGGGGCCAACCTCGAGGCCCTTTGTCCCCGATTGCCATATATCTACACGAAATTGGGGGTAATGAGACAGGCTCCTACTCCCAAAACAATGAATGATCTGATGTTGGCCTACGGGAAATTAAACGACATACTTGTAAGCGGCAGGAAACTGACCAGGGAGGACGTTCTTGATCTTAACTTAACGTGCCTTTTCGGGAAAACTATGCCGGGAAGCCGGATATTAAATCCGTATGTTAATCATTTCCGCGATCACTTTGGTCCGGTCTGGAATGAGCATAATAGATTCAGCTTTATGCCTTCCTGGAAAAGGGCCGCGCTCACATACACACGCTTCGTAAGATGCCCTCAACCTTTAGGGGACGGGAACACCCGGATGGGTTTACTGATGGTAAATTATACCCTGGTAAGAGCGGGGCATAAGCCTTTCCTCCCGACCCCTGAAAATGCTTATGATTTCCTTGACATCAGTTTTCAGCTTATGAGCTGGTATCGTATAACTAGTGCTGTTCCAGAAAGTTCTATTGACGAAAAAATAGATCCTATGCAGCTTCAAGAGTATCTGGCGGAAATGTTCAGAAAGCATTCGATCTCCGCATCACGAGCTTAGCGCACTCCCTCATTTTTAAGATCAAGAGTAAATCAGGGTGAATAGGGCGGTCTATTCCTTTATTTTCCATCCCTTTTTCAGATAAGTTTGGACTATGATCTGTTCCGTGAAAAAAGGATATATCAGGACGGATATTCCTCCGGAAATGACGGCTAAGATCAATGAAAGCGCGGCCGAATCCCAAAGCCCCTTGCGCGCGAAATAGAACGGTCCTAAAAGCAAGCTCCAAAAGAAAGCATTGCGCAAGCTTATCTCCTTGCCGGTATAGGGTTGTACCAGAATGACTGACATGAAGCTATTTTAATCCTTTCAGTTGAAATCCGCTACATATTACGTCGAATTTAACTTCATTATTAAATGATTCCCTCATAATTTCTTTGGCATGATAATTGCTACAAATAATGACAAATGTCAAATATTCCCGCAAAGCGGGATCCCGCACATATTATATATTTTAGTATTGTAGCGGGACAAATGACAAAGAAAAGGAGAAAAATGACAAATGACAAAGTATGATATAAGAGATAGGGCTTTGGAATTTGCTGTCAGATGTGCAAAATTAACAAAACATCTTGTCAGAAGCCAAATATCCCTGGAATATTCGAAACAACTTATAAGATCAAGCGCTTCAATAGGCGCAAATATCGAGGAGGCCGACGGAGCTATCTCCCGAAAAGACTTTGTAAACAAGATGGCGATCGCAAGGCGAGAAGCAAGAGAATCTCGTTATTGGCTCAGGCTTATCCATAGGATCGACATTTGTCCAGACCAAACTACTGAACAAGAATCGATTACATTAGCAAGAGAGGCTGAAGAAATACTATTGATCCTCAGCAGTATCGTTAATAAGGCAAGAGGGAAACATTAATTTGTCATTTGCCTGCCTGCCGGCAGGCAGGGGATTTTAGATTTTCTTTGACATTTTTCATTGGGATTTTGTCATTCATTGCATCAGGCAGAGATATGTATAAAAAGAAGCATTAACCTTTGCTGACAGATACCAGTTTTTCCCTTTTATCCTTACCTGTCAAGATGGTGATCTTGTTCTTATTCACGTAGAAATGCGCGGCAAGGAACTTGATAAGCGCTTTATTGGTATTAGGGTCGTTCCTGGGGATCGTCAGGTAAACCCTTGACCTGCCTTCTTCCATGACAAGCTTGTCATTCTTCGCATTAGGGGAAACTTTGACGTTTAGGCGCATAGGCTACTATATCACATAATGAGGGAAAAGGATATGATATTCTTCCTATTAGGCCATATTATTTTCCTACCCAGTAAATTCTGGGCTTATCGGCATCCTTGGGGTAATCTTTCTGCAATCTGGGAGTGAATTGGGTCAGTTCGAAAATACTGGAATTCTTCAGTTTGTCGATGTCTTTTCTTGCCGCAACGGGTATCAAAGTGACGTATTGCGGGTCGTTCCCGCCGATCCAGTCGACCTCCTCATAGAATTCGTCAAAATACAGCTGGCCGCATTCTTTGCATTTCACAAGCCGCCTGCTCAAATGGTTCTGGTCAACAAAGGTCTCAATGACATCAAATGCGGCATAAAGGTCCCCCGGCTTAAGCCCATCTTTTTTCCAGAGGAGGCACTGCACGGGTTTGTTAAGACGAAAAGCTTCTGCTTTGTTCATGATTGAATAATATCGCTTACAGGTCCTATTTTGCGGTCGAACCGCTGCCTATTCCCCAAATCTTGTTCTTCCTGTTCATCTCTTCGAAAGTTGAAGAACTCAAGGTGTTGCGCATCCTATATGCGGAACAAAGCAGGTTGTCCCTCGGCTCATCGGCATCATATGGCTTGCTGTCCGCGTTCTTGACGGCTTCCTGTATCCTGCTGCCAAAAAGGCCGTCTATCTTCTTTACAAGCTGGGCCATTTCCGATTTTGATATCTTGGAGGGTATCTTTCCGGTAGGGGTCCCCGTTTTTGGCATAACTATCACGTTATAGGCCGCGAACTGCGCCTGGGTAACGACGGATTTCCAGGCGGGATAATTCTCGGGACCAAGCTCAGAGACCATGTTGTCCCATTCGTCTTCCGTAAAATCCTCCTCCGTTTTATCCTTATATTTTTCATATACTTCCAGCTGCCTGCTGTTCAATTCTATCTGGTCGTTTATAATCTTTGTTATGACCCTTGATCCGATCCCCGCAATAAAATCCTCGCTCTCAAGATACCCGCTCAGTCCGGACTTTGCGCGCTCAAGTGTTGCATTCTGGGCGGACATTTTTGACACTATCGAATCGGGCGCCTCATCCTCGCCGTATTGCGTCGACATCGCCTGGTCGCAGATGCCAAGCGTTTCAATGACGGAATACGCGTAAGTATAGCCTGGTGAAGATTCACTTGCTTTCGCAAAACAAAAAGAGCATATCAGTAGAAAGTATAATGACGCTAAAATGATCTTTTTCATGTTGCCACCGCCTTAGCTGAAGAAATAATACGCTATTTGAAGAAAAGGGACAAGGGGTAAGTGACAAGGACTATCTTAAAGATTGATATGAGACTTTGAAAGATGTAATATTGTGCATTATGAAAGAGATGGTATTATCGTTAATTTCAGGTGTTCTTGTCGGAGCGATATTCGCCGTTATAAGACTTCCAATTCCCGCCCCGCAGACCGTTGCCGGTGTAATGGGGATAGTAGGGATATTTTTAGGCTACCTCCTGGTTAGATCATACATAAAGTGATCTGGATTATCCTAAAAAGGGGGTGTTGATTTGAAAATATTGAATTGGGCAGCGCTAATAACGCTTATCATCGGAGGATTGAACTGGGGGCTTGTGGGCCTTGCCAGGTTCGACCTTGTGTTCTTGATACTGGGCCCCATGACGGCAGCAACAAGAGCGGTCTATCTGCTGGTCGGTATCGCCGCGGTATATGTCGCAGTTATAGCCAAAAAACTTATTAAAGACTGACCTATTTAACGTCGGTGAAAGGCTTCTTTACCTTCACGACTTCCGAACCCCAGTGAGGCCAGGTTATATACCATTTAGGATAACCGGTATTTGACTTTACCGTGCCGCCTTTCCACAGGTCATACTTGGGAGCTGCGTATTTATTGAAGAATCCGTCCAGCCTTGCTTCAAGCTTCTTCTTGATATTAATGTACTTCTTGTCCGTGGCAAGGTTGTTCTTCTGTTCCGGGTCCTTCACCATGTCATAGAGCTCCTCCGGCCCGCGCCCGGGAAAGCGCTTGCAGTACATCCATTCGTTGGTGCGTATCGCCCGCGATTGCTCCTCTTCATAGAATACCGCATCGCGCCATGAGGTGCTCAGTTGCCTCCCTTTCAGGAGCGGAGCAAAACTTATTCCTGTTCCGTTCTCTATCTTCCTGTCCGAAAGACCCACGTAGTCAAGTATCGACGGCAAAAGGTCCACTTCGGAAACAAGGATATCCGACTTTGATCCCGCCTTGATGCTGCCCGCATGCCTTATGATGAGCGGTACCCTTACCTGGAAATCATACAGGTTTGACGGATCGGTCATGAAAGCCTGACACCATATCCCGTTCTGGCCGTACGCCACCCCCTGGTCGGAGCTGAAAATAATAAGCGTGTCTTCGTCAAGCCCGGCTTCTTTAAGGGCGCGCATGACCTTGCCGATGCCATCATCAACCTTTGTTACTTCTGCCGCGGTTCGCCGTATGGCGTATTTATTGTTGAGCGCCATTGCCGCTCCCCACGGCAGCTGCCACAGCTGAGGATGTTCCCTCTTTACGAAAAAGTTCGTAGGCGGATATTCGCCAAGCGAATTAAGGAGGTAATCGTGCACCCTTTCCCGTGGCGAAATCTGCTCCTCTTTGCCGTAGTAGAGCTTGTCATACTCGTTCGGCGGGTCAAAAAGTATGGCGGGAGGAATTGCGTAAGGGCCGTTGTAGGTCAGGTACAGGAAAAAAGGCTTGTCGCCATTCTTTTGAGCTTTTATGTATTCCACCGCTTTCTTTGTCCAGAGATCGGTCAGGTGTCCGGCGTATGTATATTGCTTGTCATTGTCGATGATCAAATTGTTATAGAAAGAAGTTGTGTGCCCGGTGGGGAAGGTGACCCAGTGATCGAACTTCAGCTGCGGCTTCCACGGCAGTCCCAAATGGTATTTCCCTATGATGGCGGTCGTATATCCCGCGTCATGGAGAGTCTGCGGAAGGGTTCGGAATTCCTCTATTGCGCACCAGTCCTTGGGCCACTTGTCTATCTGTTTCTTTTCATCATAGAGCGCAAAGTGCACGCCGTGCTGGGAAGGCATTAGGCCCGTCATTATCGAGGCCCTTGTGGGCGAGCTCATCCCGTGCGTGGCAAAAAGCCTGTTGAACTGCATGCCCTGTGAAGACAGGCGGTCGATGTTCGGTGTATAGAAAGCTTTATTGCCATAGCAGGAAGCCATCTGGTATGACTGGTTGTCGGTGAGGATGAAAAGAATGTTCGGCCGTGCTTTTTTAGGCGTTGCTCCGGTCACCGGCCTGATAAATAGAGACAACATTATCATAATGATCGCGGCAAGCTTGATCTTTCTCATGATGCTCCTCCTTTATTCGTCAACGAACGATGCTCATTATATCAGAAGCGGGTCGGCCCTGTGAAATAATTTCCCGCATCCTGTTCATGGTGTTGTTTATGTGCTGGAAATACTTTTTATATCCCCTGCACAGGTAATTGACGCCTTCCCCGCCGTAAGGTGAGCGCGCGAACCTCCTCTTTGGGCACTCGCCGCGGCAGGCAAAAAGGAACCTGCAGCTCCTGCAGTATGAAGGAAGTTTTTCCGATTTGGCCGCGCCAAAGGAGATCTGTGCCGGCAGCTCGGCAAGATCCTTCAGCCCGGTTTCCAGCACGTTGCCCAATTTGTGCCGGGGGTAAACATAATGGTCGCAAGAATAAACATCCCCGTTATGCTCGATCACCAGCGACCTGCCGCATTTTTGGGAGAAAATGCATATGGGGGCACCTTTGCCGGCCCATGCGTTCAATGCCCATTCAAAGTTCATGACAAATATCTTTCCGACATCATTCCTGATCCACTCATCAAATATCCCGATAAGGAAGTCGCCGTAGTCCTCCGGATCGACAGTCCATCCGGCAACTTTTGATCTTGGGGAAACTGACTCCCTTTCAACAACCGCGGTGAATTGTATGTATCGTACGCCATTATCTTTCAGGAACCGGTATACTTCTAACGGCTTTTTCGCTGTTTCTTTTGCAGCGCAGGCGAGTACATTGCACTTTACATCGTGCTTCTTAAGAAGTTCAAGTCCCTGCATTACGCGGTCAAAGGACCCTTTGCCATTCCTGTCGCGACGGTAGAGGTCATGGACATCCTTCGGTCCGTCCAGACTGATACCGACCAGAACATCATGCTTTTTTAGGAATTCGCACCATTCGTTGTTCAAAAGCACGCCGTTGGTCTGGAGACAATTGCGTATTTTCCTATCTTTCTTGTATCGATGCTGGAGATCGATGACCTTCCTGAAGAAATCGATCCCAAGCAGCGTGGGCTCCCCGCCTTGCCAGACGAACTCCGCTTCCCCTGCCGGCTGGGCATCGATATATTGTTCAATGAAAGCGGAGAGTACATTATCGGGCATACGGAAGTTCTCGCGTTCGGGGAACAGGCCCTCTTTTTCGAGGTAAAAGCAGTAGTCGCACTTCAGATTGCAGGCCGGGCCGATGGGCTTTGCTATGACATGTAATCCTGATGACATTCCTTTTTCTCGCATCGGGATATTATACTTTAAAAAGCCTGATTATAGAAGAAATACGCGTTAAGCCCCTCGGCTCCCATGCCGAAGTCCGCCCGGATGATGACATTCCCCGCAAGGTCAAGATGGAAGCCGAAGCCGGAATCAACAGCCCAATTGCCTGTTGCGATAGTTTCCATCTTATTGTCCACCTTGCCGGCTTCAAGGAAAAAGACGGTATCAAGACCGGATAAGAACGACGGCGGCAGTGGGGTAGGGATGCGGTATTCGGCGTTAAGAAGGGCTGCGTTCGTGTCGCGCCAGCGGTTTATCGCATAGCCCCTCAAAGTATTATTGCCGCCAAGCGATGCATATTCATATACAGGTATCACCCTGCCGCTCATGTTCACAAGCATCCCGCGTATGGCAAGTACCTGGTCGGGATGAAAGGGGGTGTGGTAGCTTCTGGCATCGATGCACGCCTTGGAATATTCCGCGGCCCTCAGGCCAAAGTCCGCATTGGCGATCAGGTATATGCCGCTATGGGGGTCCAGGTTCTGGTCGCGGCCCTCGTAAGTGAATTTGACGCTGACGCCGGAGTAATCTCGGCAGTTCTGCTCTATCTCGGGTGTGACAGGATTTGTGCCCTCTTTGATGTTCGAGAACCGGTTCTTGGCGAAGAACACGTCGCCCTCGATGATAATATCCTTCTGCAGGGTGCGCGAGAACTGGAGCGTGAGCTTGCTGTGATCGTTGTTGAAAGTGGAATAATCTGTGCCCGGTGAATCGCTGCCAAGGCCGTAATATCTTTCGTCTATGTTCAATCCAATCGCTCCGCTAAGGTCAAAAGCAAGGCCATACTCCTTGCCGTAGCGATAATTGCCGTCAGGCAGGGAAAAGATGAAATTAGCTCCGTTCCCTCCGTTGCCCACAAGGTATGCCGAAAGTGTAATGGACTCCTGCCGGCCGAGTGCATTGGTCGCTTTTCCTATTAATCCGTAATAAAGTCCGTAAGTGGAGTTGGAAATGATGAAGGGAATGCCGTTTACTTCCGTAGAGCTGATAGTGAACGCCAGCGCCTCCGCCGCCGTAAATGATAAGACTAGGATCAGAATAATGATAATTCTCTTTATTGTAGTGTCCTCCGGATCAAATTATAAGCGGAAGCTGGGATTTTGTCATCACCCGAAGGTTTGGCTCCCCAAATAAAAAGCCCCCAAAGACTTCGATATCTTTGAGGGCTTTATTGGCTTAAGCGATCAGTATGTATCTCTCTCGTAAGCACCTATAGAATACGGGTCCGACCTGGCAAGATCCCTGTAGTCATCAGTCGGCGCGCCTTCAATGGTCCCGCCACGTGTCACATCGATCGAACAACTGCCGTCAAGCTGCAGGTCATTAGGATATGACTCGAACGTTGGCGCTGTTTCAGTATTGAAGCTTACGGTGGCCCCCGAGATATTCCCGCTTTTAACATTGCAATATGAAACAAGACATGATCCCGCGCCCGACAATATCAACTCTTTTATCGTGCTGTTCCTGTTGAGCCAAAAGATACAGTTCGTGATGGTCGCGACCCCGGTAGGCATAGATATTGCTGAACCATTATAGCTCGAGAATGTTTCGTTCGACACAAAGGTGCAGTTAAATATCTCCATTTCACTCGGATTGCCTGAAAAATATATCCCGCCGCCTTCGTTAGCTTTGTTGAACTTAAAAATGCTGTTCACTATCTCCGCCGTGCCGTTTGGAGTAAGGATCAGAGCACCTCCGTTACCGGATTCCGCCGTATTATTCACAAATAAGCACTTTTCCAGATCAACCTGATTGTCCGCGTAGATCGCGCCTCCGGAATAAGCATGATTGTCATAGAACTTGCATTTTTTAAGATACATGATATCGCCGCCGACGCCTCCCGGGACAAAAGACACGCCGCCGCCATTATCAAAGGCACCGTTACCTTTGATCGTGCAGCCCTCGATCGTCACAATTGACGATCCCTCACAGTATATAGCGCCGCCGCCGTAGCCGCTTGTCAGCAAGACATTCCCCTCCATCGTTGTATTAATGATGTACGGCAATGCATTTGCTGTAAAGGCAAAACCCGCGCCATAATGGGTCGAAGTATTATCATGGATATTGCAGCCGGTTACCTCCAGGGTTTTATTGGAATAGATATTGCCCCAACCGCCATAGTTCTCATATATTTCGCTGTTGTTTATGACCAATGTTCCGCTTAAATGACCGATCGTACCGCCTGAACCCGAATCATCATATGTTTCATTGCTGGAGAACACGCAATTGTCCACTACCACCCTTTCGCCTTGTTGTATAAAAAGGCCTCCCCCGTTCATTCCCGTGTTGCTGTGCAATTTTACATTACTTAAATTCACCGTGATAGGGGCTTCCAGATATATCCCGCCGCCGTTAGTTGCCGCTACATAACCGTTCTTTATCGTCATGCTTTCTATGGTTATTGTCTGGGGAAATGGGGCGTTTATTATGCCAATGCATCTTTTATTTGCTTCACCGGACAGTATTGCTGTATCCCTTGAGATGCCGCGTAAAGTGATCCCTTCCCATGTTATCGGCCATGAAACATCCTCAACATATAAGCCCGCCAGTACGCCTACGACCTCGCCTGTTCCCGCGCTATCAAGGCCTTTTTGGATCGTCCTGAAAGGATTGGCCTAGGACCCGTCACCTGTTTCATCACTTCCCGTCACAGAAACATATATATCGGCGTTGAACGGTACGGAGCTGCCACCGGGGCTTGAAGCGCAGCCAACTATTGCCATCAAGGAAAAAAGGACCAGCGAAACAAGAATACAGACAAAATACGAGTTTTTCATTTTTATTCCTCCTGCTGATTTAATCCTGCTCAGAGCCTACTTTTTACTCGATGATTTTAACAGCAATATAAGAATATTGCCATCGGATTCGCTCGGACGGATTTCGTAGCATAAAAGCCCCCAAAGACTCCGATATCTTTGAGGGCTACATTATTTTCTTTAACAAACGGACTATATTCTCTTCTTTTATATCCTTGATATTTCGTATCTTAATATGCCTCATAATTTTACCGGTTCCTTCGAGCACAGCCAACTCATTCTTTGTCAACCCTTTTATGCACACACCCAAATTCACATGGTCTTTTAATGCTACAACGTATGCCTTGTTAGCATACCATGGCACGCCGATCCACATTTTTTCCTCTATTTTTGGGAAAGCTTTTAGGATCATATTGCACAGCTTTATGCATATTTCCTTTTGCGGAGATTTTTGATGGTTAATATAGTCTTTAACGGTTTGGATTTTACTCATGACTTGTAAAGGCTGGCTCCCCCTGCTGGACCTGCCTACCGGCAGGCAGGCGAGCTTGGCAGCTATCTTATTATGAATCCTGTGAAGCTTCAAGAGGTTTTGCTATAATCTGAAGAATAATGGAACACAATGGATCCAGCTTAATAACCGCCAGAGTAATAGCACAACACCGCGGCAAATATAGGGTCAAGTACGAAAACGATGAGTTTTGGGCTGCGGTCACCGGTAAAAAGATATTTACGGCAGGATCAAATCTTGATTATCCGGTCGTCGGCGACCTTGTGAACATCATTGATATTGGATGCGGTAACGCTGTCATCAAGGATATACTTCCCAGGAAAAGCATTTTAGAGAGAAGGGCGTCAGGCAGGGACGCAGTCCAGCCGATCGCGGCCAATGTTGATACGGTCTTTATTGTGCAAGCCATTGACCGCGATTTTAATTTAAATCGTTTTGAGCGCTATGTGACGATAATTCGCGCGGGAAATATCCTTCCTGTTCTGGTCCTGAATAAAACAGATCTTATCTCCCTGGAGGAGCTCAAAGAAAAGGCCGCACAGGTCAATGACCGCTTAAAAGATGTTCCCCTTTTGACCACGAGCATATTAACTGAAAACGGGATCGACAGCCTGATACGGGCGATCAAAAAGGGGCAAATATACTGCTTCCTTGGATCTTCGGGAGTTGGAAAATCCTCGCTGATCAACAAATTACTGGGCCAGGAATTATTGAAGACAGAGAAGATAAGCGCCCAAACAAACAAAGGAAAACATACTACCACTCACCGGGAACTTTTTGCGCTCAAAAACGGAGGAATGGTCATCGATAATCCGGGGATGAGGGAAGTCGGGCTGGCAGATGTCGATGTGGGAGTAAGAAGTGTTTTCGCTGAAATAGAATATCTAAGTAAGGATTGTAAATTTACTGATTGTTCCCACCAAAGCGAGCCAGGATGTGCGGTCCTGGCTGCAGTTAAAGCTGGGGATCTGAGTGAAAGCAAATATGAGAATTATTTTAGGCTTATAAAAGAATCCGAATATTATGCTATGACGAATCTGGAGAAAAGAGTTAAGGATCGCAGCTTCGGCAAAACGGTTAAAGTTTATAAGAAGCAAAAGAAGAAGTTATAATACGCCGCTTTCGTTATGAGATAGCCAAAAAGAAAACTCCCCCGACTGCCTGCCTGCCGCCTGCCTGTCGGCAGACAGAGTAGGCAGGGATTCGTCCTCCGCGCCGCTTGGGCGGCGGCTCCGGGACATGGCATTTTTCTGACGCTCGCTCTGGGCTCGCTCTTCCTCGCTCCGCTCGGCGAAAAATGCCTTTCTCATCCAGTCTCTGTCCCGCTCACCCGTCGGCAAGCTCCGTGGTTCGCGTGACCTTTTTGCTGATCGCAAAAAGTCGCTTTCTTTTCTTCGAAAAGAAAGCTCCCCCGACTGGATTCGAACCAGTAACCCTCTGATTAACAGTCAGATGCTCTACCGTTGAGCTACAGGGGAGCGCCCAATCATACTTACCGTTGAGCCCTGCCTGCCGGCAGGCAGGTACAGGGGAATGCAGTAGTAGAGGTAATTTTATCAGCTTTAGGGGAATTGTCTACAATCAGCTTGCAGAACCGGATAAATAGGCATGAAATTAAAAAATCAAGATCCAAAAATCAAAATAAGCTCCAAATACCAAAGACAAAAGGCAAAACAGGCTACATTATATCGGACAATCAGGATATTTCGATCTCTTTATCATCTGGAATAGTATATTTAAATAAGCTATTATATTAAAAGCATGAAATATTATCTTTATATCATTGAATGCTCAAATGATACGCTTTATACGGGGATAACGACAGACCTGCAGAGAAGGTTCAATGAGCATAAGAAAGGGCAGGGCAGCCGGTACACATTGTTTCACCCTCCCACTCGAATATTATATACAGAGCCGCACAGGAACAGGAGCGAGGCAACAAAGAGGGAACACGAGATAAAAAGTTGGACAAGGGATAAGAAGCTGCAGCTTATAGGATCGAATTGCGATAGGGCGGGGTATGATGCATAAACAGAAGCATATTTCAAAGGATCGGGCAAAAGACACAAGCTGGGACAATGTAGCAGGCTGGTACGACCAGTACGTCTCCGAACTGTCCGACCACCACCGCGACCTGATAATACCCGGTGCATTGAGGATGCTCGAACCAAAAGCAGGGCAGGGGATACTTGATATGGGATGCGGGCAGGGGATACTGTGCCGGGAACTTGCCAGGATCGGGGCAAGAGTGATCGGGATCGATTCATCAAAGAAACTTATCGATATTGCAAGGAGCAAGTCGAGAGGATCGAACATAGAATACCATGTCGCTGATGCCGCCAACCTTTCCGACTTTGCCGACGGAAGCTTCGACGCGGTCTGCTCGATACTGGCCCTCCAGAACATGGAACCGCTTGAAAAGATAGTGAACGAATCATCCAGGCTGGTGAAGAGCGGCGGAAAGCTCCTCTGGGTCTTGAGCCACCCGTGCTTCAGGATACCGAGGCAAAGCGGGTGGGGCTACGACGAAAAACGAAAGCTGCAATACAGGAGGATCGACCGCTACATGTCACCGCTAAAGGTCCCGATAAAGATGCATCCGGGCGCCGCTCCGAACGTGATAACATGGACGTTCCACAGGCCTTTGTCGGAATACTTTGGACGGCTTAATGCTTCGGGCTTTGCTGTTTTAAAACTTGAAGAATGGATATCGAACAGGGTAAGCAGGCCGGGGATACACGCTAAGGCCGAAAATGCGGCAAGGGAAGAGTTCCCGTTATTCCTGGCGATACTGGCGATAAAACAGTAAGGATTACTTGGAGAACTTCTTTATAAAGAACATGCCTGTTTTCTTCTTATATTCAACGTATTCTTCGCCAAACTTTTTTGTGAGGATGAACTTTTCCTCAAGGAAAGCTTCTATCCAGAGCATGGCAAGAATGAAGAGGCCGGAATAGAACGCGTAAACTCCAGCCCAAACGGACCACCAGCCTACAAAATAAAGCGAAAGCCCGAGGTATTGAGGATGCCGGACGAACTTGAAAGGACCCGAAGTGATCAGTTTTTTGGGGATGTCCTCGGCCCACATGCCGTATTTCTTGAATTCGTGCCTTGTCCAGTAAAGGGTCGCCGCCCCGATAAGAAGGTCAACCGCGCCGGCTATCTTTAGTGAGAAGTTGGTGTCAAGCCTTGGCTGGTCAAAGAAAGCCGCTGAAAGGGGCAAAAAAGTGAAAATGAACGTGCCTATGGACCTGTACCACTCCAATTTCCTGGTGAAAACAGTGAGCCACATAAAAACGAAATTAAGGAGCATTATGCCGACGATCGTCCATTGATATATCATTTTTAACTCCTTAAGAAAGCAAGATTATAGCACATTATCTCTGTTCTGTACCGCTCAACCTTTGCTCTTTCTCCTTTCTTACGCTCCGCCTCGGTTTTCACGTTAAGACCCCTTTTTGAGGTCTGTATGATATAGGAAATCCGGTATCCAGTCAAATATTGCCAACAAAAAAGCCAACTATCTCTAGCTGGCTTTTTAAAGGGCGGCGACCTACTCTCACGATCAGTTGCCCGACCACTACCATCGGCCCTGGGAGATTTCACTTCTGTGTTCGGAATGGGAACAGGTGGTACACTCCCGGTAACGCCACCCAAAATATATAATTATCAATTATACAATTATAAATGACCAATTGTTGCATATAATATTATTCCTTAATTGGTCATTGTGTCATTAAGTCATTGGCCATTGTTAAAATACTGTGTAATTAGCGGTCTCGATTAAAAAATCGAGAAGGATCAAGACCTCGATCTATTAGTACTGGTCAGCTGAATCCCTTACGGGACTTACACCTCCAGCCTATCAACCTTGTAGTCTTCAAGGGATCTTACCTCCATAAAGGAGTGGGAAACCTTATCTTGGGGTGGGCTTGACACTTAGATGCTTTCAGCGTTTATCCCATCCAAACATAGCTACCCAGCGTTTGCGATTGACATCACAACTGGTACACTAGAGGTCTGTTCCTCCCGGTCCTCTCGTACTAGGGAGAACTCCCCTTCAAGTTTCCTGCGCCTGTACCGGATATGGACCGACCTGTCTCACGACGGTCTGAACCCAGCTCACGTACCGCTTTAATGGGCGAACAGCCCAACCCTTGGAACCTGCTCCAGCTCCAGGATGCGATGAGCCGACATCGAGGTGCCAAACCTCCTCGTCGATATGGACTCTTGGAGGAGATCAGCCTGTTATCCCCGGGGTAACTTTTATCCGTTGAGCGATGACCCTTCCATACGGGATCACCGGATCACTAAGCCCGACTTTCGTCTCTGCTCGACATGTACGTCTTGCAGTCAAGCTCCCTTATGCCTTTGCACTCAACATCCGATTTCCAACCGGATTGAGGGAACCTTTGGACGCCTCCGTTACTCTTTAGGAGGCAACCGCCCCAGTCAAACTGCCCGTCTAACTCTGTCCCTCCGAATTCACATCGGAAGTTAGAACTCCAACAAAACAAGAGTGGTATCTCACTGTTGGCTCTGCGGCACCCAAAAGCACCGCTTCAAAGCCTCCCACTTATGCTGCGCAAGTCACATCGAAATTCAAAGCTAAAGTACAGTAAAGCTCCACGGGGTCTTTCTGTCCTGGTACAGGAAATCCGTGTCTTCACGGATTGCCAAATTTCACCGAGTCCCTCGCCGAGACAGCGCTTCCATCATTATGCCTTTCGTGCGGGTCGGAACTTACCCGACAAGGAATTTCGCTACCTTAGGACCGTTATAGTTACGGCCGCCGTTCACTGGCGCTTCGGTTCAAACCTTGATATGATCTCAGCTTTCCCCTTAACGTTCCAGCACTGGGCAGGCATCGGCCCCTATACATCCCCTTACGGGTTTGCAGAGACCTGTGTTTTTGTTAAACAGTTGCAGAAGCCTGGTCACTGAGGCCTGTTCGGGCTTTGACACCCTACTTAGGCATCTCTTCTTCCGAAGTTACGAGACCATTTTGCCGAGTTCCTTAACGAGGGTTATCTCGCGCGCCTTAGCTTTCTTAGCCAATCTACCTGTGTCGGTTTATAGTACGATCATCCACTTTTCTCCCTACGAGGCTTTTCTCGTCAGTGTGGGTTTTGTCAGTTCCCCCGATAAAATCGGGGTCCTATTCGCACCTTGAGGATAACAAAGTAGTGGATTTGCCTGCTACTTTCCCCTTAATGCTTGAACCGCAATTCAATAAGCGGCTGACATACCCTCCTGCGTCCCCTCTTCGGTCAAACAAAAAGCAGACGGTACCGGAATATTAACCGGTTTGCCATCGCCTACGCCTATCGGCCTCGGCTTAGATATCGACTTACCCTGGGCGGACGACCCTTCCCCAGGAAACCTTAGATTTCAGGCGCCCCGGATTCCCACCGGGGTTTTCGTTACTTATACCGGCATTCTCACTTCTGCATCGTCCATCATGCCTCACGGCACGACTTCGCTCTAGTGCAGAACGCTCCCCTACCACTGCCCCGACCCGGAGGTCAGGACAATCCGTAGCTTCGGTAATATGCTTGAGCCCCGTGTGTTTTCGGCGCAGGATCACTCGACCAGTGAGCTGTTACGCTTTCTTTAAAGGATGGCTGCTTCTAAGCAAACCTCCTGGCTGTTTATGTAATCCCACATCCTTAACCACTTAGCATATATTTAGGGACCTTAGCTGACGGTCTGGGCTGTTTCCCTTTTGAGCATGGAGCTTATCCCCCACGCTCTCACTCCCAAGCATTGACACCTTGGCATTCGGAGTTAGCATGGATTTGGAATCCCTTCCGGGACCCTAGTCCAAACTGTACTCTACCTCCAAAGTGATAAACTTGAGGCTGGCCCTAAAACCATTTCGGGGAGAACCAGCTATCTCCGAGCTCGTTTAGCTTTTCACTCCTACCCACAAGTCATCCAATGATTTTTCAACATCAACTAGTTCGGACCTCCATCTCGTTTTACCGAGACTTCATCCTGCCCATGGGTAGATCGCTTCGGTTTCGGGTCTACTATCAGCAACTAATCGCCCTATTAAGACTCGCTTTCGCTACGGCTCGACGTTTTCCGCCTAACCTTGCTGCTAACAGTAACTCGCCGGTTCATTCTTCAATAGGCACGCCGTTACACCAATAAAGGTGCTTCGACTGCTTGTAAGCACACGGTTTTAAGTTCTATTTCACTCCGCTTACGCGGTTCTTTTCACCTTTCCCTCACGGTACTAGTTCACTATCGGTCACTGCATAGTATTTAGCCTTGGATGATGGTCCACCCAGTTTCCTAAGGGGTTTCTCGAGCCCCATAGTACTTGGGAACATTTCAAGGAAGGACCTAACCTTTCGTATACAGGGCTATCACCTTCTTTGGCGCTCACTTTCCAGAGAGCTTCTACTAGATCAGATCTTTGTAACTTCCCGGTGCTTCCGCAAAAACACCCAGAAACGTCCCGCGACACCATACGTACAACGCTTGCAGGCTATAGGTACATATGGTTTAGGCTTCCTTCATTTCGCTCGCCACTACTCTGAAGATATCGCATTTGATTTCTTTTCCTCAGGGTACTTAGATGTTTCAGTTCCCCTGGTTGGCCCCTGACTTTTGGTCAGGCCTCCTGGAATTACCCAGGAGAGGTTTCCCTATTCGGAGATCCCCGGATCATAGCTAGTTTGACAGCTCCCCGAGGCATTTCGTCGCCACTCACGTCCTTCATCGCCTTGCAGTGCCAAGGTATCCTCCGTGCGCTCTTAGTATCTTGATCCATTTCCGCTAATTCCACAGTTCTGTGGTTTCTTTTTGCTAATTATAATTACACTAAGGCGTGTAATACTTAGACACTAAAATAATCATATTGATTTATCAAAGAACGTCGCTGTATTAAGCTGATTTAAAAGACAAAAAAGCGCACATCAAGTGCGCCTTTTGTTTGGCCTTTTCTTGATGCGCTGACTCTTTCTTTATGCTGAACTAAATCCCATAAAGCTCAGAAATTATACTATTTATGCTGTCCTTGTCAAGCCTTATTTATCCGCCTTCGCTAAAGCTACGGCGGATTTCGCCGGAATATCAGAAACAACAGCCGTTAAGCTGTAGAGCTTCACTTTATTCTCTCGTCGATCATCTGGAAAGTGAGACCTGCCAACAGGTAATTGACCAAGTTGTTCAAGACCCACATTAATATGAGCTTTGCCCTTATGGCCATCGTGATATAGGTCATGGTCAGGCCAAGGAACGGACCGACTAGGAATATTATAAGGCCGAATGTCAGGCCTTTCTGGTAACCGGAGCCGGGAATGGACGGTTCAAAGACGGAATACGCGAAAGCAAGCAGGAACGCCGCAACAAAATCGTATATCACCATCTGCGTCATCCACTTTGAGCCCATCGGTTTCCAGAAGACTTTTGGCGACATTTTATACAGATCGGCCGCCAGGTTACCGAAGACCATGCCGACAACCCAGATGATCACGCCGACCAATAGACCGCCGATAATAAGTTTTTTAAAGTTGATGTTCATTATTTTCTCCTTTTGTATGAGCCCCTATCGACCTTTTGAGCCTTCTATAGGGGACAGGAAGGAATTTTATATTGTGCGCGGCAAAAAGTCAAATTAGCTTTCTTGACGCACGCTCTCAAATCGTGATAAACTTCGCTTTGTTTCAATGTTTGGAATTTGTTGTTGAGATGGGCCATTACCTCCCCGCTACGCGCCTCCAAGGGTTCGGCGCATCGCGGGACGGGCGTGTAAGCAAGTGATATCGTTTAGTAGTTTGACAATTGAATGCCAGTTTGTATGTGATACGGGCCATTAGCTCAGTTGGTTAGAGCGCGCCCCTGATAAGGGCGAGGTGGGTGGTTCGACTCCACCATGGCCCACCACTCCGAACAAAGGTCGGAGAATGACAAATGACCAATGTCAAATGTCAAATAAATGACCAAATCCCAATTACCAATTGGGAATTTGAAATTGGGATTTTATTTGAAATTTGTCATTTGGAATTGGTAATTACGAGCGTCAGCGAGTTGGGCCGGTAGTTCCCCTCTGTGCGCCTCCAAGGGTTCGGCGCTTCGAGGGGCGGGCGTATAAGCCATTGGTTAATTTTGTAGTATAATAATCTAATACCAGTTTGCATGTGATACGGGCCGGTAGTTCAGCTGGGAGAACGCCTGCTTTGCAAGCAGGAGGTCAGCGGTTCGATCCCGCTCCGGTCCATTTTTTAAACTTGGTCATTGAATTTGTACATCCTTGAGGTCACCATCCCTGTCTTTTTCTGCAATACCGTATTCATTATCCCCGCGCGCTCGACGGTGAACTCGCCGAAGCGGTCATTTATCTTGTCCATCGCTTTTAAAACCTGTTTTTTCTTCTCTTTTTCCTCGAATATGCTTACTTGGTCGATATTGTGCGCAAGGTTCGACAAATAGATCCCCACGAAGCGAAATGGCTTGTTGAAGAAGAAGCTATGCTCGTCAAATATCTTCTCGGCGAACTTGAATATCTCATAGCCGTCGTTCATATGGTCGCATGCTTTCTTTTGCTTACCCCAGAACTCAAAGTTTCCGAAGCCTACTGAAAGATGAACGACATTTCCCTTGTAGCCGTTGTGCCGGAGGCGCCTCCCAAGCTGTTCGCTTAACCTCAGGAGATAACTTTTTACTTCATTGATATCGGCTGTCGCTTTCGGAAGGGTGAAAGAATGTCCCATCGATTTCGCGTCCTCCTCATGCCAGTAGGGCAGGACCGGCGAGTTGTCTTTCCCTTGTCCCATCTGCCACAGGTGTTCACCGTATGCCATCCCGAAGCGCTTGACCAGAAGTCCCCTCGGATATTTATTGAGCTGCCCGATCGTCCTGATCCCCAATTCGCCAAGATAGATCTCCATTTTCCTGCCAACGCCGCATAGTTCGGACACGGGGACATCCTTTATCTTCTCCGGGATGTCCTCTTCGCGCAGGATTATAAGCCCGTCCGGCTTCTTCAGTTCTCCGGCAAGCTTCGCCATGAGCTTGTTCGGCCCTATGCCTATATTGCAGGTTAGGTTGAATCTACTCCGTATCCATCCCTTTATCTCTTTGGCGATCTCCAGCGCTCCGCCGAACCTTTCTTCGGTCGCCGTGACATCCACGAACGCCTCGTCGATCGAGAACACCTCGACAAGGTCCGAATATCTTGTCAGGTATTTTGTTATCTCTTTTGACGTGGAGATGTATTTTGCCATGTCACCGACGACGATTATAAGCTCGGGGCATATCTTTTTCGCCTCCCACGTGCCCATCGCGGTCTTTATCCCGCGCTTTTTAGCCTCGTAGCTTGCCGCCGCGACAATGGAGGCCTTCTGTATGCCGCCGCCGACGGCTATGGGCTTTCCGCGCAGGGCAGGGTTCGCCGCCTGCTCCACAGCGGCAAAGAAAGCATTCATGTCTAGATGTAGAATAGTTCGGGGCATAAAAACCTTCAGTCAGTGTCTGCCGGAACCTGCGACTTTATCCTTCGCTTCACTCAGGACCTTCGGACGTCGCGGTTCCGAAACAATCTTAGCAGGTAAGTATATATTGGAGCCGAGACGTTCAGTCTCAGGCTCTTGTTTGTTTCGTCCGCAGTTTATAAATTTATACAAGTCTTGTTCAGCTTCCATATCAGTCGTTTAAGGTTCAGGGATATCTCGTAGTTGTTCGTCCCGTCGTTCACGGAGAAGAACATTATCTTTTCCATGCCCTCGAAGTCGTCCCACTTGTAGTTAACCTCCTTTATTTCATGTTTCCTGTCCTCATGGCAGAACCACTTCGGAATAATATTTCCGCCCTGAAAAACAGCGCCGACCTTTATTATCTTATTTATATTTGTGGGCTCCATTGTAGAAGAATGACCAATGTCCAATTTTCCCGCGAAGCGGGATCCCGCAACAATATCTAATATAATATTGAGGCGGGACAAATATCAAATGAATCAACACATAAATCCAAATGACAAGATAAGCATGTCAGGATGCTTAATTTGTCATTGGGGTTTAAATGATTCATTTGGGTTTTGGTATTTGGATTTTGTCATTAGAACTTCCTGAACAGCCCCTTCACCTTTCCCTGTATCGCGACATCCTTAACATATATAGGCTTCATGGCGGAGTTAGCCGGTTCCAGGCGGATCCTGTTCTTTTCCCTGTACATCCTTTTGAGCGTGGCCGATGTGCCGTCGATGAGCGCGACGACGACCTCGCCGTCGTCCGCCGTATCGGCTTTTTCGACGACGATGAAATCGCCCGAAAGTATGTGGTCCTCTATCATGCTGTTGCCTTTTACCTGGAGCACATAGCAGGGTCTTCTTGTGACCAGGGATGCGGGGACGTCGATCTCTTCATGCTGTTCAACGACATCGATCGGGGCTCCGGCGGCGATGAACCCGAGGAAGGGGAGGGCAACGGTCTGCGACATGGAGTTTATCTTTATTCCCCGTGATTTCCTCTGGCGCAATATGCATCCTTTCTCTTCAAGCGCTTCCAGATATTTCTGCCCGGCGCGCGGAGAGGAAAAGCTGAATTCTTTGCAGATCTCCCTTATTGAAGGAGGGAATCCTTGTTCTGAAGTGAATTTCTTAAGGTAGTCCAATATTTGCTGTTGTTTATCGTTTAACATAGTAGTATACAAGTGTATACCAGAAGCTTATTTTGTCAAGGGGGAATTTTGTAGCTGCGCAACAAAAAAAGCCAACTGATCATTTAATCAGTTGGCTTTTTATTTGGATGTGACTGAACACCACTGAAAATACATATTGATTGGTTCATGACAGGCAAACGATGTGGGATAAAAAAGACTGAATAGAATTATTCAGACCGACCTAGGAGATAAGACGGCCAATTAAGGCCGACCGTTTACTCCTTAGAAAGGAGGTGATCCAGCCACACCTTCCGGTACGGCTACCTTGTTACGACTTCACCCCAATCATCAGTACTGCCTTAGGAACCCTTGCGGGCTACTTTGGGCATTCCTGACTCTCATGGTGTGACGGGCGGTGTGTACAAGGCCCGGGAACGTATTCAACGCAGTGTAGCTGACCTGCGTTTACTAGCGATTCCGGTTTCATGAGGGCGAATTGCAGCCCTCAATCCGAATTAGGGCGCGTTTTTTGAGATTTGCTCCACGTTACCGTTTCGCTTCCCTTTGTACGCGCCATTGTAGCACGTGTGTAGCCCTGGACGTAAGGGCCATGCTGACTTGACGTCATCCCCGCCTTCCTCCTCTTTGTCAGAGGCAGTTTCTTCAGAGTGCTCCCCTTACGGGGGTGGCAACTGAGGATAGGGGTTGCGCTCGTTGCGGGACTTAACCCAACATCTCACGACACGAGCTGACGACAGCCATGCAGCACCTGTGTTGCCGCTCCTATTGCTAGGCACATCCTGGTTTCCCAGAACTTCGGCACATGTCAAGCCCAGGTAAGGTTCTTCGCGTAGCATCGAATTAAACCACATGCTCCACCGCTTGTGCGGGCCCCCGTCAATTCTTTTGAGTTTTAATCTTGCGATCGTAGTTCCCAGGCGGGTCACTAAAAATGTTAACTTCGGCACTGAAGGGGTCGATACCTCCAACACCTAGTGACCATAGTTTACAGCTAGGACTACCGGGGTATCTAATCCCGTTTGCTCCCCTAGCTCTCGCACCTCAGCGTCAGAAATGGCCCAGTAAACCGCCTTCGCAACTGGTGTTCCTTCCGATATCTACGCATTTCACCGCTACACCGGAAGTTCCGTTTACCTCTACCACTCTCTAGCTTCGCAGTTTCGGGCGCGATGTATGGGTTGAGCCCATACCTTTAACACCCGACTTACGAAACCGCCTACATGCCCTTTACGCCCAATAATTCCGGACAACGCTTGCCCCCTACGTATTACCGCGGCTGCTGGCACGTAGTTGGCCGGGGCTTCCTTTGAGGGTACCGTCATTATCGTCCCCTCCGACAGTATTTTACATCCCGAAGGACTTCATCATACACGCGGCGTCGCTCCGTCAGGCTTTCGCCCATTGCGGAAAATTCCTCACTGCTGCCTCCCGTAGGAGTATGGACCGTGTCTCAGTTCCATTGAGGCTGGTCATCCTCTCAGATCAGCTACCCGTCGTCGCCTTGGTGGTCTATTACACCGCCAACTAGCTGATAGGCCGCAAGCTCATCTTTAAGCGGTTCTTTAGGTTCCCTTTATTATCCCGAAGCTATTCAAGATAACACATCTGGAATTAGCCCCGCTTTCGCGGGGTTGTGCCAGTCTTAAAGGTAGATCACTTACGTGTTACGCTCCCGTTCGCCACCGATCCCGTATTGCTACAGGACCAGTTAGACTTGCATGTGTTAAGCACGCCGCCAGCGTTCATCCTGAGCCAAGATCAAACTCTCAATAAAATTAATTTAAAAAATCAATCTATCGGAGTGTCTAAGCTCTAATATTATATTAAAATAAAAGCTTGACCAAAGACCCACATCGATATATCAGACAATTGTCTTTAGCCTGCCATGAATCAATCAATAAATGGCGTTCATGACTCATTCAGTTGTCAAAGAGCTGTTCTATGGAAGAAAAAAACAGATTATCAATCTTGAGGGTTTGCTCGAAAAAACGAGAGGAGGTCAGAACTGCGACTGCCGATGAGTAACTGCTTTTTAACCTCCTTCCCTCATTTAGGCGAAGAACAGTTTAACACAGCACCTTTGCTTGTCAAGTGTTTTTGGCGAAGATATTTCGTTCGGGGAACCTGCATGCCTGACGCGCTTGATGTCCAGGATATACGGATATGGTATAATTCATAAGCTGTGATCAAGAGAATCCATAAGTTCGTCATTTTCGTCTGCCTTTTTCTGGCGGTATCCTCTGCGGCAGAAGCATATTCCCTGATAGACTGGTTCTATGACAAGAATCCCCCGATGATCTCGACCGGCTTTGATAATACAAAAACCTACAAAGGCGAGATCAGCATTCATTTTCTTGTGGCCGACCGTGAAACGGCCGTTGATAAAATAAGCATTTTTCTGGACGATAAAGACATCACCTCATCAGCCGATTTCAAGGCAAGGTATTTCAAGAACAGGATAGACCTGGACACGAGAAAACTTTTGGACGGAACGCATAATATGACGATAATGGCGTCCGACAAAGCAAGGGACAGGAATTTGGTCAAAATGAAGATATCGTTCACCGTTGATAACACGCCGCCCACATTAAGATTCGTGAGGAACAGCAGGCTTTATTACGGTAAAACGACGGTCCTGTATTTTCGGGGGAGCGAGCCTGACCTGGACATAAAGGGAAGCTTTCAGGGCAAGGAAGTGGAATGCTACCCGACGGATGGCCGCGACTACGCATTGACACTTGGATCGGAGCTGTCGGACCCGCCTGACAAGGGGTATATCCTTCGATTGTCAGCAAAGGATAAAGCCGGCAACTTCACCAACAGGGAGGTATATGTCAAGGTCTATCCCAGCCGCTATCCGGTCGTAAGGTTCAGATTAAGGCCACGAAAGGCCCACTTGCTATCTCCCGAGATAATAAGAGCAGACTGGGACCGTGCACAGGAGATCCTTATCGGGAAGCGGCCGGAAAAGTTCCTTGTGGGGAGATTTATCTTACCGGCGAAGGGTGTCATATCGCTTCCTTTCGGGACGCTTGAGTATATCAATGGGAAGATGAGGGGAAGGCACAGGGGGATTGATATCGCGAATGTAAAAGGGACGCAAATAAAAGCCTCGAACAGCGGCGAAGTGGTACTTGCAGAATACCTTCCCGCGCACGGCAACACCGTGATCATTGATCACGGCAGGGGCATATTCTCATTTTATGCCCACCTGCATGAGTTCAAGACCGAAGTCGGACAGCGTGTATGGAAAGGGCAAGTGATCGGGACCATGGGCTCAACGGGCATATCGACCGCTCCGCACGTGCATTTCTCTGTAAGCGTACATGATACGCGCGTTGATCCGGTCCAGTGGGTGAATTCCACGATGGTTGAATGACATGAACGACAAGATCTACAGATTGATCGATGCGAACATAAATCGGGCAACGGAGGGCTTGAGAGTTGCCGAGGATATTGTTCGGTTCGTGCTTGATGAAAGCAAACTAACCGCACGATTAAAAAGTATAAGACATGAGATATCAAGGCTTATGAGAGATGAGAGATGGGAGATGAGGGGCGCAAGGAACGTCAAGGCCGATGTCGGAGCAGGAAGAAGTACGAAGTCGGAAGGATCAAGGCGGAATATCCTTGAAATTTTTATCGCTAACATGAAGAGGGCGGAGGAGTCGGTCAGGGTTTTTGAGGAAACATCAAAGCTGATCGATCCGAGCCTCGGGCCAAAATTCAAAAAACTGAGATTCGAGCTCTATGACATCGAGAAAGAAACGTCGACAAAACTTTATAAGATCGAAAAGCTCGACTTCGATCTGTATGTGATATCGGATGATCCAGAGGTCCTTCGGAAGGCCGTTTCCGCGGGCGCCAGGGCTGTCCAGCTGAGGGTAAAGAACAGATCCAGGTCCAACGTCCTTAAGCTGGCAAAGAGGACAGTAAAAATGCTGAAGAATAAGGCCATATTGATAATCAATGACTACCCTGACATAGCGCTAAAAGCCGGCGCTGACGGCGTCCATGTGGGACAGGATATCCCTCCTTCGTCCTTTGGACTTCGGCGGGCAAGCGGGATATCAGGATATCGTGGTATCAGGAAAATGCTTGGGGATAATAAGATCATCGGTATATCGGCATCGAATTTGAAGGAAGCGTTGAAAGCCGAGGACATCGGAGCGGATTATATAGGTTTTGGACCGATTTTTTCTACTCCAATAAAGCCGCATGCTAAACCCTTGGGAATAAAGGGATTGCGGAAGGTGATGAAACGGGTGACGGTCCCAGTCGTGGCTATCGGAGGCATTAATAGGTCGAATATTGGCAAAGTCTTGGCAACAGGATGCAGGAGAGTAGCGGTTATTAGGGCGGTTAATCAAGCTAAAGACATTGCGAAGGCTACTAGAGAGCTAGTTAGTAAGATAGAAGGCTCATAAATCCCAACCTCAAACCTCAAAATTCCTGCCTGCCGGCAGGCAGGCAAAACAAATCCAAAATCCCAACTTCAAAATACCAAATTGGATGTTGGAATTTCAGTTTTTGGGATTTGTTTGGTCGTTTGATGTTTGAGGTTTGAATTTCTAGGTTAGCTTATTCCTTTAGCGACGAGGTCTCCAACCTCTGTCGTGGAATACCCCATTTTCCCCGCCGACATGCTCTTCATTTTCTTTACGGCATCCATTATTGACGTTTCGACGGCTTTTCCCGCTTTTTCTTCCCCGAGGATCTCAAGCATCATTCCGCCGGCGCCGATAGCCGCGAGAGGATTGATGACATTCTTTCCGGTATATTTTGGAGCGGAGCCGCCGATAGGCTCGAACATCGATACGCCCTCAGGATTGATATTACCTCCGGCAGCGATCCCCATCCCGCCCTGGATCATAGCGCCAAGGTCAGTTATTATGTCGCCGAACATGTTATCCGTGACTATCACGTCATACCATTCAGGATTCTTTACCATCCACATGCAGCATGCATCAACATGGTTGTAATCAGTGGTTATTTTTGGGTATTCCTTGGCGACCTCGTAGAACGTCCTTTCCCACAGATCGAACGAGTATGTCAGGACGTTGGTCTTGCCTACAAGGGTCAACTTGTTCCTCTTGTTCCTTTTCTTGCAGTACTCAAAAGCGTACCTGATACATCGCTCAACACCTTTCCTTGTGTTGATAGATACCTGTGTGGCCACTTCATCCTTTGTGCCCTTTTTAAGGAAGCCGCCGGTGCCCGTATAGAGCCCTTCCGTGTTCTCGCGGACAACGACGAAATCGATCTCATTCGGCCCTTTGTCTTTTATTGGCGTCCAAACGTTCTCGTATAGCTTGACGGGCCTTAAGTTGATGTACTGGTCAAGCGCGAACCGTAGCTTTAAAAGGATGCCCTTTTCAAGTATTCCGGGCGCGACATCGGGATGGCCGATAGCACCAAGATAGATGGCGTTGAATTTCTTGAGCTCCTCGATAGCTGAATCCGGAAGTGTTTCTCCCGTTCTTTTGTACCTTTCGCCGCCGAAGTCGAAATCCGTGAAGTTGAACTTGATCCCGTACTTGGCCGAAACGGCTTTAAGCACCTTCAAGCCTTCCGCGATCACCTCAGGCCCCGTTCCGTCCCCGCCCATTACAGCTATATTATATGTTTTACCCATGTCATTACCTCCAAACGAAATTAAGAAAAGCAATTATAAATTAAAAGGCCTAAGCTTTCAAGGGAGAAGATCATGCGGCATTTATCCGTGAAGCTTTTTCCTTACGTATTCAATAAGCCCGCCCGCGTCGATTATGCCTTGCATGAAGGGCGGGAATGCTGCGGCTTTGTAATTCTTTTTTGTAGTGACGTTCCTTATTTCACCTTTTTCAAGGGTGATATCCACCTCATCGCCCTCATTTATCCCGTTAACAGCTTCGGGGGATTCAAGAATGGGCAGGCCGATGTTGATGGCATTCCTGTAAAATATCCTTGCGAATGACTTTGCAATGACCGCAGAAATCCCGGCAGCCTTGATGGCGATCGGAGCGTGCTCCCTGCTTGATCCGCAGCCAAAGTTCTCGCCCGCAACGATGATATCGTTCACCTTCATTTTTTCGACAAAATGAGCGTCCGCGTCCTCCATCACATGCTTTGCAAGCTCCGCGGGGTCATGGGTGTTCAAATATCTCGCGGGTATTATCGCGTCGGTATCGATGTTATTACCGAATTTGTGTGCTTTACCAAGCAACATAAATACTCCTTTTAACTGTCACTCTGAGCGAAGCGAAGAGTCTGTCTTTTCTTTCCCCTTCATTCAAATTGCAGATCCTTCGCTACGCTCAGGATGACATTATTACAGATCTTCCGGGCTCCCGATACGGCCAAGTATTGCCGATGCCGCGGCGACCGCCACGTTCGATAGGTATACTTCGGACTTAGGATGGCCCATGCGGCCCACAAAGTTCCTGTTAGTCGTCGAGAGCGCTTTCTCGCCTTCCGCAAGCACTCCCATGTGCCCGCCGAGGCACGGCCCGCATGTCGGGGTCGAAACAGCGCACTCAGCGTCTATGAAGATATTCATCAATCCTTCGTCGACCATTTGCTTGACTATCCTCTGTGTTGCAGGAAGTATTATCACCCTGACATCTTTGTGCTTTTTCCTGCTTTTTAAGATCTTTGCCGCCGTCCTCATGTCCTCAATGCGGCCGTTCGTGCACGAGCCTATAACGATCTGGTCGAGCTTCACCTTTCCGACCTTCGATACCGGCTTTGTATTTGAAGGCAAATGGGGCATTGCGACCTGCGGCTCGATCTTGCTGACATCGTATTCTATCACCCTGGAATATGCCGCATTATTATCGCTCATATATAATGTATAGGGCCGCTTTAGCTTGTTCCTCTTGATGACCTCCTTGACATATTTGACCGTTATTTCATCAGGAACGATGATCCCGTTCTTCCCGCCGGCCTCGATAGCCATGTTCGCCATCGTGAACCTCTGGTCCATCGAAAGGCGCTTTATCGCATCGCCCGTGAATTCCATCGCCTTATAGCGCGCGCCGTCAACACCGATATCGCCGATAGTGTAAAGTATCAGGTCCTTTCCCTCGACCCATTTGCGCAGCTTTCCCGTATAAACGAACTTGATCGTTTCCGGGACCTTAAGCCAGACCTCGCCCGTTGCCATGGCTGCTGCCATGTCCGTTGAACCGACACCCGTTGAAAAAGCTCCCAATGCGCCGTAAGTGCAGGTGTGCGAATCCGCGCCTATCACAAGGTCGCCGGGGAGCACAAGCCCGAGCTCAGGTAAAAGTGCGTGCTCTATTCCCACGCAGCCGATCTCGAAGAAGTTCTTTATCTTATATTTCCTCGCGAAATCCCTTATCATCTTGACCTGGCCTGCCGACTTCAAGTCCTTGTTAGGCGTGAAGTGGTCGGGAACAAGAGCTATCCTGTTCGCGTCAAAGACCTTGTCCACGCCGATCCGCTCGAACTCCTTAATGGCGGGAGGCGCGGTAATGTCGTTCCCGAGGACAAGATCGATCTTTGCATTGATGAGATCTCCGGGAGATACGGTCTTTTTCCCGGCATGTTTAGCTATTATTTTTTCTGTAATGGTCATTGGCATGATTAGGGGATTCTAGCAAAAAAGAAATTCGAAGTAAAACTGAAATTAAGCTCCCGAATTAGCGAAATAGATATGGTAAAAAACCACATAACAGGGAGAAAAACGTGGAGATCGCAACATTTTTAAAGAACTGTCTCATGGAAAGCAGGTATGCGAAGGCCTCTTTCTTTACGGCCGTTAGAAGCAAGGGCATTGATGAACACGTGGAAGACCT
>Ga0315297_10000038_pt1 | contig 62287 bp, 48 predicted proteins | sample YL17G15_0_MG_FD_203628 | JGI IMG/M metagenome (GOLD analysis project Ga0315297, IMG submission 203628) | Sediment microbial communities from Yellowstone Lake, YNP, Wyoming, USA - YL17G15_0 | ecosystem: Environmental > Aquatic > Freshwater > Lake > Sediment | place: USA: Wyoming | collected...
CGCGAGGATCAGTCCTCCCGCGGAAAGGAGAATTCTCGCTCGTTTATCGGCTTTCATCTTAACGACTCATGGAGCGGCGGGATCGTGCCCGCGCCGTCCGATGCGCCTGAGCGGCGGGTGGGCGGGTCTCGGGCATGGGCGCAGCGGGCACGACCCGCCGGCCTCTTTTAGGCCTTGGCCTCGACCACCTTGACCTTGTTCAAGTCCATCTCGCCGAGCTTTCTCTCCCAGGCCTTCCGGATCTGGATGATCTCTTCGCCCTTCAAGCCCAGGACGGTCGCGCAGTACGCGTCGACCGCGACCCGGTCCACGCCGGCGATGATCTTGCCGGGCTTGATCAGTTCGCCGGGTCCCATGGGGCCGTTCGTCCGGATGATCTCCGTGGCGTCGACGATATTCAGCGCCGGCTTGATGACCGTGTTCAGATCGACGATGCAGGTCTCGAGGTGTTCGATGGCGACGGGGTCGGTCTGCCAGTTGGGCTTGTGGAATTGGCCGCGGTTGTTCGTCGGCGCGTTCAGGCCCATGAGGTTTTTCAGGGTGCCCGTGAATTTGGTCCCGGCATGGTCCTTGGTGATGGGCATGTTGATAAAGACGTCATAATTGTGGAACTCGTTCATCACCATGGCTTCCTTGAGGGCCGCGGCGTTCGTGACGGCAACGGTCTTGAAATTCGCGTCCTCGCGGGGGATGAGCTTCAGGACCGCCCCTTCCTCTTTAATGACCTGGGCCAATCCCGTGCCGTCCCAGTTCGGCTGGCCGAGGTAGCTGAGACAGGCGACCTCCCCGGCCCCGGCATTCTTGCACATCCTGATGACGGTCCGCAGGATCTCGGGCTTGGTGAACGTCCCGGGGTTCTTGCTCTGCACGTTCGGCAGCAGAACGACCCTGGCGTTCTTCGGCACGAACGATCCCATCCCCCCGACGAGTTCGACCGCCTTGGCCGTCATGGCGGCATGATCGGTGCCGGAGACGACCGCCACGTCGACGGCGGCCTTGGCCCAGGCGGCCTTGGGGCCGTCGGTCAGGCCGGACAGGAGGCGCTCGCCCAGAACGGCCGAAACGCCGAGCTTGGCGCCCTTGGACATGAACTCGCGTCGTCCGATCTTCGTCGCCATGATGATTCCCTCCTTTAGGATCTTGAAGGCTCCGGCCGGGGAGCCAAAGGTTATATAGTCCAGAACCATGGGTCTGTCAATATCGTCGATGGCGTTCTTCCATTTTGCGTGATTTGAGATAAGAGAAGATCCGGAATCGGCCGAAGCGACCATGGAGGAAGGCTCGGGGAAGAAGCTTGCTCCCTGGCGGAAATCTTAACGCCTGCTTCTTTCGGTTTTTTCGGCGGCGAGTACCTCACGCGAATTTCTAATTCGATCAACATGATTGTTGCTGACATCGCGGGGATGGGCTTGCCTGTGGAATTACGTTCGGGTATTCTCGCCGGCCGCAAAGCGCGGCTTCCCGAAAAAACCGAACCGCAGCGGCGAGATTTCCTTAGGGTCGCTGCGCCTTCTTCCCCCTCGCCCTTGAAGCGATTACTAAACGGCGTTAAAAACCCGAGTTGGGAGCGAGGCCGATTCCGGATCTTCTCCCCCCGTCAGAACTCCATGGCCAGCCCCAGGCGGAAACTGCGGGGGATCTGGAGCTCGTTGGCGTAGCGCCAGCCGCCGGAGAAAACGTATTCCGAAAGCTCGCTGCCGAAATCGAGCAGGTTGAAGACCGAAAGATCGGCCTCGACCTGCCATTGGAAGAGCCTGAACTTGTAGCGGAGCTGAACGCTCACGTCGGACAGGTAATCCTTGCGCGGGCCGCCTTTGCTCCCCAGCTCGTTCTCGGCCTTGATCGTCTTGTAATAGAAGACGCGCTGGTCATGCCGTTGGACAGTCTGGATGAAGGCGAACGGGGTCCCGTCCCGGTATTTCAGATCGGCTCCCAAAAAAAGGCCTTTGGCCAGGAAGAACCCGAAGAAGACCTTCCCGAGATAAGCGCGGTCGCCGTCGAGCCTGCCGAAGGCGTTGATCAACGTGTTGGAATCGGCCTGGGACTCGCTCAGGATGCCGATGTCGTTGGCCCCAGCCCCGTTCCCGAAGGCGGTCCGGCCCATGCCGATATGGGCGAGGAAAGAGAAGGAGAAAAACCAGGTCGTATTCTGGCGGCTGTTGATCTGAAAGAGGAACTGGGCATAAAAAGGTTTCTTGGAGAACGTGTCGTTGGAGAGGACGTAGTCGCGATCGGGCGTGTCGTAAAAGAAGAGGTTCACCGAATCGACCTCCTCATAGAACCCGTAATCCTTCTTGAACCGGACCCAGTAATGGTCGTCGATCTTTTTGAACAGGCCTTTGAGGCTGAGGTTGAAGGCCTTTGAGAGGGGCGCGGTCAGGCTGGCCAGGAGTCTTCGTTTGACCGGGATCTTGAGATCCGCGGCGGGGGAGTGGAACCGTCCCCCCGTGGTGCCGAAAACCGGGCCTTCCTCGCCGGATTGATAGCGCAGATCGCCGTTCAGGTCGTTCCAATGATAGATGGTCCCCCAAGGCCGCCGGGTCTCCAGGAAGAGATTGACGTTTTCCCTCAGTTCGTACGGCATTTGTTCATAGGAGATGAGGATCTCCGGATTCTTGAACAGGACAACGCCCAGGTCGAAACCGGGGACCGTGAACGACAGGTCGTTCGCTCCGTTCTGGAAGCGGGCTTGGGAATGCTGAACGAGGATCTTGGCCTGCAAGGCGGACTGCGAGCTCAGCGCCAAGCTCAGCAAGGCTCCGGCTTTGAATTCCAGATTGGTGTTCCGGTAAGGCTGGCCTGGAGACCAGATGATCACGAGTTCGGGCGTTTTGTCGAAGCTCAAAGAATTGAAATCCGGCGCCCATTCCGTTCCGTTCAGGACGGCGAGCTTGGCTTCGGAAAAAAGATCGATCCCCGTTTTACGGTCCTTCTCCGCGGACAAAAGGGTCGCGTTCAGATTCAGGCGATAGATGTCGGCGGTGAACGAACCGGACTTTTCGAAGGGGAACATCCCTTCGCCGTCGTTGTCTTTCAGGTCCTTGAGGAAGTTCGGGGCGTTCGGGGTCAGCGTCTCAATCTCCCGGAGAAAGGACAGGTCCAGCGACCAGAGTCTTTGTTTCAGGCGCAGGCCGGCGAAATAGGATTGCCGGTCCTTGGACCGGGTCTCTTGGGGATACCGGCCGAGTTCGGCGAGGTCATGGTCCCGGGAGAAGCCGTTGGCCCCCCCGGTCAGGAAGAGCGAGCCCTCCTTGAACCGCTGCTCATAGGCCGCGCTCAGAAGCAGACTTTTTCCCCGCTCCCTGAACGTCCGATCGATCTCGTTGAAGTCGTTGAACTCTCTCCGCTTATCGAACGCGGTCAGGGCCAAAGAGAGGGCTGACGATTTTCTCTTGATGACATAGAGAAAATCCAGATCATAATCGGAAAGGATTTTGCGCCGCTCCGTGGACAGGACCTCGTTCCTTTTGTCGCTGGTCGCGTGAGGGTCGACGAAGGTCTTAGCCCAGGGAACGTATCCGCCGAGGCCGGATCCGGCCGTCGAAAAGCGGATCCTGGAGAAGCTCCGATCCCAGGACCCCGATAGAAAATGAAAGCCCTGGTCCCGGGCCATCGGGGTCTCTCCCCGAAGTTCGAACCGGGGAGCCGCGGAGAAGGGCGGGAGAAAGCCGGGCGATCCGTCGTCCAGGGCCGAGTTGATCTTGAATCCCTCATAGGACCAGTTGAACTGGTTAAAAGGATCCCCCTCGTAATAGACACGCGGGGAATCGATGAGGGAGAATCCGTTGCTTTCCTCGATGAGGAACGTGGCGTCGGGAGCATAATTCTCGAGAAACGTGGGATAAAAAGCGGCCCCCGGAAGCAAGCGGGTGAGAAAGCCGGAAAAGCTGAAGGCATTCCGGCGATAAGTGATATCTTCCTCGGCGGCCAGGGCGGCGGCCAGAGAAAGGAGGAAGATCGCGGTCAAAGCGGAGATTTTCTTCATTATCCAGTCAGTGCGGAAGACAGAGCCCTATTTCCCCGAATCTCTTCATGGAAATCCATTTTAAGTTGCCTGAAAATAACATAGGGGATTCTATTAGTCAAGGCAGAGGCGGCCGTCGGCCGACGCCCTTTACTTATCCCCTTCCTTTATTTTTATGAGGTTATGTCGGAGTCGTGGACTGACTCGGCCGCCTCATGAAGGACTGCGAAGCGCTGCTCTCATGGCGGCCGCTCCGGCCGTCCCTTTTCGCGAATTTCGCTGGAATTGACATCGCCGAGCGGCCGAGAGTATATTCCCGGCGGGGTCAAACGGGGAGCTTCATCGGCCAGAGCGGGAATTCGTGGCGTCGCGGAAAAAGCAAATTCCTTCATCTACTGGAAAGCGCCTGATATTGCTTTCCTTCATGAATTATGATTGACTTTTCATGATTATTGTCCTATCTTGCTGGGGGAGGATAAATTCATGGCCATACTCCAAGTCCGCGAGGTCGACGATCGGTTGTACTCTTTGCTCAAGGCTAAAGCCAAAAAGGAAAACCGATCTCTAAGCCAGGAAGTCATTTCCATCCTCGAGAATTATTTGTCCAATCCGGTGACGTTCAACAGGAATCCGACCAGAGAATTTCTTTCCTTGGCGGAGGCTTGGAGCGACGATAGAACGGCGGAGGAAATCATCGGTCGAATCAGGCGGAGTCGAAAGAACAGCAAGAGATTCGAGGCGGGAAATGTCTTATTTGATTGACACGGATATCCTGATCTACAGCCTGAAGGGCCATGAAATCGTCCAGAAACGCTTTATCGAAAACGAAAAGATTCCCAAGTCGATTTCCGTCATGACTTATGGAGAACTGTTATATGGGGCCAAGAAATCGACAAACAGCGAAAAAAATCTGGCCGTCGTCTACCGAATCAAGGAGCTTTTTCCGATTATCGATGTCGATAAAGCCGTGATGGAAACGTTCAGCGATCTCAAAGTCAAAATGCAGAAGACCGGGACAGTCATCGACGACCTGGATTTATTGATCGCGGCGACCGCTTTGACCATGAATTTTATCCTGGTCACAAATAATGAAAAACATTTCCGAAAAATCGCCGGATTGAGGCTGGAGAATTGGAGTAAAGAATAACAGATCCTCCCATGGAATAGCCATGAGCGAACACGTCGCGGCTGCCCAATCTCCTCTTGAGAAATCCCGGAGCGAAAACGCGCTCCGCAAGCTCGACCGCATGGCCAAGGCCCTTCGTCACCAAGAGCCGGACCGGGTTCCGATCAGCGATTTCTTCTGGGCCGGGTTCCTTCGGCGGTGGCGCCGCGAACTCGGCCTCACGCCGGCTTCAATGTCCACGGCGGCATATTCCGTGATGAAGGCCATGACCTTACCGGCCGCGTCGTGGCCCTGTCGGTAGCCGACCTTGCCCTCGGGCTCTAAAAAAGCGAGCCTCTCCAACGACAAGACCGCCCGGATCATGTCCTTCCCCACCCGTGCGGAATTCTTCAACGTTTTCCGAAAGGCGGGAGTTCAGGGATCGTCCATCGATTTCCTGATTTGCGCGGTCGCGGCGAAGGAGACTTGGCCGATTTTTACGACCGAACGCGATTTCGACATAGACCGGCGTCATTGGCCGATCCGGATCGTTTGATTTTCTTGTCGTTGCGAGCGACCGAAGGGAGCGTGGCAACCCATTCCGGTCATTGCGAGGCCGGCACTGCCGGCCGTGGCAATCCGACTACGCCGGATCGCCACGTCGCTTCGCTCCTGGCGATGACAGGTTCTATCGGCAATTTCGGGTTTCAGTCTCCGATAAGCATCATCGCAGAGGCGGCCGTCTGTGGCCGCCCTTTACTTATCCCCTTCCTTCCTTTATTATTATAAAGTTATGTCGGAGTTGTCATGATTCGATCTACAACCATCGTTTGCGTCCGGCACAAGGGACGCCTGGCCATTGCCGGTGACGGCCAGGTGACCATGGGCCAGACCATCCTGAAACAGACGGCCAAGAAGATCCGCCGCCTACACAAGAACCAGGTCTTGGCAGGCTTCGCCGGGGCTACCTCGGACTCCTTCGCCCTGTTCGCCCGCTTCGAAGGCAAACTCGAGGAATATAAGGGCAACTTGTCGCGGGCGGCGATCGAGCTGGCCAAGGATTGGCGCCTGGACCGAGCCCTCCGCCGTCTCGAAGCGCTGATGATCGTGGCCGATAAGGACAGTTCGTTCCTCATCTCGGGAACGGGCGACGTGGTCGAACCGGACGACGGCATCATCGCTATCGGCTCCGGCGGACCTTACGCCCTGGCCGCGGCGCGGGCGCTCCTCAAGCATACGGACCTGTCCGCGAAAGACATCGCCCTGGAAGCCATGAAGATCAGCGCCGGTATCTGTGTTTACACGAACGATGAGATCGTCGTCGAGGAACTGTGAATGGCCATCCCGCTGCCCCGGAGTTTCGAACGGCACGACGACAAGCCCAAGGACCGGGACACCGAGCTCACTCCGCAGGAGATCGTCGCCGAGCTCGATAAATACATCATCGGCCAGAAGGCGGCCAAAAAGGCCGTGGCCATCGCTCTCCGCAACCGCTACCGGAGGCGAAGGGTCCCCCCCGACCTGGCCGATGAAATCGCGCCGAAGAACATCCTGATGATCGGTCCCACGGGGGTGGGCAAGACCGAGATCTCGCGCCGCCTGGCCAAACTGACCTCCTCGCCCTTCCTCAAGATCGAGGCCAGCAAGTTCACCGAGGTCGGATATGTCGGCCGGGACGTCGAATCCATCGTCCGGGACCTGGTCCGCATGGGCGTGGACATGGTCCGGCAGGAGAAGATCGAGGAGGTCAAAGAGAAGGCGGCGACGAACGTCGAGGAACGGCTCCTCGACATTCTCCTCCCGCCTCTCAAGCGCCGCGATGAGTCCACGACCGAGGAGGATCTTCAGCGGTTCCAAGAAACCCGGGAGAAGCTCCGCCGTCAGCTCCGTGACGGCCTTCTCGAGGACCGTCCGGTCGAGGTTGAAGTGAAAGAAAGATCCTCCGCTCCGTTCGAGATCTTCTCGAACGCCGGCATGGAGGACATCGGCATCCAGATCCAAGAGATCATGCCCGGTCTGCTGGGGGGCAAAGCGAAACGGCGCAAGGTCAAGCTGCGCGAAGCCCGCGAATACCTGCTCGACGAGGAGCAGGGGAGGCTGATCGACATGGACCAGGTGGCCCGCCAGGCCATCGAGCGCGTCGAGCATTCGGGCATCGTCTTCCTGGACGAGCTGGACAAGATCGCCGGCCGGGAGACGGGCCACGGCCCCGAGGTCAGCCGCGAAGGGGTCCAGCGGGACCTGCTCCCGATCGTCGAAGGGACGACCGTCAACACGCGCTACGGCCTGGTCAAGACCGACCATGTCCTCTTCATCGGCGCCGGCGCCTTCAATGTCGCGAAACCGTCCGACCTCATTCCCGAGCTCCAAGGCCGGTTCCCGATCCGCGTCGAGCTGGCCTCTCTCAACAAGGACGACTTCGTCCGCATCCTGACCGAACCCGAGAACGCCCTGCTCAAACAGTACGCTGCGCTGCTGGCGACCGAGGAGGTCAAGGTCGAGTTCACGGCGGACGCGATCGACGAGATCGCCCAGGTCGCCGAGGACGTCAACCGCGAAGCCGAGGACATCGGCGCCCGCCGCCTCTATACAATCCTGGAAAAAGTGATGGAAGAGATCTCGTTCAAGGCGCCCAACGTCAAGATCAGGGGCATGGTCATCGACCGTCCGTATGTCCAGGACCAGCTCAAAGACATCATCAAGGACCAGGACCTGAGGCGTTTCATCCTTTGATGAAAAGAACGGGGTTTTTTGTCTTCCTGGCGCTGGCCGTCTCCCTGGTCCCGGCCTGCGGGCGGAAAGGCCCGCTGCAGATGCCGCTCGTCCTCGTCCCGCAGAAGGTGGACACGCTGAAAGCGTTCCAGCGCGGGAACCAGGTCCTCCTCGAATGGGCTAATCCGGAGACCTATATCGACGGGCGAGCCTTGACCGGCCTGTCGGACATCGAGGTCTGGGTCCACGAGATCCGGGACCAGTCCAAGTCGAAGGAGAAAGCGCCGGCCGCGGATGAATTCGGGTCCAAGGGCCGCTGTGTCGCGGTCCTCTTCCAAACGGAGAAACCGGCGCCCAGAGACAGAACCAGAGAAAACGCCCGAGCGGCCGTCGTCCCGGCGAAGAAAAAAAGCCCTGGGGCCAAAGGGCTCATTTATGAATATGGTTTATCCGAGAAAGAGCTCAAGGACGTCAAGCTCGTCTTCGCCCTGAGAGTGCGGGATGAGCGGCGGAAGCGATTTTCCGATTTTTCCGATCCGGTCGCCATCGTCCCGCAGCCCCTGCCGATCCCGCCATCGGACCTCCGGTCAGAGGTCTTCGCCGACCGGGTCGAGCTCCGCTGGACGGCCCCGGCCTCGAACATCGACGGCTCAAAACCGGTTTTGACCAAGGGGTATAACATTTACCGGCAGGATAAGGCGGGGGCGGTCCTCCGGCTGAACGCGGCCCTCGTCGGAGAAACCGCGTTCGCCGACAAGGGAGCGATGTTCGGACAGGCTTACCGCTATCTCGTCCGGGCGTCGGCCACGGCCGCGGAGCCTTTTATCGAAAGCGGGGATTCGCCGGCGGTGGATGTCCTTCCCAAGGACGTTTTTCCGCCCGCCGTTCCCACGGGATTGAGCGCCGCGACCGGGCCGGAGTTCATCACCCTGATCTGGGACGCCAATAAAGACAAGGACCTCGCCGGATACCACGTCTGGCGGAAGGATGAGGGACAGGCCGATTTCGTCCTCATGACGGGCCCGATTCTCCTCCAGAACACATATACCGACCGGACGATTGAAAAGGGCAAAGGCTATGGATATGCTATAACCGCGGTCGACGCGCTGGGGAATGAAAGCGCCCGGTCGGCCTCCGTTTCGGAGATCATCAAGGAGCCATGAGGTTGAAGATATTTCGATTTCGGCACGAGGGCGTCATCCGCCACGGAGTTTTGAAGGAGGAGAACCTCTTTCCCGTCACGGGGTCGATCTTCGAGGAGTTTGCCGTGGAGGACGCGCCCATCCCGGTCGGCGAGGTGAAGCTGCTCCCGCCGGTCGAGCCGTCCAAGATCGTGGCCGTCGGCCGCAACTACAAAGACCACGCCGCCGAGATGGGCAATCCGCTGCCCGCGGAACCGCTTCTCTTCCTCAAACCGCCGACCGCGGTCATCGGCCCCCATGACTCGATCATTTATCCCAAGATGTCGAGCCGGGTCGATTTCGAAGGGGAACTCGCGGTGATCATCAAGAAGAAGGCCTTTATGCTCGAGGCCGGAGCGCCGGTCGACGATTATGTCCTCGGCTACACCTGTTTGAACGACGTGACGGCCCGCGACCTCCAGGAGAAGGACAAGCAGTTCACCCGGGCCAAGTCCTTCGACACGTTCGCGCCCATGGGTCCGTGCATCGCCACCGGTCTCGATCCGTCGGCCCTGGAGATTAAAACGTTCCTCAACGGCAAGCTGCGGCAGTCGTCCCATACGAGGCACCTCATCTTCCCCGTTCCAGTCCTCGTCTGGTTCATCTCCAATATCATGACCCTCCTGCCCGGCGACGTCATCTCCACCGGAACGCCGTCCGGCGTCGGACCGATGCAGCCGGGCGACCGGGTCGACGTCCAGATCGAGGGGATCGGGACGCTCTCGAACCAGGTCCTGATAATCACTTAGGGAGGCGACCATGAAGTTCTTTCTCGATACGGCGAACCTGAAGGAGATCCGCGACGTGGCCGGTTGGGGCATTCTGGACGGCGTCACGACCAATCCATCGCTCCTGGCCAAGGAAGGCCTGACGTTCGAGCACCTGATTCGGGAGATCACGACCATTGTGACCGGACCCGTAAGCGTCGAGTGCGTCTCGGAGACCGCCCCCGAGATCATCAAGGAGGGCCGCGCGCTGGCCAAGCTCGCGCCCAATATCGCGGTCAAGATCCCCATCACCCTCGAAGGCTTGCGGGCCATCAAGGTCCTCTCCGGGGAAGGGACCATGGTCAATACGACGCTCATCTTTTCGGCCAGCCAAGCCCTTCTGGCGGCCAAGGCCGGAGCGAAGTTCGTCAGCCCTTTCATCGGCCGCCTGGACGACATCTCTGAGGAGGGGATGGGTCTGATCGAAGAGATCGTCACGATCTTCGACAACTACCGGTTCACCACCGAGGTCATCGTCGCCAGCATCCGCCATCCGCGGCACGTCGTGGACGCCGCACTCCTGGGGGCCGACATCTGCACGATCCCCTTCGCGGTCATCGACAAGCTGGTCAAACATCCGCTGACCGACCTCGGCATCGAGCGGTTCCTGGCGGATTGGGGCAAGGTCAAAAAATCGGGATGACGGACGCCCTCCGAGGGCGGATGGACGATGAAGAAAACGAGACGGCTTCGATCCCTTCTGGTCTTTTCAGCCCTGATCGCCGTGCTCGTCGGGCTCGGATTCGGCCTGCGGCTGCTCGTCCTTCGCCAGATTCGAGCGAGCCTTGGGCCGTCGCTGAATTACGCCCGGATCCGCCTCACGGTTATTCCGCCCTCCGTCGTGATCGAGGACGTTAGGTCGGTCACGTCCTCGCCGTTCTTTACGGCGGACAGGATCACGGTCCGCTTCTCCTACGGGACGCTGCTTCGCCGCGACAAATCCTTCCGGGTCTTGATCGAACAGCCAGTGCTGAGGGTCTACGATTCCTCGCCGGCCGGGGCGAAAGGGGCCCTCAAGCAGAGCATCTCTCTGCCATTCACCATCGAGAACGGCATCGTCCGCGGCGCGGAGATCCATTACTATGGGCAAGGGGCGAGCCTGTCCGCCCGGAACGTCCGGGCTGTTTTCCGGGGGAAGAAGAACTCCTTCGTACTGCGCGTCGAGTCCCCCGAAAATATAGTCATGTTGGACGCCTTGAAATCCCCGCTGGAGGGGAAGGTGACCGCCTGGCTCGAAGGCAAGGGGCCGAACCTGACCTTCCGCAAGCTGAACGCCGAGGGATCCGGTTTTTTCATCAAGGCCCGCGGCGTTCTTTCGGATCTCGGCGACCCTCAATATGAATTCCAGGCCGGATTGGCGGCGCCGGCGAACCTGATCGCCGCTCTTTTCAAGCTTCCGTTCCAGTGGTCCGGGAACGCCCGCGGGGAAGGACGGCTCGTCCGCAAAGGGCGGCCTGCGGTCTTTCAGGCCGACCTCGCCAGCTCTGATCTGGCTCTCCATTCGATCCCCCTGGGCCGGGTCGAGGGCACGGTCGCGGCCGGGGGGAACGGCGGCCGAGTGGATCTATCGATCCAGAAAGGGCTGGATCCCCGGGCGTCGGTGGAGATCACTTTCGGCGGGGGGAGAGTGGAAGGCGTCGTTAAAGGGGTCCACCTCGATCCCATCATCCGCGAGATCAAGATCCCCTGGCCGGTCAAGTCGCCGGCTTGGGGCGGTTTTTCGTTAGAGGCCAAACGGCTCCAGGCGCGCGCGGAATTCAGGGACGAGCAGATGATACCGGAACCGGGGCGCTTTCCGTTCAAGGGGCTCATCGACTTGACTTGGGACGGAAAAACAAGCGTCCGGTTCACCTCGGAAAAGATGGAATCGACGTTCGGGACTTTCGGCGTCAAGGGCGATCTCGATATCGGACGCTCAATCAGTATCCTCATCAAGGGAGACGTCTCCGACGTTCAGCAGAGCCGTGAGTTCACTTCGCTGATCCTGCGCCAGACGTTTCCGATCCCCGAGATCCGGGGTCGCGGGCGCGCCGATATCAAGATCCTGGGGGAATTTCGCGCGCCCCAGGTCAAGGCCGACTTCGCCTTGGCCCCGGCCGGATACGGCAAGTTCAATGCCGCAGCCGTCAGCGGGACGTTCGAGCTCGCGAATAAAGAGATCAGCGGCTTGTTCAAGGTCCAGGACCCGGACATGCGCGGAGACCTGCGGCTGTTCTCCCGGCCCGGCGACCTTGACGTCCGGATCCGCGCCGATGAGGCGAGCCTGGAGAAGGTCCTGCCGAATGTGAACATCAAGATCCCGCTGGCGGGGCGGAGCACCGGCGACATCGCCATCACCCGGAAGAACGACGGGCTTCTCGTGAGCGGGAGTTTCAGCGCTTCCCGCGTGAAACTGCTGGGCCAGGACCTCTCGAACGTCAGCGGCCGACTGGAGTGGACGGACGCGGAGGACACGCTTTCCTTTCCGGAAATCCAAGCGGGTCTTTACGGCGGCCGGATCAAAGGTTCGGCCCGGGTCGGATTCAAAGACCGCCGCTTCGACCTCGATCTTTCGGCCGCGGACCTCGACCTGTCCTCCCTTTATTCCGGGATCCAAGGCCGGGCGGCTTTCGACCTGAAAGGCCGCGGCGACCTGGATAAGGATACAGCCGTCGGAAAGTTCTCCTTGAAGGACGTTCACTTCGCCTCGTTCGAACCGTTGGAAGCTTCGGGGGACGTGGAACTGAGCTATGCCGACAACCAGCTCGGCCTCAAGCTCAGCGGCGCCCTGGACCCGGGCCGCAACGATTTTTCGCTATCTCTCGCTTTTCCGCGGCCGGACCGGTCTCTCCTGCTCAATATCAAAGGCCGCCTCCTCAACCCGGATCTTGTCCTGCCCTGGAAAGGGGTTCAAGGCGAAGTGAGCTATCTGGCCGAGATCAAGAGCACGGCCTCGGGCCTTCAGGTCAGCGGCGTGGTCGATTTCAAAGGGCCCCTGTTGCCCTTTCCGGGAATCGCCCAGGCCCTGACCGACTACAGCGGCCTCGTCTTCATCCAGAACAACCGAGCTTCGCTCCGGTCGCTCCAAGGCCGATTGGGAGGAGGGAGCGTTTCGGGCAGCGGCGAAATCCGCTTCGGGAACCGGGGGATCGAGCTGCTGGATATCCAGGCCGAGGGCAAAGAGATGGTCCTCGCCCTTCTCGAAAGAACCCGGGCCCAGGCCGAGGGATCGCTCCGATTATTCAAGGATGAGACCCGGTTCTCTCTGACCGGCGACTTCATGGTCAAGAACCTCTCCTGGAAAAGGGAGCTCTCCGAAAAGTTTATTTTTTCGGCGAGCGCCTATCTCGAGCCGAAGAGGGAGAAAGGGCTGTTCGATGATCTGGCGCTCAACGTCCGCCTGCGGGCCGACGACAACGCCGTCCTCGAGAATTCCGCGGGCCGGGTCCAGGGCCGGTTCGACCTGACTATCACGGGCAAAGTCAGCGCGCCCGTCCTTCTCGGCGATATCGAAGGGTTGCGGGGCAACGTCAATTTCCAGGACCGGAGCTTCCGTGTGCTCAAAGCCCGGCTGAGCTTTTTCAACCCGGCCTCCGTCGAGCCCTATATCGATTTCCAGGGCGAGACCTTTCTCAAGGATTACCGGGTCACGTTCTCTTTGAGCGGCCTGGTCAATCGCTTGAAGCCGGAGTTCGCCTCGTCGCCGCCGCTCCCGCCCGAGGACGTTCTGGCCTTGCTGGCCCTCGGAGAATCCTTCAAGCGAACCTATTCCTACGACACGAGCTCCCGGCTCGGGACGGGGTCGATGCTGTCCTTCCAGCTCGGTGAGGAAGCCCAGAAGCGCGCCGAGCGGCTGTTCAGCCTGGACCGTTTTAGGATCGACCCGTTCGTCCTGGGGGCTTCGTCCGAAATGACCGCCCGCCTGACCGTGGGCAAAAAAATATCGCGCAACATCATCCTTTTATATTCGACCAACCTGACCAGCCAGAGGGAGGAGATCGTTCGCCTCGAATGGGAATTCAGCGAGAGCTTCTCCCTTGTCGGCATGCGGGATGAACGGGGACGGATCAGTTTCGATGCCAAAGTCCGCAAACGGTTCTAAGCTTGCCCTCCTGGCCCTGGCGCTCGCCGTGGCATCCGGGATTCTAGCCGCCGAACCGATCCGAACGGCCGTTCCTACGATCGCCTCCGTGTCGGTCAAGGTCGACGGCGAGCCGGCCGGGGCGGACATCGAAGGCTTGATCGCGATCGCGGCGGGCGAACCGTTCTCCCCAAAGAAGATCGACGCCGCCCTCAAGCAGATCTACCAGACCGGCCTCTTTTCGGATGCCCGTGTCCTGAAGGAAGGGGAGAGCGAGGTGCGCCTCACCTTCCTCCTCGTCCGGCGGCTTCTGATCCGAAGCATCTCCATCGAAGGCGAACGGGAGCTTTCCAGAAAAAAGCTGAAAGAGGGCCTTTACGCCCTGAGGTCAGACGGGGCTTTTACCGAGGACAGGCTGGGGAGGGCGGTCGAAGAGCTGAAGGACGTCCTAGGAAAGGAAGGCTATCTGAACGCGGCGGTCCAAAGCCGGTTCGAAAAGGATGCGGCCCAGCCTCTGGTCGATGTCGTCTTCGACGTCACCGCCGGAAGTCGGCGAACCATAAAAAGCATCGACTTCGTCGGGGACCCCGCGGCTCCGATCGCGGCGCTGAAAAAAACGATCGAGAGCCGCGAGGGAAAGCCTTATATCCCTTCGGTCCTGCACGCGGACCTCGCCCGGATCAAGAGTTATTATGCCACGCTCGGATATCCGAGAGCGGAGATCTCCCTTAACCAACCGGATTTCGAGGACGAGGAAGGGAAGGTCTCTCTGGTTTTTAAGGTCGCCCCTCACGAACGGATCCGGATTTCGATCACCGGCGCCCAGGTCCCGGAAAGCCTCGTCCGGCCGATCTGGGAGGAGCCCATTTTCGAGGAATGGGGCCTCCTTCAAACCGAGATAAAGATCCTCTCCCATCTGCGGGACCAGGGTTTCGTTTTCGCCACGGCCAAGGCTTCCCTCGAAAGGACCGCCGGCGAGCTGCGCATTGCCTGCGAGGTGAATCCCGGCCGAAAATATACGATCTATGACGTGGAGTTCGAGGGGAACCGGTTCTTCAGCGCCGTGGACCTCAGACGGGAGATGGGCATCGGCCTCAGCCTGGCGATCCTGGGCGGGATCCGCGGGGAACGGCTCTTTGAGATGCCGGCCCAGATCCAAAGGCTGTATGAAACGAAAGGATTTCCCGAGGCCCATGTCGACCTGAACTTCAGGATGATCGGCGGCGACATGCGGGCGATCTATCAGATCGAAGAAGGGCTTCAGCGGACGATCGGCCGGGTCTCGTTCAACGGAGTGACATTATTCGGGACCGAGGTCCTGCGGGCCCAGATCGGGAGCGTCGAGGGCGGGCCGTACTTCCAGCCCGACGTCCAAAAGGACATCGGACGATTGGAAACGTTCTTTCTCAATCAGGGCGTCCGGGGGACAACCGTCTCTGCCGCCGTGGATCAGACCGGCGATCGAAAGTTCGACGTCGCGTTCAATATCGCGGAAGGCCGGCGGGTGAAGATCGATCGGATCGTCGTCACCGGCCAGAGAGTCACCCGGCGCAAGACGATCGACCGGGAGATCAGGATCAAGGAGGGCGAACCGGCCGCCGCGGACCGGATCCTGGAGACGAAAAGGGGATTGGAGAAGCTGGGCATCTTCGCCGAGGTGAAGATCGACGAGATCCCGACCTCCCCGGACGCCGAGAATCTGGTCATCAGCCTCCGCGAAGGCCAGCGCAACTACGCCAGCCTCGGCGCGGGGCTCGAAACGAAGACCGAGACGCAAAGCTTCGAGATCTGGGAGAACGGCCTGCGGCCCCGCGGGACGGCCGAACTCATCCTGGGCAACGTCTTCGGCCGCGGCTCTCAGCTGAGTTTCGTCACCCAATTCAGTTTGAAGGAAACGCGGGGCGTCGTCTCCTGGGAGGACCGGACCCTGTTCGGCCTGCCCCTTCAGACCGTTCTCAACGGCTGGCTGGAACGGGAGGAGCGGGTGAGCTACGGATACGATCAAAGAGGCGTCAGCTACTCGGCGATCAAGCCGTTGGCCAAGGACTGGGTGTCATTCACGGCGCTCCGCTGGGCGAAGACGACGCTTTACTTCCTTGACGTGGCCGAATCCCAGGTCGATCGGCAGCATTTTCCGTTCTCGATCGCCTCGGTCTCGGAAAGCCTGATCCTGGACCGCCGCGACGACACGTTCAATCCGGAGAGAGGGTCCTTTTTCAGCGTCGTCGTGGAGTGGGCTTATCCGCTGTTCAATGTCGAATCGGATTTCCTGAAGAGCTTCGTGAAGTATCAGAGGTTCTTTCCGGTGTTCCGCGCTCTGAATTTCTGTTTGACCGCCCGGGCCGGACTGGGAATGGGCCGGATTCCCATTCACGAACGGTTTTTCGGGGGGGGCAGCAATACGTTCCGGGGGGAGCCGTTCGACGAGCTCGGGCCGACCGACCCGTCATCGCACAAGCCGGTCGGCGGAAAGGCGCTGATCCTGTTCAACTTCGAACTCCGCTTTCCCATCTTCCGGTCCGTGGAGAATCTGACCGGCGCCGTCTTTTACGACAAGGGCAATATTTTCGCGGCCCGGAGCGATGTCCGGATCGGCGGCCTGAAGGACTCCGTCGGCTTGGGGATCCGCTACCGCACGCCCCTCGGGCCTTTCCGTATCGATCTGGGCTGGAACCTGCATCCTCCCGCAGGCCGGGCCCAGCCCATCGTCTTCATCACGATCGGAAATGTCTTTTAAAATGAACGATAAACGGAATTGGCGCGGTTGGATCGTCCTGGCGGCGGTCTGGGCCTGGGGAGCGTCCCTCGCGGCCTCCCCGCAGGTGGAGACCGTGAACTGCATGGTCGCCGTGGTGAACGGCCGGTTGATCACGCTCATGGACGTCAAGGTCGCCGAGAGTCTGGGGTTTTTCGAGGCGGGGGCGAAGGCCGACGCCCGGGAGCGTCGCCGGGAGATCCTTGAAAAGCTCATTGACCAAAAAGTCGTGATCGAATTCGCCCGGGAAAGGACGCCGTTAGAGCCGGCCAAGGTCGACGAGGCGCGAAACGGATTGTTGGCCGGGCTCGGCCGTGAGGAATCCCGCCGCCGCATGGCGGAGTTCGGTCTGGAAGGGCCGGACCTCTTGCCCTATCTCGAAGAGAAGGTCCGCAGCGAAACGATCGTCGCCAACCGGTTCGGCCGGAGCGTGAGCGTCTCCCTTAAGGAGATCGAGGTCTATTACGGCGAGGCTTACGCGCCGATGCAGAAGAAGCTGGGCGCGGTTCCCAAGCCGCTGGTCGAAGTCCTGGACGTCCTCGAAGCGGAGATCAAAAAAGCCAAGGTCGAGAGCCAGGCCGCGCTTTGGATCAGGAACCTCCGGCGGCAGGCCGAGATCGAGATTCGGACCGACTGCCTTTTTAAGTGAAAAAGGAAAATTCATGAGTCGAATCGCCTATTTATTTCCGGGTCAGGGGTCCCAAGTCGTGGGTATGGGCAAAGGCTTTCACGACCGATCGGACCTCGCCCGAACGATCTTTGCCCGGGCCGATGAGATCCTCGGTTATCCGATCTCGCGGCTGTGTTTTGAGGGGCCGGAGGAGGATCTCAAGCTTACCCAGAATACGCAGCCGGCCTTGCTCATCGTCAGCCATATCGCGGCCAGCCTCTTCGAAAGGTTGCCCGTGATCGCGGCCGGCCACAGCCTTGGCGAATACTCGGCGCTCGTGGCCGCCGGCGCCCTCCGATTCGAGGACGCCGTGCTCCTCGTCCACAAGCGGGGCCGCTATATGCAGGAAGCCGTTCCGGTCGGGCAGGGGGCCATGGCCGCCGTCCTGGGGATGAGCTACGAGGACCTCGGCCGGGCTTTGGCCCAGGTCACGGCGGGGGTGGTCCAGATCGCCAACTGGAACAGCCAGGAACAGATCGTCATCGCCGGTCATAAAGCGGCGGTCGAAGAGGCTCTCAAGATCGCCAAACCGCCGCGCGCCATGATGCTCCCCGTCAGCGCCCCTTTCCATTCGGCCCTCATGAAGAGCGCCGAGGAACGGCTGGCCGTGGACCTGGACCGGACGGAGTTCAAAGACCCCAGGTACCCAGTCGTCACCAATGTCGACGCGCGCGCCGTTCGTACGGGCGCGGAAGCCCGCGATGCCCTGAAAAGGCAGGTCAGCCGACCGGTTCTTTGGTATAAATCCATGGAGCTTTTGGGCCTGGAATCCATCGACGTTTTCGTCGAACTCGGATCTGGAAAGGTCTTGACGGGACTTCTGAAGAGGATCGGCCGGGCCTGGCCCCATCCCTTCACGATGCTCGGCATCGAGGACGCGGAATCGCTGGAGAAGGCCAAGGGTTCAGCCGCCTGAGCGCTCTTTAAGCAGGGACGGGCCGTACTTCCCGAAGTATTCGCCCGCGGAATACATGGCGGCGGCCATGACGAGCCAGAGGCCGATCCGGCCGACGACGAACCATCCGCCCAGGATCTCCCGCCCCACGATCAGGAACGAGATGGTGATGGTCTCCAGGGCCATTTTTATTTTTCCGGGCCAGGAGGCCGGGATCACCACGCCTCTCGAGGCGGCCACGGCCCGGAATCCCGTGACGGCGATCTCCCGGCCGATGATGATGACCGCCATCCAGGGGGGAACATGCCCGGATCCGACGAGGCAGATGAAGGCCGAGGCCATCAGGAGCTTGTCGGCGATCGGATCGAGGAGCTGGCCGAGAGCGGTGATCTTGTTGGCCCGCCGCGCCCAGAATCCATCCACGGTGTCCGTGAACGAGGCTAGGAGAAAGATCCCCAAGGCCGCGAACTCATGGTCTTTGAACGAGGATGTCAGCGCGATGATGAGAAAAGGGATCAGGGCGATCCTCACGGACGTCAAGAAGTTCGGCGCGTTCATCCAGCCGAAGATTATCAAAGCTTCCTAGAGGTGTCAAATAGGAGGTAGTACGCATACGGTATTTGGACCTAAACTATTGAACTATTCTCCCGTTCATTTTAAGATGGGACCATGTTTCGGCCCATAGGCCGGTGGAATTCCATTCCCAAGGAGGCACAGGGATGATGTCTGTCCGCAACCTTTTTCGTTCGCGCGTTATGGCCGTCGTTCTCGGCACGGCGGCGCTGTCGCTGCTGATCTTTCCGCAGCAAGTCAAAAAAACCGCCCGGATCATGAACACGGATCCGCAGCTCCGCCTGCAATGGTATGACCAGCAGGTCGAGATGAAAAAGACGTCCAAGTTCAAGGACCTGAAATGGCAGTTCCTCGGGCCGACGAACATCAGCGGCCGGTGCACCGACGTCGCCGTCGTCGCCCCGAAGGGCAAGGCCTACACGATGTACATGGCTGCGGCCTCGGGCGGCGTCTGGAAGACCGACAACGAAGGCACGACGTGGGCGCCCGTCTTCGATCAGGCGGCCTCCACGGCGATCGGCAACATCGCCATCGCTCCCTCCAACCCCCAGATCGTCTGGGTCGGAACGGGCGAGGCCAACATCTTCCGCAGTTCCCAGTCCGGCGCGGGCATTTATAAGTCTGTGGACGGCGGCAAGACCTGGCAGCCTATGGGCTTGGCCGGTACGAACACCATCGCCCGCATCGTCGTCCACCCCAAGAATCCCGACCTGGTCTATGTCGCCGCGTCCGGGCATGAATGGACGACCAATCCGGAGCGGGGCGTTTATCGGACCGTAGACGGCGGGAGGAATTGGGAGAAGCTCTTTTATATCAATGAGGAGACCGGAGCCATCGATCTAAGGATGGACCCCCAGGACAACGATACGCTCTACGCCGCGATGTGGCAGCGGACGCGCAAGAAATGGAACGATCCGCGCAATGAGGTCCAGTCCAAGGACAGCGGTATCTACAAAACGACCGATGGAGGAAAGACCTGGAAGCCGGTCAACACCGGGCTGCCGGAGGGGAAGTTCCGGGGCCGTATCGGCATCGACATCTGCCTGACCAAGCCTAACATCCTCTACACCTTTGTCGACAACTACGAGAAGGCGCGAGAGCCCAGCGAAGCCGAACGGGCCGATTCCTATGGCCTGCCCTCGGCGGGCATCATCAAAGGGGCGACGGTCTATCGGTCGGAGGACAAGGGCGAAACGTGGAAACAGGCGAGCGGCCTGACGCCGGAACAAAAGCAATTCATGGAACGCCATTCCAATACGTACGGCTGGGTGTTCGGTCAGGTGCGGGTCGATCCCGGCAACGAGAACACGGTCTATACCATGGGCCTCGGCCTGAACGTCTCTTATGACGGCGGTAAGACCTTCCAGGGGCTCGACAGCCCCGGGGGCGACCACCATGCCCTCTGGATCGATCCCGACAACTCCAACTATCTCGTCAACGGTTTCGACCAGGGTCTGGCTGTGTCCTACGACAAGGGCAAAACATGGAAGTACTTCCAGGATACTCTTCCGGTCTGTCAGTTCTTCAACATCGCCTATGACATGGGCACGCCGTTCAAGGTCTACGGCTCGATGCAGGACCACGGCAGTTTTCGCGCCCCCGTCGACCTGAGCCGCGGCCGGGACAGGATCCCGGCTCAAAAATTCGAGGGCGCGCCGGGCGGCGAAGGCTCGAACCAGGCCATCGACCCGACCAATCCCAATGTCGTCTACTCGGCCGGCTTCTACGGCACGATCAGCCGGACGGAATACGACAGGACGGGAACCGCGCCCGGCCGGCCGTTCAGCAAGACCCTCCTGCCGCGCCAGTTCGAAAACGAGCCCAAGCTCAGAGGCGAGTGGCTGGCGCCGTTCATCCTCTCCCCGCACAACCCGGACATCCTCTATCACGGCATGCAGTTCCTCTTCCGCTCGCTCGACCGGGGCGATACCTGGGAAAGGATCAGCCCGGACCTGACCTATGCCACGGCCTCGGAAATGGGAGATATCCCGTACCACACGCTGTTCGCCATCTCCGAGTCGCCGCTCAAGTCCGGCCTAATTTACATCGGCACGGACGACGGCAAGGTCTGGATGACCAAGGACGGCGGCAAGGCTTGGATCGAGATCATGGCCGGGCTGCCGTATCAGCAATGGGTCTCGCGGCTGGCGGCGTCCCAGTTCGACATGGCCACGGTCTACATGACCCAGAACGGCAAGCGCGACGACGATGTCGCGCCCTACGTCTGGAAATCGACGGACTACGGAAAGACGTGGGTCGATATCTCCAAGGGCATTCCCCTCGGGCCGGTCAACGTCATCCGCGAGGATCCTGTGGACCGGAACGTCCTCTATGTCGGCACGGACCAGGCCGTCTTCGTCACGACGGATGGGGCGAAAACATGGAATGTCCTGGGCGGCAACCTGCCCTCGTCCTATGTTCATGACCTGATCGTCCATCCGCGCGACAACATCGTCGTCATCGCCACTCACGGCCGCGGCATGTGGGTCCTCGACGCCAACGCCGTCAACAATAAGGACAAGAGGCGCGGCCGTTTCTTCGGCAACTGATCGCTCGCGAATCCCCTCTTCCCGTCATGATCGAACGGGGAGGGGGGCTTTTTCATTCCCCCCGGTCATTTGAGGAGATGGAGATGAAGCGCACGACTTCCTGGACGATCGTCCTGTTGGTATCCGTTGTTGTGGTCCCTTCAATTTTCGGGGCCGAGGACCGGATCATCAGAGAAGCCCTGGCCGTCCGCGTGCCGCGCTCCTTTCAGCGCTCGATGCTCGCCATCGACCCGATCGAACTGATGATTGCGGCGGGGACATGGAAGACGCCCAAGCCGGGCGACGGCTTGGCCTTCCCCGAGGCGGATCCCGCGAAATGGGAGCGGGTCACGGCCGACGCCAACGGCTGGTTCTCGGGACCGGCCATGGGCGACGGCTATGTCTGCGCCGTCGTTACAGCCGCTAAGGATCAGGCCGCCGTCCTTAACAGCCTCGGCGCCGCCTATGTCTTTGTCAACGGCGAGCCGAGGATGGGCGGGAAATATGCGCTCAAGGAGACTTACGAATCCTGGGAGCCGCGCTTCGATTACGGCCAGGTCCCGGTCGTCCTCAAGAAAGGGGAGAACCGTCTTCTGTTCCGTTGCACGCGCGGACGGCTGAAGGCCGTCCTGTCGACTCCGGCGGCCCCCGTTCTCTTCAATGAGAAGGATGTCACGCTTCCCGATGCCCTTGTCGGCGAAACGATCGAAGCGTGGGGGGCGATCGCGATCATGAACGCGACCAACCGGGTCCAAAAGGATCTGGTTGTCACCGCGGCCGGCGAAAGACTCGAACCGACGACGTCGGAGGTGGGCATCCTTCAGCCCTTCAGCGTCCGCAAGATCGGCTTTTTGATGCGGGGCGCGGCCCCGGCCCAGCCGTCGAAGATCTCCGTCCAATTGGCCCTGAAGGACAGGACGCGGAAGGGAGAGGTGTCTTCTCCGGGCGCCGCGGTCACGCTGGAATGCAAAAGCCCGCTCCAGAATCACAAACGGACGTTCCGCAGCGGGATCGACGGCAGCGTGCAGTATTACGCGGTCAATCCCGCCCAGAATCGCGATCCGGAGTTCAAGCCGGCCTTCGTCCTGTCCGTGCACGGCGCGGCCGTGGAGGCGACGAACCAGGCCGGTTCATATGAAAACAAATCCTGGGCGCATATCGTGGCGCCGACCAACCGGCGGCCATACGGCTTCGATTGGGAGGATTGGGGCCGCCTTGACGCCCTGGAAGTGATGGCGGACTTCACCCGGCGCTATCCCACCGACCCCGAACGTGTCTATCTGACCGGACACTCCATGGGCGGACATGGGGCCTGGATCCTCGGCGCTCAGTTTCCCGACAGGTTCGCGGCGGTCGGCCCGAGCGCCGGCTGGATCAGCTTCAGGACGTACGCCTCCCGCCAGAAGGACGAGGGGCCGACCGACATCGAAAAGCTCACCTCCCGGGCCCTGCTCCAAGGGGATACGCTGGCGCTCGTCCGGAATTTTGAGGATGTCGGGGTGTACATCCTCCACGGCGAGAAGGATGAGAGCGTGCCCGTCGCTCAATCCCGGCAGATGGCCAAGACCCTGGGCGAATTCCATAAGGATTTCGTCTATCACGAGGAGAAGGACGCCCCGCACTGGTGGGACAAGTCGGACGAGCCGGGAACCGATTGCGTGGATTGGGCTCCGATGTTTGATTTCTTCGCCCGTCACTCGCTGCCGCGAAAGGAGATGGTCCGGGAGGTCGCCTTCGCCACGTCCAATCCGGGGATCTCGGCGCAGCGGCATTGGGCGCGGATCGAAGCGCAGGCGGAGCCGCTGAAGCTCAGTTCCATCCGCCTGCGCTTCGATCCCGGGGCGAAGCGCTTCAGCGGAACGACGCAGAATGTCGCTCGGCTGGCGCTGGACGCCTCTGTGCTCGATCCGACCGCGCCCGTCGCCATCGATATCGACGGGCAGAAATTAACGGCGACCGCCCGGCAGGCGACGCTGTGGCTCTCTAAAAAGGATTCAACTTGGTCGGAGGGAGATCCGCCTTCGCCGTCCCTCAAGGGACCCCGCCGGAACGGTCCGTTCAAGGACGCCTTTCGGAACCGGATGGTCTTTGTCTATGGGACCCAGGGCACCGGCGAGGAGAACGCCTGGGCCTTCGGGAAGGCGCGGTTTGACGCCGAGATCTTCCAATACCAGGGCAACGGCTCCGTCGAGATTGTTCCCGACCGGGATTTTCAAACGGCGGCCGAGCCGGACCGGAACGTCATTTTATACGGCAACGCGGCGACGAACCGCGCTTGGAAAGCTTTGCTCGGGCCGAGCCCTGTTCAGTGCGAGAAAGGCCGGATCACGATCGGGACGAAAACGCTCAACGGCGGGAACTTAGCCTGTCTCTTCCTCCAACCGAGGCCCGGCAGCGACGTCGCTTGCGTCGGCGCCGTGGCCGGCACGGGGATCCTGGGCATGCGGCTGACTAACACACGGCCCTATCTCGCCGCCGGTTATGCCCTTCCGGACGTGATCGTGTTCGCTTCGGAGGCCGGCAAAGGGAGCGTGCTCAAGCTGGCCGGTTTCTTCGGGGCTGATTGGGCCGTCGGATCGGGCGATTTCGTTTGGGATTGAGCGAGGCGGCTCCTTTGGTTTAAAATGGCTTCATGAGAAAGTTTTTCATCCGGTTTTTTCTCGTCTTTATGGCCACGACGGTAACCCTCCTCTGCGTCGAAATCTTCGTCCGAATCTTCTGGAACAAACTCAGCGGTCAGACCGTCATTCCCCTGACCCTGAAAACGCATCGGATCACGGCCAACAAGCTGCTGGGCTATGAGCTGGTGCCGGGAAGTGTTTCGTTCGAGGATAAGGCCTGGTATCGAATCAATCAGGACGGCCTCAGGGACACCGATTATTCCCGGACAAAACCCATCTCCACCTTTCGGATTGCCGCCGTGGGAGATTCCTGCACCTTCGGCCTGGGAGTGGAGTTGGAAGAGACCTGGCCAAAGCAACTGGAAACGGAACTACAAAAAACCAAATCCCGGATCGAAGTGATCAACTTCGGGGTCATGGGCTATAACACCACCCAGGAAGCGGAAAGAATCCAGGATAAGGTCCTGGATTATTCGCCTGATTTGATAATCATCGGCTACAGTTTGAACGATATCGGCGTCTTGAGCCGCGAGAGAAGAGTCTTAAGTACTTACAAAGGTTACAATTCCTTTTTAACCACCGGCATCGGCTTTATCGACGGACTTCTTTCCCGATTTAAGACATATCTTTTGATAAAAAATCGCCTTTTCTTGAAAAAGAGCAATGCCGACAAAGCTCCCCCCCAATACTCAAAGGACGGCCTGAAGGTTCTGAGAAAGGGTTATAGCGGTTTTCTATTGGAAGCCTACCAGGAGCCGGACAACTGGAACGAGCTGAAGGCGGCCTTTGATAAAATCCGCCGGTCGACCCAGCCCCGGATACCCGTGCTGTCTGTTATCTATCCTGAATTGAATGAGTTAGATCAATATCCGTTTACCGAAATCCATGACATTGTCAAAAAACTCTGCCTGGAAAATGGTTTCCTGGTCTTGGATCCTCTGGTCGATTTTCTGTCGAATAAAGCCCAGAATATCCGAATCAGCGAAGCCAATCCTCACCCCAATGCGCTGGGAAACAAGATCTATGCACAGGCCATCTCTCAATATTTGCAGGCGTCTTTCCTGGCAAAATAGCCTCCGCTTTAGAGGCCGCACTCCCATTTCGCGACTTCACCTGGCCTTTTGGGGAGAAGGATTCAACAAGGCCCAAACGGCCCTCCTCCCCTTCCTCGAGGGCCTGCGTCATAAAAGTGGGGTAAATCACGCGCCCCCGGGACATTGACTTTTCCTTTAAATACCTGTATAAATGAACATGAGTGTCCAAAATAGCCGAAGCCCAAGCTCAATCCGAGCGACCCACCGAGGTGAGATCCAGCCGATGAATCGAGCAATCGGCGAGGAGTCGAATTCACCCTCCAAATTCATCTCTTGAGGCGATTTACTTTTATACGGGTCGGACTTATTATCTCATCGGTTCAGGGCTTAGGACTTTGGACAAAGTGAGAACCCTCGGTAGGAGAGTGATAATGAGGAGAGCCTTATGGCCCATGGTCCTTCTCATCGCTATATCCGCGATCGCCGCTGGGACGGTCATTCCCCCCTCATCCGAGGCGCAGGTGAGACCGGCGGCCAAGACTATAAAGCTCGGCGATCAAGGGGCCGGCCTGCCCGGAACGCCTCAACCTCCGGAGGTGGAAGCGCCGGTCATCGAGACGGTCAAGATTTCGGGCAGCCAGGGCGGCGAAAACCGTTATCCCGGCGTTGCCGAGAACTCCAAGGGCGATCGCCTGGTCATCTTCAGGGGGCCCAATAACGCGTATTGGTACAGCTACTGCAGGAAAGATGGGACCTGGAGCACCCCGGCCAGCATCCCCGGCCAACCTATTCTCGACGATTATTCCTGCGTGGACCTCGCGGTCGACAGTACAAGCCGCTTCCACTGCGTCTGGGAAGAGCCCGGATCCATCGCCGTGTACGGCTCGTTCCTTGACGGGGTATGGACAACCCCCTTCACCCTTCAATCGGTCGGCGGGTACGACATGGGGCCCTCGATCGCCGTGCGCTCCAATGATGACGTGCTCGTCGCGACCGGCCAGATCATCAGCGGCAGCTATCTGACCAAAGACGTCTTTCTCCATGTCAAAGGAAAAAACGAAGCCCGATTCCGGGCCCCCAAAAACCTGACCGTTGACCATGAAGGCTCGGCCATGCCCTGGATCGCCGTCGACGGTAACGACCACATCTGGATGGTCCACAAGAGCGACCTCAACATGACCTCCCCCGTCGATATCCTTGTCATCTACCTGACCCATTGGGACCGGAACAACAACGCAGCGGAGGATTGGCTGCTCGTCTCTGAAGACGAGGGCTGGTCGTTTTGGCCCCAGGTTGCCGTGAACAGCGAGGGCAAGGTGATGACGGCCTGGGCCTACTCCCAGAGCGGCGACTACTGGTCCCGACTCTATGATCCCGCGACCAAGAAAATGTCCTCCATGGTCCCCTTGAGAGTCGGCCTTTCGAACTATCCGTGGTGCACGTTCTGGTCGAAGCTGGTCGCTCACGGCGAGGATTTCTTCATTGCGGCCATCAATCCCGCGAGGATCCTGTATCTCTTGAAATACGACGCCAAGACATCCCAATGGACGCGTGTCGCTCAGATCTCGGACACATCGGTCCAATACTTCGACCTATATGCCGGGTCCGACAAGATGCTCATCGCCTGGGGCGAAGCCGGCGTGCCCAGCAACGTCTACCTGACGACCGTCGAGGTCTCCAGCATCACCTCAAAACCGACGTTGACGATCCAGGCCAGTGCCGGAGGGACGACGGATCCGGTCCCGGGTTCCTATCGCTACGATAAGGGCAGCAGCGTAACCGTACGGGCCGTTCCGAACTCGGGGTATCGGCTAAGTTCCTGGTCGGGAGATGCTTCAGGAAATGCCGGGTCCATCACCGTCGCGATGGATCGCAATCTGACGATCACGGCCAATTTCGCCTCCATTCCTATCCCCAAGCCGCCGCTGGACCCCGTTCTCGAGACAGGGCTTGAGGCCTCCCAAACCACAAAAGTCAACGCGCTCGGCTGGCACAGAAATCCCGGGAATGCCGGACTTGAACTCAAGGAGTATTGGATTTATCGTAAACGAGCCACACTGCCGGACAGCGATTTCGCGAAGATCGGCTCGGTATCCTCGGAAACGTTTCAATACGAGGACAAGGGACTGCCACTGAACCTGAAGTTCACCTACGCCCTGACGGCGAGCCCTCTGGACCCTTATGGAAAAGAGAGCGAGCGTTCGGAGTCGGCAACCGAAATAAGCACCTTCCCGCCGCTGGCCGCCGCCTGTAAAACCATCGTCAATAACTCTTTATTCCGGAAAGAAAAGATCAACCGGATCTCCTGGCAGACAAATCCGCTGAACGACGCCGTCACCATCGCCCAATATAATATTTACAGGAAAAGAACCGATCAAGAGGACTCCGCCTACAAGCTGATCGGCTCCGTCACCGGCAGCTCCGTTGAATACCAGGACCGGAGACTGTCGTTCAGCGAAAGTTATATGTATGTGATCAAGGCGGTCGATTCGGGCGGGTACGAAAGCGGGATCTCTAATCCCGCCAGGGAATAGGCCGGAGGACTCTCTTTCATTTCAGCCCTGCTTGTCCAAGGAGAATGAACATGAGAAGAACGGTTTGGCCGCTGGCCCTTCTTACGGCCGCATCCGTGATCGCCGCGGGGATGGTCATCTCCGCCTCGTCCGAGGCCCAGGAAAGACCGAAGGCCAAAACCGTGCGGCCCGCCGATCGATGGGACGGCAGGCTGGGAACGCCGCTGCCCTCGGGCGTGGAAGCGCCGGTCATAGAGACCATCAAGATCTCGGGCGACCAAGCCGGTAACAAACGTTATCCCGGCGTTGCCGAGAACGCCAACGGCGACCGCCTGGTCATCTTCAGAGGCCATGATGATACGTATTGGTACAGCTTCTACAAGAAGAACGGTGCCTGGAGCACGCCGGCCAGCATCCCCGGCCAGCCCGCACTCGACAACTACACCTGCGTGGATGTCGAGGTCGACAGTTCCGGCCGCTTTCATTGCGTCTGGGATGAACCCGGATCCGTCGTCGTGTATGGTTCGTTCCTCGACGGAGCCTGGACAACGCCCTTTATGCTTCAGAATATCGGCGGGTACGACATGGGCCCCTCGATCGCCGTGCGCTCCAACGATGATGTGCTCATTGCGACCGGCCAGGTCATAAACGCCGGCTATCTGACCAAAGACGTTTTCCTCCACGTCAAGGGAAAGACCGAATCCCAATTCCGTACCCCCAAAAACCTGACCAATGACCATGAAAGCTCGTGCCAGGCCTGGATCGCGGTCGATGCCAATGATCACACCTGGATGGTCCACAAGAGCGACCTCGATTGGCAATCCACGGTGGATATCCTGGTCATCTACTTGACCCATTGGGACGAGAACAACAACGCCGTGGACGACTGGCAGCTCGTCTCCACCAGCCAGGGCTTTTCCTTCTGGCCCCAAGTCGCGGTCAATAGCGCGGGCAAAGTGATGACGGCCTGGGCGTACGTCCAGGGCGGCGACTACTGGTCCAGGCTCTATGACCCCGCGACCAAAAACATGTCCGCCCGGGTCCCTTTAGAAATCGGCCTTTCGACCAATCCGTGGTGCACGTTCTGGTCGAAGCTCGTCGCGCATGGAGAGGATTTCTACATTGCGGCCATGAATCCCGGACGGATCCTCTACCTCTTGAAATTCGACGAACAGACGTCTCAATGGGATCAAATCGCCCAGATCTCGGACAAATCGGTCCAATACTTCGACCTGTATTCCGGGTCCGACAAGATGCTCATCGCCTGGGGCGAGAATGACGATCCCGCCGATGTCTTCCTGACCACCGTGGAGGTCTCCGGCATCATTACCGATAGGCCGACATTGAGGATCCAGTCCAGTGCGGGAGGGACAACAGCTCCGGTCCCGGGTTCCTATCATTACGATAAAGGCAGCTCTGTCACCATCAGGGCCCTTCCGGCCGCCGGCTATCAGCTGAGTTCCTGGTCGGGAGATGCTTCAGGAACCGCGACTACCATCACCGTCACGATGGATCGCGATCTGACAGTCAAGGCCAATTTCAGTGCCATCCCCAAATCGAAGTTGACGATCCAGTCCAGTGCCGGAGGGACAACGGATCCGAGCCCGGGTTCATATTCTTACGATAAAGGCACAAGCGTCACGATAAGGGCGATTCAGGACGCGGGTTATCGGCTGAGTTCCTGGGAGGGAGATGCTTCGGGAAATGCCGCGTCCATCACCGTCACGATGGATCGCGATCTGACGGTCAAGGCCAATTTCGCTTTCATCCCGGTCCCCAAGCCTCCGTTGGACCCGGTTATGGACACCGCGCTTGAGGCCTCCCGAACCGACAAAACCAACACGCTCACCTGGCAAGGAAATCCCGAGAATTCTAAGTATGAGCTCAAGGAATATTGGATTTACCGCAAACGAGCCAATATGTCGGACAGTGATTTCACGAAGATCGGCTCGGTTTCTTGGGGGATCTTACGATACGCGGACAGGGGATTGCCCCTCAACCAGAAGTTCACCTACGTCCTGACGACGATCCCCTTGGACCCTTATGGGAAAGAGAGCGCACGCTCGGAGCCCGTGACCGAAATAAGCGCCTTCCCGCCGCTGTCCGCCGCTTGTAAAACCGTCATCAATTACTCTTTGTTCCGGAAAGAAAAGATCAACCGGATCTCCTGGCAGAAGAACCCGTTGAACGAAGCCGTCACCATCGCCCAATATAATATTTACCGGAAAAGAACCGATCAGGATGATTCCGCCTACAAGCTGATCGGCTCCGTCACCGGCAGCTCCGTGGAATACCAGGACCGGAGACTGTCGTTCAGCGAAAGTTATATGTATGTGATCAGGGCGGTCGATTCGGGAGGGACCGAAAGCGGGACCTCCAATCCCGCCAGGGAATAAGCCGGAGGATTCGCTTCCATCTCGGTCTCGTGCCCCTTTGCTTTTATCCTGGATTTGTGGCATAAATAGGGCTTATTTTTTCGCTTGAGTTTCCCATGGTCCGCAGCGATTGTCTCCATTTTAAGGGCGAAACGCCGTGCTCTTTCTGTCGCGTCTGCGACGACTGCCCGCATTATGCGCTTTTCCCCGAAAAGATCCTCCTCATCAAGCGCGCGGCCATGGGGGATGTCCTCCGGACGACCGCCCTTCTTCCCGGCCTTAAAAGGCAGTATCCCGGCGGCTCCGTCTTCTGGGCGGTCGACAAGGAGAGCGTCGAGCTTTTAAAGAACAATCCTTATATCGCTCGGATCATCCCCTTCACTCCGGAAAACCTTCTGCCCCTTTTCGTCGCGAAATTCGATATCGTGATCTGCTTGGATAAAGACCCGGCCGCCACGGCCCTGGCGACGAAAATCGAATGTCCCAAAAAATTCGGCTTCGGCATGAACGAGTACGGGAATCTCATGACCTTCAATGCCGCGTCCGATTACGCCTATCGTTTGGGGATCGACAACGATCTGAAATTCTTCAAGAACCAGAAGACCTATCAGGAGATCATCTACGAGATGGCCGGGATCGTCCATCACAACGATCCCTATGTCTTTTCTCTGACCGATGAAAATCGCCGCAAGGCGCGGGAGTTTCTTTCGCTCCACCGAATCGGAGGCCGACATCCAGCGGTCGGTCTGAACACGGGGGCCGGGTCGAAGTTCGAAACCAAACAGTGGCCGCCGGGGCATTTTCGCCGCCTCATCCGGCTCCTGACGACGAAGCTCGAGACCGACATCTTCTTGCTCGGCGGGGAGAGAGAACGGTCCTTGAATCGGTCGCTCGAACGGGAGGCAACGAGAGGTGTCTATAATACCGGGAACGATCATTCGCTTCTCGAGTTCGCCGGATTCGTAGACGCTATGGATATCGTCGTGAGCTCGGACTCGCTGGGGATGCATTTAGCCATCGGCCTCGGCAAAAAAGTCATCGCCTTGTTCGGGTCGACCTGCCCCCAGGAAATTTCGCTCTACGGCCGGGGGGCTAAGCTCTTTGCCGGCGCTCCCTGCGCTCCCTGCTATAAATCCACGTGTCCGGACATGACCTGCATGAGCGAGATCACGCCCGAACAGGTCTTTGTGGAGATTAAGAAGGCTCTTTGACGCTGTCATGACGGGACAAGATCTAAAAATCGTCGTTATGATCCCGACCTATAATGAAGCGGAGAATATCCAGGCCCTCATCCGCGAAATCCTGACGCTCCCGTTGTCCGGCGATCTTCACGTCCTCGTCGTTGACGACAGTTCGCCGGATGGGACCGGCGAACTCGTCCAACACATGGCGGCCGCCGATCCCCGGGTGCATCTCCTCGTCCGGAAGAAAAGACGAGGGCGCGGAGCGGCGGGGATCGATGGATTCAAGGCCGCCCTTGCCCTCGGCGCCGACTTTGTCGTTGAGATGGACGGCGATTTTTCCCATCAACCGCGTTTCATCCCCATCCTGCTTGCGGAGATGGCGCGAGGCGATGTCGCCATCGGCTCCCGTTTTGTCCGCGGCGGTGCGGACTCCGACCGGAGCCTCGTCCGGCGGGCGATCACATGGCTCGTCAGGCGCTTCATCAGGCGGCGTTTCCAGACGCCGATCCGCGACGTGTCTTCCGGTTTCCGCTGTTTCCGCAGGGATGTCTTAGAGCGATTGGATCTGGACGACCTCCTCTCCGTCGGTCCGTCGATCGTTCTGGAAATTCTTTACAAACTGATCCTCGCGGGGGCGACGATCCATGAGCTGCCCATCGTCTTTATCGACCGCAAGCGCGGCCGGACAAAATTGAGCGTCCTGACCCTCGTGGAAACGCTGTCGATGACCTTGAAATTTCGCCGGCTCTACGGCCCGTTGCCCCCTCCTCGAAAGACCTGAGGACGCTCACCTCATATTCACCTATCAACTGAAACGGTTCTTGTCTTGCATTTCTCCCCACTCGACCTCTTCAACCCTAAGTTAAAATGGGGGAGTTCCTGTTGACATTATCCCGGGCCGGGGCTTATAGTCTTTCTTTCTCAAGAAAATCGTGAAGGAGATCATCCGATGCATCGGTTAAAAATTATGATCGTTGGAGTTGTCCTCATGGCCGTCCTGGGCTCGGCGCTGTCCGCTGAGTCATTGCGCATAATTCCTTTCGGCGGTCTTTCCAAGGACATGCGCTCCGTGACATCGAACCGCTGGAACATGGGATTTACACTGGGGGCCCAGATTTTTTCGCCGGTTTCTCAAAGCTTCTGGATCGGGGGGAGGATCGCCTTCCACAGCTGGTCCATTGACGGGCAGGGTTGGTTCAATGACCTCTTTCCCGATTATTTTACGTTTCTATCCGCTTCGGGAAGCCAGTCCGTTTTCGAGATCATCCCTTCCCTCCGATACCTATTCACGACGAGCGAGGGAGGGTTGAACATCGCCGGCCAGGTGGGCGCCGGCCTGATCTATGTGGGGGGCTCGGAGGCGACGATTCAGGGATCGTTCCATACGACGTATTCGTCGGGTCAGGAAACGCGCACGTATTCGAGCAGCGGCATGATCGGATTTGGAATCCAGCTCGGCCTTCCCCTAACCCTGGGCAAAATCGTTGAGGTCATGCCGATCTACACCCTCTACTTGGCGGGAGGCGATTTCTATCATCATATCGCCCTGAACGTCGGCATCCACCTAGGGAAGTGATCAGGAGTTGGGACGGCTCGATGGCGGGCCCGATCCCCTCGCCGACGCGAAAAAACGCCAGCTCTCCACACATCGAGGCCGTTTTTCTGATAAAATGTGTCCCGAATCCGTAAGGAAGGAGGCTTGGCATGGCCGATCGACGCGATCCGACGCTGCGGGTGACGCTTCTGCCCCGCGACACGAACAAATACGGGATGATCTTCGGGGGGATCATCATGAGCCACATCGACCTCGCCGGCGCCATCGAGGCGCGCGCCTCGTGCGGGCCGCACAATTTCGTGACCGTGGCCATGGACAAGGTCGTCTTTCACAAGCCTGTCTTTGTCGGCGATGTCGTCAGCTTTTATACGGAAACCCTGAGGATCGGCCGGACGTCCGTCGCGACCAAAGTCATCGTCGAGGCGACGCGCGCCGACGACCAGAAGACGGTCCGGGTGACGGAGGCCGAGGTCGTCTTCGTCGCCATCGGCAAGAACCGGAGGCCCGTGCCGGTTCGAGCCAAGAAATAAAACGCGCCCGGACCGCTTTTCCGAATCTTTTTAGCGGCTTTTGCGTTTATATTATTGACAGGCTCAATGTCGTAAATATACTGTCTGTGGAGATGTTTTTTCTTAAGAGGAAAGACGGACGATGATCCTTGAATCCGGCCGGACGATCGCCCACTATCGGCTCCTCCAGAAGCTCGGCGAGGGGGGGATGGGCGTCGTCTGGAAGGCGCACGATCTCAAGCTGGATCGCGAGATCGCCGTCAAATTCCTGCCTGAGGAGTTGGCCGACGATCCCGAGAAGCGGGCCTACTTCGAGCGCGAAGCGAAAGCCGTCGCCGCCCTCCGCCATCCCAACATCGTCACGATCTATGCCGTCGCGGAGGCGGACGGATTCAACTTCTTCACCATGGAGCTGGTCGAGGGGGAACCTCTCTCGAAATCCATCGTCCCCGGCGGCGTCTCGCTCGAACGCTTCTTCGCGATCGCAGTCCAGCTCGCCGACGCCGTCGCTGCCGCCCACGAACGCGGGATCCTCCACCGCGACCTGAAGCCCGGAAACGTCATGGTCGGCCCGTCGGGATCCCTCAAGATCCTCGATTTCGGGCTGGCCCGGGTCCTCAAGCCGGTCGCACCGCTCGCCGGCGGCTCCGAGGCCCCGACCGCGACGCTCACGGAAGGACTATCGGGGACGATCTGTTATATGTCGCCCGAACAGCTCCGCGGCGAAATGCTCGATCACCGCTCCGACCTCTTTTCCCTCGGCATCCTCCTTTTCGAACTGGCCACCGGCCGGCTCCCGTTCAGAGGGGAGACGCCCGTCGACGCCATCGCCTCGATCCTCAAAGACAATCCTTTATCGGCGGTCGATCTGAATCCCCGGCTGCCGCGACAGCTCGACCGGATCTTCCTCCACTGCCTGGAAAAGGACGTCCGGTACCGGATGGCCTCGGCTCCCAATCTCCGCGACGAGCTGGAGCAGCTCCGCCTTGAGGAAAAAACGGTCCGCACGGAGGACATCCCGTCCATCGCGGTCCTTCCTTTCGTGGACATGAGCCAGGAGAAGGACCAGACCTATTTCTGCGAGGGGATCGCCGAAGAAATCATCAACGCCCTCTGCCGGCTCGAGCGCCTGCGCGTCTCGTCCCGGACGGCCTCTTTCCAGTTCTCGGGCATCACCTTGGAACCGCGCGAGATCGGCCGCCGCCTCCATGTCGAGACCCTCCTCGAGGGGAGCGTCCGCAAGTCCGGCAACCGGTTGCGGATCACCGCCCAGCTCGTCGATACCGCCCGGGGCTTTCACATCTGGTCGGAGTCATTCGACCGCGAGCCGCGGGACATCTTCGAGATCCAGGAGGAGATCGCCCAGAACATCGTTCGGGCCCTTCAGGTGACGCTCGGGCCGCAGGAGAAGGGCGCTCTGCTGAGCGTGCCGACGCGGCACGTCCAGGCCTACGACTACTATCTGCGGGGGAGGAGCTTTTACTTCCGGTACGGACGGCACGACATCGAATTCGCCCTCCAGCTCTTCACCCGGGCGACCGAACTCGATTCCGAATACGCTCAGGCCTACGCCGGGCTCTCCGACTGCTGGTCATACATTTACCTGTATTCCGAACGCAAGGATGCCATCCGCAAACAGGCCGAGGCCGCCAGCAGCCGGGCCGTCGAGCTGGCTCCCGACTGCGCCCAGGCCCAGGCCTCGCACGCCCTGGCCAAGTCGCTCGTCGGCAGCAAGGACGAAGCGGACCGCGCCTTCGAGACCGCCGTCAAGCTCGATCCCGGCCTGTTCGAGGCCTGGTATTTCTATGCCCGCCATTGTTTCGTCCACGGGGACCTGGAGAGAGCGGTCCGGTACTACGAAGAAGCGAGGCGCGTCCGTCCCGACGACTATCAAGCCCCTCTCCTCATGGCCCAGATCTACGATGATTTGAAACGACCCGAGGAGGCCAAGACCGCCCGCAAACGCGGCGTGGCCCTTGTCGCCGACCGCATCGAGCTCCACCCCGACGACGCCCGCGCTTTGTATATGGGCGCCAACGGCCTGGTGGCGCTGGGAGAAGTGGAACGGGGCCTGGAGTGGGCCCGCCGGGCGAGGGACATCGCTCCCGACGAGCCTATGCTTCTTTATAATCTCGGATGCATCTACTCCCTCGCCGGTGAGATCGAAGAGGCCATCGATTGCCTGGAACGAGCTGTCGCCCAAGGTCTCACCCAGAAGGGCTGGTACGAACACGACAGCAACCTCGACGCGCTCCGGCCGCATCCGCGCTTCAAAGCGCTCTTGGACAAGCTGGGATAATAGCATACAATCATATTTTCTGATCAAAGGAGGGCAGACCAATGGTATCCCGAAAGTCTCTCTTTGCCGGGAGATCTCTCATCCTGGCCGTTCTTGTCCTCTTTTCCGTCGCCGCGTCGGCCCAGACCTTCGACGCCGTCAAGAAGCAGGTCAGGACGCAGACCCTGCCGAACGGCATGAAGTTCATCGTCCTCGAGCGGCACGACGCCCCGGTGGCGGCCTTCCATGTCTACGCGGATGTCGGGAGCGCCAATGAATCCTACGGCATCACGGGCATTTCCCACATCCTGGAGCACATGGCCTTTAAAGGCACGAAGACGGTCGGGACCAAGGACTTTGCCCCGGAATCCAAGGTCCTCGACGAGCTCGACAAGGCCTACACCGAGATGCGGCGGGAAGAGACCAAGGTCGCCCCGGACCAGGCCAAACTCGCCCAGCTGAAGGCCAAGTTCACCGACCTCGAAAAGAAAGCCAAGGATTTCGTGGTCAACAACGAGTATTTCGACATGATGATGAGGGAGGGGGACGCTGGCGTCAACGCCTACACCTCCAATGACGCCACCCAATACATCAACTATCTGCCCTCGAACAAGCTCGAATTCTGGATGGCCATGACCTCGGACCGGTTCCTGAATCCCATGTTCCGGGAGTTCTACAAGGAACGCGACGTGATCCAGGAGGAGCGCCGGCTCGGCGTGGAGACCCAGCCCACCGGCAAGCTCATGGAGGACTTCATGGCCGTGGCCTTCAAAGCCCACCCTTACCACCATGAGGTCATCGGCCATATGTCGGACCTGCAGGCCATCACCCGAAAGGACGTCGAGGACTACTTCAGGAAATACTACAGCCCGAGCAACCTGACCGTGGGCATCGTCGGTGATGTTAAAGCGGACGAGGTCTTCAGGCTGGCCGAAACCTATTTCGGCCGGATCCCGAGCGGCCCCCGGCCGGAACCCGTCCGGACAAAGGAACCGGACCAGTGGGGCGAACGGCGGGTGGCCGTGTCGGCCTCGTCCCAGCCCTATCTGCTCATCGGCTATCACGTTCCCGACGCCCGGAACAAGGACAGCCGGGCCATTGAAGCCCTGGCCAACATCCTCGGGCAGGGGCGTTCCTCGAGACTGTACACGACGCTCGTCAAAGACAAGAAGGTCGCCGTCATGGCCCAGGCCATGAGCGGGTTCCCCGGCGATAAATTCCCGAACCTGTTCGCCGTCTTGGCGATGCCGGCGGCCGGCAAGACCGCGGCCGAGTGTCAAGTCGCCATCGAAGAGGAACTGGAGAAGATTAAGAAGGACTCCGTGACCGAGGACGAACTGACGAAGTTCAAAAGAACGACCATTAAGAGCGCCCTCGCCCAGTTGAGATCCAACTCCAATATGGCCGCGCTCCTGACCTACGCCGACGTCGTCCTCGGGGATTACGGCAAGGCCTTCGACCAGATCGACGAGATCAAGGCCCTGACGGCCGAGGACGTCAAGCGCGCCGCCAACCAGTATCTCGTCAAGAACAACCGGACCATCGGCGAGATCGTTCCCGAGAAGTGAGCGGAAACGAAGGAGACGATCATGAGAACACAGATTACAGCCAAAAAAGTTTTTATCGGGCTTCTGCTCCTGGCTCTCGTTTTCGGCGGGTCTTATGCTCAGAAGAGCCCCAAGGACAAGTTCATCTTCGGCCCTCTGAACCCCATCAAGATGCCCAAGGTCGAAAAGGCCGAGCTTCCCAACGGCTTGAAGCTCCTCCTGGTCGAAGACGCCGAGTTTCCGACGATCGATATCTTTGCGATGGTCAGGACGGGTTCGGTCTTCGAGCCTGCCTCCAAGATCGGATTGGCGTCCATCACCGGATCGGTCCTGCGGACGGGCGGAACGAAGACCAGGGCCGGCGACCAGATCGACAAGGAATTGGATACCCTGGCCGCGACCATGTCGACGGGAATCGGCCCGACCTCGGGCATGATTTCGGTCTCGGTCCTCAAGGAAGACTTCGACAAGGCCCTGGGGATCCTGGCGGACATCCTGACCGATCCCGCTTTTCCCCAGGATAAGATCGACCTAGCCAAGGTTCAGCAGAGAACGTCCGTGTCCCGGCGGAACGACAATGTCGCGGCGATCACGTCCCGCGAGTTCAGCCAACTCATCTACGGCAAGGACAGCCCTTATGCCCGGCACACGGAGTACGCGTCCATTGAGGCCATCACCCGGCAGGACCTCGTCGATTTCTACAACGCCTACTATTATCCGAACAACACCTCCCTGGCCGTCTGGGGCGACTTCAAGACCAAGGACATGATCGCCAAACTCACGGCCGCGCTCGGAAAGTGGGAAAAGGGCAAAGCCGCAGCCGAGCCCTGGCCCAAGGTCGTCGCGGAGGACACATATACCGTCAATTTCGTCGACAAACCCGACGTCAACCAGTCCAATATCATGCTCGGCCATCTCGGCGGCCTGATGAACAATCCCGACCTCCCCGCCCTCGACATCATGAACCAGATCCTGTCCTTCGAGCGAATGTTCAAAAGGATCCGCACCGATGAGGGCCTGGCCTACAACGTCTGGGGATCGTACGGCGCCGGATATGTTTTCCCCGGCGTTTTCAGCTGCGGCGCCCAGACCAAATCGCAATCCACGGTGTACGCCATCGAGATCATGCTCAAGGAGATCAAGCGGATCATGGACCAAGAGGTCAGCGACGAGGAGCTGGCCAAGGCCAAGGACGGCTATCTCAATTCCTATGTCTTCAACTTCGAAAGCAAGTCCCAGGTCCTCAACCGGATGCTGACCTACTCTTATTGCGGCTATCCGCTCGATTTCACCGAAAAACAGAAAGCGGGAGTGGAGAAGGTCACCAAGGCGGACGTTCTTCGCGTGGCCAAGAAGTACCTCAAGCCGGACAAGGTCCAAATCCTGGTGGTCGGGAAAAAGGCCGACTTCGACAAACCGCTCTCGACGCTGGGCAACGTCAAAGTGATCGACGTCGCGATCCCGGCGCCGAAGCAGAAATAGGAAAAAAGAATACGTCCAGCTACGACACCATGATGATGGCGTCTCCGGCGACCGCGTCGAAACGGCAGATCTCATAGCAGGCGCGGCATTTGATGCACTTCGCCTGGTCGAGGTTATGGACCTGGGCGCGCGGGCCGATGATGGCCTTCGTCGGACAGACCTTAACGCACATCTGACATCCGGTGCACCGTTCCGGAATGATACGGAACGTGACGAGCTCGCGGCAGGCCGCCGCGGGGCATCGCTTGTCGACGACATGGGCGGCGAACTCGGAACGGAAATACCGCAGGGCGGTCAGGACCGGATTCGGCGCGGTCTGTCCGAGACCGCACAGGGACCCCTGCTTGACCATTTTGGCCAGCTTCTCCAGCTTGGCCAGGTCCTCTTCCGTTCCCTTGCCCTTCCTGATCTTGTCCAAGAGATCGACCATGTGGCGGGTGCCGACCCGGCAAGGAACGCACTTGCCGCACGATTCGCTTTGGGTGAAGGAGAGGAAGAAGTGGGCGACGTCGACGATGCAGGTGTCGTTGTCCATCACCACGAGTCCGCCGGATCCCATCATCGACCCCGCTTCTTTCAGCGAATCGAAATCGATCGGCAGTTCCAGCAGGCTTCCCGGCAAACATCCGCCTGAGGGCCCGCCGGTCTGGACGGCCTTGAAGGTTTTCTTGTTCGGGATACCGCCGCCGATCTCGTAGATGATCGTGGACAGGGGAGCGCCCATCGGCACCTCGACGAGCCCGGAATTGGCGATCTTCCCGGTCAGGGCGAAAACGGCGGTTCCTTTGCTGTTCTCCGTCCCGATCGAGGCGAACCAGTCCGCGCCTTGATTGATGATGACCGGGACCGAAGCCAGCGTCTTGACGTTGTTGATGACGGTCGGCTTTCCCCACAGGCCTTTTTCGGCGGGGAAGGGCGGCCGGCTGCGCGGCATCCCCCGGGAGCCTTCGATGGACCCGATCAAGGCCGTTTCCTCCCCGCAGACGAAGGCCCCCGCTCCCTCGAAAACATCGATGTCGAAATCGAAATCCGAGCCGAGGATCCCTTCCCCCAGATATCCCTTTTCGCGCGCTTGCTGGAGGGCGATGCGAACCCTTTTAACGGCCAGGGGATATTCCGCGCGGCAGTAGATGAAGCCCTTTCGGGCTCCGATGGCGAAGCCGAGAAGGCTGAGCCCCTCAAGGACGATGTGGGGGTCGGCCTCAAGGAGGCTGCGGTCCATGAAAGCCCCAGGGTCCCCCTCATCGGCGTTGCAGATGACATATTTGACCTTTCCAGGCTGCTTCCGGCAGACGTCCCATTTGATCGCCGCGGCAAAACCGGCTCCGCCGCGCCCGCGTAATCCGGAACGACGAACCTCTTCGACAACCTGGGCCGGGGTCATGGTCGTGACGGCCTTCCGGAGGGCCTGATAGCCCTCATGAGCTTCGTAATCCGAGATCTTTTCCGGATTGATCTTGCCGCAGTTCCGGAGGATGACTCGCTGCTGCTTTTTATAGAACATGATGTCCCGGTAATAAGGGACGACCTCTTTAGTGACGGGGTGGCGGTAGAACAACCGTTTGACGGGTTCCCCGCCGACCAGGTGGGACTCCGCGATGTCTTTGGCGTCCTTCGGGCTCACCCGGCAGTAGAAAATTCCTTCGGGCTCGACGACCACGATCGGACCTTTCTGGCAAAAGCCGTGACAACCTGTGAACCCCACTTCGACGCGGCCCCCCAGGCCGAGCTCTTGAGAGGCCTTCTCCAAAGCGGTCCGGATCTCCGGGGCCTTGGAGGATACGCACCCGGTCCCTTCGCAGACAAGGACACGGATCTTGGCCGGCGGGACGGTTCCCGCCGCGGCCCCCGAGGGCGGGGTTTGGATTCTTGGTTCAATTTGGCTCATGACAGCTCCCCCTTTGCATTGACGCGACATGGCCGTCCGGCGAACTTGTCTTGGGTCCGTCTTGAGCGCGTATCGTCGGGCGGCGGTTCATGATTTCTCTATCCCTTGGAATCCGATGTGGCCGTCGCCGCCTCCTCGGGGGGAGGAGGATCGATCGATTCCAGGAGTTTCGTGAAGGTGACCCGGTTCATCCGGCCGTGGACTTCGTCGTTGACGACGACGACGGGGGCCAGGGCGCAGCATCCCAAGCAGGCGACCCGTTCCAAACTGAACTTCCCGTCCGGCGAGGTCTCGCCATGGTTGAGGTTCTTGTCCGTTTTCATGACCTCCATGAAGTTCTGGCCGCCGCCCACATAGCAGGCGGTCCCCAGGCAGACCTTGATGTTGTATTTCCCAGGCGGCCGGAACCGGAACTGGGTGTAAAACGTGGCCACTCCGTAGATCTCGTTTTCCGAGACCTTCAACGATCGAGAGATGGTTTGGATTGCTTCGGGGGAAAGATATCCCTGGACTTCCTGGGCCTTTTGGAGAAGAGGGATCACCTCTTTCCGCCGCTCGCTGGTTTTTTCCAGAACGTCTGCCGCAGATTTCGCCGTCATCCCGCCCTCCTTGCGATCGTTCGTGTTCGAGGTCGTTCCGATCATGGATCTATTTCTTGTCTTGATGATCTATATATAATGTCCTGAGATGGACGATCCGGTCCGGGGAGAGAAAGACGCAATCACCGATCTCTGCCCGCGATGCGGCGACGTCCTCCGCCTGGCTCTTGCACGTCGGGGCGCCGCACAACCCGCAGTTCAGCCTGGGCAGGGCTTTCAACAGCTCCTCCGCCTTCTTTCTCCTCAGAACCCGCTCCCGAAGATCTCCGGTCTCTCCCTCGATCTTGCGCGGCTTTAAGGACCGCCGCAGCGAAAAATCCTCGATGGCGTAGCGCCGCTGGACTTCCTCTCCGAATTTGGAAACGGATTTCGGCATGTTGGCGACCAAACGCAGGTTCTTGCTCCGGGCGACATAGAGATTTTCAACGGTCAGGTTTCCACCGACGCAGCCTCCCTGACAGGCATGGCACTCCAGAAACTCGATATTGTGGAGCTTGCCCTTTTCGATATCGTCGAATACTTTGATGATGTCCGTCAGGCCCGTGAGGGGGAGATAATGCTCGCGCGAAAGGCTGGGGAACTCGCCTTCCGGGGCTCCCCAATGGAACATTTCGCCCGAAAAAGAAAAACTTTTAGAGGCGTTCTCCGCCGGCAGGCCCGTCCGGAGCTTATAGAGGATGTCGTTGTAGATTTGGGAGATGGCGACGGCGCCGTCCAGATGGCTCTTCTCTTCTTCGGCGGGCTGGAGAATGGAAATGGTCTTGGCCAGGCAGGGAGTGATGTAGATGGCGGCGATGTCCCCGGGCGCGATCCCCAGGGCTTGGGAATATCTTCGCTTCAATTCCCGGGCGGCGATCTCCCGCGGGGCGTCGATGGGGATCAGCTGTTCGACCATCGAGGGATAGGCGACCTGCACCAGCCGGACGACGACCGGACACGAATTGGAGATCAGGGGGAACGGCCCGGGCCATTTTTTAACGCAGGCCGCGATGGCCCGGTCGATCAGCTCGATGTCCACGGAGTATTCCCAGACGGCGTCGAAACCGAGCTCGAGGAGCGCCCGACCCACGCTCTCCGGCGTATCGCTCATACCGAACTGGGCGAACAGCGCGGGGGAAGCCACGGCGACCTTGAACTTGAAGCGGTCCAGCTCGGCGAAGGTGATCGTGGTCGCGGCGATGGCCTCCGTGGGGCAAACGGTCAGGCACAGCCCGCAATCGATGCAGAGCTCGGAGATCAGGCGGGCCTTGCCGTTTTTGACGCGGATGGCACGGGTGGGACAGGCGCGCATGCAGTGCATCCGCCCCTGACACGTCTCCGTGTCGATCCTAAATCCGTGTTTGAGTTCACTCATGCGCCGGGAGCCGGATTTTCGAAAAAACCGAGGTTCCCTTCCCCACGTCCGATTCGATCCGGAATTCGTCGGAGTTCTTTTTCATATTCGGCAGGCCCATCCCGAAACCGAAGCCCATTTCGCGCATCTCGTCGGAGGCCGTCGAATATCCTACCTGCAAGGCCAGTTCGATGTCCGGGATGCCCGGGCCTTCATCCGTGGTTTCCAGATTGATGTCTTCATCCGTGACGATCAACGTCATCGTCCCCCTCTGGGCGTACATGACCACGTTCATCTCCGCCTCGAAGGCCACGATCACGAGGCGCCGGAGATGGACCGCATCGATGCCGAGATCCCGGAGAACGACCTTGATCTCTCCGGACACTTCGCCCGCCTTGTCGAAGTTCTTCCCCTGGATCTCATAGCATTCGCGGAGCAATTCCATGGCCGTCATGAGACGCCTTTAAGACCTCTGTTGTAGAGGATCCCGCAGATATCGAACATGACCATCGGCGTGACGAGGACCGGGATCCGTTTTTGCCGGGCGATATCGATCACTTTCTTGTCGGGGCGCTTGCCTCGGCAGTAGATGACGGCGCTGACGCCGGCGACATCCGCGGTGCGGATGGACTGGATATTGGTGAGGCCCGTGATCATCAATTCCCGGGACTTGGCGAAGGCCAGGATCTCGCTCATGCCGTCCGAGGCCACGACCTGCTGGATGTCCACGGACAGATCGTCCTCTCCGGCGAGAACTTCACATTGAAGAAGATCCTTGATCTCGGATAATTTCATACGGGCTCCTGATGCGATCTCCGGACGATGGTCATGGCGAGGCCGCTTCGCCTTCCTTGTTCATGAGATAGCGATGGATCGAGGCCGCGGCGATCCGTCCATCCCCCATGGCGCTGATCACCGTCGCCGCCCCCCTGACGATGTCCCCGCCGGCCCAGATATTCGGCCTGGACGTCCGGCCCGTCGCCGGATCGGTGGCCAACCCCCCTTTTTTATTGATGGCCAATCCAGGCGTCGTCATCTGGATCAGCGGGTTGGGGCCGTTGCCGATGGCCATGACGATCGCGTCGAAGGGAACGCGATAATTGGACCCTTGGATGGGAACCGGCTTGCGCCGGCCCGATTCGTCCGGGGCGCCCAGCTCCATCCGCAGGCATTCGATCTCCTTGATCCAGCCTTGCTCGTCGCCGATGAGCCGGACGGGCAGATTGAGAAGATCGAAGATGACCCCTTCCTCCTCGGCGTTCTCCACTTCCTCGCCGCGGGCCGGGAGCTCCGCCTTGCTTCGCCGGTAGACCAGGTGGACCTCATCGGCGCCCAGCCGGATGGCCGTCCGGGCCGAGTCCATGGCCACGTTCCCCCCGCCGACGACGGCCACCCGGGACGGCCGTTTCACCGGCGTGTCGTACTCCGGGAAGCGGAATCCCTTCATCAGGTTCACCCGGGTGAGGTATTCGTTGGCCGAATAGACGCCGTTGAGGTTCTCGCCGGGGATCTCCATGAACCAGGGCAGACCGGCGCCGGAGCCGACAAAGACGGCCTCGAATTCCTCAAGGAGCCTGTTGACGGTCCTTGTCTTCCCCACCACGAAATCCGTATGGATCTTCACCCCGAGGCTCCTGACATATTCCACTTCGCGATTGACGACCGCCTTGGGCAGCCTGAACTCCGGGATCCCGTAGATCAGGACGCCGCCGCATTCGTGCAGGGCTTCAAAGATGGTCACCTCGTGCCCGAGAATAATCAGGTCGTTGGCCACGGTGATGCCGGCCGGCCCGGCCCCGATCACGGCGACTTTCTTGCCCGTCTTAGGGGCCATTTTGGGGACCTCGACCTTGCCCTCCGCGGCTTCCCAGTCGGCCAGGAACCGCTCCAGACGGCCGATCGCCACGGGCGCCTGCTTGTTCCCGAGGATGCACGTTTTTTCACACTGTTCTTCCTGAGGGCAGACACGGCCGCAAATGGCCGGCAGGGCGTTGGTCTCCTTGATCTTCCTGATCCCGGAGCCGAAGTCGCCTTCGACGATGCCCTTGATGAAGCCGGGGATGTCGATCCCCACGGGACAGCCTTGATTGCAGAGCGGCTTTTTGCACTTGATGCAGCGCGAGGCTTCTTCGACGGCCGCGGCGAGGGAATATCCCAAGGCCACTTCGTCGAAGTTCTTAATCCGTTCCCAATGGTTCTGCTTCGGCATGGGCCGCCGCTGCAGGTCCAGCTTTTTCTTTTCAGGTTTTTCTTCAGCCACTCTCAGCACCCTCCTCTATCCGTCCGGGCGGGCGTTCTAAAAACGGGACCGGCAGCTGCTCTGGCGGAGAGGATCGACCTCCTCGGGACTATAGCCTTTGCGCCGAGCCAGGAATTCCGCCCAATCGATCTCATGGCCGTCGAAGTCGGGACCGTCGACGCAGGCGAACTTCGTTTTTCCCCCGACCGTCAGCCGGCAGACCCCGCACATGCCTGTCCCGTCGATCATGATCGGGTTCATGTTGACGATCGTCCGCCAGCTTAGAGGTTTCGTCACCTCAGAGACCCGCATCATCTGGAATGTGCATCCGTTCACGATCACCAGATCGGGAACGATCCCGGCGGCCGCCATCAAATCGGGGATCTTGTCGATGTGCCCTTTCCGGCCTTTGGTCCCGTCGCGGGTGATGACGAACAGGTCATTCGCCACGCGGGCCAATTTGTCCTCCCAGTACAGAAGGAACGAGCTTCGCGCTTCCAGCACAATGACCACCCGGTTCCCGGCCTCTTTCAAGGCTCGGGCGATGGGGTAAATGGACCCGATCCCGTAGCATCCGCCGACGCAGAGGACCGTGCCGAACTTGTCGATCACGGTCTCCTTGCCGAGCGGCCCGACATAGGTCGGAATGGAGTCGCCGGGCTTCAGCCGGGCCAATTTCGCGGTCGTCCCTCCCACCTGCATGAAGATGGACGTGACCGTGCCGGCCTCGCGGTCCCAGTCCGCGACCGACAAGGGGATCCGCTCTCCGGTCGGATCGGGCCGGAGCATGATGAAATTGCCCGGTTTGACGGATTCGGCGACCGCCGGGGACCGGACGGTGAATTCATGCATATTGGGGACGATCATCCGCCGTTCAACGATCGTGTACATTCACATCCTCCCCTCTCGGTTTCGTCGAGCGGATCTCCGGGATAGCTCCCTCATCACTTTGGACTTCCCGCTCTGGCGATGCTGACCTGGATCGGGTTCGGCTTGAGACGATAGAAAGGAGACATCTCTCGCCGGTGCTCGAGCCCGCCGAAAACGGCGGGCCGCGTGTAGTAAATCACGCCCTGGGGGCATTCGATGTCGGATTTGACCATTCCGGTGGCGCTCACTCGGCCGTGTTCGAACACGAGGGTGATCGGATCGCCATCCTTCAACCCGAGCGAGACGATATCCGCCGGATACATCCTGAACCCCTCTTCAAGGGCCAATTCGTTCAATCCGCCGACCTTGGACGAGATGTCGATCCCGCGATGCCGGTATCCGCCCGGTTCGGCCACCAGGACGAAATCCCCCATCGGGACCTTTTCCTGCGCCGAAGGAAGGAGCCCCAGATAGTCCGCGGGATGCATCCGCCGCGGTTTCCGGTTCCCTGCCGCGAAATCCGGCACCGCTTTTTGAATGTCTCTTTGGACGTCCTTGGCCGTGTGATAATTCAAGTTCGTGCCGCCCAGGGCTTTGTCGAGATCCGAGAAGATCAGCCAATCGGGCCGCATGAAACCCGTCACCGCCCCTTCGGGCAGGTCTTCGACGGGGACGACCTCCTGGACGCGGCCTTCGACGTTGATCAACGTTCCCCCGGCTTCGGCGAAGGCGGAAGCGGGCAGGAACGCGTCGACCTTAAAGGACGGCATATAGATATCCTGGACGATCAGAAAATCGCAGTCCGGTCTATTTAAGAAAGGGATATCGCCGACGAGATACAAGACCTTCGGTCGCTTTGAACCGCTGATCAAATCCTCTAAAACGGTCCTTGGCTCCTGAACCGCCTGCAGGCCGGGACCGACCTCCGGAAAAACCCCCATCTCCAGCGCTCCGCGTGAGTTGGCGCCGAAATAGAGAGGGATGAAGTTGGCGGTCTTCCGCTCCGCCAGCGTCATCAGTCCGTCCACGAGGCCCTCGTTACGCCCATAGTGAAAGACCTGGGGGCCAATGATGACCGTCAGTTCCTTGCCGGAAGAAAGGATCTCGAGAGCCTTGTCCATGTCCGCCGGATCGACGGAAGTCTCTCGCGCGGCCGAGGCTCCGTCGGCCGTCCTACCGGCCAGGCGATCGGCAAAGAACTTGAGGAGGTCCCCTTCCGTGCCCGGCCGGGGCCGCAGCCAATCGTCCGTAGTGAGGGCCAGGTTGCCCGCCCGCGGATCGATCACAACCAATTTGGCCCCCGAGTCGAGGGCCTGCCGGACCTTCGTCCCCGCGACGGAGAAATCGAACCGGCTATCGAGGCCGACCGCCAGGATCACATCCGATTTGGCGATGGCTTTGATCGAGATGGGCAGGGAGAACAACCTCGACCATAGGCCCAATCCTCCCCCCAGCTCCATGCGCGCCGTCGAATCGATGGCCTGGCCCCCCAGGCCGTCCCGGACGAACTTCTGCGCGGCGAAAAGGCTCTCGTTGGTGAGGTCCGGCGAAACCAGCATGACGAACTCGTCGGGGCGGACGCCTTTGATCTCCGCAGCGACCTTTTCCAAGGCCTCCGGCCAAGCCACTTCCCGGAAATAATCTCCTTTCTGGAGCATCGGCCGTTTCGCCCGTTCGAAATGGTGGACCACTTCCGGCAGGCAGAAGCGGCCCTTCACGCAGAGCTGCCCGTCATTGACCTCCGGATCCAGATTGGCCTTGGCCTTGGAAAGCCGGCGGTTTTTATGGTTCAGCTCGATCTGGCATCCGATCGCGCAGAAGGGACACGTTGAGACAAGATAGCCGTCCGGCCGGCCGTCCCATTTGGAGGCCTTGTCCGCTAGAGCCCCGGTCGGGCAGACATCCACGCACGCCCCGCAGAATTCGCAGCCCGCTTCCCGGTGGTTGCGGCCGAAGGCGGGACCGACCTTGGCCCGAGGTCCTCGAAAGGTGAAGGCGAGGACGCCGGTCCCCCGGACCTCCTGACACATACGCACACAGCGTCCGCAGAGAATGCAGAGGTTGTAATCCCTGTCGTAAAAGGGATCGTCGTGTTCGGGCTCATAGCCGTGATAGAGAATGGGATAATCGATATCCGTCACGCCGAGCTTGTCGACGAGATCCTGCAGTTCGCATTGACCGTCGTTCGGACAGAAACGGCAGCCGGTCGTCATCCCGGTCTTCCGGATCGTGCCCTGATATTCCTGGCAGTTGGATTTCTCGTCGCAAATCAGGCAGCTCGAAGGGTGCTCGCTGAGGATGAGTTTCAAGAATTCCTTCCGGAGCTCCAGGAGCGTCGACGTTTCGGTCAGGACCTTCATTCCCTCTTGGGCGGTCGTGTTGCAGGATAACGGATAGCCCCTCATCCCTTCGATCTCGACCATGCACAGCCGGCAGCCGCCGAAGGGGGACAGATCCTTGTGGGAGCAGAGGGACGGGATATAGACGCCGTTCAGTTCGGCGGCCCGAAGGACCGTCACCCCTTCCGGAAAGTAGACTTTGCGGCGGTCCATCTCCATCGTCAGGGTCCGAGGTTCTTTTCGCGACATGGATCACCCTTAATGATTCTTGATCATGAGTGCCGAGGCGCAATAAATACGGGAAAATAAATATTTATGGGAAACGAATGAATGATAGCCAAGCGTTATCGGATGCCGAGTTCGTAAAGCTTCTTGGCCAACGTCCAGGTGTCTCCGTCAAATCCCAGCAAGCCGATCCCCGCCTTGGTCGCCAGAGCGACCACGTCCTCGGCGGGCGTCTTCCCCCGGGAGAAGACGATGGCCGCCACATCGACCAGGTTGGCGGCCGCGATCACGTTCTTGTGCGTCTGCAAGGTGACCAATAGATTCCCCTCTCCGATCCCGATGATATCGCTGACCATGTCGGAGATATAGACCCCCCGGATTTCCTTGTCTCCGCACGCGTTAAAGGTTTTGAGGTCGGCCTTGGCGGCCATTTCGGATACTTTCATCTTTGACCTTCCTCTTAATAAAGTTCCGTCAAGCCGACATCGGCAAGGACGACTCCCTGGCACGAATCGACGGACCGGCGCAGGTCGCACGGCACAACGACGATCTTTTTATCGGGATCGTGGAGATTTTGATTGAAATACTCGTTCAAGGCCCGGATCCCGTCCTCGCGGATGCAGGTCCCGGAGGCATGAGATGTGTTCGCGCAGAGGGCTACGTAGACCCATGACTTGCGATCCTTCGCCTGGGAGCCGACTTTGTAAACGCTGCATTTCGGATCGCATCTCATGCACAACATCGTCGCCATGACATCGCGCAACCGGACCTCTTTGGAGCACTTTTCGCATTTCAGATCGAACTTGGAGGCTTGATAATCCCCCAGATGGCTCCAAAAATGATCCTCTTCCCGATAGGCGTCGATCGGCGGGACCGGCTCCGCCGAGAACTGGGAGATCCTCTGCCGGCAGTGGAAGCAGCCTTCGATCACCAGATATCCACCGCGGAGATTCATCATCTTCCATTGGTGATGACAGGTCGCCTTGGTCATGGTCGTCGTCTCAAACTTTTTCTGTCCCTTTTCTCCATCCGGCTCTCTTGAGTCGGGAGGGTGAACAATATCTATCATTAATAATATTTTATTGTCAATATCAATATGTGAATCAATCGGAGTAGGCTATTATTCCAATATTTTAAAATACTTAAATATCGGATACACCACGCTCCGTTTGTCCGCTCCGATCGATTTAAAGTACGGGTCCAGGACGCCCCAGCCGACGAAGCCGTCGGCGGCCTGAGGCTCCAGGCAATAAAAAGCCACGTTGGCCATGGGCTGGGCCATATCGACCTTGAACGTTCCGGCCGGGAATTCCTTGAGCAGCGATTTGGCGAATCCGCCCTCGAGCTTGATCATGTTATAGCCGCCGCCTCGAGCCTGCCCCGCTTTGTCGACCACGAATTCCTCTCCTGTCGCTTTCACCGGCCGCGCCAAGACCTCGACCTTGACGTTGTGCGTCCGCAGCTTTTCGGCCACATAATCCAGCTCCGCCGGGATCAAGTACCCTCTCGGGACGGTCGAAGCGACTGTCCCCACGGCTTTGGTCATGAACTCGACCCCTTTGACCAGCTCGGGTGCCGCCAGCATGTGCGGCGCGATCTTGGCCCTTACGCTCGTCCCCGGGATGAGCTCGCTCACGTTCCGCCCTTTATAAGCCAATATATCCACCTTCCCCCACGACTCATATTTGCCCGCCACCCAATTCTTCAGCTCGCCTGTCTCCGCCTTGCTCTTCACCGCTTCGACGACCTCCCGGTCCGCGGCCCGGCAGATGTCCTGCATCTCCTTGCCGTGTTTGGCCGCATATTCCAGAATCTCGGCGATGAGGGCGTAATGGGCATAGATCCTCCGCTCGAACGACTCGTGGCCGGGCGTCTCGGCCAGGATAGCCATCCGGTTCCGCAGCCCGTAGGCGTTGGCCACGAACTTGGCCTCGGTCGTCCACATGGCCTCCTCGTGGCCCCAGAGGGTCGGCGGCCACTTGTTGTCCGTCCCGCAGTGGGTGAAGACCTCGAGGCCGAAGTCCTTCCGCGTCGCTTCCCGCACGGCCGGGAAAAGCTTGTCGAAGACGTATCCCCCCGGTCCCGGGTGGGCGGCGGGCACGGTGCATGTGGCGTAGCCGATGGCGTAGCCGTGCTGGACGCGGCCCATCAGATGGCCGTCGTAGACCAGGATGGGGTCCCAGCGGTTGAAGATCGTCCGGTAAAGGCCGTTGACCTCGAGGGTCTCGAGCTTGACCGCGTCGCGGTTGAGGTTGAGGTTCTGGGCGTTGTTGGCGTTGCCGAGGAGGTGGGGCGTGCCGTCGCTTAAGGTCAGGGTGTCGTTCCCGTCGACATTGAAATTCGGGCAGACGATGAGGATCAGGCTGTCGAGCAGGCCCTTCCGCTTGCCGAAGAGGATGTCGCGCATGAGCATCTGGAGAGCCTCTTTGGCCTCGGGTTCATAGGCGTGGATGTTGCCCTGGAGGTAGACGACGGTCTTGCCGCTTTTGGCGGCTTCCTCGGGCGAGGCCAGGCGCGGGCTGGCCAGCACGACGGCCGTGCCGACCCTGCGCAGGCTTGTGGTGAACATGTTGATGACGGCGACCTTGTCGCTGTTCCACTTGAGACCATCGATGAACTCGAGGACCTCGCTGGACGACGCGGTCCTCTCGAATTTCGTCCTCTCGGGGACGGTCAGGAACTTGGCCGGCCAGCTCCCGTTCCAGCCCTTGGGGACGGAATCGCCCCAGTAGATCTTCTGAGTCTGGGCCGATGCGGGTAGAAGGCCGCAAAGAAGAAAAGCGAATCCGAGGAAGGCGAATTTTTTCATGGTCTGTCCTCCTGAAAAGGGGGATTAGAACTTGTCCTGTCTCCCGCTTTCTGCTCTTGACTTTATTTATAAAGGCCGGCCATTGTCAAGATTTTGCTCGCGTTCGTGCGGAGCGCTTGGAAATGAAAAAAGGCATATAATGGTGAATGTCCCTGAGGGAGGTCAAAGCCATGGTCGTCAAGCTTCAAACAAAACGGGTTATGCCGTTATGCGTTTGTCTTTTTTTTCTTGTGCTCCCGAGCTTCGGGCAGGTTCAGGCCCCGCCGGTGCAGAACAAGCCTGCTCCAGCCGCTTCGGAAGTGGAGAAGGACCGTGGCCAGATCTTGAAGGAGATCGCGGCGGCCCAAGAGGCGCTGCTCAAAGATCCGAGCCATTCCGAAGTGCGCTCCAGGCTGGCCCGGCTGCTTTACCAATCAGGCGAATTCGAGAAGGCGAAGACCTCGGCCCTGCCTCTTCTCGACGCCGCGAAACCGACGAACGAGACCCTCTTTCTGGCGGCGGACCTGGATTATCTTCTTGGACATTATGATAAAGCCGAGAGCGCTTATCGGAAGATCATCGCCCTGAATCCAGGGGATCTCCAAGTCCAGGCGCGCGCGGATTCGAAACTGGCCATGACCTATTATCAGACGAACCAGTACGCGAAGGCGGCGGACCTCTTCAAGGAGCTGGAAGGCAAGATCAAACTGCCCCACTGGGACCTGATGCGGGCGTTCGGCCGGGAACGGCCCTATCAGATTGTCTGGCCCGGGGATTTCGGGTTGTCGATAGCGCCGTTCATCGTGACCGATCCGCTGCCGATCGTCTCCGTCGAGATCCAGGGCCGACAGATCTACGCGCTCATCGATACGGGCGCCGATTTGTTCATGCTCGATACGGAAGTGGCCGCGGCCTTGGGGATCAAGCCCCTCGCCTCGATGACGGGGACCTTCGCCGGAGGGAAACAGGCGGAGGTCGGGTTCGGCCGGGTGAATTCGCTGAGGATCGGTCAGGTGACCCTCAAGGCGGTCCCCATCTCGATCCTTCCCACGCAAAGGTTCTCCAAGGGCTTTGCAGAGGGGAAATATACGATCGGCGGGATCGTGGGGACGGGCGTCCTGAAGCAATTTTTGGCGACGATGGATTATCCAGGGGAACAGCTGGTCCTGAGGCGGGCGGACGAGGAAGGCCGCAAGGACCTGCGGCAGGCGACGGAAGGAAAGACCGTTGTCGAGGTGCCGTTCGTCCTGGCCGTGACCCATTTCTTGATGGCCCGCGGCAGCCTTGATGGGAAGGAGGGGCTGACCTTTTTCGTGGATTCCGGGCTGGCCGGCGAAGCGGCCTTCGCGGCGCCGGTCCAAACGTTGAAATACGCCGGCATCCCCATTCCCGAGACGAAGGTTGAGGACGGCATCGGGGGAGGCGGCGGGGGATTCGCCACGGGGCTGTTCAAGATCGCCCGCCTGGGTTTGGGGCCGCTGGTCCAGGAGAACTTGAAAGGGGAATACGGGGCCAATCCTCCTGAAAGTTACTGGCGGCTCGGGTTCATCAACGATGGGATCATCAGCCATCAGTTTTTAAGGAAGCATGCCTGGACGATCGATTTCGCAGGGATGAGGATGATCCTGGCCAAGTGATGGATTGTCTTCTTATCGCGAATCCGTAGGGACACCGTGGGGTGTCCCTCTTGAGTCCTCCTGCTTCTTATTCTTACAGGACGCGCAGGAGGAGGCTTGTGATCGCGATCGTGTCTTCCTTCTTATTTGGCAAGGGAGGAAGAAGAGAGGAGGATCAGATCATGGAATTCTATGAGGTTTTGAAGAAACGCCGGAGCATCAGGAAATACAAAAAGGTGCCCGTGGAACAGGACAAGATCGACCGGATCCTGGAGGCGGCGAGGATCGCGCCCTCAGCGGCGAACTTTCAGCCCTGGCACTTTATCGTGATCAAGGACGAGAGCGTCAAGCTCGCCTTGAAAGAAGCCTACGGCCGGGAATGGTTTTACTCCGCGCCCGTCACCATTTGCGCTTGCGGAGAGCCGGCTAAAGCCTGGGTCCGGCGGGATGGGAAGAACTATTTGGACGTCGATGTCTCGATCGCCTTCGAGCATCTGGTCCTGGCCGCCGCCGCGGAGGGTTTGGGGACATGCTGGGTCGGGGCTTTCGATCCCGCCGTGGTCAGAAGGGTCCTCGGCCTGCCCGACGGCATCGAGCCCATCGCCATGACCCCGATCGGCTATCCGGACGAGACGCCCCGCCCGTTCTCGCGGAAATCGATGGCCGAGATCGTCCGCCGCGACGGGTGGTGAGACAAAATTCGTGATCCGTTGGATCCGCTCACGGGCAGATCAGGTTCAGCGCTCGCGGGACGATGCTGAACGTCACCCTGTCGAATGTCGGGCGACCGTCGGCGGTTCTGATGATCTCGCCGTCCGACTGGATCTCGAACGGCTTGTCCGAGGTGACCTCGAAGGCCGGCGCCCGGCGGATCTCGACCTCGTCGGCTTCGGCGTGACGGCCGGTGTTGGCCAGCCGGGAAATGCGGGCCAGGCGGAGGAAGGAGCAATCCCGGATCAGACACGCGTCCAGGTGACCGTCGTCGGGGACCGCTTCGGGAGCGATGATCTTTCCCGTCGCCCAGAAACGGACGTTGCTGAAAATCGCGGCGACGAAGTCACCTTCCGTGCGGCGGGCCTCCGCATCGACCTTGATAGGGAGGGGAATGCACTTCGACCGGTAGGCCTTCCTGATCCCCAGGACGCCGGCCAGGGTCTGTCTTTTAGCCAGCCAGGGATTCCGGAGGGCGGCCTCCGCGACGCGCATATTGACGAAGGCTCCCAGGCCGATGTTGGCCTGCCCGATGAAATACCGGAGCGGTGTCCCGCCTTCGCGGATGCAGCCGAGGTCGATCTTTCGGATCCGGCCGCCTTTCAAGGCCCGGCAGGCCTTTTCCAGCGAATCGAGGCCGAACTCCAAGGTGATGTCGTTGGAGGAGCCGACCCCGATCAGACCGAAGTTGACCTCCGCGCCGGCCGGGACGAGCTCGTTGACCATGATGTGGAAGGTCGAATCGCCGCCGGCCCCGACCAGCGTGCCGTACTTTTTGGCGTGCTCCCGGGTCAGTTCCCGGAGGTGCGTTTCGCTCCGGCTCATGATCAGATCGTAGCGGACCTCCAGATGGCGCAGGATCCGTTCAAGCTTGAGCTTCCGGCGAAGAGCCCGGCCCATGCCCGCGGACGGATTGTACAGGATCGAGATTCGCTCAGTCGGCACGTTGAGACAGGCTCCTTCTCATGTCGGCGGCCCGTTCGCACAGGACGCCGTGGACGCGGTTGAGGTCCCCGCGGATGTGGACCAGAACCGGAATCCAGAATAAGACGTTCGCCGCCCAAAAGGCAAGGACCACCCCCATCGCCGCCCTCAGGCCCCAGAGCGTGGCGATGTAAGAAGCGATGAGCGGGCCGAGGGCGTTGCCGATCATGTCCATCACCGAAGCGAGAGAGATCATCGTCGCCCGGTGTTCGGGCAGGTTGATGTCGGCGAGCGAGCCGTACCAGTTGGGATTGACGCCCTGGTTGACGAACATGGCCGCGGCGATGGTCAGAATGAGCGGCCACGTTCCGGGGACGGCGAGCGTCTCGGAGATCGTGGCCCCGGCGGGGATCCGGACCTTGGCGCCGAGGAAGAGGATCATGAAGATGATCGGGAACGCGTTGCAGACGAGCGCGACGAGGACCTTAGCCCGGCGGTCCTTCCGGTAACCCCAGTCGCCGAGCCGGCCGAAGGCCAACGCGCCCAGGGCCCCGGCCAGGACGACGACCAGGATGGCTACGTTCACGGCCGCGGCGTCCATGTTATGGATGTCCTTCATATATTTAAAGATGAGGAAGAACACGATCGAGCCGGGGAAAACGTCGATGAAATTGGCGATCAGCCAGACGTTGCTCCGGGCGGAGCGGATGAGCTTGACGTCCTTCCACGAAATGCGGAAGCGGTATTCGGCGCCTTCGAGGATGAGGTCGCGGAGCTCGTCCTCCCGGGCGCCGCGCGGGGGTTCGCGGACGAGAAGCAGGGCCAGGGCGAGAACCAGATTGATAAGGCCGACGAGACCGTAGGCCGACCGCCACCCGCCGCCGACCGAACCGGCCAGAACGAACCCGCCCATCCGCCCGATGAGCATGGCTACGGAGAGGAAGCCGAAGGCCGTCGCCCGGCGGCGAGGATCGACCATGTCCCCGACGAGGGAGAAAACGGCCGGCACGACTAGGCCGATGCCGACGCCGTTCAGGGCGCGGGTGATGAAGAAAAAGATATACCCGGCCTGGCCGTGCGGGGTGAGGACGGCCAGGGTCGAGAACGCGCCGTAGATCAGGCCGCCGGCGACGCAGACCCGGACGCGGGAACGGCGGTCGGCGGTGATGCCGGCGATGACCGTCGAGACGGCCGAGAAAAGGGTGAAGACGAAGGTGATCCAGCCGAGCGGCACGATGTTCGTCGTCTTTTGGAAGAAATCCTGGAGGAGAGGATTGACCAGCGGGCCGAGCAGGCCCTGGTCGGCGAAGTCGAAGACGAGGACGAGCAGGACGAAGACGAAAGCAAGACCGCCGGCGGCGCCAGCGGCCTTTCGTTTTTGTTTGTCCATGCCTGAACCGGCGACTATTGTACCCTTTTTCCGCGCCCGGCGAAAATTTAGATTGACTCGTTCCGTTCGAAGGATTATGGTGGGATCGAAATGGGAAAGGTCAGGAGCCCCCAATATATCACCCGGATGAGGATCGTCATCTTCATTTCCGTCTGGCTGTTCACGGCCTGGCTGCTCATGCCCCTGATCACGCTCGACAAGGTCGATCTGCGCAGCTCCCTGGAATATTTTTATCGGGCCTCCGCAGGAGTCGTCATCATGATCATCCTCTTCGGCAAGACGGTGACGGACCTTCTTTTCAGCCAGGACCTCTCCCGGAAAAAATCGGTCCTGTACGTCACGTTCCTGACCGTCTATTCCCTTGTCCTGGCCGGCGGGATCATCTTCATGGCCGTCCGCATCCTCCTCGTCTTCTTGAACACCAGCTCGGCCTTCCAACCGCAGACACCGGACATCCAGTACTAGATCTTCCTCTCCCCTAAAAATCGCTTGGCAGAACGGGCTCAGTTTTAATAGAATACAATAAGAAGGGATAAAGATTTGAACATCGGCGACGTCTTCCGCTCCTTGCGGCCGTCCCAGTGGACAAAGAACCTGTTCGTCTTCGCGGCGCTCGTCTTCGCCCAGAAGATCTTGGACGGGCCGCTCGTCCTGCGCACGCTTGGCGCGTTCGGCATCTTTTGCCTGCTCTCGGGCTCCATCTATCTTGTCAACGACGTCCTTGACTATGAGGAGGACCGGGTCCATCCCAAGAAATCCCGGCGGCCGATCGCGGCCGGCCTGATCCGCCGGGGAACAGCGGCGGGGATGGCCGTCTTTTTCGCCGCGGTCAGCCTGGCCGGCGCCTTCGTCTTGAGCCCCGGTTTCTTCATCGTCGGGGCGGTCTATTTCGTCCTGCAGATCGCGTATTCGATCAAGCTCAAACACGTCGTCATCCTGGACGTCTTCATCGTCGCCTCGGGCTTCGTCCTCCGCGTCATGGCGGGCGGCATTGTCATCCACGTCCCGCTCTCATCCTGGCTCCTCATCTGCACGACGCTCCTGGCCCTGTTCATCGCCATGAGCAAGCGGCGCCACGAGCTCGTCCTGCTCGAGGAGAACGCCTCGATCCACCGCCCGATCCTCAAGGAGTACAGCGCTTATCTGCTGGACCAGATGATCTCCGTCGTCACGGCGTCAACGGTCATTGCTTACTGTCTTTATACGGTCTCGGAGGACACGGTCAAGAAGTTCGGGACTTCGGACCTGATCTATACCACGCCGTTCGTTCTCTATGGGATCTTCCGCTATTTGTATCTCGTCCACAAGAAAGGGGAGGGAGGGAGCCCGGAGGAATTGATCCTGAAAGACAAGCCGCTGGCCATCACGGTCCTGCTCTGGATCGCGACCGCCGTCGGGATCCTTTATATTTTCAAATAAACCCAAAAGACGAGGATTGAGATAATTGCATTTTCGGAAGATTCCCATCTTTCAGCGTTTTCCTCAGATGGATGATTCGATTATGGCCAGGAATTCGCTTTGCCTGGGTCGCGGCGGCAATCCCGTAGAAAGCCTGCGCAGCGAAGCGGGCATGGATCCGCGACCGTAGGGAGCGGAGAGCGGAGCGAGCACATGGAGCGGATTTTCCTCGCGGGGGAAAATCCGCGTCTTTCGGAGGGATTGCCGCCGCGGCCTTAACGAGCTGATCTCCGTTCCAAAGTTCAATCCTTGATGTACCGCAGGCTCTTCGGCTCGCGCTCCAGGTGATAAACGATCATGGCCTGCAGGCTTTTCCGGATCGATTTGAGATCCGCGGCCGAGACGGGGCACTCTTCGGCCTTGGCCGGAGGGTTTTTCCTGACCCACTCCATGAAGCGGCCGAGATCGGGCCTGACCTCGTCCTTCCGGGCCGGCGCGCAGGCGTCGCAGTAGACGCCGTCCTTTTTCGGCGCCAGCCAGCCGGATCCTTCGAGCGCCTTCCGGCACGCCTTGCAACGGCGGACGTCGGGCAGGTAGCCGTTGACCTGGAGGAACCAGGCCTCAAAATACCGCGCCAGGACGGCCAGGTCGCTTTTCTCTTTGAGCGCTTGGAGGACGGACAGCAGCAGCCGAAAGACGATGTCCTCCCTGGCCCGTGCCGGCAGGAACTCTTCGATGAGCTCGGCGAAATAGGTCAGGGTCAGCGACGTCTTCACGTCCCCTTGAACCTCGAAAAAGGATTCGATGAGGTCGCAGGAGCTGACCGTGACCAGTTCGCGGAGCTCTTTCTCGTAATAGAACGCGGTCACGTGGGACATGGGCTCGAGCGCGCTCCCGAAGCGGTTCCCGAACTTGCGCGCGCCCTTGGCCACGCCCCGGATCAAGCCTTTGTCCCGGGTGAGGAACAGGACGATCTTGTCCTGGTCGCCGATAGGAACCGTCCTTAGGACAATGGCCTCGGCTTGGTCGATGGGCATGGCGCCGCTCTCAGTCGAGGAACGTGATGCGATGGACCTTGATCTTGTCTTTGAGGGCGTCGATCGGGATCTCGAGCTCCGCGGCCGTCCGGACCAGGTCCCAGCCGTTCTTGATCAGCGTCCCCTGGACGTATTTCCGTTCGAATTGCCGGGCGGCCTGTTGGAGGGACGGGACGGGCGGGCGGCCCAGGAGATGTTCCTGTTCCCGCGTCTCGACGAGCAGGTTGAGGTGGCCGACGCCGATCTCTTCGTCCTCGACCATGATCACGAACCGCTCGATGACGTTCATGAGCTCGCTGACGTTGCCCGGCCAGGGGTAGTTGACGAAGGCCTTCCGCGCTTCCGGATGCATCCGCTTCGGTTTCTTGCCGTATTCGAGCGAATAGACATTCAGATAGTAGTGGATGAGCAGGGGGATGTCCTCCGGCCGTTCGCGCAGGGGCGGGATATGCATGGGGATGATGTTGAGCTTGAAGAAGAGGTCCTCCCGGAACTTGCCTTTGGCGATCAGGTCCTTCGGGTTCCGGCTCGTGGCCGCGATGAGGCGCGTATCGAAGAGGACGGTCTCGTTCGATCCGACCGGCTCGAACCGCTGCTCGACGACGGCCTTGACCAGCTTGGCCTGCGTCTTGACGCTCATCTCCCCGATCTCGTCAAGGAACATCGTTCCCCCGTCGGCGAGGAGGAGCTTCCCCCGTTTGTCCTTTGGGGTATGGGCGGAATGCCCCTTGACCGCGCCGAACAGCTCGCTTTCGATGAGCTCGTCGGGGATCGCCGCGCAGTTGATCTCGATGAACCGTTTGTCCTTCCGCCGGCTGTGCTGATGGATGAGGCGGGCGGTGAGCTCCTTGCCGGTCCCGTTCTCGCCCGAGATCAAGACCCGGCCGTTGGTCGGGGCGGCCTTCCGGATCTCCTCGCGCAGCTTCCGGATCGGAGCGCTCTTCCCGACGAGATGGTAGCGGGCCTTGATCCGCTCGCGAAGCTGGACGTTCTCTTCCTCGAGTTTGCGCTGCCGCAGGGCGTTCTTGACGGTCAGGACGACCTTGTCGAGCGAGAGCGGCTTCTCCAGAAAATCGAACGCGCCGAGCTTCGTCGCTTTGACCGCCGTCTCCACGGTGCCGTGGCCCGAAATGACAACGACCTTGGGAGGCTCGTCGAGGAGCCGGATCTGGCGGAGGACGTCGATGCCGTTCATCTCGGGGAGCCAGATATCGAGCAGGACCAGGCCGAACGCCTGGGTCTTGAGCAGGGCCAGACCCTCTTCGCCCGTCCCGACGGTCTGGACGGCGTAGGCCTCGTCCTCGAGAATGCCCTGGAGCGAGGAGCGGATGCTGGATTCGTCGTCGATGACCAGGATGCGGTCTTGGCTCATGCGGGCAGCTGCAAGGTGAACTTGGCGCCGCTCGGCCGGTTGTTCTGAACGCGGACGGACCCGTTATGCTCTTTGACGATCTGATTGACGATGGCCAGTCCCAGGCCCGTGCCCTTCTTCTTTGTCGAGAAATGGGGCAAGAAGAGCCTGTCCTTGTCCTCGATCTGGATCCCGGGTCCCGTGTCCGTCACGTCGATCTTCACTTGATTGGCCTCTCGGTCGAACGATGTTTGAATGACGATTTTACCCTTTTTGTTCATGGCGTCAATAGCATTGTCGATCAGGTTGATGAAGACCCGTTTCATCTGTTCGGTGTCGAGCGGAAGGACGGCCGGCACATCCGGCGAGGGGAGGACCTGGAATTCGACGTCGGCGAAGATGCCGCGGAACATCGTCACGACTTGGCTGATGATGTCGTGGATCCCCGCCGGCTGGAGGTTGATCTTCGGTAGCCGGGCGAAGTCCGAAAACTCGTCGACGAGGGACTTGATCGTCTGGGCCTCCTGGATGATGACCCGGGCCCCTTGCTCGACGACATCGCTGCCGCCCCCCTCCACTTTCTTGAGGTGCTTGATGATCCGTTCCGCGTTGAGCTGGATCGGCGTCAGCGGGTTCTTGATCTCGTGGGCGACGCGTTGGGCCACCTCTTTCCAGGCGGCGATCTTTTGAGCCTTGATGAGCTGGCTCAGGTCGTCGAGGACGACGATCAAGCCGGAAAACTCCTGTCCCGGCTGCCGAAGCGGTGTCAAGGTCAGGGCGATGGTCATCTGCTGGCCGTTGAGGGAAAACCGGATCTCCTTGTCGGTGAGTTTGTATCTGTTCTTCATGGCCGCGTCGATGCCCTTGACGAAGTCCTTGTAGCGGTCAAGGCTCAAGACGTCCTTGTAATGCCGGCCGGCCACGGCTTTGTCCGGAAGGGCCAGCATGTCCTGGGCCGAGGGATTGATGGTGGTGATGGAGCCCTGGGCGTCCAGGGCGATGACGCCGGTGTTGATGGTGTTCAGGATCGTCTCGATGTACTGCTTGCGGGCCTCCTGCTCGGCCGTTTTCTGGGCGATCCCCCGCTGGCCTTGGTCGACATCGGAGATCATCTGGTTGAACGATTCGATGAGGAGGCCGATTTCGTCCGAGGCCGGGTCCTCGACGCGGACGGTCAAGTCCCCCTTGGAGACCGCTTTTGTCGCCTTGACCAGCTTCTCGATCGGGACGGTGATGCTCTTGGCGATGTGAAACCCGATCCAGGTCGCGGCGAAGACGATGAGCAGGGTGACGAAGATGAGAGTCATCAGGTAGAGCGTTTTGAACATATCCTTCTGGCCGCGCTGCCGGTAGCGCTGGACGAAGGCCGAGAGGGTATTGATCTTCTGGGCGTAGTTCTGGGGCAGAAACTTGCCTGTTGTCACCAGGACGTTGCCGATGGCCGGGATGTTGATCGAAACGCCCCGCCGCACGAACTCGCCCGCGCCCATCGAGCGGATGTCATTGACGGGTTCGCCGAGGTGAGCCCGCTTGATGGTGTCGGCCTTGAGTTCCTGATAGTCCTGGAAGGGCAGGTTGGGGTTGTAATAGGCGAAGAGCTCCTCCTCCTCGAGGAAAATGCCGATCTCGTCTAGACGATATTCGGTCAGCTTGTTCCGAATGAAGTCCTCGAGCCGGACCCGATTCTCGGGGGTGACGAGGCTCAGACGCTTGATCTCCTTGCTCAGCTGGGTCGCGTAATGAAGGGTGAGGTCCGACGTCGTGACATAGAAACCATCGGCGATGATCTTGGCATCGTCGAGGATCCGGGTCAGGTCGGGCTTGAAGTACTGCTCGATGTTGCGGCTGATCAGCCGGCTGGTGAAGACGAAGAGGAGAAGCGTGGGGATGAAGGACAGGGCGGTGAAGAAGATGACGAGCTTGGTCTTGAAATGGGATCCGGCCACCTTGTGCTTGCGCTCGAGAGTGAGCTTGATCAGGTTTCGGCCGAGGACGAAGAGGAGGATCAGGGCCAGGAGGAGGACGATGATCTGGAGCAGAACGAGAAGGATGTCGGTGACGTTGGTCGGGGAGAACTCGGTGGAGCGGCGAAGGATGAAATCGATGACCAAGAACAGGATGATGAGGACGATGATGATCCCGCCGATGACGCGGGAGCCTTTCTTCTTCGGATCGTCCATGGGCTCTCGATTCAGCGCGCCGCCAGAAAGTCCTTGAGATTGTCCCGGTGGATCCAGATATCCGTCCGGACGGCTCCCGACGCGCCGAGGGGCTTGCCCTCGCGGCCGTTGATCGTGTAGGTGAACCCTCCGGCGTTCCCGGTCTGGATGAGGAACTGTTTCTTGGCCGTGTAGGTCGCCTTCTCGCCCGCCTTTTTGATGGCTTCCAGCTGGACCTGTCCGTCGGCCGCGACCTGGATCCATGTCTCGGCGTTGAAGGTCAGTTCGAGACGCAGTTCCCCGGCGTTGGCCGGATCATCGGGAGCGGCGAGCGGGGCTTGGGTGGGCGAGGGGAGAGTCTGCTCCTGCGACGGGGCCACGGCCGGCCGCTGGATGACGGGACCGTTGTCCTTCTGCGGCTTGAGGATGAAGACATAAGCGGCGACGGCGGCGGCGATAAGGACCAGAGGGACGGCCGCCAGGCGCCACCGACCTCTCTTCGCTTCCTCTCTCCGCGCCCGCGGCTCGGAGCGATTGTCGTTTCTGCGCCGGCGCTCGGTTTCCTTGAGGTCTTCCTGTTGGAGGAGGACCTCCTCGTGATACTTGTTGACGAAGCGGTTCTCGTCGACGCCGATGCACTTGGAATAGGCGCGGAGGACGCTCTTAATGAAGAACGCTCCAGGCAGCAGTTCCAGACAGTCGTCTTCGAGGGCTTGAAGATAGCGCAGGCCGATCCTGGTCTGACCGGCGATATCATTGAGCGATATGGCCCGGAGCTCGCGCTCTCTTTTCAGCTCCTGTCCCAAGGTCGCCATCGATAAAATTCTAGGATAATCAAGAACTTAAGTCAAATGAAGGGCTCGGGGTGGGGGATTCGCTCGAAGCGGGCGAACGCTCCGCTCTTCGCGGGTCGTTTAGACAAGATCAGGAATCGGCCTCGCTCCCGACTCGGGTTTTTAACGCCGTTTCCTCACCGTCCTTCTCGGCGGCTCAGAACTCGCTTCCCGGCTTCCTAATTGCGGGAGTGCGCCGGGAAGCTCAAACATGCTTCGCCGGCCGGCCTCTTCCGAGCCGGCTTTCCTCGAAGGACGGTTCGGAAAGGCTAAACCCTC
>Ga0315297_10000039_pt1 | contig 61073 bp, 43 predicted proteins | sample YL17G15_0_MG_FD_203628 | JGI IMG/M metagenome (GOLD analysis project Ga0315297, IMG submission 203628) | Sediment microbial communities from Yellowstone Lake, YNP, Wyoming, USA - YL17G15_0 | ecosystem: Environmental > Aquatic > Freshwater > Lake > Sediment | place: USA: Wyoming | collected...
TGGAATATTCGTGGGATGTGGGGACATATATTGCGGCAGAGGTCGCGGGGAACAAGAAAGTGAGTGTGATGGTGAAGGACTACGCGGCGATGGACAAGCGGATGGACTTTGAGCGACGAGAAGATGGAAAAGGTCCGGTGTTGACCATCCTGACGGATACTCCAGTGGGGATCGAGGAAGAAGACCTGGTACCGACTCGGTACGCGCTGCACCAGAACTATCCCAATCCCTTCAATCCCGAAACGACGATCAGCTTTGACCTCCCTCACAACGGTTGGGTATCGCTCAAAATATATGATGCCCTGGGAAGAGAGGTCGCGACTGTGGTCGATCAACACATGCGCCAAGGGACCCACCAGATTCAATGGAATGCTGGCGCTTTGTCGAGTGGTGTCTACACATGTCGAATGACGGCAGGGGGATTTGCCGAAACCATCAAACTGCTGTTGATGAAGTAGAACCCCTCATGCGTCATATCGGAGCACGGTCATGATGAGTAAGTCAAGATTACGGAAATCGGTCGTGGCGGTCGGTGTGTTTGTCATCCTGGCCGGATTTGGACTACGCTCTCATTCACAGGACAAGAGCTTCATTCTTGTTGGTGATACGCATTTTGACAAACTGACGCTTCACGATATGCCGTGGCTTCAGGCAAATTATCCAAACGATATATCACAAGTGAACAACTACTCGCAGATAACGCAGAGTAATTTCAGCGCATTCATATCGGAGCTCCTGCATCAATCGCAGATTGCCACACCGGCGGTGGCGGGAATCATACAATTGGGCGATTTGCAGGAAGGATTGGCGGGAAACTTCACGCTTGCCGCTCAAATGGCACGAGAAGCGAGGGATTCGCTGCATGCGTCATCATTTGTTCCACCCTGGATCCTGACAAAAGGCAATCACGAGGTCACCGGCCCTGGAGGGGCTGAGGCATTCAATAGTGTTATCCTCCCCTTCGTCTCCTCAGAACTGAATCAATCTGTTACGGCAACCTCCTATTCCTATCGGATCGGCGATGTCCAGATAACGGTCATCGATTCTTACGACAGAGGCAACCTGATTCCATTTCTAAAGAGCCAGTTGACGAATTCGACTGCAAAATTCAAGCTCATTGCGACTCACATGCCGGTTATTCCGGTCACCGCTAGGTTGTGGCACATCTTTCAGGACGATCCGGCAAACAGAGACTCGCTGCTCAATCTCATCGCAATGCACAAAGCCATTGTCCTTTGCGGACACCTTCACAAGTATTCGGTCGTGAAACGGTCTACGGCATACGGACCAATCCTGCAGATCATGGTTGGGAGCGTAATCAGCAATCGAAACAAACATACTCCGGACTACTATGTTACATCGTACGGTCCTTCCCTTGTTGATCTTGAACCCACCTACGGCAACAGAACATATCTGGCTATCGAAGCTCAGTATGTTACAGATTTCCGAATGGCGGAAATGCCGGGTTACGTTGTATTGAGTCTGAATAGCACCACCGGCGGACGGTTGCTGAAATTCTACGCCGGTCTGGGTGAGTTTCTCTATGAGACCGTCGATTTGAGTACCTACACATTGCGTGTGGATACGAGTGGTATGGGAAAGGCTCTCATCACACCGAACGATTCGACTTTCCTTGCCGGAACAAGAGTCGTTGTGAATGCAGAGCCGGCATTGGGTTGGAAGTTTGACGGTTGGAGCGGGGACTTGACGGGGACAACGAATCTGGATACGGTGCTGATGGATGCAAACAAAACTGTCAAGGCAACGTTCAGCCAGATCCCAGCAGGGCAGTATGAGATCAGGCGAACCATCGCGGGCTCCGGCGTTGTCGTGGCAGAACCGCCGGGTCCATACTACAGCAGTGGCGCTGTCGTGACACTGCGTGCGCGGGCAACTTCTGGGAGCAGGTTTTCCGGGTGGAGCGGAGACATGAGCGGAATGGACACCATGGTTACCATCACGGTGAACGGTCACAAGAGCGTGATAGCAACGTTTGCGAAGCTGAAGATTCTCAAATTGAATATTCGCTTGTCTCAGCATGGGGGCGTGGTTCTGGAGCCGCCGGGAGGGACGTATGTGGAAGGGTCGCAGGTGTTGCTTCGTGCGCAGGCCGAGACGGGTTGGGAGTTTTATGAATGGACGGGAGATGTGAATGGCGCGACAAATCCGCAGATTGTTACCCTGAATGAGAATAAGGAGATCAAAGCGGTTTTTCGAAAGGTTGGTGGGGGCGTACAGCAGTTTGGGGCGACACACGATAGCTATGTGCAGGGGTCTTTCAGCGCATCGAGGAATTTCAATGCAGACAGTGTCTTGCGGGTACGGGAAGGGAGTTCAGACCTCAACCGGTTCCGGGTGTATGTGCAGTTCGATGTAGGCGGTGTGACGGGAAACGTTCTTGGCGCCGTCATGAAAATGCGCGTGCGGCCTGCCGGCCTTCCGGATGGGAAGGGAATCAAGGCTGGAGTGTATGCCGTGAGCACAGACACTTGGACAGAAACGGCGTTGAATTGGAGCAGTGCTCCAGTGGCGGGGACTTTGCTCGATTCAGCCACGGTGAGTTCGGTCGGGATGGAATATTCGTGGGATGTGGGCGCATATGTAGCGGGAGCGGTTGCTGGGAACAAGAAAGTGAGTGTGATGGCGAAGGATTACACGGCGATGGATAAAGCGATCGATTTTGAGAGACGAGAGGATGGAAAAGGCCCGGTGTTAACCGTCCTGACGGATATGGCGACAGGTGCTGAGACGGAGGGAACGGTGCCTGGCGAATACGCGCTGCGCCAGAACTATCCCAACCCCTTCAATCCTCGAACTACCATCAGCTATGATCTGGCAGGCCGGGATGATGTCGCGATTCAAATCTACGATGTACTGGGAAGAAGAGTCAGGAGCCTCATCGATGAGAAACAGGGGCCGGGTTCACTCTCGGTGGCCTGGGACGGGCGGGATGATTTCGAGAAACCAGTCGAGAGCGGAGTATATTTTCTTTTTTTTCGGGCTGGCTCTCATGTCGAAAACGGCAAGATGATATTGATGAAATGAGGAACGAGATCGGATCGTTCCCGATGTCGTGAGGATATCGACGATCAGAAATGAATCCGAAACCACACCCCGCATGCATCTCTCCAGAACCTTACATTATTTGCTCATGCTTCTCTCGTCTTTGCTGCTTCTCGCGTTTTCAGAGGCGGTCGACGAAGACACCATCGTCCAGGTCAATGGCAAAAAGGTTGGCTTCGGAGAATTCCAAAGCCGGCTGAACGGTCTGCCCAACACCCTGAAGCTCTCTGCGGACGGCATCAAAGAGACCCTCCTCTGCACGCTCATCGCGGAAACAATCCTGTCCTTCGAGGCATTGCACGAGAAACTCGACACCGTGGAACGTGTACGCCTGTACCTCGATCAGTATTCCAATGAATCCGTCTACGAGCAATGGATGGATGCTGAGGTGCGGAGCCGGGTCACGGTCACAGAGGGCGAGTTGCGATCGGCCTATGCAAGATTCAAAGAACGGAGATTTGTTGCCTATTGGATCTTGCCCGATGTCGGGCAGGCCGCGGCGCTCCGAGACGAGATTGCCCGAGGCAGGCCACCGGCGGCAAAGCCACAGGTCAAGGAAATCGATTTTGCGGAGTCATTGGAGAGTGTGGAGAATGCCGTCTATAGGCTGAACGAGGGAGGGGTTTCAACGTCCGTTCTTGTTGATGGCTCCTATTACATTTTCCAATTGCTGAAACGATCGCCGCATCCGGAATATTCGAAGTACAATTTCGCGTTCTGGAGACGATCCATTGAGAAGAAGCTGAGGGCGCGCAAGGAGATGTCGCTTGTCGGTGAGAAACTTGATGCGTTGATGAAAGGGAAGAAATATAGTGTGAGAAGGGATGCGTATGGCTTTCTTGCGAGCCAGCTTTCCTCCTTGATCTTCGAGAGAGAGAAACCGAAATTCGACAGCCCTGAACTGATTCAACAGGAACTTGGAACGAGAGAAAGCGGGTCAAGCGGATTCTTCAACCAGGCATTGATTACATTCAAGGATGGTGGAACGTGGAGCGTGGGAGAATTCTGGAAAAAACTCTCTGTCTGTCCGTATCCCTTGAACTACAAAACCCCCGAAGAGCTGAAGAAAGGGTTGTTGGATGTAGTAAGAGACATCATTCTCTTCGAATCGATAGTTCTGGATGCAAAGAAGAAAAGGTACGACGATTCTCCCTCCGTGCAATCGGAGTCCGAAATGTGGGCCGGGAATGTGCTCGCACAAGCCCTCTTGAGTGGGTTCCGGAAATCTGTGTCGGTCGGCGAAGAAGAGCTGATCCAATACTACGATTCAACGCGAGACAGGCATCTCTCACCCGAGCAGCGCAGGATTATCCCGATCATTGTCAAAGACAAGATTACCGCCGACCGGCTCCGCGGGCAGATCGTCGGCGGCGCGGATATCCTCTCTCTTGCCGCAGAGTACAGCCTCAACAATATTAATCCCGACAGGCAGAAGCCGGGGATTTTCATCGCCCGTGATTCCTGGGGAGAGATAGGCCGGGTCGCTTTCACCATGGAGACGGGTCAACTATCGGAAATCATCAAAGAGGGCGACAGCACTTATGCGATTGTGAAGCTGCTGGAAATAAAGCCGGCTGCACCCTATCCGTTTGAAAAGATCCGGGGGAACCTCCGTGCGCTCATGGAGGCCCGGCACCTTCAGGAAAGGGTGGAAGCGTTCCTCGAGCATGCTGTCAAGAAGTATAAAATCGTAATCAATCGAGCGGCGCTGAAGAAAGTTGATTACCTTGGTGGGACGCTGGCCGTGAAGAAAGCACACTTCCCGTTGCGGAGTGCCGTTCCGGGCTTTCCCCTCTTCAATCCGCAGGCGAAATGGTATCTGGAGGAAGTGAGCAAGAACTGATCGGTCAATGATGACTCACCGGAACAATCACTTCCATTAACACTCACTCTTGTGACAAGCAGACCAGGTGGCCCAATGAACAGGAATCTCTTGTTTGCAACCGTTGTCTCTGCGCTTGGCAGCCTTCTTTTCGGCTTCGACACGGCGGTCATTTCAGGCACGACAAAATTCATCACGGAGTATTTCGCACTCTCCGATGCATCGCTGGGCTTCACGGTGTCCATCGCTCTCTGGGGGACCGTCCTTGGATCCATCGCCATCGGAAAACCGGGAGACATATTTGGACGGCGGGCGATGCTCTCCGTGTGCAGCGTGCTGTTCTTCTTTTCAGCGCTCGGGTGTGCATTCGCTGACAGCTGGTACGTGCTCTTGTTCTCCAGGTTTCTGGGAGGGGTGGCTATCGGTGCGGCTTCCGTGATGGCCCCCATGTATATCGCAGAAATCTCACCGGGTCGATTGAGAGGGAGATTGGTTGCAGTTGCGCAGTTCAATATCGTCATTGGTATTCTCGTCGCATTCTTCTCCAATTATTTGCTGGTCGACATAGGTGCGAACAACTGGCGCTGGATGTTTGGTGTGATGGCTTTCCCGGCTGCTCTCTTCTTCCTGCTGTTGTTCTTAGTGCCCGAAAGCCCGCGCTGGCTGGTTAAGCAAAAACTTGTCGACAAAGCCCGATCTGTCCTGCAAACTGTAGGTGCGGAGAACCTGGAATCCGAGCTCTCTGATATCGTCGATTCCTTGAAGGAAGAAATTGGCCAGGGTGTCACAAAGCTCTTCCAGAAGAAATACAGGTTCCCCATCATGTGTGCAGTGCTGCTGGCGGTGTTCAATCAGTTGTCAGGTATCAACGTGATTATGTACTATGCTCCAATGATTTTCGAGAAAGCGGGTGCAAGCACAAATGCAGCTATGCTGCAGGCCGTAGCCGTCGGAGTGACCAACATGGTATTCACCATCGTAGCCATGTTCTTCATTGACAAACTCGGCCGGAAAACTCTGCTTCTCATAGGAGCGGTCGGAATGTTCTTTTCTCTCGCCGGTGCCGCTTTTCATTATTACTTCGAAAACCTTTTCAGCGGTGTCGGTGTGGTGATTTTCATTGTCGGTTTCATAGCGTTCTTCGCCTTCTCGCAAGGTGCCGTTATCTGGGTGTTTCTCGCCGAGATATTCCCGAACAAGGTCAGAGCCAAAGGGCAAGCACTCGGATCTTTCACGCACTGGATCATGAATGCCCTGATTGGCTTAATCTTCCCGATCATGCTGTCGATGCTCGGAGGCGGAACCGTGTTTATGTTTTTCGCCGTCATGATGATTCCCTTTTTCTTCTTTGTCTGGAAAATGATGCCGGAGACAAAGGGGAAATCGCTCGAAGAGCTGGAAAAGGTCATTCTGTCCAGGTGATCCAGATGGGCCATGCGAGAAAGTGGACAAGCTGATCCGTGTGTCCTCGCCGGTGCGGTATCATCCGTGATTTCAATCAAGATGGAACCATAACAAAAGGAGCTCAACTTGAAAACCAAGACGCTGCCGATTTTCTTCGCGTTCCTCTGTATGGGGTTTGGTGATGTTGTCGGCCCCCTCGTCGGTCTCGCCAAGGACACGTTTCAACTGTCATACACCATGGCCCAACTTGTTCCCTTCGTCGGATTCATCATGTTCGCCGTTCTCTCGGTCCCCATGGGAATCTATCAGGACAAGAAGGGCAAGAAGCTCATTCTTATCCTCGGCCTGGTCGTTGCCTTCGTCGGACTTCTTCTCCCGATGATCAACGGCATGTATGGTGCTCCTGTCCATTTCAACCCGGGAGAGTATTCTAGCTACTACGTGGTCTTGCTCTCCATTCTTCTCCTTTGTGCAGGTGCGACGATTCTTCAGGTCGTCGGCAATCCGGTGATGAGAGATGTGTCTCCAGAAGGTGCTTATGCCAAGAATCTTTCCCTGGCCCAGTCAATCAAAGCCGTCGGCTCGTCCTTCGGATTTCTGCTCCCTCCGCTCGTTGGTATGACGCTTGGTCTCGATTGGACAATTCTGTTCCCCGCGTTTTCCCTGTTGATTGTGATAACACTCATCCTTGCCGCTCCACTGAAGATCTCAGAACAGAGGGATGCGAGCACCAAGCGTGCCTCCCTGCGTTCTTGCCTCGCACTCCTGAAGAATGGATATGTCCTCATGATGGTTGCGTCGATCTTTGCATACGTCGGAGCGGAGGTGTCGATGAGCTCGGGGGTACCGATTCTCCTGAAAGATACGTTTGGCATTCAAGGATTGAGTTTGTGGATCAGCTGGGCCATATTCTTCCTGCCGATTGTCCTCGGAAGATTCGGCGGCTCTATCATCCTGTCGTGGCTCTCTGCGAAGAAGTTTCTCATCATCACGACAATCCTCGCCGCCTTTGGTATTCTTGCGATGTTTTCTACGAATGAAATCTTGACGTACATAGGCATCGTGCTGGTGGGCCTGGGATTCGCTAATATCTTTCCGCTCGTTTTTTCCATCACGATTGAGCATATGCCGGAGCGTTCGAATGAGCTATCCGGTCTGATGGTAATGGCAATTTCCGGTGGAGCAATCGTTCCGCTGATCATGGGAAAGGTTGCAGATGCTGGCGGTGTTCTTGCAGGTTTTGCAGTACCGCTGGCCTGCCTTTTCTATATACTCCTTGCTTCACTGGCCGCGAGACGGAAGCCCGCGGCAATTGCTTGAAAGGAATTCAGGATACTACCATGGACTATCGACTTGACAAACGCGTCGTGATGACGCTCGATGCTGGCGGCACGAATTCCGTGTTCTCGGCTTATCGAGGGAACGAACAGATTCTCGCGGATATTGTTTTACCCACGTACGCAGAGGACCTGGATAAATGTTTGTCTACTCTCATGGAGGGGTTCAGGCAGGTCAAGAACAAGTTGCAGGTTCCGCCGGTGGCTATCAGCTTTGCTTTTCCAGGACCGGCAGACTATCCAAATGGAATCATCGGGGACTTGCCAAATTTACCCGCTTTTCGTGGCGGCGTTGCTCTGGGTCCGATGCTGGCAGATAAGTTCGAATTACCGGTGTTCATCAATAACGATGGTGATCTGTATGCCTACGGTGAGGCAATCGCCGGATTCTTGCCGTATGTCAACGGGCTTCTTGAGAAAGCAGGAAGTCCGAAGAGGTACAAGAACCTGCTTGGATTGACGCTGGGTACGGGTTTTGGTGCAGGGATTGCGCGCGACGGAAATGTGTTTCTGGGCGACAATTCTGTTGCCGGGGAGATCTGGCTTCTCCGAAACAAGTTGAATCCAGAGACAAACATTGAAGAACATGTGAGCATTCGAGCTTTGCGACGATTCTATGCCCATGGCGCGGGGATTCGTGAGGAAGAAGCGCCGTCGCCGAAAGAGATGTTCGAAATTGCGACTGGCCGGGGGGGCGGGAACAAGCAGGCGGCGATCAAGGCATTTCGCGAAATGGCTGAGGCTGCCGGAGACGCGATTTCGAATGCGATCACGCTCATCGATGGCCTTGTTGTCATCGGTGGAGGCCTTTCCGGTGCTTCCGAACTGTTCCTTCCTTTCATCGTTGAGGAAATGAGCAGCTACTACGACAAGCCCGACGGATCGAAACTCCGCAGACTGATCGCAAACGTCTATAACCTAGAGGATGCCGCACAGCTGCAGAAGTTTTTGCAGGGTTCGACAAAAGAAATCGCCGTTCCCGGATCTAGCAAGAAAGTGAAGTACGATCCGGAGATGCGCATCGGCGTTGGCATCTCGAAGATTGGAACCAGCAAAGCGATTTCCATTGGTGCGTATGCGTTCGCGTTGAATTCAGTTGACAAAAGGGCTTAGTAGCTAGTCTGTCATTGGCCTTCGTCTTTGGGATGCCGTGTGGACGCGTCCTTGGATGTCTCGGATTGATTCGCTGGCAAGCTGGTGTATCCAGGTCAGAATGCGAATTCAAACGATTCTTCAAAGGTTGCAACTGCCGTAACCGGCTGGCTTGCCCGCCGTAGTCCCGACCTGTCCGCCGAAGTGACGACGAAGGCGGGCCCCGGACTTGAACCCGCAACCGTGGGATGCTTCGACGCCTCATTGATTTGAGAAATGTTTGGGGAGACGAGGAGAGAAAACCGAGAAGAACTGTAAGATTCTCGTAATGTTCGGTGGAGCAGAAATGCGGAACCCCCGTGAAGACAGGGGTTCTTTGTTATCTACACCAAGATCCGAAGTCTGATGCTTCAAGTGCAGCAAAGTCCTATCGCTGAGATTGTCATTCAGGGCTCCGAAAGATTTTGTGGGGACCTGTTACATTTTGGTGACATCTGGATCGCTGGCAATACGAGACCTCCGTATCTGCAGGCTTTCTTGTTTTCCGCGACTAGATCCCGAAGCACTCATCCGCGCTCTTAAGGAGATTGAAAGAGCAGCCGGATCGTCGACGATACTCAAGAGCAATACAGCCCACCTCTGCATTATCGACCCCTTGAATCGAACGGCGAACTCCAAAGAGGGGTGGTTTGCGGACATCCTCGCGGCTCACCCTCCCACATCAAAGCGGATTCTTGCTCTCCAATCGATGACGTTTTGGAGCAAACCGGCGCCTGCTGGTGCCTGAGTTTGATGTTCTTCTGCTTTAGACAATCGTTGTTCGGGAAGCGAGGAATGCAGTATTCATGCAACGCTCATTCTGCCCCCAGGTTTCGGCGCCAGCGGGGTTCTCTCCTTGATTGCGAATTGGTAAGTTCGTCGTTTCCCTCTTACATCTCGTTGAATCCCATTCCCCTTTTATTTACTTTCTCTGCACCATTTCTCCGACCGCTCCAGGGATTTCTCTCATGACGATGACCACACTCACCTTTCCCGCTAGAAGAGGATTTTCATCATGAAACGATCTCAGAAACGAACCAAACCGCTTACAATTTCCACGCGCGCCATCCACGGCTCGAAGCTCTATGCCTACAAGGGGCCTGTCGCTACGCCGATCTACCAGACGTCGACATACCGTTTTGAAACGTCGGAAGACGCTATCCGGTTTGCGAAAGGGGATCCTTCCGTCTACGTCTATACGCGCTATCATAATCCAACCGTACACGACGTAGAAGACAAGCTTGCTTTGATGGAGAGAGGGGAGTCGGCAGCACTCTTTTCATCCGGCATGGCTGCGATTACCACTGCGATTCTTGCGGTTACTAAGCCCGGCGATGAGATTATCAGCACTCCAGCGTTGTATGGGGGAACCTACCGCTGGTTTCGCGATGAATTGCCGAACAACAAGATTACGGTAAAGTATGTTCATCCGGATCACCTGAACGAGATTGAGAAGCTCGCCTCTCCAAGAACGACGGTCGTATATTTCGAAACCCCAACGAACCCAACGCTTGACCTTGTCGATATCGCCGAGCTCGTCAAGAGGGTCCGCAGCGCCGAGCGCACTCTGGGGAAGAAGATCCTCGTGATGGCGGATAACACATTTGCATCGATTCTGAATCAGGATCCGTTCTCGTACGGCGTCGATGTGATTGTCGAGAGCGCCACAAAGTACCTCGGCGGCCACAGCGATATCATCGCCGGCGCAGTGATTGGTTCCGAAGCGTTTGTAAAGCGCGTCAAGGGGCTGGCAAAACACCACGGCGGGTGTGCCGATCCGTTTGCCGCGTATCTTCTCTCACGCAGTCTCAAGACCTTCGAGCTCCGGGTTGAAAGGCAGAATGCAAACGCCCTCGCACTCGCGAAGGTACTGGAACAGCACAGGAAGGTGAAACGGGTGCTTTATCCGGGACTTCCCTCGTTCCCGAAACATCAGCTTGCCAGGAAACAAATGCGCGGTTTTGGGGGAATGGTGACAATCGAGGTGAAGCCTTCAAGGGGGCGATCTCCGGTTGAAGCGGCGGCACGCGTGTGCGACAATCTCAAAATCGCTGTCAACGCCATGTCACTCGGAGGGGTAGAGACTCTTGTGAGTATTCCGGTATACTCATCGCACATCTTCTTATCTGATACAGAACTCAAGCAGCACGGCGTAACGCCGGGAATGATCCGGATTTCCGTCGGCGTGGAGGGAATCGACGATCTTATTGCGGACTTCGAGCAGGCTCTTTCACTCGCCTGATGAGAAGGTTTCTTCTTTCACTTGCGTACAACAAAAAGGGAGAGCTCTGCTCTCCCTTTTTTCATTTATCATACCATTTTCTCTTCGCCTCTTCCTTCTGTGTTCTGTTTCCTGACTTCTGGTTTCCGTTTCTTCTCTCTATCGCGCCCCCCGCAGAAAAACACGGCCGGACGGTTGGGTGCTTCCCCCGTTCGGTTCGAGGGTGATCGTGAATCCCTCAACTTCTCGTTTCTCGCCGACAGACAGTGTCAGCGTTTTAAGAAAATTCGGTTGGACGCTGTCGATATCGAATTGCACGATGGGGAAGTATTTTTGTTCCTTAACCATCCAGAGCTGATAGCGTTCTCCAGCCGGGGCGGCAGCGAGCCCCGCAACCTGCAGCAGAGCATTGCTGCTTGAGGAGTCCCAGAGAATCTTCCCGTAGAAACCCGAGCCAGGTTCTACGCCGGCGAGAGAAACCATCTCAAGCTGCTGGGCTCCGAAAATAGCCAGTGCTTCATCTTTTTGCTGTATTCTGGTTTGAAGATCGGTGATCTTCTTTTCCTGGCTTACCGTGGTTCCCACGAGTTGATACACAAAGAATGCAAGTGCGAGAATCAGCAGAATTCCAATTATTGCCGCTGCGTAGCGATACCAATGACTTTCAGGGTGGGTTGATGGCGTAACGGGGGCTTCGCGCTGCGTGGAAGGCCGCTCGGCCCGGGGCTGTTCCTGCTTCTTCGACGACGCCCGGGAGAGGATCCGTTGCCGCAACCCGGTCGGCGGCATTTCCTGACGCAGAAGGAGTGGAAGCAACGTTGTGGCTTCATAGAGGCCTGAGAGCTCGCGGGTGCACAACTCACAACCCGTCACGAGGTGGGCCTCAAACTGTTTGCGGTTGCCTGGATTCAGTCGGCCGAACACATAGGGAATACACAGCTCCAGCTGCGCGTGTCGCTCTTCAGTCTTCACGGTCTTTTCGCCTCCTCTGTCGAGGCCTGACGCAGCTTCTGAATTCCGCGGCGCATCTTCGCTTTGATGGTACCAAGCGGTATTCTTAGCATACGCGCGAGATCCGACTGGCTTTGACCTTCATAGTAGCTTAACTCCAGCAGCCGAAGTTCGAGTTTGGAAAGCGATTTCAAGGAGTTCCGGACTTCCTCGGTGTACCCTTTCAAAGCAATAATCGTTTCCGGCGCGGGCTGTTTCAAATCAGCGTTGGAATTAACGCGCTGTCCGCTTCCCTCACCTTCTTGCTTTCTTTTCTGATTCGTTGATCGCATCTTCTCGAGCGCTTTGCTGCGGCTCAAAGAGACCAGCCAGGCATAGACTGATCCGTTCTGCGGTGCGTAGCCGGCGGATTTCTCCCAGACATGGACCAACACATCATGGAGCACTTCCTCCGCAGCCTCATGCGAGCCCGTGACTCGCAGGTTGAGCGGATAGAGCACTCCCGCATAGCGATCGTACAACGTCGCCAGTGCCCGTTGGTCGGACCGTTGTACCCGTTTCAACAGTTCCGCATCTTCACGATCAACTTGCTGTCGCTGCACTATTGCATTTCGTTGCACAAGACCCTCATAGATGACTGTTCAGAAGGCCGTGGTACCACGGCCAGACTTGCTGAATCTAAGGAGAACGGCAAGGAAAAGCAACCTTGGGATCACGAAGCCTTGTCACGCTCCTCGTTCTCGGCGAATGCGGTCTGCTGGGCTCGCCGACCCCTCAGAAACACAGAGGATGCATCTCTCTAGTGAATCCGATTGATCTTCAGCAGATACTCATTTGCAACTGCTGTCGCTAATGAATCCTTCATCAATTGTCGCGTTTTCTTGAAGTCATCTGTGGCGCGTCGCAGGTCGCCACGATCAAAATACGCGATCCCCCTGTTGAGGTAGGCTAGACCGTCTTCTGGATTCAGCCTTATGGCAGTACCCAAATCTGCTAGCCCCCCTTGCGTATGCCCAAGCATTAGATGAGCTACTCCTCGTTGGCGGTATGCATGGGCATCCGTTGAATCAAACGAGAGCACTTTGGTATAGTCGTCGATAGCTGGTCGAATCTTGCCTATACTCAGGAGGAGCTCCGCCCGATTACTGTACGCGCTTTGATAACTTGGATTCCGATCGATGGCGGCGTTGAAATCAAGCAATGCGCTGTCTAGAACTCGAACCCGAAAATATGCAACCCCTCGATTGTGGAACACTAACGGGTGACTGCCTCCTCTGCGCATATAGTTTGTAAAGTCTTGAATTGCGTTTCGCTCTCGTCCAGATTTCTGATACGCCACCCCTCTGTTTTCGTACGCTTCCACAAGTGTGCTATCAAGCTCAAGGGCTTTATTGAAGTCCACTATGGCGCGGGCGTTATCGCCAAGCGCACTGTATGCTTTACCCCGATTGAGCAACAACTCGGCGTTTGGAGATCCTCGCCTGAGGGCTTCATTGAAAGTAACAAGCGCCGAGTCGGGATATCCTTGATTCAAGTAGCATGCTCCCATATTGACGAGCAATGTCTGATTGTTCGGGAGGAGGCGATGAGCTTCGAAGATGTCTGCGCGCGCCTCAGCAAACCTCTTGAGACTCGAGTATGCGGCTGCACGATTGCTTAAAGCTAAGGGATCGTGCGGTTTCAATTCCAGATACATGCTGACGTCACGCAGCGCCCGGGTGTTATCCCCTAGCTTCATCAACACACAGGCGCGATTGTTGTAGGGCAGGGGATACTTCGGCTCGATAGCGATAGCTCGATCTAGATCTTTGATTGCCCTATCAAAAGAGCCAATTTCAAAATAGCATGACGCGCGGTTGTTATACATAGCTGCTCGCGCGCTGTCCACTTTGACGAATTTATCATATTCGTGTATTGCTTCTTTCGTCCTCCTCATGAACATGAGGCAGTTTGCACGTAGATAAATCAAGCTGGCGCTTGGGCTGAGACCCAGCGCTTGCTCTGCGAGAACATTTTCCTGCACACCGTCTAGCAGACCAAGAGCCTTTGCATAGTCGTGCTGATCGTAGCGAACATTTCCCACTATAAAAAGGACACTGGCACTGGTGATGTTTGATAGTCGTTGTTGTAATCGAAAGGAATTAAACTCTGTCGAGGCATCGTAGAAAGTGAAAACACCTTGCCGTGGCTGAATTGGAGAATCTGGCGAAGACAATCTTTCCAAGTGCACATCGATAACAACGTCGGATTGTGTCGGGCCATACCATCCCCAAATCACGAAATCGGCATTCTCTGATCGACCGACCTCCCTTGCGACCTCAGATCCCTCCTGAGGTGTTATTGTGCGTGATAATCCTCTCACTCTAATACTTGCGTCGCCCTTCGCAGAGGCCTCTAGCGCTCTCATCAAGTGTTCGGTGACTCTATAAGATTCGCCAAGAGGGCCATGAAATTGGGCGACAACGATCGATATTTCTCCCGGTCTCTTCGACGGCGGCCAAATCAGCAATAGAATCGCGAGCAGAACAAACGTCACGATGCAAACCCAGAAGAGGATGCGCGCCGGTTTGTAGAGCCGCGGATAGAGCGCAACCCTTCTTGTGGGCACTGTTTGGGACTCACTCCGCGAAAAAGCAACATAGGCTAAAGCCAAAAGAAGAATCAAAGCACAAACAATGGCAGTCGCAATTGTAGCAGCGGAGCTGTCTCCACGAAGCAACTGAATTGCGTTTGCGATCCCAATGACCAAATCGACAAGCAATCCTAAGATTTGTGCGGCTTCTTTAATTCTCTTTCTCATCGCGTACTCCGTAACGCGAATGCTTGATCGCCAATAAACATGAGTTCAGTTGGCAGGATATTGTTGAAGCCTCTGGGAGTGCCTAATCCTCAGGACAAATTTCGATCATTGTGATCATTCTTGTTGCGGCATGGCTGGCATCTCATAACTCTTGGTTGCTTGTAGTGTTGCCGAAGAAATACTCCAGAGCATCTTTGAGATGTGTGCGCCAGCTTCCCCAGCTGTGCCCCTCATGATATTCACGGTACCTGAATGGGTATTCCTTTCCCTGCAGAACCGCAGTGAAGCTACGCACCAGGCGAATGAGAGCCGGGATATCGTAGGTGCCAAGATCAAGATATAACTTCAAATCGAGTTTCGCTCCGGACTGAAAACTCTGTGACAGCGATGAGGCAATATTGCTCGACTGCGCGCCTATGTTTCCGAAGACATGAGGATAGTTGTAGCCGAGCCAGAGAGAGATGTTTCCCCCGTTGGAAGCGCCCAAGACAGCACGAGCGGAGGGGGATCTGCGGGTCCGATACGTCGCGTCCACGGCAGACATGACCTCGTTGACAATGAACCGTGAGAACTCATCGATCTGCGAAGAAACATACTCCGGCGTTCTGTTGACGGGGGGTACGAACACCGCAATGATGGGCGCGATGCGCTTCTTCGAGATCAGGTAATCGATGGTATTGTTCGCCTGGGCAAGGGTGACGTATTCAAGGCCGTCGTGAAAGAGAATAACCGGGAAACTGTCCTTCGAGGTTTCATAACCCGGCGGCGTATAGACACGCACGGTTCTCGAATTCTTCAGAACGGAGCTTGTAAACGTCGTATCATGCAGGACGCCGTGGGGAATATCGGGAGTGAACTGGTATTCCGGGGCCGCACCATACCGCGGCATCCTCAATTCTGAATTTGGTCCGAAACCTCCCACGCAGGTCAGGGGATTGTGCTCATCGAGCAACCATGTCTGTCCGTCGACGACAAATTTGTAGTCGAGCCGTGCATCGGGTTCAAAGTTCTTCTTGCAGTACCAGAGATTCGTGCTGCCAACCCGGATCATCGCAGAACCCCTGGGATCCCAGTTGCTGGCGTCTCCTGTCACCGTTATTGCTGTGGCCGAACGCTGGTCGATGAAAAATACGGTTGTGTCATCCTGGAACAAGGGAAACTGCCGGTTCCCGGCCATGAAGCTATCAGCTGCAGATTGCTGCTGATCAGCAGGAAGTGCAGAGATTCGGGCAACGAGCTGTTCAAAGTTCTGAGACATAAGGCGGGCAACGGAAAGAATAGTCAACAAGAAAAGGAAAACATACCGCTCCATTAAATTGTGTCCTTCGTTCGTGTGCTGCGACTTCACTGTTCGCGCTCTTCCTCCAACCCAGAGGGCAGCTTCGGGTTGACGAAGAGCAGTTTTTCTCGCTCGATTGCCACGGTCCCGGCGGGTGCTCCCCGCGGCTTGCGGACGTACTTGCGCTCTGTCACTGCAACAGGAACGTGTTTCGCATTTTTCATCTTGCTGTAGTACGCTGCAATCCCTGCGGCTTCTTCAAGTGCCTTCCTGCTCGGTTCCCCTTTTCCGGTTCCCGCCCTCAGGATGACATGGGAGCCGCTCGAGCCACGAGCGTGGAACCAGAGATCTAATGGCTTTGCATACTTGAGGGTTAACAGATCGTTGTTCTCGCTGCTCTTTCCCACCCAGACCTGGAAACCACCCGTGACAACGAATTGCCGGAAGGGGACTTCCTCCGGCTTTCGCCCCCCCTCTGTTGCCAGTCCCTTGAAACCGAGACCCTTCAGCTCCTCCCGGTGATCGGCGGTGAACTCCGCCAATTGCTCGTACGTCTGGAGATCCGATATCCGGTCATGAAAATCGCGCAACAATTCCCATCGTTCCCGAACATTGTCCTGGTGCCCGATTTTTTCCTGAATGCCAGCTCGGGCTTTTTTTGCCTTGTCAAAATAATGCTCGGCATTCTGTGCCGGCGACAGTTTCTGGTCGAGCCTGATGGACACATGTTCGCGTTCACGACTAAACACATCCTCGAGCTCGACTTCGGACATCCCTTTGCGAAGGTGCGCCAGGTTTGCCATTAGGAGTTTTCCGAGCAATCCATAGCGCGTTGCCCGTTCGAGTGCTGCGGTTTCCTGTTCCATCTTTTGCAGTGTTCGCTCGGCCTTCTCCGCTCCCTGCCGCAAGAAATGCATGAGCGCTTCCTTCTCCTGGAGGAGTGACTTCTGTTTTCGGCTGCTTCCCACAAAAAACCTGATAGCGTCATGGATCGAGTCGAAGTGCTCAACGCTCGAACCGCGAAGATGCTGAAAGGGAACCAGCGAAAAAGTCGGGGGCGCCTCGTCCTGTGTGTACACACCGGGTCGCTGCCGGCTTTCAAGCTCTGTGGTAAGCGCACGACATGCATCGACGAGTCGGGTGATATCACCGTCTTTCAATTCTGCAACGACCTGATGCTCGCTGATTGCTGCCCGGAAGCAAGCTTCCCGGATCAGTGTCGCGTTCAACAAAGGGAAGAATTTCTTGAGTGCAGCGGAGAGAAGAACAGATCCGATCGAGCGGAGCTGGGTCTGGAAATCCGTTGCCTCATCCGCCGTTTGACGGGAGGTTGCCGCACCAGGGGAGACACGAGTACCGCGAAGCTCTTTCGAGTTCAGAAATGAGTCAACGACCACGCCTTTTTCATCTACGAGCAGCACGTTCGCTTTTGAGCCGAACATCCTGATCAGCAACTGCAAGTCACCACTGAGATGCATGACGAGTTCGCGATCGGCGGGCTGGATTTCCACGCCTCGGATAATCCTTCCCTGGAGCGTGCGGAAAAGATCAACAGAGTTCTTCTTCGCCCGATTGACCCCGCTGCGGAGAAAGAGGTAATTCATCGACGGTTCGCAAGAGACCACCAGGGTGCGAAGACCATCGTCAAGGCTGAGAGAAAGGAGGAGTTCGTTCTTGTTTTGACAAAACACTTCTTCGATTGGGCTGCGTTGAAGCCTGAAGTTGAGGTCTGAGGCAAGAAGTCGGAGGGTGTAGTAGTTACTCAGCATTTGTTGTTCACACTTCAAGAAAAGATTGAGAAAATTCGTTCCAAAATCAATTTGTCGCCAACTGGGTGTGGATAACTCTGTGGATAGCATGTGTTGAACTTTTTCTTGCCCGCCCCTCAAAATTTCCGTAAATTTCCTTGAATTTGACTTACTGCCGAGATTGTCAATAGCATTGCCGAAGATGCAGTGCTTGTTCAACACTAATTCCAGGTCGAACCATTGATTGCCAGCATGACAGGTTTTGGCCGCGCCGAGATCGCCCGGCGTGGCATTACCGCAACCGTTGAAGTGCGGGGTGTCAACAGCCGCTATCTTGATGTGACAACGCGTCTTCCGCGCCTCCTTTCCCAGCGGGAGAAGGACATTAAGGAAATTGTGCGCTCTTCTGTCAACAGGGGTAGTCTTGTGGTTTCCGTCACGGTGGAAGAGGAGGATGACGCTCTTGCACCTATGAAGGTAAACAAGACCGCGGCGAGATCATACATGAAGCTTCTGAACGACCTCCGAAAAACCGCGAAGATACGGGAAAAGGTCCGGCTCGAGCACCTGATGAAGTTCTCAGAAGTCTTCGAGGTTCCTCGCGACGATCAATCTGACGAGCGTGAGTGGGCGGTTGTGGAAGAAGCACTGCGTGCAGCGTTGGACGGCTTCAACATAATGCGACGTAACGAGGGCAGTGAGCTTGCGAAAGATCTTGAGAGGCGCATCCACTTGCTGAGCCAGACCGTCGAGGGAATAGATCAATTATCCCACGACCGCCTTCCGGAAGAGCGAAAACGCCTTCACGAGCGCGTTGCTCAACTGGTTGAGGACAAATCCGTAATTGACCAGAACCGTCTGGAGCTTGAAATTGCGCTCCTGGCCGACAAGCTTGATGTGACGGAAGAATGCGTTCGTTTTCGGAGTCACACAAAGTTTTTCCTCGAGACGATGGCCACGGCCGAATCAGCCGGGCGGAAGCTGAATTTCCTGGTACAGGAGATCAACCGCGAAGCAAATACCATTGGCTCAAAAACCAGCGACGCGGAAATCGCTCATCGAGTGGTGCAGATCAAGGAAGAGGTGGAAAAGATCCGGGAACAGCTGCAGAATATTGAATGAAGAAATTTCGTCATCTGGCGATCGGGTCATCGCGCCATCTCATGATCAGATTGACAACGCAGTGACCCGATGGCTCGATCTCTCAATGGCCCGATCTAATTGAATGATCAGAGGACACCTCATCGTCGTCTCTGCGCCCAGCGGCTCGGGGAAAACCACAATCGTCCGGGCGATGCTAGCAAAACATCCGTCGATGCTTTTTTCGGTTTCAGCAACAACGCGACCGAAACGGGAAACGGAGATTGATGGAAAAGACTATTGTTTCCTCACGCGCGCCGAATTCGAGCGGCGGATCAAGGCCGGCGAGCTCGTCGAGTGGGAAGAGATCTACGGCGATCTGTACGGCACACTCAAAAGTGAAGTCGAGAAGGTGCTCTCGAGCGGGAAATCCATGCTGTTCGACATTGATGTGAAGGGGGGATTGTCGATCAAGCGGAAGTATCCGGAGGATTCTCTGTTGATCTTTGTCAGGCCGCCGAGCATTGAGGTGCTTGAGGAGCGGTTGCGCAACCGGAAGACAGAGGACGATGAGGCGTTCAGACGCCGCATGGCTCGCGTCACCATGGAAATGGATATGGCACCGCAATTCGACGAGCAGGTCGTTAATGGCGATCTGCAGCTCGCGATCGACGCGGTAGACAAATTGATTCTTACACGGATATCGCAGCGCGAACGAGTGTAACGGAAATTTCTCATCACCATTCATAAGGAGTGAAGCCCAGTGCCAGTCAAACCAGTAGAGATTGAAGAATTCTCCAGCTCCGCTCGGGACGTCTATGAGGCGATTGTTATTGCCTCCAAGCGCGCCCGGCAAATCCATCAGGACATCAAGATAGAGTTGAACCAGCGCATTGAAACGCTGAACCAGCTCACCAATACGCCGGAGACTGAGGAAGAAACGGACGTTGCGGCCAATCCCGATCAGCTTAGGATCAGTCTTGAGTTCGAGAAGCGTGCAAAGCCGACGGATCTTGCTACAAATGAAGTCCTGGCAAAGAAGGTGAAGTGGCGGTACAAGACCGTCGAGCAGCCGGAAGTGAAACCCGAAGAGCCGGAACCGGAAGAGTAAGGGAAACCGTGCTTCGTGGAAAGCACATACTCGTGGGCGTCACCGGTGGTATCGCAGCGTACAAGGTATGCTACCTTGTACGCGACCTGCGCAAAGCAGGTGCTGACGTCAAGGTGGTCATGACCGAGGCGGCGACGAGGTTTGTCTCTCCGTTGACGTTTTCAGCTCTTTCGGGTCACGATGTTGCCATGGACCTCTGGTCTGTGAACCAGTCGAGCGGTTCGGATATAGCGACGCGCCACATCGATCTGGCGACTTGGGCAGATGCGTTTGCCATCGCTCCGGCGTCTGCCAACACCATTGCCAAGCTGACCTACGGTTTATCGGACAATCTCCTGACGATCATCGCACTCGCCAGCCGGTGCCCCGTTCTGATTGCTCCGACGATGGACGCGAACATGTACATCAATCCCGTCACTCAGCAGAACCTGGGCCGCTTGCAGGAGCGTGGGTATGTTGTGATTCCGCCCGACGAGGGTGAACTGGCCAGCGGCCTCAAAGGCCCCGGCCGCCTTCCGGAGATCCAGGTGATCATCGGGGCAATTGAACAACTCTTCGACAAATCCGCGCAGGATCTCAGGGGCAAGAAGATTCTCGTCACCGCCGGACCAACGTTTGAGTCAATCGACCCGGTTCGGTTTATCGGTAATCGCTCGTCGGGAAAAATGGGTTTCGCTTTGGCAAGGGCCGCCGCGCGGCGGGGGGCGGTGGTCACGCTGGTCACAGGGCCTGTTGCTCTCGAAACCCCGCAGAATGTTACACGGATTGACGTCGAATCAGCTGCGCAGATGCATGATGTTGTCCTTTCGCGCGCCCCAAAGGCTCACGCGGTGATCATGGCTGCTGCGGTTGCCGATTACAGGCCTCAATCATTTGTGAAAAAGAAAATCAAGAAACAGCATCCTTCCGAATCGTTGACGCTTGAGCTAACCAGCACGCCTGACATCCTTCTGTCGCTCGGACAGAGGAAAATGAAAGGAACGGTCCTCATTGGCTTCGCGCTGGAAACAGACAATGAACTCCGCAACGCCCAGGCGAAGCTGAAGAAGAAGAACCTCGATTTCATCGTTCTGAACTCTTTGAAGAACAAAGGCGCCGGTTTTGGCAGCGACATGAATATTGTGACTATCGTTCACAAGCGTGGGAAAACCGAGAAGTTGCCGCTCATGTCGAAGTTCGACGCCGCCAACGAAATCCTGAATCGTCTCAAGAAATTGCTCTAAACCAAGATAGGATGTGGTCGATCGCCGCCCGGTTCACCGTGGCGAAGAATACCGCATCTTTTTTTTTCTCATCGCCTCCGTTTCCATCCGATGCCGGATACCACCGACGAACTTCATCAGCTATTGAGCGATATTCAGCGCGCCCTCATTCAGGAAAAAGAGCTTTCAGGCGACACGCTCTTTGTCGATCCCACACCGCCGGCGCAAGAGCAGGAGATCACCGCCATGGCATCGCACAAGAAAACACCCCCCGTCGAAAGCGGACCAGACCTGTTCGGCTTCGCACCTCCGGCCGCTGTGCCTTCACAGCAACTTCCGGCATATCCAGCCGAAGCTTGGGTATCGGCGGCAAGCCTCAGCGATCTCAATGCGGCGATCTGTGATTGTGTAAAGTGCTCGCTTGGAAATACCCGCACGAAATTCGTCTTTGGCGTGGGAAGTCCAAATGCTGATATCGTGCTCGTTGGCGAGGCGCCCGGCGCAGACGAGGATATACAGGGCGAGCCATTCGTCGGACGCGCCGGCCAACTGCTCAACAAGATTCTCGAGGCTGTTCATTTCAAGCGCGAAGAGGTGTACATCTGCAACATCCTCAAGTGCCGCCCGCCGAACAACCGCGAGCCGCAAGCCGACGAGATTGACACATGCGAGCCGCATCTCTGGAAACAACTGGAGCTGATCAAGCCAAAGATCATAGTCTGCCTGGGGCGAATTGCCGCACAAACGCTTCTTCGGACGACCGATACATTGACCAACCTTCGCGGCAAGATCCACAACTACCGCGGCATCAAGCTGGTGGTTACCTATCATCCGGCAGCGCTGCTGCGCAATCCGAACTGGAAGAAGCCGACGTGGGAGGACGTTCAGTGGATCAGGAAGATGTACGATGAAATGAAATCCGGGGCGGATCCCCAAGGATAATCTGCAGGAGCAGATCCCGCCACAAAGCGGCGGGATTCTCATTCCAACGATAGATTTAGCTGCGCTACGCTTGCTAAATCTAGTTGGAATGGAACGTGGGAGGACGTTCAGTGGATCAGGAAGATGTACGATGAAATGAAATCCGGGGCGGATCCCCAAGGATAATCCGCAGGAGCAGATCCCGCCACAAAGCGGCGGGGGCTCATTCCAACGATAGATTTAGCTGCGCTACGCTTGCTAAATCTAGTTGGAATGGAACGTGGGAGGACGTTCAGTGGATCAGGAAGATGTACGATGAAATGAAATCCGGGGCAGATCTCCAGGGGTAAGCTGATAGATCTAACCGTAAAAGCAGGGTAAATTTGTGGACAAGAACAAACAATTCATTGTCCGCCTCACACAGGCGTGGCGCGACGAAATACGCAGCGCGAAAAACTATCACGCACTCGCAAAACAGGAAACGAACGCCGAAAAACGATCGATTCTCGGACGCATGGCTAACGCGGAGGAACGGCACGCTGCTCGATGGGCTGAACGCCTGCGCCAGCTTGGAGCGGATCCCGGAGATTACCGGGAATCGGTGCTCGATCGTGTCAGGCGATGGATGCTCCTCAGAAGTGATACCGTTGTTGCAGCCAAAATGCTCGAGGCCGGCGAAAGCCAGGCCGATAAATTGTACGACGTTCTCCTTGCTTCCGCTGAGACAGAGCGCGATCGGGTGTCGCTGGTTGAAGCCCAACGCGATGAACATACTCACAGCAAAATGCTGGAGGAATTTGAGGGAAGGCCGGCACAGCCGCAGCGGCAGCTCGATTCAATCCTGGGACGGGAAACATGGCATGTCCGTGCCGGCGGATGGATTGGCCAAGCGATCTACGGTGTCAACGATGGCCTCGGCGCTGCATTCGGTGTCGTCAGCGGTGTGGCTGGCGCGACAGCTGCAAATGGCGAGTTTGTACTCTTGAGCGGTTTTGCGGTCGCAATAGCCTCGGCGTTGTCGATGGGGGGCGGAGCATATCTTGCAACAAAATCGGAACGCGAGGTCTACGAAGCCGAGGTCGAGCGCGAGCAGCACGAGATCGAAGAGAATCCCAAGGAAGAGCTCGAGGAGCTCGAGCTGTTTTACCAACTCAAAGGCTTTACCGCCGGGGAAGCAAAAGCAATGGCTCAGCGCCTGGCTGAGAAACCCGACCAGCTTCTCAAGGTGCTGGTACACGAGGAACTCGGCCTTTCAGAACAGACATTCCCCAAGGAATGGCGCGCCGCAGTCAGTGCCACCATCAGCACTGCGATTGGCGCTGCGGTACCTGTGCTGCCGTTTTTGTTCGCCACCGGCGTGACTGCCCTCATCATCTCGCTCATCGTCAGCACTATTGCTCATTTTCTCGTCGGTGCATCGAAAGTGCTCGTCACCGGCCGGTCGTGGCTCAAGAGCGGGACAGAAATGACCCTGGTGGGGCTTGGAGAGGCCGCGGTGACGTACGCCCTTGGCCTGCTCATCGCTCCAACCATTGGAGGATAAGCAACCGGCAGCCGCGAAGCGAGACCAGCACATTCATTCTGTGGACAAGATCTTCTACGATATCTTCCAGCCGCTACCGGGGTTTTTGTTTCCACTGATGTAGACCCCGGTTCGGGTCGTGCGTCTTACAGGATGAACGGAGATTGGTTCACCGCCGCCGATCTTCTTGGGCTCTTGATCTTATTGTTCATAAGTATTCGCCGAATCGCTGGACGACAATAGATTGCTGTCGCTGTTGGCCACGGCACATCGTACCTTTGTATCGACAACCTCTTTCCGACGTCAACGACGTCGGCTACAGGATAAGCTGTTGCCTGTAGCCGAGGCCGCCGGCCTCGGCTCGTTGCATCTTTTGGAGAAACCCATGGGACACCTCAAAAGGCTTGAACGCGTTTGGGTTGATCCCACAATTTTCTTTATCACGACATGCACGTGCAAAAGACGGGCCATACTTACAGATAACGCTGTGGCTCAAATCTTGATTGATGAATGGAAAGCTGCAAGAACTCGGCATTAATGGGATGTCGGTCGATATGTCGTGATGCCAGACCACGTCCATTTCTTCTGTTCTCCCGGCCTCGATTCAAAATCTCTCTCTGATTTTATTGGGGCATGGAAACAATGGACGAGCAAACGAGTCATGACAAAACTTCAACGCGACGGCTCGCTGTGGCAGAGGGAATTCTTTGACCATCTTATACGCTCAAATGAAAGCTATGACCAAAAGTGGCAATACGTTGTCGAGAACCCCATTCGTGCGGGGCTCGCCACGAAAGCCAGCGACTGGCCCTGGCAGGGGGAGATCTTTGAGTTGTCACCAACCCTGTAGCTGTGGCCGCTGGCCACGGCAGAAGGCGCATTGGCATCGACAACCTTTTTCCGACGTCAACGACGTCGGTTACAACATGCACCGGTAACCACCATGAAGACAAGACGATTATGCCTCCTCTCAACGCTTTGCTTCCTCCTCGCCACTGTTTTTGTGGCCCCCGGGCAGTCGAAGACAAACGCGGAACCTCTGACATCACATCAGCTGCTTGCCCGCGACATTTTCCGGGAGCTCATCGAAATCAACACGACCAAGGATATCGGCAGCACAAAGGCGGCAGAGGCAATGGGAGCTCGATTGCGCACGGCTGGCTTTTCAGAAAAAGAAATTCAGATACTTGGACCGCGGCCAAACAACAAGAATCTTGTCGTACGGTACCGCGGCAACGGAGCCCTGCAGCCGCTTCTTTTCATTGCCCACCTTGATGTTGTTCAGGCACTTCGGGGGGACTGGTCATTCGAACCATTCACATTTCTCGAAAAAGACGGGTATTTTTACGGGCGGGGTACATCGGACATGAAATGCGAGGTCGCGGATATCATAGCGAACCTTATTCGCCTAAAGCGTGAAGGTTTTGTGCCGAACCGTGACATTATTGTGGCGTTGACCGAACACGAAGAAAGCGGGGACGCGAACGGTGTACAGTGGCTCCTGGCAAACAGACGGGAACTTATCGAGGCAGAATTTTGCATTAACCTCGAGGGTGGCGGCGGCGATCTCCAACAAGGCAAACCGACCCTGATGGAAGTCCAGACCAGCGAGAAGGTCTATGTGAGTTTCCGGCTCGAAGTAAAAAACAAGGGCGGCCACAGCTCCATACCAATGAAGGACAATGCCATTTACCGGCTCGCAGCGGGACTGAACCGCCTATCACAATACAGTTTCCCGGTTCGTCTGAATGAAACAACCCGGATGTTTTTCGAGAAGACGGCAAAAACCCAAACCGGCCAAACGAAATCGGACATACTGGCGATACTGAAAACACCGATCGACACAGCTGCCGCCGACCGGCTCGCAGATTTCATGCCGTACTACAACGCTCTCATGCGCACAACCTGCGTTCCGACGATGTTGAGCGGAGGCCATGCCGAGAATGCCTTACCGCAGAGCGGGCGGGCCGTGGTAAATTGTCGCATGCTTCCCGACGACGCACCGGAGAATGTTTTGGCAACACTCCAACGCGTTCTTGCCGACAGCCAGATAGTTGTTACGCAGCTCGAGGATCCGAGTCCCGGTCCTCTATCGCCGTTGCGGGATGATATGATGAAGCTTGTTGAGCAACTTACATCGTCCATGTGGCCGGGAGTGACGGTAACGCCTGTGATGTCGACCGGTGCAAGCGATGGCAAGTCGCTGCGGCGTGCCGGGATTTCGGTCTATGGGGTCTCTGGAATGTTCGGCGATGTCGACGACGTCCGCGCTCATGGGCGTGACGAGCGTATCGGAGTAGAGAATTTCTACGATGGAGTGGAGTTCATGTATCGTTTTATCAAGGCTTTTACCCAATAGTCGGGCGGCAGAATATTCGACCGATCATCCCACGAATCCAATCATGAAATCCATTCTTGCTGTTCTTGTCGGTTATCTGATTTTCGGCGTGTCAAGCATATTGCTTTTCCTGATCGCCGGAGTTGACGCCAAACAAACTCCAGAACTCGGCTTCAGAATATGGAGTATGTTCTACGGCATCTTCTTCGCTGCGCTGGGCGGCTATATAGCAGCCCGCATGGCAGTACAGAGGGAGCTCTGGCACGCAGCAGCCGTTGCAATCATCATGGCTGTGGTGGTCACCATTTCGCTGATTGCTCAACCTGGCGGATCATCCATTTGGTCACACATTGCCGTGCTTGGATTCATGGTGCCCGCAGTTATTCTGGGGGGCATCCTCCGTACGCGCCAGACAATGAACAAGAAATAGATCACGAGAGGTTCTATGAAATCAGCTCACTCCGTTTCATTCTTCATCGTCTTCCCGCTAACCTTGCTTATTATTCCCATGCTCTGCGCACTTGCACAGCAGAAACCATCAGAGCCTGGTTCGTACGAAGCTGAAATCCAGGCCTGGCACGATAAACGCCTCGCGGGTCTTAAGCAGCCCGTCGGCTGGCTGTCACTGGTGGCGCTTGACTGGCTCAAGGAAGGGAAGAATACGCTCGAATCAATCGGGACCGTTACCGTCGAGAAAGAAACGCTGACCTTTGCGGTGCTTCCCGGCGTCAAGGCCATGATTCGTGGAAGTGTGTTTTCTTCCGGAGTTCTTCGCGCGGGCGCAGATCGCATCGAGGTTGGTACCCGGGTTTTCACCATCATCAAGCGCGGGGAGCGATTCGCTGTGCGCATGTGGGACAGCAACGCTGAGACACTCAAGAAATTCACAGGCATCGAGCGGTTCCCTGTATTAAAGCAATGGAAGGTGGAAGCCCGGTGGGAGGCCTACATTCCTCCGAAACCCATCAAAGTGGCTTCAGTGATTCCGGGTTACATGGAGGATTATCTGGTGCCGGGTGTCGCGATATTTTCCATCGGCGGCAAAGAGTGCAGACTCGAACCTGTGGAGTCGGGCCCGACGACCCTCTTCTACATTTTTGCCGATGCGACAAACGGCAAGGAGACGTATGGGGCGGGACGCTTTCTGTATTCCGACCCCCCGAAGGACGGCAGGGTTGTGATTGATTTCAATAAGGCACATAATCCTCCGTGCGCCTTTACAGATTATGCCACCTGCCCGCTTCCGCCCGAATCAAACCATCTGTCGGTACGAATCGAAGCCGGCGAGAAGAAGTTTGGGGAACATTAATAATTTTCTGTACATTGAGCCAAAGGAGTCTATGTATGGCAGACCCTCGACGAGCATCCAACATCGGCCAGCAGGAATCAACGGCTGAGGGCCGCGTTCCACCACAAGCTGTGGATGTGGAGATGGCAGTGCTTGGAGCTATGCTGCTCGACAAAGGAGCAATCGCGAAGGCAATCGAGATTCTCGATGATTCGACGTTCTACAAGCCGGCGCATCAGCGCATTTTCATCGCCATGACGGCCTTGTTCGAGAAAAGTGAACCGATCGATCTCATTACGCTTGTCGAAGAACTCCGCCGGCGCGGCGAACTTGAAAAGGTCGGAGGCGAGTACTACCTGACCGAGCTCACGACGAAAATCACGACCGCGGCCAATATCGAGTACCATGCGCATATTGTTCTCGAGAAGGCGTTGATGCGCCAGTTGATCTCAGCTTCTTCGGAGGTTGCCAGTCGTGCCTTCAGTGAGACCGAAGACGCTCTCGACCTTCTCGACGAGGCCGAGCAGAAGATTTTTCAGATCTCCGAGCAGCGGATGAAGAAGAGCTTCATCTCCATGAACGTTGCCGTGCACCACACGATGGAGATGCTCGAGAGTATCCATGGCAAGCACAGCGGTATTACCGGTGTTCCCTCCGGTTTCACCGAACTTGATAATTATACAGGCGGATTCCAGAAATCAGATCTCATCGTCATCGCCGGACGTCCGAGCCAGGGCAAGACCGCTCTTGTGCTCACCATAGCGCGCAACGCAGCGATCCTCCATGATATCCCGGTGGGATTCTTCAGCCTCGAAATGTCGAACCAGCAATTGGTAATCAGGCTCATTTGTGCAGAGGCACGGGTTGACGCGCACAACGTCCGCACCGGCCGCTTGCCAGAAGACGAGTGGCGAAAACTGAGCACCAGCGTGGGAAAGTTGTACAAGGCAAAAATCTTCATTGATGACACACCGGCTCTCTCCGTTCTCGAAATCCGGGCCAAAGCGCGGCGGCTCAAGGCTGAACATAACATTGGAATGATCGTTGTCGATTATCTCCAGCTCATGCAGGGTCCGAAGAATGCCCAGAGCCGCGAGCAGGAAATTTCGACCATTTCCCGGTCTCTCAAAGCTCTCTCAAAGGAACTCAACATCCCCGTGTTGGCATTGTCGCAGCTCAATCGCGCGGTCGAGATGCGGGGCGACAAGCGACCCGTTCTCGCCGATCTACGCGAGTCTGGCGCGATTGAACAGGATGCTGATGTTGTTCTGTTTGTTCACCGCCCAGAGATGTTTGGCATCACAACCGACGAGAACAACGAACCGACAGAAGGGATGGCCGAAATCATCATTGGAAAGCAGCGAAACGGCCCGACCGGAAGCGCCAAGCTTGCCTTCGTCAAACAGTACGCTCGATTCGAGAATCTGACACGGTTCCGCGAGGCCGCTTTTCTGCCCCCCGAGGCTGCCGAAGAAACCCCGTTCTGACCGAGAGCGGTTTGTTGTCACTGCCGTTGTGCTCCACGGTGCCTTGGTTGCAGGCGCTTTGGTGAATAGAGCAAAGAGCCAGCCCTGGCTAAAGTCAGCTACGGCGTTCCTTTCTGAGTGCATCGATCCGGGTCGAACTCTAAGTGAGAATATTTCTATGCAAAGAAGAGAATTTTTGAAATCTACACCCCTGCTGGCGGGCATCCCTTTGTTGTGGAGTGCGCCTTCGCCCGAGTGGTGGTTCTCACAGGATGACGATGCAAGCATTTGCTCTAAGAAATTTGAGCTCGCGGTCTCCTCCTGCCTTCGCGGGAAGCCGATCAAGGAAGTGGTGATCGAGATGGGCAAGTCGTTTCTCGGCACCGAATACGTCGCTCACACGCTCGAACAACCCGGTGAGGAGCGTCTTGTGATAAACATGCGGGGGCTCGACTGTGTGTCATTCTGCGAGAACTCGCTCGTCTTCGCCCGTTGCATCAAAAAGGGGAAGACGACCTTCGATGATTACAAGGCGGAGTTACAATTCATCCGTTATCGAGGCGGGGTAATCGACCGCTACCCAAGCCGATTGCATTATTTCAGTGATTACATCTTCGACAACGAGAAAAAGGGTGTGTGGAAGAATGTCACGAAGAGCATCGGCGGCGTGCCGTTCAGGAAGACCATCAATTTCATGTCAACGCACCCGGATTCCTATCCTCAACTGAAGGAACACCCGGAGTTCCTCAAGACTATTCAAGAACAGGAAGCTGTCATCGGCGAGCGGGCTTTGGTTCACATCCCCAAGGGGGATATTGAGGGTGTCCAAAAGAAGATCCAGAGCGGAGATGTGCTTGCCATTACAACTGATATTCCCGGCATGGATATCGCTCACACCGGCATCGCGATCCGGCAAAGCGGCAAGCTTCATTTCATGCATGCGCCTCTGAGCGGTTCGAAAGTTGTCATCACAACAAAAACGCTCGCGGAATACCTTGCCGGCAACAAAAGGCAACTTGGCATTATGGTAGCGCGGCCTCTTGAACCCTAGCAGTGCGCACGCCGGAAGAGACTGGCTTGCGCTGTAAAATGGATTTGTGTGAGATTTTCTGGTCTTTGATTTCATCCCCCATCATGACAATGACCATGCGTGCATTCCTCCATCGATGTGTTTTCATGCTCCCGGCCACCGTGGTGCTGTCCGGGATGGTCCACGCTCAACAACCGCCGGTCGTGCCACGGGATTCCACGGAGGTTCTCATCGCGGGAAAGAGAATTTCCGTGAACTACGGCCGCCCATCGATGGACGGGCGGAAGATCATGGGAGATTACGTGCCGTACAACCGGATCTGGAGAACCGGCACGGGGAAATCGACAACGTTGGTAACGGATGCAGATCTTGAGCTCGGCGGTATGGAAATTCCGAAGGGATCTTACTCTCTCTACACCTTTCCAACCGAAACACAATGGAAGCTTGTTGTCAACAAGCAAACCGGGCAATGGGGAACATTCTACAACCCGCAGCAGGATCTCGCCCGCATTGCAATGGAAAAGCGGGTGCTCCAAACGCCGGTTGAACGGTTGACGTTTGCCCTTGAGCGCGCGGGCAACAATTCGGGCACATTGAGAATTGAGTGGGAGCGGACATCCCTGTCGCTCCCCTTCAAGGTAAGCCCGGTTCCTATCGTTGCAAGCCCCCGCGATTCATCAAGGATTGTCCTCGGCGGCATGAGTATCGCTGTAAACTATGGAAGTCCATCCTCACGCGGCAGAAAGATTATGGGAGGCGTTGTTCCTTATAACAAAGTATGGCGAACCGGCGCCAACGAGACAACGACATTTACAACCGGGGCAGATCTCATGCTGGGCAGGATTTCAGTCCCGAAGGGCATTTACTCCCTCTACACGCTTCCTTCAAAAACCCTGTGGCAGTTGATCATCAATAAAAAGATCCCGCAATCCGGTCTCGATTATTATAAAGAATCGGATCTGGCACGAATCAAACTCAAGAAACGAGAGCTTTCTTCTCCTATCGAACGATTGTCGATCTCTCTGAAGACAACAAACGAGCGTTCAGGAATTCTCACCATTGAGTGGGAAAAGACATCGCTTTCAGTTCCCTTTTCGCTCAAGGGCTCTTAGAATACCACCCCTCCAGTTATTCCCCGCCAGGAAACGTACCGATGCCTACAAAGATCATCGTCAAATCGAATGGCAGTATAAAGATCGAAGGAGACTTCGAGCTGTACGACCAGAATGGTGGGAAGTTTGACCTCGGGGGCAGGACCAGAATTTCCCTTTGCCGCTGCGGACAGAGCAAGGACATGCCGTTCTGCGACTCGACACACCGCGAATGCAACTTTCAATCGGAGATCGTTGCAAGAGTACTGCCGAAGCCGGCCATCTAGTGCCGTTTCCAATAAGCCTTCTTGTGTTTTCGAGAACGCAGCTGCCATTGGCAACGAGCACTATTGCCTTTTTGTAATGGCTCACCGCAAAAACACAAGATTTCTTTTTAGAGGTGGCACTAGCTTGCCCCGGCCGGGTTCATAGTACACCACCCTTGGCGCCCCTCTGCCTCGACACCTCATAAAGCACCACGGCGCTTGCGCTGGCGACGTTCAGCGAATCGACGTTGCTCTCCATCGGAATCGCGAACGATTCGTCACATTCGGCAAGCACGGTTGGATCGATTCCTTCCCCTTCGCTCCCAAAGACGATGCAGCAATCCTTGTTCATGGGAGTTCCCTGGAGGGTTCGCTGTTTGGCATGGGGGTGAGCAGCTAATACGCGAACAAGGTGAGTCCCTCGTAATTCCCGGAGAGTTTGTGCAAGATTGCTCACGTGCACAACGGGAAGGTTGAAAACCGTTCCCATGGAATTGCGAACAGCGCGGCGGAGATATGGGCTGCTCGAAGTTTCTCCAACCAAGAGCGCATCAACGCCAAATGCCGCACAGTTTCTGACAAGCACGCCAAGGTTCTCGGCGTTCGTCAGGCCATTGACAGCAACCAGTAACATCGGCCGTCGCGCTCGCATGAGCACTTCATGGAATTCCAAGGGTTGGGGAATGCTCGCGACGGCCATGATCCCCTGATGCAGATGAAATCCGACAATCGACTCAAGCATCGGTTTCGGTGCTACGAACACGGTAATGTCGTTTCCCTTCGATTCCAGCGCGACGCGATAGACATCAAGCCATTCAGGAGTCATCAGCGCCGACCGAACGACAAGATTGCTCTCGAGAAGTCTTCGAACTACTTTTTCTCCTTCAGCGACAAAGATTCCACTCCGTTGATGTTCAGCGGGGCGTCGGAGCGTCCGGTATGGCTGAAGGCCCGCGTCGTCGAGAGCCGTGACCTGGAATATTCTCATGAAAGAATGATACGACGAGACTGGCTGGAAGTCAACGCTCACGGATGCGGAGGCCGCCATAGTCCGGGTTTCCTCTTGCGGGGGCGATTTCGTGCCGTCTTCCGCGTCCGGCCGCGGCCAGTGTTGACATTCCGTGAAAAAGACAGTACCATTTCTGCGCAGAAGGCGTTCTTGAGCACCCCTGTGATCGGGTTGAGGAATCTTCCCGGACCGCCTGAATACTTTATGGAGACCTTCGTATGACGATCAAAGAAAAGATGCATGGTGATGTTGCGGTTCTTACCTTTAAGGGCAACTTGATGGGTGAGCCGGACACAACCGAGGTTCGCGAGAAAATCTATGGCTTGCTCCAGGAAGGTTTTGCCAAGATTGTGCTGGATTTGGGGCAGGTGAAGTGGGTAAACAGCTCCGGTCTCGGCACGCTCATTGCTGCAATGACCTCCGTGAAGAACAAGGGGGGCGAAATGAAGCTTGCCCGGGTCACGGACAAGGTGGAAAGCCTCTTCGCCATCACACAGCTCATCAAGGTTTTCAAGACCTACGAGACTGTTGACCGGGCGGTTGCAAGCTTCAAGTAGTCCGCTCCCAACAGCACATGCCGCAGTTTTCCATTCAGAGTGGCGGGTTAGGATTTATGATTCTCACGCGACGTTGCCGGAAACACTGGCGGCGTCGCGGATTTGTTTTCGGTTCGCCGGCCCACACACAGAAACCGAAATCTGCCGCTGCAGATCAATTGCCCCTAAGATTCTCGACGCTCCGAGAAGAGGCGGGATAGACCCATCCGATAATCGGATCCCGCCGGCACCCGACAAAGACTTTCAGGAATCACAGTGAACACTCGGACCCCTCTTGTCCTTCGGTACTTCATTTGGAGCATGCTCATTTTTGCCATCTCGATGGGTTTCTGGAGCTTTCGTGCCCTCCGTTCTCTTGAGCTGAAAACCCTGAGTCTTTCTCTCCCCTTCCGCCAGTCTTCCCCGCTTCGCTACTTCAGAGAGGTCGAAATGCCGTTTTTGTCCATCCCGGTGTACGGCCAGATTTCTGAAGAGATGTATCTCGAGATCGCTCGAGACGCAGTCCACCATCTCAAAAAGGGAGGCGCAAAGGCAGTCATTGTGCCGCTGCCTCTGGGTAGCCCCTCCACAATGAAGGCCCAGAAAACGGTCGAGGAAATCCTCAAAGACAGCATTGCCATCCTGGGTGCCCTGAATCCAATCACGTCAACGTATTCGCCTTATGGCGACCGCCGGTTCGATCGGCGGTCCTTGTGGTGGGTTGAGCACCCGTTCCACAATCAGCGTAGGATGCCATGGGGTGTCATGTCTGCGCAAAACGAATTCAGTCGTCTTGTTCGTTTCATTCCCTCGGGATTCCGCGAAGGAAGAACGGGCAAGCCCGTCCCCGATGTTGCCATTCTCGCCCTCAGACGCTATTTCGATCTTCCGGATGATGCTGACATTCAGCCGTACGCATCGCGACTTCAGATAGGTTCCCTTGCAATCCCGATCGCGAAGGACGGCATATCCTATCTGCGAAATGCCTTCTGGCAAAAGACTCAGTCGGTAATCGTCGCGACGTTCGAACAGTTATCCGATTCCATACGCTACTACCCGGAATGGAGCTCGGGCAAACCCAGCGACGAACCATTGGAGAAAATCTGGGCCAAACACCAAGGCAAGATTGTCATGCTCGATTGGTACGGAATCAGACAGTATCAGTTTCCCGGCTACGGTTGGACGTACATGCAGGTATTTGGCTCTGTATTCCAGAGGTCGTTTCTCACCGTCCATCACGAATGGAACGTTTTACTCATCACGACGCTGGTTATTCTCCTCTCCGTGTTCAGCTACGCGATGCGCAACAGCCTGACGGTGCTTCTCTCGCTTGCCCTCATCGTTGCCACAATTGCTGTGAGCATCTGGCTCATTGACGCACACAACGTGATCTTCGACCCAATTTACATTCTGGTCCCAATCCTCCTTTGCGGATTTATTATCCCGATCGTCAAGACCTCAGGAGAGAAGAAAATCGCAGAGGCAATCATCAAGAGCCTGGAAGAAGAGAATAGGCGACTCCTGGAGCTGCAGCGGCGCTCGACACAGGGCCCACATTTCTAACCTGACCAAGTTTCTATGGGATTGGTGCTCACCAATTTTGCGTCTTTGGTAGGTTCTTATCTCGTCCTTCGCAACATCACCCTTGCGACGACCACGAAAGAGCAAACCGCTGTCATGATCACTGTTGCAGGGTTTATCTCTTGGTTTTTCATTTTCTCTGTTGCGGCGTGGGTTCTGCTTACCCTCTATCTTATCTTCGCGCTTGTCGTTCTTGGAAGTCTCGGTGCGATCTACGGCTTGGTTTTCATCGGCTTCTTCTCTGGAATGGCTTTCCAATTCAACGAAGTTCTCGACGCGGGGGTGGTATTGTACTACATACGCGAAACGGCTTTCTTCCGGCCAATGAAGCCAAAATCGATGATCTTTCAAGAGGAGCTTGACAAGAAGGAGATGCGCGACATTCACCGGGAGATAGCCGACACGCCTTTTCCGGTGATGAAAACTCAAAAACGCCTCCCCACGGAGAAGGAGCTCCAGAAGCTTCAACGTGAACTGCATGCGCTGCGGCAGCGGCCCGCGCGGTCCGACCGGTTCAACAACGAAATCAGAAGCCTGAAGTCGGGCGCCATCACCAGCATTGCCGATCCGTGGAAAGTGTACACGTTTGACCACAAATTTCACGATTGGTATGCAGAAATGTCTCACGTCGAAATTGATCCTGCCAGACGAGCTGCCCAATTCCGGTTGAACGTCCCGAACGCTTCCGAAAAGGCCCTTCAAGACGCGATGTATGTGTTTCGATTGAAGCAGGAGTTGTACCAGCTCTTGCAGGTTCTGAATACGGATCCATGGTTGCTTTGGTACAATGAGTATTTTGACCGCTTTCTCATGACGCTCTATGGCGTCGAGTCCGACAGCTTTGGCCACACGCAGTTGTTTGTCTTCATGAAGATCGAGATTCTGCGCGCACCGCTCACAGAACGAGAAGGGAGATTCTTCAACGCGGCAGACCTCCATACAATCTCGGCAATCGCGTTCAACCATGGGAGTCCACTCCCGGAGAAACCATGATCATGCGGCTCTTTTCATTCCTTTTTCTCCTGCCCGCGATCACGCTGCTTGCGCGGCAAGCAAATCAAGCATACAGTGAGTACGGCGATCTGGTAAAAATCCAGCTTTCCTCGGCTCCATTCCCGCACCCACGACGGGCATCGGGGCATACCTACGGAAAACAGGTCTTTCCGGCGGGGCAACATTACAACGACAGCAGTGTCGCACTGTTCATCCCAAGGGGGTTCCGGAACACCAGCGCGGTCGACTTCGTGGTGCACATTCATGGATGGTGGAACAACGTCGACACGGTGCTTCGGCGATATCGCTTGCCGCAACAGCTTGCCGAGAGCGGCAAGAATGCCATTCTTGTTGTACCCCAGGGGCCGCTTAATACGCCAGACTCTTTCGGGGGGAAGTTTGAGGACGCCGGCGGCCTTGGAAAATTTATCGAGGAGATTGCAGAATATCTTTTCCGAACCGGAAAGATAAAGACGCGCACTGTCGGTAATGTCATTCTCTCGGGCCACAGCGGCGCTTACCACGCGATTTCTTTTGCCCTGATGCGTGGCGCAATCCCTGAAAAAATACGCGAAATCTTCCTATTCGACGCTCTCTATGGACAAACGGAGAAGTTCGTATACTGGATTGACCATTACCAGGGGAAAATGGTTTTGATCTATGCCGACTCCGGCGGCACGAAGGATGAAACCGAGAGTTTGATGGAGGATCTTCGCGGATGGGGAATTTCATATTGTGCAAAGGATGAGGCCGCTCTCCTCCAAGACGATCTTCGGAACAACCAGCTACTCTTCATTCACTCTGATCTTGAACATGACATGGTTCTGCAGGGACGCATGCAATTCCGCGAGTACCTCAGGGCAAGTTGTCTCGCCGATCGGTAATGATACGTTATGCCTTCCCGTTGCGATTCACCTTAGAGTGATGTGTTTTCCCAGAACATTCTGATCAGCAGAAGAGACTGTCATGCCCCATGATGTTTCCGACTTCTCGGCGAAGAGCATGCGCCTACACAGTAATATCGGCGCGAGTTCAGCAGTGCCCTTTATTAGGCCCTTTTTGCAGATGCCTTGACAATCTCTCCGCCGTACTGTACGTTACAAGCGTGGGAAGCGACGATCGAGCCGTCTTCCCTTGTTTTGAGGGGTACGGGTCATGAAAACTGTCGTTTTCACTGCGCTTCTTCTTTTTCTTTGCGGCTGCGCTTCGCTCCAACCGCCCGAGGGACCCGACACTCTCCCACAGCTCATCTACCAGGCCCCCCTTCCACCTTGGCCCTACTCGAGCTTCATTCAAGGAATAAATCTCGAACTCATGCTTCGAATCGCCAGCGACGGATCTGTCCAGAAAGCACTGTTGCTGACGTCGAGTGGAAGCTCCGCGTGGGATTCTCTCGCGATTGCGACAATACGGCAATGGCGATTCTCACCTGCGCGCATGGGGACCCAGCCCATCGCTTCGTGGATTCAACAGAAGGTTCGTGTCTACTTCGAGCCCCCAGCACCGATGGTCATATCGGAGCTCGCCTGTGAGGACCACGGCCTGATTGATTCGCTCTACGCGCTCCTGGCAACAGGTGTGCCGTTCGATTCACTCGCACGTCGGTATTCTGTGTTTGCATCGCGCGAGAAGGGCGGTTTTCTCGGCGAAGTCGACCTTCGCTCATTCCCCACGCATGTCCGCCGACAACTGGCTAACCTGCGTGTCGGTGGCATCACGAAGCCTCTGGCTCTTGGCCAGAATGTGGTAATCTACAAACGGCTTGGGAGAGTTCAGTAGCGTCATCACCTCGGCAAGCTTTGCTTTCATGGCGGCCGGCGCTCTCTGCGTCGATGCAACCTGCAATGGATAGCTGCAACTTTTCCACCCTCCGCATTGTTACCTGTCTAGATACTCTGTCAGAAAACTATGACGACACTTCTGTTGATCGCTCTCTTTCTTGTTGTTGCTCCTCAGGAGAGCGGAAAGGCCATTCGTATGGAACAAGCCACATTCGGTGCGGGATGTTTCTGGTGCGTTGAAGCTGTCTTTGAGCGACTCGACGGTGTGACCTCTGTTGTCTCGGGATATGCAGGAGGCACGAAACCGAACCCGACGTATGAAGATGTGTGCACCGGTGCTACTGGCCACGCTGAGGTAGCAAAGATCACGTTCGATCCGTCGAAAATCAGCTACGAGAAGCTTCTCCGTGTGTTCTGGGAAAGCCATGATCCGACAACCTTGAACCGCCAGGGCGCTGACGCCGGAACCCAATACCGGTCTGTTATCTTCTATCACAATGAACAACAGAGACTCGCGGCAGAGAAGTCAAAAATCGAGGCACAGAAGGAATTCGGCGACCCCATCGTGACCGAGCTTCAGCCGCTAACGGTATTCTACCCCGCAGAGAATTATCATCAGGATTACTACAACGGCCACCGAAATGCTCCCTACTGCCTCCTCGTCATCAAGCCAAAGCTCAAGAAGCTGAAACTCGAGTAGTCCCGCTATCCGCCGCCGTGCTCCAGCCAACCTTGTTTTCTCCTCGAAGATTTGGGAATATTTCCTAAATTGTCCCTGTGCCCACTCCCCTCCTCAAGCTGACCATCCTGGAAAATGACCGCGAGTTTGCCGCTAACCTTCCGATGTATACGGTCGTGGCTGCTTCCGCCGGCTCCGGCAAAACGCGCGCGCTGAAACAGCGCTTCATCCAGCTTCTCCTCTCGAAGTCTGTGCCCAACAATAGTCTCAGGAATATTCTCGCCATTACGTTTACCAACAACGCCGCGCGCGAAATGAAACAGCGCGTCCTTGACGCCTTAAAATCCGCGTCTCTCGGGAATCCCGAGACTGTCGAAGAACTTCAGGCAATCCTGACACTGAGCCCGTCGGAACTGCGTCTTGAAGCGGCGCGGCTCATCGAAGAAATCCTTGACAACTATTCTGATTTCCAGATTCTTACCATCGACAGTTTCCTCGCGCGCGTCTTCAAGTCATCGGCTCTTGAACTTGGATTGCCGCCCGATCTTGAAATCGTTCTCGACAGCGATATCTTGCTCGACGAGGCTTTCGATCTTTTTGCCCGCGAACTGAGCGAGGGGAGTGATTCAGCGAAACTCCTGCGAGAACTCCTCGACCTCCTGAGCGAGAACCTTGAAGCTGACGATCGCTTTCTCTGGAATCCTCATCCATATCTCGCCGAAAAGGTCAAGGGCCTGTACAAGCGCATAATTCTCACTCCGAGAGAATTGATGAAAGAGGATTACTCGGCGGAGATCAGAAGTGCCGTCGACGAACTCGTCGGGCTGGTCTTGAAACTTGATACCTTGACTCATCGTGCCGGGTTGGCAAGAGCAGAGCGGTTTGAAATATATGTCGAGTACGCAAAAGCGCGCGATGTCACAGGCCTTCTCCGACACAAGATTCCATCTTCACCGGTCAAGAAAACGGGGAGCAAGACCGCTCTCTACGAACAGGCGGTGACTGCTTGCCAGCCTCTCTGCAACGCAGCATTCACCTTGAGGCAGTATTTGTTGTATCTCAAGGCACGACAGCATTATCAGCCATACGCCGAGGCCCATGCGCTCCTTATGCGATGGATCGAAATTGTTAAGCGCGAGAGCAGTCAGGTCGACATCGGTGATGTCGTCAAGCGCCTGGCTGCCTATCTGGGGCCAGGCACGGTGCCGGAGATTTACTACAGTCTTGGCGAGACGCTTTCTCATTATCTCATCGACGAGTTTCAGGACACGAATCCCATTCAATGGGATTCGCTCGAACCGCTCGTGGGGAATGCGTTGGCAACAGCTGGAAGCCTCTTTGTGGTAGGTGATACCAAGCAATCGATCTATGGATTCCGGGGCGCTGATTGGAAGATCATGAAACGGCTGCAAACAGAAGTTGTTTTTCCATCGGCCCGGAAAGATCTTAAGGCGCTCGAGACCAATTATCGAAGTTATGAGAAGATCCTGCGCTTCACCGACGATGTGTTCAAGAAGATGGTTCCCCTGAGGGTGATCCCCGGTGCTGCAGAAGCAAGCGGCCTTGCAATAGACCAACAGGCCGTGCGCGAGGAGTTCACCGGAAAGGGTTACGTTGAACTCGTCACTGTTGATGCCGAAGTCTCAAGCGAATCCACCGACACCCCGCCGCAGAAGGAACGCTTGCTTCAAATTGTCTCCGACTGCCTGTCGCGCGGCCATCGACGCTCTGATATCACCATCCTCTCTCCCCGAAATAAGGATATCGTTGAGGTCAGCGGCTGGTTAAACGAGAAATCCATCCCGTTTATTTCTCATAGCAGCCTTGATGTGCGAAGCCGGAAGATTACGGGAGAACTGCTGGCCCTGCTCAGATTTCTGGATTCGCCCATCGACGACCTTTCGTTTGCAGCATTCTTGCTGGGAGACGTCTTTGCAGCGGTGCTCAGCCGGCTCGGCGCGGCAGTCGATCACAGGCAACTCCTTGACTTCCTTTTTGCCCATCGCCGTCTGCACTATCATGAGCACCCCCTCTATACCCACTTCCGTCAAGAATACCCCACGCTGTGGGAGAAGATCTTTGAGGAGCTTTATACTGTTGTCGGCTATCTTCCTGTCTACGATTTGATCTCAGAGATCTACAAATCGCTGAATCTCTTCGACGCGCTTCCGGGCGAAGAGGCTGCGTTGGTGAAAATCCTCGAGGTCATTGAAGATTTCGAAGAAGCTGGCGACAACAACCTCAAAGCATTTCTTCGGTTCGCCGAGGAATCGTCGGAAGATGCCAACTGGAATATCGACGTTCCGGCCGACGCCGACGCTGTGAAGGTCATGACGATTCACAAGGCGAAGGGCCTCGAATCAAGAGTCACCGTGGTCTTGCTCTATGATGCACAGCCGCGGCGGGATGGATTGTACGTTGACGACGACGGGGAGTGCGCACACCTGATTCGGGTCACGAAAGCGTTAGCCGACGAAGTGGACGACTTGAAGACACTCTACGAGAAGAAGGAGCTCGGCCATGTCGTTGACGATCTGAATAAGCTTTATGTCGCGTTTACACGCGCCGAGCATGAAATGTATGTTATCAGCGTCAAAGCCAGGCGGGGGAAAACGCCATCGGAGTTCTTCCCAGAGGCGGGATACGGTCCACAGCACAAACCACTTGTCGAACGAAAGACCCTCAAGGTCCGTGAAGCTGTCGCGCTCAGCCACGAACTCCCCCAGATTTCAGTTCAACCGGCGGAGTACGACAGCATCGCAATACATGAAATTAAGAGGGGTGAGTTTGTTCACGCTGTTCTTCAGTCTCTTGATTATGTCGACGATTCCATTGGTAAACACCTTGACGATGCGTTCACGCTTGCTCATCTGCGGGTGCCTTTTGAGGGCGACGACCGCGCACTTCGCACTGCAATTTTTTCTGTTCTGACTTCTGCGGTGATGCGACCTCATTTCACGCGGCGTGGCGGAAGGACCGTGCTCAACGAGCAGGAATTCTCCATGGCGGACGGCTCTCTCACACGCATGGACCGCGTCGTTATCGACCCTGACGTTGTCACCGTCATTGATTACAAGACTGGCGACGAAAGGCCGGGCTACACGGAACAGCTTACGAAGTATATGAGCATCCTGAAGGACTTCTACAAAAACCGATCTATCCAGGGCTTTCTTGTGTACATCGACCGGAACGAAATCCGATCCGTCCCATGAGCCGGCAAACCATCATACCGGCGTCAGAGAATCTGATCCAGGAGATTGTCTCGCGATTTCCGACGGATTCAAGCGACTTTCGTGACATTCTGGTTGTGTTCCCCGGGAAACGACCCGCCCACTTCGTCCGAAAAGCTCTCGCCGACCGGATAAAGGGGAGCTTCATCCCTCCCAGAATTTTCTCAATCGACACATTCATCGACCATCTTGTGGCCGAGAGGCTCCAGATCCATCGGCGCATGCTCGAAGATTTCGATGCGGTGGCGCTCCTGTTCGATATTCATCGCGACCTGGCGAATCCGCTCGGCGGTGATCACTTCAAGACTCTCGACCGGTTTCTCTCGCTCGGCTTGAAACTCTACGCCGAACTCGAAGAGCTTGTTATGGCAGATGTCGAGCCACAGCGGATTCGTGAAGCGTTGGTCACTGTTCCGCTTGGAAGGGTACAGGCACTCCCCAGCTACTTCGATCGCTTCTATGAAGCGCTCAAGCAGAAAAATATCACGACCCGGTCTCTGCAGTATCGAAGTGTGGCCGAGAGCATGAGCACCCTTGACCTCTCGGAACCGAGAGAGATCATCCTTGCGGGCTTCTATGCCTACACCCACCTCGAGCAACGCATCATGGAGGGGTTTGGCCGGCGCGATAACGTAACATTCATTGCACAGCAAGGTCCGGGACTTCAGAAACAACTGAATACCATAGGCATCAGCGCTCAACCGCCTGATCGCCCAGTCGACGAGCAGGGTCCGGCGTACCAGTTCTCCGTTTCTCCCGACACCCATGGCCAGGTATTCGCTGTCACTGAACGCATTAAGGCCATGCTGGATGCGGCAAAGCCCGTGGACGAGAGGACGGTTATTGTTCTGCCGACGGCGGACGCTCTCTTTCCAGTTGTTCAACATACGCTTCCTTTGCTTCCTCCTGACGGTTTCAATATCGCGCTCGGCTATCCCCTCCAGCGGACGCCCTTGTTCGGATTCATGATGAGCCTGATGAAGCTTTCTGCCGGCTCAAGAGACGAAAAAGTTTCCGCATCCGACTACACGTCGTTCATTCTCCATCCTTACACCAAGAACATTCTCTTCGGCCAACGGGCTGATGTCACCCGCGTACTATTTCACACAATCGAAACGTTTCTCGCGGAGCATCAATCAAGCATGGTTCTCTCAATCGAATCGCTTGAGGCAGAGAACCAACTCTTCATGGGTGTTAGCCAGAGACTTGCAGAAAGCGGGATCGAGGTAAGTGGAAGCGAGCTCAAGCACCACTTACGCTCCATCCACGACCAGACGATCCGCAAGCTTCTTCATTTTGACTCGCTCGGCGATTTTTCCTCCAAGGCCACAGACGTGCTGCAGTACATCCACAAGCACAGCACGGCCACACGCCATATACTGTTTCGTCAATACGCAGAGCGATTTCTGGAGCTGCTCGACGCGATCGGCTCTTCGCTGCTCGCTCCGCATGTCTTTGCTGAACCTGCAGCATATACTGCGTTTCTGCGAAACGCCGTCTCGGCAGAGGATATTCCTTTCCCCGGCACGCCGCTTCGGGGATTGCAGGTTCTGGGATTGCTTGAGACGCGCTGCCTTTCGTTTGACACTGTCTTTCTCCTCAACGCAACCGATGATGTTATCCCGGGCGGTCGCGGCCACGACCTGCTCCTTCCGCAACCGCTGAGAGAAAAGCTAGGGCTCGAAACTTCGCGGGACCGGGAGCGGCTCGTCGAGTACTATTTTAAGACGCTGCTGGAGGGAGCACGGGAAGTCCATTGCTACTACACGGAGGCGGGCAACCACGAAAAGAGCCGTTTCCTGGAAAAACTCCTCTGGGAACAACAAAAGAAGAGCAATAATCCGGACGTATCGGACCTTGTCCATGTTGTGCGGTACAACGTCCAGCTGTCGACCTCCGGACCTGAACCCATCCGGAAAACAGGCAGAGTCGCGGAATATCTCCGAGAGTTCGAATTCACCGCCACGGCGCTTGACACGTACCTGGCATGTCCGCTGAGGTTCTACTACGCATACGTGTTGAGACTTCTTGAGAAAGATGAAGTGAGAGATGCAATCGACCAGCGTGAGATCGGCACACTGGTGCATAAGGCGTTGAAAACGTATTTCGACAGCCTCGCGAATCGGCCGATGAGAACAGCCGATCTCGATGTTCATCGCATGACAGCTGTGGTCGACCGTCTATTTGAAGAGGGTTACGGGCCCGAGCCGGTCGGTCCTGCCTTCCTTGTAAAGCAACAACTGAGGCGCCAGCTGGAAGCATTCATTACGGGATACCAGATTCCGAAAGCAGCGGAAGAAGAGATTGTGGTGATGGAGCTTGAGACCGAGCTTTCCGCAAGCGTCGATCACTATCGGTTCGCTGGCCGCGTCGACCGGATCGAGCGGCGGGGAAGCCGCCATGTGATCCTGGACTATAAGATCGGGCGGAACGACCAACGTGTCCGTATCAATCCCGCGAAGCTTGAGGCAGGAGATCGGTCGACGTGGAGTACCGCGATCGGCTCGTTCCAACTGCCGATGTATATGCTGCTGTATTCACATGTCAAGAGAGTCTCGCCCGAGGCGATTGAGCCCGCCTATTTGTTCCTCGGTCGAAATAATATCGACGTGACGATTGAAGTGCCTATCGGAGCCGGGAGCTATCCCTCAGCCGACGTGTACCGTTTGGTCCGACCAGTCATGACGAAGCTTGTAGACGAAATCCTTGATCCTTCCGTCGACTTCCAGCCCGCTGACCGATTGGAAGAAGCCTGCGCCGGCTGTCCTTATCACACTATTTGCGGCACCGCCTGGATCGAGGGCGGCAAGTACTAGGCAAGGAGATCCTATGATCCACGAGCTAAGGCTTCAATGCGCTCTTGTATTTTCCCTCTTACTGCCCTCTTGTACTTTCACGTTCGCCCAGCAGCAACCCGGCCGGACGGAAGATTCGCACCTCTACCTCAATCCCAGCCTTTCGCTCGAATCTCGCGTCGCTGATCTGGTCTCCCGCATGACGCTCGACGAAAAGGTGAGCCAAATGCTCTTCGCCGCACCGGCCATTCCGCGACTCCAGGTTCCGGCCTACAATTGGTGGAATGAAGCTTTGCATGGCGTCGCGCGCGCCGGAAAAGCAACAGTGTTCCCACAGGCTATCGGGCTAGCGGCTACCTGGGATCAAGACCTCCTCTACCGGGTCGCAACCGTGATTTCAGACGAGGCCAGGGCGAAATATCATGATGCACTCCGACATGGGCGGCGCGGAGTCTATGAGGGCCTCACATTTTGGTCACCAAACATCAATATCTTTCGCGATCCCCGGTGGGGACGCGGCATGGAAACCTACGGTGAAGATCCGTACCTCACAGGTAAGCTCGGTGTTGAATTCGTAAAGGGAATGCAGGGAGACGACCCTTTGTATCTTAAGACGATCGCAACACCCAAGCATTTTGCTGTGCACAGCGGTCCGGAGCCCGACCGGCATGTGTTCGACGCTGTTGTGGATGAACGCGACTTGCGGGAGACGTACCTCCCTGCGTTCCGGGCAACCGTCGTCGAGGCTAATGCACAATCCGTGATGTGTGCCTACAATAGGTTCCGCGGGGAGCCGTGTTGCGGCAGCGGCGAGTTACTCCAGAAAATTCTGCGCGATGAGTGGGGGTTCAGCGGCTATGTTGTCTCGGATTGCTGGGCGATCATGGACTTTTATACATTCCACAACGTTGACAAGACAGCGCCGCAAGCAGCAGCGCGAGCCCTTTTTGCGGGCACCGATCTCAATTGCGGTGTTACATACGACAGTCTGGGGGTTGCTGTCCGGCAGCACCTCGTGAGTGAAGCGCTTGTTGACACTGCGGTGAAGCGGCTTTTCCGCGCGCGGTTCAAACTCGGCATGTTTGACCCTGCCGGCCGCGTACCGTATGCTCAAATCCCCATCGGCAAGAACGACTCCAGGTTGCATCAACAACTCGCGCTTGAGGCGGCACAGAAATCGATCGTCTTATTGAAGAACGCTGGAGGCTTGCTTCCGCTGCGCAAAAGCATACGTACGATCGCGGTGATCGGTCCAAATGCAGATGACGTTGATCTCTTGCTTGGCAACTACAACGGCCTTCCTTCAAAGCCCGTCACCCCGCTTCAGGGGCTAAAGCAACGAGCTCCAAAAGGGACAACAGTCATGTATGCCCGGGGGTGCGACCTTGCGCAAAACATGCCGGCATTCGAAGTTGTGCCAGCAGCCGCCTTGTTTTCCGAAGAACGCGGCAAGAGAAGACAAGGGCTTTCCGCCGAGTACTTCAATCACAACACGCTGCGCGGCATGCCGTATGTGACAAGGATCGACCGACTCGTTGATTTCAACTGGTGGGAGAAATCGCCCGTGCGCGGGATGCGTGCCGACAGTTTCAGCATCCGGTGGAGCGGCGTGATTGTTCCACCCGCGTCCGGGCGCTATGCTCTCGGTGCACGCGCCTTTGGTGGTGCGCGGCTCTGGCTCGGCGATTCTCTTCTGTTTGACGCTTCCGACCGCCACTCCGTCATGACACAGTGGAGGTATATCGATCTCAAGGCCAAGGAGATGTACCGTATCCGGCTTGAATTCTGGGACCGGCGGGCAGATGCCAGCGTTCAGCTTGTCTGGTCGGTGCCCAGGACAGATTTGCAGGAGGAGGCTCTTTCGGTGGCGCGTCGGGCTGACGTCGTCGTCATGATGATGGGACTTTCTCCGCGACTTGAAGGAGAGGAAATGCCGGTCGATGTTCCGGGGTTCAGCGGAGGCGATCGCGTGAACCTCGGCCTTCCCGAGGCGCAGGAAGAACTTCTCCGCGCAATTGCCGAGACCGGAAAACCCGTCGTCCTTGTGTTACTGAACGGAAGTGCAGTAGCGGTCACATGGGCGGCTGATCACATTCCCGCCATCGTCGAAGCATGGTATCCGGGCCAGGCGGCAGGACTCGCCCTCGCCGATGTGTTGTTTGGCAATGTCAGTCCCGCCGGGCGACTGCCGGTTACCTTTTACAAGTCTGCTGACCAGCTTCCCCCCTTCAACAACTATAATATGGAAGGGAGAACATACCGTTACTTCAGGGGAGAGCCTCTCTTCCCGTTCGGTCACGGTTTGAGCTATAGCTCTTTTGAATACAGCAACCTCAAGATTCCGACTGCGATTCAAGCTGGCCAAAGAGTTCAGATCTCCGTGGACCTGAAGAACGCCGGAACGAGGCAGGGTGATGAGGTTGTTCAGCTTTATGTTACTGAGGTTGGCCCCTCGGTTCCCGTGCCGGTCCGCTCATTGCAGGGATTTCGGCGGATTTCGTTGAAGGCGGGTGCGCAGAAGAGGGTCGTGTTCAGTCTCGAGGCACGTCAGATTTCGGTCATCAATGCTCAGGGGAAGCGTGTGGTCGAACCCGGGATGATCGAAATTTCTATCGGAGGCAAACAGCCTGGTTTCAACGGGATTGCAGATGCGCACACGTCCGGTGTGCTGAATGGAAGGTTTGCCGTCACCGGGCCGCAGATTCAGCTCGACGAACGAGTGAAACAATAAACAGGGCAGAGAGAATCTTTATGTCCGGAATGACGAACATGTGGACGGCCTTCACGGAAATTCCGTGGAAGGAAATCGTTAACGCCGTATTGATATTCCTCTATTCATTAGCGCACTACGTCGGCATGCTTGTGGTGTATCTGCTGGGCCGCGTGCTGCCAACAGCAAAGGTACCCACAGACCTGATTGACCCGATCGGTTACCTGGCCATTCTTACGGTCTTCTTGATCCTTGTCCAGGTTGCCAAAAAGGTGGCATGGATCGTTGTCGTTGCAGGGTGGGTGTTGATCGTAATCAGGCTTTTTCTTGGGGTAGCGGGGTTTTAGCTTTCTCGCGCTGGCGGAGGTTTCCTCCCCCTCGGTATTTACCCGCGGGAGGAAACCTCCACGCTGGTTTACACCTTTGCCACTTCCTTCCCCTTCATCCCAAACACCAACGCCAGTACTGCTCCGGCGATCACATATTCAATCACGCCATAGATAAACCACTGCACGGCAAGTGAATAGGGGATCGCTATCATAGAGTATGTGCCATAGGCCATCCCTGTGCTCATCCAAAAGCCGATGTAGAATCCGTACCGCAATCCCTCGCCGATCCCTTTGTTCTCATACCCTTTTGAGAAGATGAAGGCGAAGAAGAACGAGCCAATGAGCATCACCAGGTGCATGATCCACATCTTTTCCTTCATGTCGGGCCGCCACAATGAGGCCAGCGAGGCGTATGTCGGGCCCAGAAGAACGCTGTGGATGAGAAAATCAAGGATTTCCAGCGTGACAAACACCGCAACAAATCCTAGTAATACTTTCTTGTTCATACACTGCTCCTTTCATGAAAAGATTACGACGATGAGACTACATGTTTGATACTGTGATGGATTGGGTGAGAACGACTGATTACTTCGCCGTCTGCGCAAAGCGTCTCTTCGATGAGCGGCAGCCTTCGGCGCCCTCCCGCTGCACTTCATTCAACCGCTTCTGCTTCATGCGGGGTCCTGATCCCGAGCTCAAGTCGCGTGAAAAGATTAACCCACAACAGTAAAGAGTTCCCTATGTCCAGATTCGACAAGGGGAATGAACTTCTGGTACCACTGTGAGAATTCTTTCGAGCCCATCATGTTGCTCTGTGCTGTTTCGAGAGCAGCAAGATTGTCGTAGGTAATTTCCATCACAAGGGTGTAGAATGGTCCTGTGAGGTCGGTGAGATAGCGGGTGGGATGATTACCGTGCCGTTTGATCAGCGCCTCGTTTTCTTTCATGAGGGCCGTTGCTTCCCGGGCTTTTCCGAACTTCAACCGGAAGACGTTACGAACGAGAATCATGGGAGACTTCCTTTGCTGAACGTGAAAGGATGAGTAAGTTGAACAGCCTCCCTTGGAACGCTAACAAATTTGCTGATCCACGAAATGAAATCTAAAGAACTGTCGCCTGCTTGTCACTCTGTATTGCTGAAAATGGGAATTTTCCGACAGATAGTCAATGTTTGTGATTTTGGGGATATTTTGCAGGAGAGCGCAGCTATTGCGGTAGGAGATTAACGACGAGCGCGGGGGGCGTTCAAGTGAACGCCCCCACATTCTTCTCACAATCACTGCACCAGCTCTGACGTCACGATGCCGCCACCCATCTGAGCGGGAAGTTTGTTCTCCATCTTTACTATGCGGCGAACATCCTTGGCAATCCAAAGGGTGGAGCTGCCTTCTTCACCTTCCTGCGGTTTGATTTCGACTTTGAATGTGTCGAACGACTTCCCGCCAACCGTTACCTTCTCACTCCCTGTTGTTTTCAGACTCATCGTCTTCACTTTTGCCCCCATGAGGTCAAACTGGCTGATTGTTGTTTTGTATCCATCGGCCAATGGAAGCGTGCAGACGGGAATATCCACACCCGCCCCGTCGCAGAGCGCGGGTGACGTGAGTTTCACATTGATCGGCATGTTCTGGCCTTGTGCTGCGATTGCGCCGGTAACCGCCGTGGGAGTGAACTCAATCTTCACCACTGCCGGGCCCTGCTGCGCCTGCCGTCGAATCGGCAGCAATGTCGATGCATCAACGTCGAGCGTGTCGGCCGCTGCGCCCATGAGGCCCGACGTTTCTTCAACTATCCTCCATACCGGCTTGCCGGCATAGGTAGCCTTCTGGAGCGTCCGCTTCACGGACATACTCATTTTCTGTCCACGCATGTCGAACGCCACATTGTATTTCAGCGTATCTTCTTTCAGCAGCGAGCCGTCAAACTTCGGCATACCTTCAGCGGCACCCTCAACTGCCGGCGCGGTGACTTTCACGCTCTTGATATCAACGGTCAGAGCTTCAAGTTTCTTTTTCAAGTAGTCCGGCAGCGATTCCTGATACCGTCCACCGAGGTGCTTGGCGAAAAAGCGTTCCATCGCGGCGTACACGGCCAGCCGGTTTTCTTTTCCCGCGAAGCCATGGCCTTCGTCGGGAGCAACCATGTATTCAACCTGACGACCCAGATCACGCAGCGCCACGACAATTTGGTCAGACTCGCGTTTTTTCACCCGTGGGTCGTTCGCGCCTTGAATGACAAGAAGCGGTGCCTTAATCTGTGTCGCAGAGTTCAGCGGTGATTGCGCCGCAAGCATCTTGAGATCCGCGGGTTTTTCCATGTCGCCAACGCGAACCGCGAAGATTTTCTTCACCGGGGCCCAATATGGTGGAATGGAATTAAGCAGTGTAATGATATTCGATGGACCGACGTACGAAATGCCTGCCGCATAGAGATCGGGGGTAAAAGCAACGCCGGCCAGTGTGGCATAGCCGCCGTAGGACCCACCATAGATCGCAACGCGCTTCGGGTCCGCAATCCCTTCTTTCACAAGGTATTTAACCGCGTCACTGATGTCATGCTGCATGAAGCCGGTCCCCCACTGCTTGTTGCCGGCATTCAGGAATTTCTTACCATAGCCTGTGGACCCACGGAAATTCATCGTGAAGGCAGCATACCCGCGATTTGCCAGATACTGCAATTCGGGGTCATACCCCCAGGCAACACGCCCCCAGGGTCCACCATGAATAACCATCACTGTCGGAAGGCTCTTTGCCGAAATTCCCTTTGGCAACGCAAGATAACCGGGAATGGTTTTACCATCGCGTGATTTATAACGCACTGGTTTGACAGTGGCAAGATGTTCGCTCGGGAGGTTGGGTCGGGACCGGTAGAGCATCTCGACTTTTGCTGTTTTCCGGTCATAAAGATACCGCGAGCCGGGGTCGACATCGCTCGATACCACAACCATCCAGACGGTTTCATCTTCCGTCATGCCTGTGATCGACACCTCACCGTCGGGGAGAAGTTTCTTCATCTTTGCGTAGTCGTCGCCGAATTTTTTCTGCTTCGGATAGATCCGCACCTTGTCGCCCTCGTAGAATGTGGCCAGTATTTCGTTGGTTAGATCAGAGAAGAGCGCGCTCCCAAAATCGACTTCGTTCTTGGGGTCTTTTTCCACGAGCGTCGTCTTGCCGGTGGCCAGGTCGAACAGCTGAAGTTCTGCCTTATCTGTCTTGGTACCTTTATTCGTCTCGAGGAAGAATTTCTTGCCGTCGGGGGTGAACCGTACAGGTCCACACGATTCTTCTGCGTTGACTGTGTAGATAGGAATAAGTTTGTCGTTTTCGACGCGGAGAATTTCCGATCCTCCGTCGTTTGTGATCCGCGTGCCGAGACGAATGGCGCCGTCAAGGTCTGTGGACCATCCGGCTACATTTTCATTGTTCTCACGGATTAGCTTTCGCTCTCCGGTTAGGATGTTCAGCCGATACACATCATGGAGCTCGGCCTTCCGGTCGTTCAGGCCAATAATGATTTCGTTCGGGGTTTTCTTTGGCACGTCATAAATCATAGCGCGGACGTTTTTCAGCGGCGTAAGGTCTCGCGCGGCCGGCACCGGATCGCCGACAGCCGAAGGATCAACGGCATAGATGCGATAGTTCTCGTCGCCGCCTTTGTCCTGAACATACAGGATGCTCTTGCCATCGCGCGCCCAGAAGTAGGACCTCACCGGCCGTGTCGTGTCGGCCGTTAACGGCCGGGCTTTCTCGAAAGCTTCTGCGCGCCCCTTCACCCAGATGTTGCGGACATTCTTGAACGGTTTGATGAATGAGATATAGTTTCCATCGGGTGAGATCTGCGCACCGGAGATTTCCGGGTCACCAAAGAAGAGCTCGCGGTCAATGATCGGCGGCTGCTGCGCAAGAGTCATCGCAGCGGGTACGATCATTGCCACGGCTAGCAGAAGTGCAACACGGTTCATGGGGGATCCTCCTGTAGTTATGAAGTGGGTGGGCTATGTAAGGTACACAAAAAACTTCCAAGGTGTAGAGTGACTATCACCGACCCACGGCGCCGGCCTTTCCAGCCATTGAAAGACGCAGGGCGGTACTCTGTGCACTTTAGGTGTTGTAATTAAAAGTGAGAATTTTCGCATGGGGTGTTGTGGATAGCAATGCTGCCTCAGCCTCCGCAAAACTCAGAGCTCTTTCGATATGCCGACTGCCTCGGGTATTTTCTTTTCCTGCCGCGCCAAGTTCTTTGGTTCCTCTGGAATTTTCCGTACCTTCCCAGAGCGTTCGACAGAAGCCAGCCAACGATGAGCACTCACCTCAGCGAATTTACTCTTCCAGCCCTCCTTGAGAACAGCGCACGGCAGTTCGCAAACAAGCAGGCTGTATCGTACACGGATGGAACGCCTATCACGTACGCGGAGTTCCAGCGCGAAGTTGCACACCTAGGACAGTTTTTGAGGGACCAGGCCGTTGCCCACGGCGATCGCGTAGCGATACTCGCCGAAGGGAGTCCTCACTGGGGTATCGCCTATTTTGCGGTTACGTGTATGGGGGCGGTGGTGGTACCGGTTCTTCCAGAATTCCACACGTCCGAAATTCACCACATTTTGCTCCAATCCGGATGCAAAGTTATCTTCGTATCGGAGCGGTACTACCATAAGCTCGAAGATCTTGACCTTATGGAATTCCGGTGCGTCGTCCTCCTCAATGACTTCTCAATCATCAACCCCGCTACATCCAAGGCAACACTGCGACAGTTAGTTGCCGAGGGGAGCAAGGAGTTGCGGAAGATCAAGAACCTTGCTCTGCGGCTGGCAGGCCGAGCCAGAACGAATGTGCGCGAGAGTGACCTGGCAAGCATCATCTATACCTCCGGGACCGCAGGACACTCCAAGGGTGTCATGCTGACGCACAAGAATATCGTTTGGAATGCTCAGGCCTCGGGGCGTATTCCAGAAATGGACCAGCATGACCGGATGCTGTCGATTCTCCCGCTCGCACATGTTTATGAATGCACGCTTGGCCTCGTCTTGCCGATTATGCAAGGGGCATCCGTGTACTATGTCAGGAAGCCCCCCACCCCCACTGTGCTTCTGCCAGCGCTCGAGATCGTCAAGCCAACGTTAATGCTGACGGTTCCGCTCATCATCGAGAAAATGTACAAGTCGCGAATCCTGCCCGAAATCAAGCGCCGACGACTTGTAAGAATCGCGTACGGCTTTCCACCGATTCGGAAACGAATCAACCGCATGGCGGGCCGGAAACTCATGGCAACCTTTGGCGGAGCCCTCCGCTTTTTCGGTGTCGGGGGTGCTTCGCTCGCTCCGGATGTTGAGAAATTTCTCTGCGAGGCAAAATTTCCCTACGCGATTGGCTACGGCCTTACCGAAACCTCCCCCCTCATCGCGGGTTCCAACGCCGCCCATACGCGCTATCGATCGACAGGTCCTCTCCTCGCCGGTGTCGAGGTTCGCATCGAACAGCCCGATCCCAAGAGCGGAATCGGAGAGATTGTTGTTCACACTCCCGGCCTGATGAGCGGTTACTACCGCGACCCTGAACGCACCGCAGAGGTCGTGACGCCGGACGGGTGGTTTCACACAGGCGATCTCGGGATGTTCGACAAAGATGGATATCTCTATATTTGCGGCAGGAAGAAAAACGTTATCGTGGGACCCAGCGGTGAGAATGTGTATCCCGAGGTGATTGAATCGCTCATCAACCGGTCAGATGTCGTTCTGGAGTCGTTGGTGCTTCAGGATCAAGGACAGCTTGTCGCACGCATTTTCCTCGACTACGAAAGACTTGACGCTGAATTTGCAGAGGCCAACCTGACCGAAACACAGGCAAAGGAGCGTATACAGGGCTTGCTGGAATCGATTCGCCGGCAGGTCAACGAACAGGTTTCGTCTTTCTCCCGCATTGCACGCACCATCGAACAACGCGAACCGTTTGAGAAGACCGCAACCCTGAAGATCAAACGTCATCTCTACGCTACGGAACAGGCCGAACAGGGCACAACTTCCGGCCGTTAGCCTTTATCCGCTCGACGTCTGATACCGCTACAACACCGCACCAAGCGTCATCACCATCACCAGATTTCTTGGTAATCCGGGCTCGATATACATTGGCTTCCCCTGAGTGTTGAGATCGGGGTTGATCCAGGCGGAGCCGATGTACTTCGAATCGAAAAGATTCTGGACACCGAGGAATCCCGAAACGTAGAATGAACTTTCGCCAAGCCGGTACTGCTCAACGCCAATCGATACACTGAGTGTAAGCCAGGATGGGACTTTCACCAAGTTTGGATCGTCGACAAAATACGTGCTCGTACCCTGGCCGCTCATGCGCGCGTAGGCGCCTTTCGCGAACGACGGTGCGAACTTCACCGAAGCGCTGTAGAAGGCATCGGGCACACCGGCCACCTTGTTGCCCTCATAATCTGCGAAGATTCCCGCCTTGTTTGGATTATAGTGCGCAGAGTCGACTCGGTACTCGAGGTACGTGTTGTCCGAAATCGTCAGCGCTCCCTCAATCGAAAGACCGTTCGCCAACTGGATTTTTGCCCCGAATTCTGCTCCGCTTCGGCGCGTTTTGCCCGCAGTGAAGTAAAACCGGCCATTGCGGTACGGAATGATATCATTTGCGACCCGCAACGTGTACAAGGCAACGTCATAGACAAGCGTTCCTCCCCAATCACCGCTCCCAAGATCAACCAGCTGCTTGGTTCCGACCTCGAAGGTTGTTGATGTCACCGGATCGAGCAGAAGGTTCAGAGCATGGATTGTATCGGGTGGAACCGGGTCCGTTTCATTGCCGGCTGGTACTTCGGCTCCGCCCCCGATGTTAGCATACACACTCTGTGTCGGCGTGAGGCGGTACGTCACACCCCCTTTGGGCGTAAAATGCTCAAATGAGCGCGCATCATTCAACCATGGCTTGACAAAACTCTGGCCGTAATACGTGATGACATCGTACCGGCCACCAACGAGGATGCTCCAACGCTCCCCGATTATGATTTCATCCTGAACGAAGAAACCAAAGTTGTTTGCTCCCTCCCTCTTATTGTCACTGAGGGTCGATCCCCTCCCGCCATCGGGCAACAGCGCGTAGAAGAGAATCGCTCCATCCTGATACGCTTCGTCCATCCCTGCCAAAAAGATATTGTTTGTCTCAACACCCAGAGACGATCTATGTTGGTACGCGAAGCTGCCGCCAAGATGGTATCGTGTAAAATCGCGAAACGTATTTCGTTCAGACCGCTGGAGGTACTTTGGATTCACGAATACTGAAGCTGAAATCGACTGTGCGTCGCCGATGTTGTGCGAGAGCGTCACTCCGACCCGACCGAGACAATTAAACCGGCGCTCATCGCGCTTGATATACAGTGAGTCGGCCTGCTGTTCATTGAAATCATATTGGGATTGCGTCAGCGGACCCGGAATCCGAAAGAGATTACTTGCGCCAGTCATGTAAACGCCAAGCGATGTCTGGTCTCCAAGCTGCGAGAGAAGAGCAATGTTCAGCAGCGCCAGTGAGCTTCGGGAGTGCCATCGCCACCCTTCAGCGTTCGTGTTGCTGAAGGACACCGCCAGTTTCCCCGTGCCAACCCGGGCTCCGATCTGGATCATCTCTTTATGAAAGCCGAAACTCCCGAAAGCCGACGAGTACTGGGCAAACGGGCTTTCGAATCCCGTATTCGACTTGATATTGACGACACCGCCGGCTGCGTTGCCCCACAGCGAAGAAGCGTTCGAGCGAATAATTTCAATCGATCCGGCTCCCGCGAGATCTATAAGATCGAACGCCGTGCGGCCGTCGGGCTCGGTCTCCGGAAAACCATCAGATAAAACACGGATTCCCCGCGACGTGCCAGCATTGGATCTCTCACCTGCGCCGCGCGCACCAAATCCACGAATGGTAATACGAACATCCTGGTTGCCAAACCGTGAAAGGACCAGAACCCCCGGCACGCCGGCGAGCGCTTCATCGAGTCCATAGCCCTTGGTTAGCGCAATGCTGGTTTTCGGCAGGACCGTCAAGGCAATCGGCACTTCGAGCCAAGGCTCTGAAATCCGCGTACCGATCGTCGTAACGATGGGCAGACGGTACTTGACGCTGTCGGAGACGTTCTGGGAAAACGATGCTGGGTGGAGAACAAGCCCGCCGAGAAGGGACGCGAGAAGAAAGGTCTTCCACAATACGTGCATTGTACGCTCTTTCATCTACTGGCGGAAATTTCGCGAACACCCACCTCACGACACATCCACTGAAACAAAAGGTAGGATGGAATGGGGATGGATGCAAGGATGGGATAGGGGAGGCGTTCACTCACCCAGGTGCCCATTAATCCCAACACTTTCTTATCTTACCGCAGCCCCTGCGCCGCACAACACCGGAGATCGTCATGAGTGAACGATGGATCTATGCAATTCTCGCGATTGCTGCAATTGGACTTGGACTCGACAGTATCATTTCAGAGCGCGGGTCGCATATCTTCGGCAGGATCGGCCCACGGTACACCGGTGTTCCTGCCATCATCGAAGGGATTGTTTTCATCGCATTTGGCTGTGGGCTCTTTTACTGGGCATGGAAGAAAAGAGATCAATCCCCCACGAAATGAGCGACTGGCACATTCTGCTTTCATCCAATAAGGTTCATATCACGGTAGTCCAGACTCCATGAAACGCCTTAGATATTTGCTCCTCGCAGCTGCGTGTTCTGCCGGCATTGCGTCAGCCCAACTCCAGCAATCCATCGAACGAAATGCTTACATCCTCCAGAAGCTTGCGCAAAGCATTGAAGGTTATGCGGACGCCGTTGGCGGAGAGCTGATAGATTATCCCCGCCTGCGAGACGACAGGCCGTACGCATTGGTCACACGCGCAACCGATGGAGCTCATGCAATTGAATGGAAATCGGCGCCAACACCACGAGCCATAGATTCCAGCGACATCTCCTTTGTTGTCCATGCCGGAGTACTCACAAGGCCCAACACGACATTCAAATTTGCCCTCATTGTCAACGACACGGCACGTGTCGCTTTTTCTACCGTCGACACAGCCTCATGGGAGGCCGGAGTCCCTGGCGGCATTCGGCTTGCATTCTATGGTGTTATGCGCGACCAGTTTACAGATGCGTTCGGTTATCTCCAGATTCGCGTTCCAAGAACGCTTCTGACACCGGGTGAACCGGTACGATTCAGGGTTGTTGGTGATAGCGCTGGTTCGCGCGTCTGGTTTATGATCTACAGAGATTCAGACATCTTGACATATCTTGCAGAGAGAGTCGCGAGTGAATCTTATTGCGAGGTCAGCTTCGATGACAGGGGAAGGGAATATCGATGCACTCTCTCAGCACCAACAACGTGGCTGAACAAGAAAATTGGTTACTCAACGAGCGATGTAGTGGTAACCCCGCTTTCGCTCGAAATTCAAAACAACGCCGCTGTTGCTTCATTTGTCCTTCCGGCCAAAAAACAATCACCATTCAGGGTTTACCTTGAAGGCGAAAAAATCATTGATGCACTGACTCTCTTTCGCACTACCAGCCAGCGTGTTTTGTACCCCAAGAAGATTGTTTCGCTGCAGAGTAGAATCGCACCGGCGGGCAGTTGGATACTCGAACATAAAGCAATCTACGCTCCTCAGGTCGGCGCCTCTCTTACCTCTCTCTCCGCTGCCGCAAGAAAGAGCGATACGCTCCACCTTATCGTCTCCACGCATCAGGATATCGCCTGGATGGATTCTCCGGAACAATGCATCAAAGACAGAGACGAGAAAATACTCGGTCCCGCGTTAGACGTGATGAAAATAGACCCGAATTATCGCTTTGACCTTGAAGATGTGTTATTCCTCCGGGAATTTCTCGAACGCCATCCCGACCGAAAGGGCGAATTGCAGAAGGTCATCGCGAGCGGTCAGCTTGGGATCGGCGCTTCGTACAATCAGCCCTATGAAGATCTCGCTTCAGGCGAAATGCTGATCCGGCAATTCTATGCTGGCAGAAAGTGGCTGAAGAGGAATTTCCCCGGAAGCGACTCGCGCGTCTATTGGAACCCCGACGTCCCGGCGAGATCAGCTCAGATGCCACAGATCATGCAGAAAGCCGGCGTAAAGTACCTCTTCATGAGCCGTTTCGGCAAGGGACTCTACCGGTGGTTGAGTCCCGACAGTTCCAGCGTCTTGGCCATGAGCCCGGGGCACTATGCAGATTTTGCTGAGCGTGTTGGCAGGAAGGGATTCCCCGAAATGGCCGGCTTTATTGCGACCTTTGCCCGCGAGTGGAGCAACGAAATTCAAAACGGCAGCGCCTCGGTACCCATCGTCTCCATGACCGACATGAGCACACCCGTGCGCTACGGAGATCTGATTGACACATGGAATGGGTTCACATCGATCTCCCAGCCGAACGGACCACTTCAGCCGCTTTCGACTCCGCCGATACGCTGTTCCACAGCTGAACAATTCTTCAACGCCGTTGGCGCGGAGAAACCGCAGCTTCCCGCACTGCTTGGCGAGCGCCCAAATATCTGGCTCTACATTCACGGCCCGACCCATCATTGGGCGATCTCGGCGAAGCGCGAGGCCGATTTCTATCTTCCCGCGGCAGAAACATTTTCAACGATCGATGCGCTGCTCGACAAATCTTTTGCCAGATACCCTCAACGTGAACTCACCGGCGCATGGGAATCACAGATTTATCCTGACCACGGCTGGGGCGGAAAAAACGGCGATATCACCGACAGTACCTTCCGGGCAAGATATGAATACGCACGAGATACCGGCAAACGTCTGTACCTCACCGCGGCAGGTTCCATTGCAGCGCGGATTCGGACGTCCCCATCGAAGGGCCTTCCGATCGTGTTGTTCAACAGCCTCTCCTGGCGCCGTACGGCACCTGTTTGTGTCGCAGTCGCGTTTGCGCCGGGAGAATTCAGACAGGGATTTGCATTGTACGACGCATCGGGACGCCTTCTCCCGTCACAAATCACATCCCTCGCGCGCCACGATGATGGTAGCGTGAGTGCCGCCGAAATAGTGTTCATTGCGGAAAATGTGCCGCCGGTCGGTTACACAACCCTGTACCTTCGCAGGTCACCCCGTATTGTTGCTCCCGACACAGCATCTATTCTTGTTGAGCATCTTGAAAGCCGGCATTACGCTGTCTCTCTCACCCCGGGCGGCATTCGGCAGATCGTCGACATCAAACTCCAGAAAGAACTTCTTAGCGCGGCGAAGTTCCTCGGCGGCGAACTCTTTACCATGCAATCGGTGGGAGAAGATGCAGGCGAGTGGTCTGAACCCCAGCAGCCCACCAAGGAGGGATTTGACAAACTCAGCAATCATGCTCCGGTCTGGCGTCTTGTGGAGTCCGGCTCTGTGCGGCAAGTGGCAGAGTTGCGGCAGGAAATCGACCATGTCACCATTGTTCAGCGTGTTATTCTTTATGCGATGCTGAAACAGATCGATTTGGAGACGGCCCTCCTGAAATGGGACGGCGCACGATACCGGGAGTTCCGGCTTGCATTCCCACTCAAGCTGGATCAAGCGCGGATTGCGTACGAAATTCCTTTTGGTACTGTGGAGATCGGGGAGGATGAAATGAAAGGAGTCGCTGGCGAGCGATACCAGAAAGAGGCTTCGACTCTGCGCCCACGGTCTATCCAAAACTGGATTAACGCTTCGGCCAAGGAGTTGAGTATAACGATCAGCTCCAGTGTCGCGGTCTGGGATTATCAAGATCCAACGGATCAGCCGCTCTCCTCTCCGCTCCTTCAGCCGATTCTTCTGACCTCACGGCGGAGTTGTCATGGACTTGGACCGTGGTATCTTCAGGAGGGAAATCACACTTACCACTTCTCCATGACATCTCATCGCCCCGATTGGAGAAACGGAAGAAAGTTCGGTGTTGCGGCCAACGCACCGATCCTGGTTGTCGTCAATCCGCGCCCTTTGGGGACGGCTATGCTTCCTGAAGAAAAGAGCTTTTTCTCGATTGGGGCTGAGAATATTGTCCTGAGCACCATGAAGAGGTGCGAAGAGGACGATGCGGTTATTCTGCGGCTTTATGAAGATGCCGGTACGAATGGAGCAGCAAAATTGAGATTCATGACTCTCCTGCAGGGCGCCCAGCACACAGACATTCTCGAAGAAAGCGGAAAGTCTATTCCGTTCAAGTTAGATGAAGTGTCGCTGAAGCTGACGCACCACTCAATTGAGACGTTCAAGGTAATGCCACGGTTTCATTAGAAGCTATCGATAAAATACTCATGAAAAAGACCAAGGAGTCTGCCAAAGACTTTCCGCTGTTCTGTGACTACCTCTGTAAGCATGCTTCATTTGGCAAGAAGGGTGTTTCTGGAGCGTGTCGCAGAGAACAAGCGGTGTATTGCACATTCCTGAAGAAGTACAACAACAAGAACAATCGCTGTTTAGCTCGCACAAAATGATATCGCCGGAGGTGTCTTCTGGCGCCTTGCCGACGATGGATGTCGTGATCTCTCCTTGCTTTAAGCTCTTCGACCTAATCCGAGGTGCAACCATGGCATGCACAACGCCGATTTTTCTGCGATGGCTGTTTGCAGCATTGTTCTTTGTTACGCTCTCAGGCCTTGCACAAAGTTCCGGCCAACACTGGCCCATCATCAAACATTACGACCAACAACATCTCAGCCAGATTGCCCTTCCTGTGGGGGGAATTGGGACAGGCACCGTGTCGCTTGGCGGTCGCGGAGATTTAAGGGACTGGGAGATTGTGAACCGTCCGGCAAAGGGATTCAATCCCGGCGCGCCCTTCTTCGCTATCCGGGTTAAGGCACCGGAGAGCGCTCCTATTGTGAGAGCACTGCAGGGGCCTGTTGATAAACATTTGTATCAGGGAGCTTTCGGCGTCAAGGACGCAACGAATCCTGCTCTTCCCTGCTTTAGCACATGCAGTTTCGACGCAAGCTACCCTTTTGGGATCGTGAATTTGTCAGATCCGAAGATTCCCGCGACCGTGCGTATCAAAGCGTTCAATCCCCTCATCCCGACTGATCCAGATGCCAGCGGCATTCCGATCGCCGTGATTACCTACGAGGTGAAGAACAGGGCAAAGCAGCCGCTGGATATTTCGGTGTGCGGCACGATGGAAAACTTCATCGGCAACGACGGCGTCAAAAATATTGCTTCCCACAACAAGAACCAGTTTCGGCACAGCCAAGGATTTCAGGGAATATTCATGACATCCGACAGCGTCAAGCAGGACGACGAGCGCTGGGGAACGATGGCTCTCGCCACCGCGATGCAGGAAGGCATCACTTACCGGACAGCCTGGCTAAACGCCGGTTGGGGGACGCCAGTCCTTGATTTCTGGGACGACTTCAGCGACAACGGTGAGCTCGAGAACAGAACCACGACGATTGCGACACCGAAAGCTTCGCTCGCTGTTCGCAGCACGCTGCGGCCGAACGAGACCAGGGAGTTTACCTTTTTCATCACCTGGCATTTCCCAAATCGCTACGCGTGGTCACCGAAACGGATTGGTAATTACTATACGACTCGCTATGGCGATGCCTGGAACGTTCTCGAGAAAACACTACCTGATCTGAATCGCCTGCATGATAAAACGGTCCAATTTGTGGATGCGTTCTGCAGGAGCGACTTGCCACCGGAAGTAAAGGAATCCGCACTCTTTAATCTCAGCACGCTTCGTACACAGACGTGTTTCCGGGCTGAAGACGGACGATTTTTTGCCTGGGAAGGATGTGGCGACAAGGAAGGTTGCTGCTTCGGAACCTGCACGCATGTCTGGAACTACGAGCAGGCGGTTGCGTTTCTGTTTGGTTCGATTGCCAAATCGATGCGCGCGGTCGAGTTTGGGAAAGAGACCGATGATGCCGGCTTGATGAGTTTCCGCGTGAAGCTCCCATTTGAGGATGGACCATGGGGCAAAGGTGCTGCAGACGGTCAGATGGGGTGCATCATGAAGGTGTACCGCGACTGGCAACTCTCCGGCGATAATGCAATGCTCACGACGCTTTGGCCAACCGTGAAGAAGGCTCTTGAGTTCTGCTGGATCAAGGGTGGGTGGGATGCGAACAAGGATGGAGTGATGGAGGGGTGCCAACACAATACAATGGATGTTGAGTACTATGGCCCCAACCCGCAAATGGGAATTTGGTACCTTGGCGCCTTACGGGCAGCGCAACGGATGGCGCTCTTTATGCATGACGAAGCATTTGCTACTACGTGCGGATCCCTGTTTGCCCGGGGGAGCCGGTGGATCGACAGTGTCTTGTTTAACGGGGAGTACTATATTCACCGGATCGTTCCACCGCTCGACAAATCCAATATCGCCCCGAGTTTGTTGGTCGGAATGGGCTC